>CEUZ01037804.1_pt1 | contig 16684 bp, 13 predicted proteins | sample 361511 | NCBI WGS metagenome assembly CEUZ01 (sample SAMEA2622822, study PRJEB7988) | marine metagenome | biome: marine biome (ENVO:00000447); feature: surface water layer (ENVO:00002042); material: "saline water (ENVO:00002010), including plankton (ENVO:xxxxxxxx)" | depth 5 m
ATGCAGTCAACCATGATGGATACCCCCCTTACCCTCGACTTCTTCTTCCGCCGAGCTGAAAGCTTGTTTCCTCACAAGGAACTCGTCACGGCTACGGCAGCAGGAATCGATCGAAGTAACTATGGACAGTGGGCCGACCGGACTCGCAGACTTGGCGGTGCTTTAGATATTTTAGGTGTTAACGAATCTGGCAGAGTGGGGACCTTTGCTTGGAACACTGCACGACATCTAGAACTTTATTTTGCAGTGCCATGCACCAACCGAGTACTACACACATTGAACGTCAGACTTTATGCGGACCAGATCGTCTACATCGCCAACCATGCAGAAGACGAAGTAATTTTCGTTGATAGGTCCTTAGTTGCTCTGTTGTGGCCACTGGTCGATCAGCTAGAGACAGTCAGACATTTTGTTGTCATGGATGACGGTGATGGGGACATCCCCGATGACCCTCGAGTGATCGACTATGAAGAACTAATTGCTGCTGCTCCGTCGGTTGACTTCGATGTAAGAGACGAAAAGCAAGCTGCTTCGATGTGCTACACGAGTGGCACTACCGGAAACCCAAAGGGCGTTGTGTATAGCCATAGATCGACTTATATGCACACCATTACGACCATGACCGCTGACGGATTGGGGGTATGTGAATCCGACGTCATCCTTCCTGTTGTTCCGATGTTCCATGTCAATTCATGGGGTTTGCAACATGCAGCAGTCGCTGCGGGGGCAACATTGGTGAACCCTGGTCCCAAGTTGCAGCCTGAACCTATAGCTGAGTTAATGGAGTCTGAGCGAGTCACAATTGCTGCGGGGGTCCCCACCATATGGATGGGTGTCCTTGAAGAGTTAGACGGCCGCGACGTGTCAAGCCTGCGAGCGATCCCGTGTGGCGGATCGGCAGTTCCTAAGTCATTGTCGGAGGGCTATCGCGAGAAAATTGGGTTGCCCATCCTGCAGGCATGGGGAATGACCGAAACTAGCCCGCTCGCTGCAATCGCTCATGTTAAGTCGGCTGAAGCTGATCTCGACGAGGACGCTAAGTCAGACATTCGATCTTCGGTTGGCACGATTGTTCCGACAGTCGAATTTCGAATCTGTGAGCCAGATTCGACAGAAGAACTGCCATGGGATGGTGAATCAAGTGGGGAGCTTCAGGTGCGCGGATCTTTCATTACCGGTGAGTACTACAAGAGACCCGACGCCTCAGACTCATTTACCCATGATGGATGGTTGCGAACCGGAGATGTCGCGACTTGTGACGAGCGTGGGTATATTCGCCTCGTCGATCGGACTAAAGATCTCATCAAATCAGGAGGAGAGTGGGTCAGCTCCGTTGAAGTCGAAAATGAGATAATGAGCCATCCCAAGATCGCTGAAGCGGCGGTGATTGCAGTTGCATCAGAAAAGTGGATGGAACGCCCCATGGCATGTGTGGTTCTTAAAGATGGAGAGTCGCTAACTCATGAGGAACTCATCGATTATCTGACCCCACGCATGGCGAAATGGTGGTTACCGAGCGCTACCCAAATAATCGATGAAGTACCAAAGACCTCGACAGGCAAATTTTCGAAGCGGACGCTTCGCGACAGCTTCGCCGACTTGGTCGTCGATTAGTAACTAAAGACCCAATTAGGTGACAACACGCACCGCTGTTGTAACAGGATCCAGCTCAGGCATAGGCCATGCCACCGCCGAACACCTGGCATCACGTGGTTGGCGTGTGTGGGGTGGAGTCCGCGCTGACGCCGATCTTCAACGAATAGCCAAAACCCGCTCATTTCGACCGCTGCGGATGGATGTCACCAAGGATTGGCAAATTGCCGAAGCTTTTGCTGAAGTCAAGAGAGAAATTTGGGGGACGGGTTTAGACCTGTTGGTGGTCAATGCAGGAGTGGTCGTAGCTGGACCTTTGGAGTTTGTGACCCCAAAGCAGTGGCGGGAACAATTTGACGTCAACGTCGTAGGTGTCGCATCAACAATTCAGGCCGCATTACCAATGATGCGATACGCCAATGACCCGCGCATCATCGTGGTTGGCTCGATTAACTCAAGGGTAGGAGTTCCCCTCCTAGGGCCTTACGCAGCGAGCAAACACGCGCTCGTCGGGTTACTGAGCGCCTTACGGAGAGAGTTGCCATCGGAGGGTCCCAAGATCACCCTTTTGGAGCCGGGAGCAGTGGACACCCCACTATGGAACAAGGTTCGGGCAGCTTCGGAACAACTCAACAATGACGGGCCAAAGGAAGAGCAGTCGCCGTACGCGGATCTCATCAACGCTGCAAGGGGAAGACTTGCTAAAACAACACGCCGGGGAATAAGCCCGTGCAAGGTCGCTGAAATCATTGAGCGTTGCGTAAACCGAACCCACCCACCCAAAAGACGCCTCGTCGGTCGTGACGCTTGGCTCGCAGCGGCAGCCGAAAAATTGTTTGGCGGGCGCGTTCTCGACTCTTTGTTCCGAAAAATTCGTGCCTAGTGATGTTGATTTGTTATGAGGGGCCGCTGATAGCCTCTCGTGCAGACATCTTCTAGGAGCTTTTATGTCAACGGTAGAAGAAATAATCGGTCGTACTGACCCTAATGACTTCGAGGCCATCTTGGCCATGACTAACACTGACCCCAACGAAGTGATTCACGCAGTCGAAGACAACGCGGAATGTATTTATTCTTGGGATTACGAGAAAGGCTCCAGGCCACAACTAGCCAAGCTGTACGAAAAGGCCAAAGGTGGGCAATGGAATGGAGAGACAGACCTACCTTGGGAGACAGACGTTGACCAAGAAGCTTTGGCTACTCAAGAGTATGAAACCAATGGAGGAGCCGGTGACCTCTTGAATCTCAAGGGGACAGGCGTGGAATCTTGGGGACGTGATGAGTGGATCAAGTTCAATATGGAGTCCCAAAACTGGGCGCTGAGCCAATTTATGCATGGTGAACAAGGAGCGTTAGTCTGCACCGCCAAAATTGTGGAGACGGTGCCATGGATGGATGCTAAGTACTACGCGTCAACGCAGGTGGTAGACGAAGCCCGTCACGTCGAAGTATTCGCTAAATATCTGGACACGAAACTCTCAGGTACTTATCCGATCAATGTGCACTTAAGAATGCTCCTGGACGAAATAATTGAGGATTCGCGCTGGGACATGACCTATCTGGGCATGCAGATCATGGTCGAAGGACTCGCGCTCGCGGCATTCGGGTTGATTTACCAACAGAGCGAAGAGCCTCTTCTAAAACAACTTTTGCGATATGTCATGAGTGATGAGGCTCGGCACGTAGCTTTTGGAGTTCTCTCACTTAAAGAGGTCTACACCGACATGACCCAGGCAGAGCTAAGAGATCGGCAAGAATTTGCTTTTGAAGCAGCGCTGCGTATGCGGGATCGATTTTTGCAACAAGAGGTCTGGGAGCGGATGGGTGCTGATGTCAAGAAGATCATCCCGATTGCCTATGCCGACCCTCTTCGGCAAGAGTTTCAACAGTTGCTTTTCACAAAAATCGTTCCCAACTGCAAAAAGCTTGGTTTGTTGGACGCAGGAGATGGATGGCTGCGACAGAAATTCGGTGAGATCGGCGTAATCCAATATGAAGATTGGGTTGATATTGAAGGTGAAGTTGACTCTTTCGCGATTACCCGAGAGCTAGAAGAAGAGGCGGCGTTAGCCGAGTCTTAGAGAAATATGTCCCACCAATCTGACCCTGAATTGTTGGTGTCGCTGGCCTTGCGCCTCAAGGGATTTGGGGAGATCGACGCAATTTCCTCGGTTCATGCACTTGATAACTCGGTTACTCAAGGTGCTCTCTCGGCGATGATTGATGAAAACAGATGTGTAATGCGCCAAGTAGAAGGCATAGATAAATATGTATTGACTCCGTCGGGGAGAGAAGACGGAGAAAAGTTGCTTAGCGCGGAGCTTGACAATTCAGGCGCGCGAGGCGCCGTCCAGAGTGGCTACAACGAATTTCTCGCCCTGAACCCGTCTATGTTGCAGCTTTGTACGGACTGGCAGGTCGTTGATGACGGCTCTGGAGAACAGAAGCTTAATGACCACACCGACTCAGCGTACGATGATGAGATCCTTGAGCGATTGGGCGACCTTGATCTACAAGTAACTCGAATTCTGATAGATCTCAAAGAGGCGCTAACTAGGTTCTCTAACTACCCGTTTCGCTTTGGTGCAGCGCTCAACAAAGTGCTCGCAGGCGAGCGTGATTGGCTGACCAAGCCAATAATGCCCAGCTATCACACCGTCTGGTTCGAGCTCCATGAGGACCTGCTTGCGACGCTTGGAATCGATAGAGCGAGTGAGTCGACCTCCTGAGAGGCTACCCTCGGCTTCATGACTGCGCGATTTGGTCGAGTTATTCCAGCGATGGTGACGCCATTTACTGAAGATGGCGCGTTAGATGTAGACGCATCAGTCACCCTCGCTAAATGGCTCGTAGAACAAGGAAGTGAAGGACTGGTGATTACCGGCACCACCGGTGAGGGTCCAGCCGTAACAGATGAAGAAGACTGGGAGCTGTGGAGAGCTGTTGCGGAGGCGGTCACCGTCCCCGTTATTGCTGGCACTACCACCAATGACACAGCTCATTCGGTTCATCAAACACGCAAAGCTGAAGAGCTTGGCTGCGATGGAATCTTGGCGGTCACCCCTTATTACAACCGCCCGTCACAAGAAGGAATTTATGCTCATTTTGATGCAGTGGCATCAGCGACGAGCTTGCCTGTTGTCCTTTATGACATTCCGGTGAGAACGGGCCGCAAAATTGAGACAGCTAACCTCCTACGCCTTGCTCACGAGATCCCAAATGTTGTGGCAGTTAAAGACGCAGCAGGTAATCCCGGTGAGACAGCAAAGGTTATTCGAGACGCCCCCGTAGATTTTGAGGTCTATAGCGGCGACGACAACTTGACTCTGCCCTTACTTGCGGTGGGTGCAGTTGGGGTCATTAGCGTCGCGGCGCATTGGTCAGCACCTGAATTCGTGTCAATGATGGATGCTTGGGAATCGGGGAACGCAGACGAAGCTCGGCAAATAAACACCCGTCTATTAGAAAGTTTCGACTACGAGACTGGTGATGCCGCTCCCAATCCAGTTCCGACTAAAGCAATGATGAGAACTCTGGGCTTGCCTGTGGGTGAACCGCGGTTGCCAATGGGTCCCACACCCGACGGTTTGGAAGATAAAGCCCGAGAGGTCTACTCGCGGTTAAAGGCTTGAATTGGTATCGCCCGACGTAACTATCACGTTCCTTGGCGGCCTTGGCGAAGTTGGACGCAACTCCACTTGCCTAGAAATTGGCGGGAAATTGCTTCTCATAGATTTTGGGGTGATGTTTCCTGACGTGACTATGCCCGGTGTCGATGTGATTCTTCCGGACACCGGGTGGCTACAAGACCGCGGCGAGGATCTTCTAGGTGTGATCGTCACCCACGGTCACGAAGACCACCTAGGTGGCGTACCTCACCTGCTCAAACAGTTCGAAGTTCCGCTCTATGGATCTGAACTCACCATGGGTCTCGCTCGACAAAAAGTAATTGAAGCAAGATTGGAGGCGCGCACGTCGTTTCATTTAGTGAGCGACGGGGAACGCTTCCAGATTGGGCCGTTTGACGTAGAGGTGTTGCCTATTACCCATTCGGTTCCTGAAAGCCTCTGTGTTGTCTTGCATACGCCGCAGGGTGTGATAGTCCACACCGGGGACTTTAAGATCGACCGCGAACCAATAGATGGTCGAACTACGGACATTAAGCGGTTGAAAGAGCTTCGCGAGGATGGCGTGCGTCTGTTGATGGCGGACTCAACAAATGCTGACAAGCCCGGATGGAGTCCGTCAGAGTCAACTGTAGGCGACACCCTACGAGAACTCATCCCACAGTGGGGAGACCAACGCCTCATCGTAAGTTGCTTCGCCAGTCACCTTCACCGAGTTCAACAAATTTGCGATATCGCCATTAGTGAAGGAAGAACCATTTTCCCTCTTGGAAGATCAATGGTGGGCAATATGCGAATTGCCCAAGAACTAGGGGTTCTAAAAGTACCCCACCGTGCGATCGACTCCATTGACAGAGTCGGAGAATATGATCCGCAAACGATATGCGTGATTTGTACTGGCTCTCAAGGTGAGCCGAACGCAGCTCTGTCACTGCTGGCGAGAGGCGATCATCCTGACCTGTCGCTATCTGAAGATGACGTAGTGCTTCTTTCCAGTCACCCCATACCGGGAAATGAGCTCCCGGTTTATCGAATGATTAACCGACTAACTCGCCTGGGATGTGAGGTAGTTCATGACGGATTTGAGCATGTGCATACCACGGGTCACGCGCAAAGAGACGAGTTGCGCCACCTTTACGAGGCTGTGCTTCCAGAGTGGTATCTGCCCGTTGAGGGCGAACATCGAATGTTGCGGCGAAACGCAGATTTAGCGATCGAGGCCGGCCACCCGCCGAAACGAACTGTTGTTGTCAACGACGGAGACCAGATCACTATAGATACCAACGGGCTCCGAGTTAGTGGCCGTATCGCGGCGCCCTATCACTACGTCGATGGCCTCTTGGATGACTTGTCACCTGATTTGTTAGAAGATCGTCGGAAGCTAGGGGAGGGCGGCTTTGTTCATGTAACTGTGTTGCTTAGCGAAGAAAGCGGCCTAATTGGGCACCCCGACATATCGACTCTTGGATGGCTCGACGCTGAACGAAGTGTTCAGGTCCTAGCGGAGCTGGAAGTAGAAGTGACCGATGCGGTGAATTCGGCGGTCAATGTCGGAGAAGACAGAGACGCCATTGAACGTCTTGTTCGACGGGCCACTGGCCGTTTCGTAGGAAATCGGACTCGACGTCGGCCCCCTATCTCGGCGTCGGTGATTCTGGTCGACTGAACTCGAATTTCATCGACGTTTCGGTACTCTCGCCATTGTGGGATCAGCGCGTCTTATCAACGAAGGCCATTTTAGGTTGGTGGGCGACGTTAAGCGGTCCAGCAGAAACGCCGTGAACAATGAAGCCAAGTAAATCATCGATCTTTCGAAGAATGAGTGAAGCGGGATTACGCGGACGCGGACATGATGTCACCGGTCTGCTGCTTCTCGTGGTAGCAGCGATTTCGCTCTTAGCTCTTTTCGGTGACAAAGCGGGAATTGCCGGCCGCCTCCTTGAGAGCGTCATGAGCGTGCTCGTCGGAATTTTCCGGTATGTGGTGCCATTTGCTTTGGTGCTGTGTGCCTATGCCATACTTCGCGATAAGCACAGCGAAAGAACATGGCGGATCGCTTTCGGAGGGGCGCTGACAAGTCTCGCATTGTCAGGAATGGCCCATCTTGTCGGCGACGCGGATGGGATTCGCACAACTCTGGACGAACTTCGATCATCGGGAGGAGTCATCGGAGCGGTGATAGGTGAACCGTTGCGTAGGGCTGTTGACGATCCAGGAGCCTGGGTTGTGCTTTTGCTCGGCGCTTTATTCGGAGTATTGGTTGTCACTGATACCGGTATGCGACAAGTTTTGGGTCTTGCAGGTCGGGTTGCTTTGCTCGGAGGTCGCCAGCTTGGTCGAGGCTTCAGAAGCTTGCAAAGTCTTGGTTCTGATCGAGAGATGTCTGAGGCGTCATGGCGGGACCGACGGCGACCAATGCCCACTATTTCGGTTCCAGGTAGAGGCCTTCCCGCCCCTGAAGTAGACGAATCTCCAACAGCTGAGGAGTTCGAGACAGTCGAAGAACCCGCTGAGGAGGTGTCGCCTGACGAGGCTTTGATAGAAGAACCGGGCTTACGTGAGCCCGAAGAGGATTTGTTCGAAGAAGTTAGTGAGCCCCAAGTCAGCACCTCTACAGCGGATCGTCCTCCGGAACAAATGGAAATTGATTTGACGACGAGGCCTACCGGCGACTGGCAGTTGCCTGGGTCTGAGAATCTTGAACGCTCCGGATCACAAGATGTCGATGAGCGGCTCTTACAAAACGGGGCGAGAAACCTGGAAGCAGCGCTTGCGAGTCACGGAGTCGAAACTCGAGTCACCGGTATGGAAGTGGGTCCCACGGTTACCCGATACGAGTTGTCGCTAGGGAAAGGTGTCAAAGTATCCAGGGTTACGAGCCTTCACAAAGATATTGCTTACGCGATGGCATCTGCTGACGTTCGTATTCTTGCGCCGATACCTGGGCGTTCTGCAATCGGTGTTGAAGTTCCGAACGCAGACCGCCACCTCGTGGCGTTGGGCGACATACTCGCGACGGAAACCGCGTCCAATGCCGTTCATCCTCTTGAGGTAGCGCTTGGTCAAGATATTTCAGGGAACGCTGTGATGGCCAACCTTGCTTCTATGCCACACGTTTTAATTGCGGGGGCGACTGGCGCAGGAAAATCTTCGTGCATCAATTCCGTGATTACGTCGCTGCTTATGCGAACCACCCCTGACGAGGTGCGCATGGTTCTCATCGACCCGAAACGGGTAGAACTTGGCCAGTATGACCGTCTTCCTCACTTGCTGACCCAGGTCGTCACAAATCCGAAGAAAGCTGCTAACGCCTTGTCGTGGGCAGTTAAGGAAATGGAGCGACGTTACGACGTTCTTTCTGAAATCGGCTTTCGCGATATCACTGGGTATAACTCGGCATATGACGAAGGACGATTGGCATCCGATCTGAATGAAGAGCGCGAATTTGAAAGGATGCCGTTCGTAGTAGTGGTCGTAGACGAATTAAATGATCTAATGATGGTTGCCGCTCGAGACGTCGAAGATTCAATCACTCGTCTCGCGCAAATGGCGCGTGCAGTGGGGATCCATTTAGTTATCGCCACTCAGCGACCGTCGGTCAACGTTATTACCGGCGTCATCAAGGCAAATATTCCTTCCCGAATGGCTTTCGCTGTTTCAAGTCTTGCCGATAGCCGAGTTATCTTGGATCAGCCCGGAGCGGAACGTCTTATCGGCAAGGGAGACATGCTGGTTCTTAATGCAAACAGCAGTATCGCCCAACGCGTACAAGGCTGTTGGGTCAGCGAAGCGGAGATCCATCAAGTAGTAGCCCATTGGCGCCGACAAGCACCCGAAACTAATTATCTTGAAGGTGTCGAGGGTTCTGAAAACGCAAACCCAGTTGTGATTCCAGGGGGCTCCTCAGGGGATGACGACGATGATGATCTAATGATGCAGGCGATGGCAATAATTGTTGAGACGCAACTTGGCTCGACGTCGATGCTGCAACGCAAATTAAAAGTAGGTTTCGCTCGAGCGGGGCGACTTATGGACCTCTTAGAGCAAAGAGGCGTAGTTGGACCTTCAATCGGGTCAAAAGCGCGTGATGTGTTGATGACGCAAGAAGAATTAGACGCATTACTGGCTGACCGCTAAATCAATTGCTGACGATCTTGCAGGGCTAGGGTCAAGCCATGAGCAATTACGAGATCGTCGCCTCCGGCCTGGAATTTCCTGAAGGACCGGTGGTCATGCCAGATGGATCGATCATCCTGGTTGAAATTAAACGAGGAACTATCACGCGAGTCGATCCAGATGACGGGTCCGTCGAAGTCGTAGCCCAGCCTGGCGGAGGACCCAACGGCGCTGCGATCGGCCCCGAGGGGGCGCTGTATGTGTGCAATAACGGTGGGTTCGAATGGGGGGAAACTCGTGGGTTGACCATCCCGGGCCTAGTCGCTGATGACTACTCATCGGGTCGTATCGAGCGCATCGACCTAGAGACGGGAGCAGTCGAGGTGGTCTATGCCGACGTTGACGGTGTCGCATTAAAGGGACCAAATGATCTCATGTTCGACTCAACAGGAGGATTCTGGTTCACCGACCACGGAAAAATGAGGGCCCGCACCCGTGACAGGGGCGGCCTTTATTATGGGAAGGCTGATGGGTCTTCGGTCCAGGAGATCGCCTTTCCACTCGACGGCCCCAACGGAGTTGGATTATCTCCGCAGCAAGACAGAGTGTATGTAGCGGAAACCCATCAAGGTTCAGTTCTTTACTGGGAACTTGACGGGCCAGGTGAACTAGCTGGTTCGCCACACGGTCGCTTTCTAGCACGACCCTCAGGCAGGAAACTGTTCGATTCCTTGGCAATGGATGCTGAAGGTAACGTCAGCGTGGCGACAATTCAAACCGGTGGTATAAGCACCTTTACTCCCGAAGGACAAGAACTCGACTTCTTTGCGGTCGACGACCCGCTTTGCACCAACATTTGCTTTGGGGGAGAAGATATGAAGACGGCGTTTATCACATTGTCAGGAACCGGCAAACTCGTCCGCGCTGACTGGCCACGCCCTGGACTTGTTCTGCCCTACTAGATTGTGGCCCGTCGTCACGCCAGGCAGTGAGGAAGTTCGCCGCCATTAAAAACGATCATGTCCGCGATAGCTGATTCGAAACCCACCCACTCATAGTTCGCTTCTGGGTTCTCTCGATATGCCACATGGAGATTCCCCGCGAGCCGCTCGCCGTCAGTGAGATGTCGGAACTCGCTTAAGTCAGTGTGTGAGGCCTGTTCCACCGGTGTCCGGCCAGCGGCTATTCCCTGTTCCGCTGTTTGTTGCACGAAGCGAAGATATGTCCGTTGGCTGTCCAAAACATCTTTGATCTGCGAGCCCGCGAACGCGGGACCATGGCCAGGGACTATGACCTCTGCTCCTTGACGCTCTATGACATCCAATGCATTAAGTGTTCCTTGAACTGATCCGAAGAGCGCGAACGGAGTTCCACCATGGAAAATCAGGTCGCCCGTAAAAAGGACCCCGCGGTCTGGAAGCCACGCTAAAACGTCTCCTTCGGTGTGCGCCACGAAACCTAAGTCGAAGAGATCAATTGTGATGTCGTCCAGGTGGATTGTTGTAGCACCCTGAAAGGTGACATCTGGAGCCCGGAATTTGAGATCCCCCCACTCAACTGTCGGGAAAGCGGCGCGGTAGTCGGGAATGCCAGTAGCTAACATCACGTCACGGCAAGAAGCGTGACTGATAATGGTGGCTTCGGGAAATAGGTAGTTTCCGTGTGTGTGGTCAGCGTGATGGTGGGTGTTTACAAGTAATTTGACTGGTTGGGAAGTTACTGACGCTATTGCTTCGATATAAGCGCGATTTCGAAGCTCCGTAGAAGTTGTGTCGATGCTTACCACACCGCTGTTCCCACTGATGAAACCGGTGTTGTTAATGAACCATGTTCCATCGGGTTGCACATAGCTGAATACGTTCGGAGCTACTTCCTCCAATAGTCCTGGACCAAGGTTTTCATGCAAGTGGTTCGTGCTCATATTGAGAGCCTACGTGCATGGCCCCCGGTTCTGGATCTACGCTTAGGGAATGAGCGATAGTTCCAATCACGAACTTGATATCGATGTGTTCGGTTCAGAGTATGTCCAGGAAGCCCCAAAGGTCTGGGAACGACTGAGATCTGAATGCCCTGTAGCGCACACCTCTCTTAATGGAGGCGGCTGGTTACCGACAACTTATGGAGACATCTCTTCGGTTGCGTACGACACCGAAAACTTTTCGTCTCGTGACATAGGTGTAGCGGCAACTCCGGAGGGGATCAGTTTGCTTGTCGCTCCGCCGATCACCTCCGACCCTCCGTTTCACACTGATGCGCGCCGCCTGCTGTTGCCGTACTTTTCGCCGAAAGCCGTCGAAGAGATGAGAGAGGTGACTCGGAGCATTGCCGTTGAGTTACTTGATGAGATTGACCCGTCGGATGTTGTGGATGCAGCAGAACAGTACGCCCGATATATACCGGTCCGGGTCATTGGAGCAATGATCGGTCTACCTGAAGAAGATTGTGAAATGTTCACCAGGTGGGCCACAGATATTCTTCAAAGCCACCCTGAAGAAGAGTGGGAACGCTTAACCACAGCGACGAAAGAAATTCTTGAGTACTTCGATAAGACAATTGCTGACCGACGGGCGAATCCTCGTGATGACTTGATCAGCAAGCTTCAGGCAGAAACCCTACCCAATGGAGATCCGCTGACAGACAAACATGTACTAGGCACCTGTTTCCTTTTGTTGGTTGCCGGTATTGACACAACGTGGAGTTCTATCGCTTCTAATCTGCTCCACCTTGCTACCCACGAAGATGACAGACATCGTCTTGTGGCGGAACCGGAACTGATTCCTACAGCAGTAGAAGAATTTCTTCGTGCCTACTCTCCCGTAACTATGGCCCGCGTTGCTGCCGAAGACACCGAAATCGCAGGATGCCCGGTCATGGCGGGGGAAAAAGTCTTTCTTCCGTTCGGGGCGAGTAACCGTGACCCGGAAATGTTTGATCGGCCCGAAGAAGTCATAATCGACCGTCAAGAAAATCGTCACTTTGCATTTGGTATTGGAATCCATCGTTGCCTTGGTTCGAATTTGGCGCGGATGGAACTTGTCGTTGCAATGGAAGAATGGTTAAAACGATTCCCCGAATTTTCACTGGCGGCAGAGTCCGAAGTGCAGTGGGGAGGAACCCAAGTTCGCGGCCCGCGTTCGGTTCCGGTTAGGGTCAACTAAAACTAGGTGTTGTTGATCTCATTTATCGCTTTTGGGGATCATGGTCATCACCACCAATACAGCAAGCGTCGTGTAGACGAAGTAACCAACAGCCAAAGGAGTTACCGTCGACGCGATTTGACGATCGATAACTGCCCCCAGGACGGCACCTAAGGCCAAGGTAATAAAACCTATAGTGGATGCCGCAGTGCCTGCTAACGAACCCATTGGTTCAAGAGCGAGGGTGGTCATGTTGGGCATCATGAGGACCATTGCAGCTATTTGAGCTGACATCAGCACCATCCACAGGCCGACGGGTGGAACGCCGTCGGTGACCAACGCCACGATGAGCATCAACAAGCTGACTCCCAGTTGAAACCCGAGGGCACTGTGGCCAAGTCGTCTCGCCCCGATTCGTCCCACAACTCGCGAACCCGTCAATGCCACGGCCGCCATTACACACATTGTGATACTGAAATAGGGAACGAACCACCGAGGTCGATCAAAAATCTCGCTCACGATCAGTTCAGAGCTACTGAGAAAGCTGTAAAACGCCCCTCCCGAGAACAAGAGAGTTAGCGCATAACCGATAGTGATTCGGTTCCCGAAAACAATTCGTATTCCCTGCCGAGTAGTAGCAAAGCTTAACTCTCGACGATTTGACGCTTGGAGTGACTCTGCGACACGAAAAGACCAAAGCCACATCACTACTGCTATGACAAGACCGAAAAGCATTGTCAGTCGCCACGTGCCGCCAGTGCGAAGAAGCAGATCACCTATGACTGGGGCCAGTACCGGTCCGGCGAAGAAGACGGTTTGAACTATTGCCATCACGCGAGCCATATCGTCGCCTTCGAACTTGTCTCGGATCATGGCTTGGCTAATGGTTCTAGGGGCTGCACACCCGATTCCCCAAAGAACCCGCGAGGCGAGAAGAAACCCAAGATTGGGAGCTAAAGTTGCTCCTAAGGCACCCACCGCGAATAAGGCGATGCCTATCCGCAGGATTGGAAGGCGGCCGTATGTGTCGGCTAAAGGACCATATATGGGCATTCCAATGGCCATGCCGACAAATATGCAAGTGATTGTTAAGCCTGGAAGATTCGAAGTGGGTTCCATTCCGAACGCAGACCTAAGCTCAGCGAAAGCTGGTAAAAGCATGTCGATAGATAGCGCAATAGCGCTTGTTAACAGCGCGGCGAAAGCTATAAATTCCCTCTCATCTTGAGGGCGGACGGAAGTTGTCACTTCAAGCTGCCAATGATTGGTAGAGCGTCTGTTCGAATTCGTTCAGGAGAGCTGCGACTTGAGGGATCATGAAAGGAAGTGTTTGTGTCATTAGCAACGCACCAAATCCCGAAGTTCGATCGATCCAAAAATGAGTATTGAATAGCCCCGCCCAACTTAGAGATCCGGCGTTGCGACCTCCGACAACGGTGTCCTCATTTATTTGAAACGTGAGTCCCCAAGATTTCGGCACCCCGCGCATGAATTCGAAATCCGCACTCAGGTTGTGATCAATTGAGGTAACAGGCGTTACGCGTAGATGCCCCATGTTGTTCGATGACATCGCCGACACGGTCTGTTTCGACAGAATCTCATGTTCTGCGAGCTTTCCTTCACAGAGAATCATCTGAATGAATTTTGCATAGTCGATCGCGGTTGAAAAGAGACCTCCTCCTCCACTATCAAACTCTGCAACGGTGCTGGGAGGTTCTGTAGGAAGTGCTTTCCATCGATCTTTCGTGAGTATGTGCACAGCAGCCTTGCGTTCTTCCATTTCAGAGCTGCACTGATAAGCGGTGTCGGACATACCCAATGGATCAAATATTTCTTTGCGCATCCACTCACCGAGTTTGATGCCGCTCACTGCTTCAAGCAGTTGCCCGGCCCAGTCGATCCCTATGCCGTATTCCCAACGTTGACCGGGTTCAAAAGATAGTGGTCGGTCTAGTGACGCCAATTCGCGGCTGCCGATACCCGGCGTGCCCTGGTGCTCTATCCATTGAGCGATCTCGGGATTCCACACCTCGTAGGTAAAGCCGGATGTATGCGTGAGTAAATTACGTAACGTCACAGGACTTTTCGGAGGGCGAAGCACGGGACCCGATTCGTTGATGTCCTCGAGAACTTGTAAATCACCAAGCTGGGGAATGATTTCGGCTGCGGGCTGGTCTAGCTGCAACAATCCGCGTTCGACTGCTTGCAGACACGCGACTCCAGCTATCGGCTTCGTCATCGATGCGATCTGGAACACCGTGTCCGCCTTCATCGCAGTGCCGTTGGCCTCGGATTTCGCTCCGTGGGCACGAACAGTAACAATCCCGTCCTTATCGATGACTGCTCCGACTGCCCCAGGGACGATTTGATCGTCCACGGCTTTACTCAAGCAGTCGTCGATCGCTTGCTCCAGATTCACTTATCAAGTCCTTCTTGCCAGGGTGTTATGTCGATGCCGTGGTAGCGCTCTTCCAAAGCTTCGACTAGTTCGGGAGTCCAAAAGGGATGTCCGGGTCTAGGTGCTCCGAATAGCGCTAACTCTTCGGGGGTGCAGCTTGCCGCGAATTTCGACCAAGGCCCTCTGTTTGCGTTTTGCTGAAAACTGTCAAATCCGATCCACTCATGGTGGGCGTGTTTGAAAGCCATATTCATCAAAAATCTTGACCCGTTCTCTCGCGTGAGATCGACTCCTCGATGCCAGACATCGGTTCGATAAGCCAGATAAGAGCCCCGTCGACCTGCGGCGGATTGGGGATTGGTGCCCGGTGGAGAATCCCCGATGCTCAGAATCTCAGTGGGGCCAACCCCTTCTTCCACATCAGACAGATATAAAAAACCCAGTAGGTTCCACCAGCCGGGTTCAACCCGATCGGGAACGATCGTGTGATTACGGTCTTGGTGAAATGGCTGTTCGTAGTTAGTAACCCCTGTGTACTTTCCCCAGATTCGTGCCTGATATAGACGGATGTCGTCGTCGCCCATGGCTTTTCTTGCAAAATCCACCACGTTTGGATGGATCTGCAATCGGTTAAGTAGATGGGAGTCGTATGGAAAGAGGACATGGCCCAGAAATTGCCGCAGCCGAAACTCTGCGCCTTCACTGTCACTGTCAGTGAGCTGGTGTGCGTTTCCTTGTTTGGCGGGTTGATAGCGAACATCTGTGCTTTCGCTCTCAAACTGAGTTTGCGCGGCTGGATTACCTGAGTGGTAATCGTCCGGGTGCGGGAAATGGCCCCAGAGCTCCTCGACAGCAGCATCTATCTCTTCGGCTGGAACTAAGTCGTGAACTACGGTCCAGCCTTGAGTTCGCCATTGTTCAACTGCAGTGCTGATATCAGTGGTCACCACTTGGCAGGCTAGCTTGCTGGGAGGCGATGAACGCTAGCGCGCTCCCTGAGCGTCATGAACTCTGATGGTGGCACCTGTTACGAAGTCAGAAGATGGGGACACGAGATAAAGCAAAGTGCTGTCGAGTTGAGAAGCTTTGCCTAGTCGCTTGCGAGGGAAGCCCTCAGTGATGTCGCCCATCCGCTCAAGCATCCCGTCCATCATTTCGCTTTCGAACGCTCCTGGAGCAATGCAGTTGACATTCACATCGTATCTAGCGAACTCCAAAGCCAACATTTCAGTCATGCGTACTACGCCACTCTTGGTGATCGCGTACCAAGAGGTACCTACTCCAGCGCTATAGGCAGCTCCAGAAGAGATATTCACTATCCGTCCGGGAAGCTCGGCCTTTATCAGACGTCGAGTCACTTCACTTGCGAGATGAAACAGAGATGTCAGATTGGTCGCCACCATTTCATCAACGAATGCGGGGTCCATCTTCAAGGCGAGTTGAGCGTCAGGTTTACCAGCGTTGTTAACCAAAATTTGTACAGTTCCCAATTCCTTTTCGGTTTGGTCTATTGCGGTGAAAAGAGCATCCGTATCGGTGACATCTAAGGGGACGGGCAGCACTTCTGTCCCCAAGGATCTAAGGTCCTCGGCAAGCGTTTCGAGTCGTTCCGCCCGACGTCCAGCAATGGCGACGTTCGCGCCGCAGGCTGCGAGAACCCGCGCGAACCTTTGACCCAATCCCGAGGTTGTGCCGGTAACAAACGCAGTCTGCCCAGAAAGATCAACCGTAAAATTTGGTGTTTCTGACATATTTCCCCTTGCTGATGCAAATTTCTGACCTTCTGTCTAGGCGTAGAAGGAATGAACGTCTAA
>CEUZ01189254.1_pt1 | contig 16683 bp, 16 predicted proteins | sample 361511 | NCBI WGS metagenome assembly CEUZ01 (sample SAMEA2622822, study PRJEB7988) | marine metagenome | biome: marine biome (ENVO:00000447); feature: surface water layer (ENVO:00002042); material: "saline water (ENVO:00002010), including plankton (ENVO:xxxxxxxx)" | depth 5 m
TGGGGTGTAGCCAAGCGGTAAGGCAGCGGTTTTTGGTATCGCCATGCGCAGGTTCGAATCCTGCCACCCCAGCCATTTGCATACTTTCGAACTGATTCCAGACTTTTACATTAACGCCGTGAAGCCCTTAATTCTTGGGGTTTTGCGAAGGGCTGTCGCTCACTTTTTGCTTGTTTTCATGTCGATATGTGAGGCGAAAAAGTCTCTAAATGGCCGTTTTTCTCTAAACATTGCTACCTTCGTCTTTGCAAACAGAGCAGTTTTAAACCCTTGCCAGCTCTGCCATACAGCCATGTTACATAATCTCTTGTTTGTGTTCAGGATGACTACCAGCAGCGTTTTAGAGAAAACTCGCACAGAGCATTAAAATCCGAAATGCTGGCGTTGATCTTCCCAGAGGACGGGGAAGTCCTTCATCATGTCAGCGAGCTGTAAAGACGCAGGCTGGCGGCCATTTACAATCGCGGTCGTGATGTCAGGGGCAAGCTCTATGAGCCGGATGATCTTACAGGCGTAAGGATCTGGATATGACAGAAGAAGATGCTCGGCGAGTGTTGTCTAGAATGAACTGATTTTTAGAAATTTTGATTATCGCTCTTTCTGACTGGCACACTGATCAGCAAAACCTGAAGCTATTTAGCTGTCAGTGTGCGTGGACGAAACCTGATTAATCCGGATTAACCAATCAGGCGGCTGGGCGTATGGCGCACCAGCCTTGGCAGGCTCCGAACGGGTTCGCCGTCATTCCTGCCACCGTGCTCGCTCCATGCCTGACCGTAACCAGACGGCTTCTCCCACGGTCCCGGCGCTTATCACGGCTCGCACGTGAAAGGATCCCGGTCTCCTTACTGCCTCTTGAATGACGCTCGCGGTCCAAACTGTTTCTTTTTCAAGGCCGGGCGTCTGCTTCAGTAAACTTATGATCCTTCAGTCCCATCAGCGATGGATTTCATGTCTGTAATTTTTTGAAACTGCGATAACATCACCGAGTGATTTTGTGACAAATAGCGTACAACATCAGCGTTATTTAGCAGTTTTGTTAGGTAGCCTTTGGCCAGCGTGAGATTCAAAACATCCGTACTGTAGCTTTCTTCAACTAGTCTGTATTCGCGTTCCAAATTGGCCATTTCATTCTCCATCCGCGTCATTTGCTCATCGGTCAAGCCGCGAACCTTTTTCGGCTTTTCCGGATTATTCAATTCCTCTTTTGGTGTGGAGGCCAATAACGCTCTGGCATAGGACAAGGAATATGTGTTGGCATCATTCATCAGTGTGGCCACTTGCATCTGCCGGATCGGTTTCATCTTACGAAGAATATGGAACACACCAATGGCGACCATTTTGTCTTTCAGCAGCTCTGCAGTTTCTGGGCAAATACCCTCCAGCAATGTTCTTTTCCGGATGATACTGGCAACGTCAACGCTAAGTGCTTGGGCGATTTTCTCTTCCGGCACGCCGCGCTCAACAGCACGGACAATCATTTTATGCTCCTGCACAGTCGAAAGACGGTTGATGTGCTTATTGTAGGTAAAGCTCTCATCATCTGTTGAGATAAGGCAGGTAACGCTGCGCTCTCCCATTTCTTTCAAGGCTTCGATGCGTAAATGCCCATCGAGCAAAATAAAAATATCGGAGCTGGATTTTTCTCTTGTGACAACAGGCGGCTCAATAATACCCACCTCCTGAATGGATGATAGTATTTGTTTGTATTTGCGGCTGCTACGAGCTGATGGCGTGACGGGTTTAACGGGAATGATCTGTGCTAACCGTAAATCAACGGTCTGGTCATCGAAGCCGATTTTAATTGTATTACCCATAGCGTTTATCCTTGTTCTTAAGCATCTCTGCAATAGGCTGTGGCAGCGTTGTTAAATTTTCAGCCTTAAGCAATGTGGCAAAGTGATCTTCGGCGTAAAGACGATGTAATGCCTCCACGACAAAGAGTAATTGCGTCTGCACAAACTCAGCCTTTCGGGTGACAGAGCGTTTGCGATCAACTTCTTTTTGATAAGCCATCACAATATCCCGACCGGAAAGATTTTCTGTTCTTTTCCCAGATCTGGATCGACCACCACCACGAACCGATTTCCCTCTTAACCGTCTGGACTCAATCAGTTTACGCGCTTGCAAAAGCCGCTTTCCGCGTAGTTCCTTATTCTCATATGCCTCTTGTAAAGCGTGCTGCTCATTGCCAGGAGATAGAGCAATTTTAACAGCAATATTTAGGGGGATTTTACCTGATTCAACCGCAGATATGAGGCGTTCTTCGCCACGCTCAATCAGCTTGATAATTTCGTTGACGTATTCAGGTGACAAGCCTGTTTTGGTAGCGATTTCCAAATAGTTGTATTTTTTGTTGAGCAGCACTTCAATGGCTTTCAGCAAATCAAGGCTACTACGCTGCCTGCGCGCGAGATTTTCGACCAAACTCATCACAAGGGCCTCTTCTTCATCAGCGTCAATGACGATAGCCGGAATTTTTGATTGCCCCAAATCCACAAACGCTTCCAATCGTCCCTGACCGCAGACCAGATCATAGGGTTTATCTGAATCCCCCTGTGAGCGCGTTACGGTGATGGGACGTTTTAATCCAACGCGCGCAATATTTTCTTTGATCTCTTCAAAGACTTTTTTGTTGCGAACGCGTGGGTTAAGGATATGGATGTCCTCAATATCTAACATTTGGATTTCAGAATCTCTTGTACCTTTGCTCATGCTGCCCCCCATAATTTTGGCGATATTTTAGTTCTACCGGTGAGACTGAAAAAATCTTCCAGATCATCAAAACGATAACAATCCAATCTGATCCCGTTTGAGTCAGCCAATCGAAGTTTTGGATCCTCGATGTCTAAGGCGGGAAGCAGATAGTAATCAAAAGGCTTTTCGTTCAGTTCATCCATGCGAATGGCGATAGTGATGTCTGGTCTTAATCCGCTATCAAGTCTGATTTTCCAACGGTTGCTGCCAGACGGTGTTTGAAAACAGCGGCATATAATGATCGAGACACTAATCTCATCATTCACAAAAATAAGATCCGATGTGACCTCTCTATGAACAGACCCGCCAAGTTCTTCAATACGGCGGATAGCATCTTCAACAATGCCTGGATAAATCTTGCGGAGATGACGGTTGATCTCAATGTAGCGGTAATCACGATCTGGCGTATAACCAATCATCTGATAGGCACGGATGAGACTGCCAAAGCGGTGTGCATAGGCACTGCTGGAGGGCATATCATCCATTTCATCAATCAGAATGCCAGAAAGCCAGCCTTTGCGCTGATGCAGTTCTTTTAATTTTGTCAGCAGATCTTCATCGGATAATTTGCGGCTGCGTTCGGCAATGATACCTTGTGCTGTATAGAAATAAGACGTTTCAACAATCGCGTCAAAAACACCTTCCGCGCGCACCCACATATCAGGGTCATTGTTCACGCGGCGTTTTTTCAGTTTGCATGAGGTGCGGTTGAAAACGTTGTTACCAATATATTTTTCATTGGTCAAAATTTGATGAACGGTGCCGCGGGTCCACTCCCTGTCCAGGTCTGTTTTTACGCCTTGTTTATTAAGCTGTGATGCAATCTCGCTTTCATTCATGCGCTTATCGACAAAGCAGCGATAAATCCAACGCACTGTTTCAATTTCATCCTGCGGCCCTGGCACCAATACAACACGGTCTGTCTGCAGACTTTTATGCTCACCGCGCTTGAGCGTGCCCTTATCATTGCCTTGTTCATCAATTAGCATGCGGCGCAATCCAAAGCCGGCCGGGCCGCCTTGGCGGTAGCCTTTTTCAATGAGGCGACACTGCCCGGCAAAAACTTTAGCCGACAGTTCGCGGCTATATTCGCCTGCCATGGCGCGTTTTACACCTTTAACAATGGTCGATACGGGGGAGCCGTCATTTTCAAATTGCTCGGCCACATATTGAACATCGATGCCAGCACGGCGGCAGATATATTCGTAATAGGCACTTTCATCGGCATCCTGAAAACGACCCCACCGTGTAACATCCAAAACCAGAATGATATCAAATGTCGCATTCCCGTCCTGGACATCTGTGATCAAACGCTGCAAAGCTTCACGACCGCCAATATCAAGACCGCTCTTGCCCTGATCGGCATAGGTGGCGATGATCTCAATGTCACGTTTTTGCGCGTAATCCCGAATGGCTTGTTCTTGATTTTCGGTAGAATATTTCTGGTGATCGGTGGACATGCGAACATACATGGCCGCTTTGCGTCCATCGCTCTCATTCCCAGATTCATGGTTCTTATAATTTTTCACTCTTAACCGCCCGGTATTAAATACACAATAAAGCGCCATGACCTGGTCTGATTTTCAGGCCGCGCATCGCAAACTGTTCTTTTTCAATGATAAAGAAAGGAGCAGTAAAATGTCTTTTACAAAAATGGACCCTTTATTTCCGGGGCTTAATGAGGAAATAACCAACGAAAAATTAGCCGAAATTGTTGCGTATTCTTTGCAAAAAGATTTCGGTCAATATACCTCCACCATCAAAACAATCGGCCAGACTACAGGAGCGAATTTACGCACCATTCGTAATTGGCATGATGGCCTCAAAGTACCATCCTCTCTGCATTTTGTTCAATTGCTGCAAGCGTCACCAACATTGAGGAAGTGGTTTTTATCTTATATGTTTGGCGAAGGTTTTTGGGATGATTACAGGTTGATAAAGGGTCTTGAGCGTAGCTCTTTCAATACCATGAAAACGCATTCTTCGGAAGCCAAAACCGGACAAAATGATGTCCCTATAAATGTCCCTATAAATTTGAATGAGAGACAAAAATGGTTTCTGATCAAGTTAGAATCTGACAAGAATACTGCAGCAGAACATATAGCCAAGCAATTTAGCGTGACCAAGAAAACTGCCAAACGCGATATCGCTGATTTGAAGGCAAAGCACATGATCCAGTTTCATGGTGCACGTAAAACGGGGTGTTATGAGATAATATAGTAAAATATATTTTACTTTAAATCTTGAAAAACACCAGAAAGTAAGTTATATTTTACTTTATAGCCTAATGTGGCGTTTTGAGTAAAAAGGATTTTACCGTGGCAAACTTATTATGGGGCAAGGTTTATTACAAGGATCTCTTCGCGGGTTTCATCCGCGAGGAGCCTGGCGACCGTGTCACATTCACTTACGATAGCAGTTATATTGAAGGCGGTCATCCGGCGATTGCTTATACGCTTCCTGTTCGGGCAGAACCGCATATCAGCAATAACGGTTTGCACCCGTTCTTCGATAATCTGGTTTCTGAAGGCTGGCTAGAGCAAGCGCAAAGTCGTTTGCTCGGTCGGCGCGAAGTCTCGCGTTTTGAATTATTACTAGCCTTCGGTTTTGATTGCGCCGGGGCGGTTTCAATTATTGATCCTGAACCGTCTGATCTCAGCGAGGCGATGCTCGATATGAGCGATCCGAAGGAGATGGCCGTTTTAACCAGCCGCGCCTCTCTATCCGGTGTGCAGCCAAAGCTTGCTGTAATTCAAGAGGGCGGGATTTTCAGACCCGCCCGCATTGATGAGTTAAGCACCCATATTGCGAAGTTCCCATCGCCAGGGCATCCCGATTTAGTCGAAAATGAATACTTAACGACTTTAGCGTTTAAGGCGCTTCTGCCGGATGACGAGATCGTTCAGCTCGGTATTGAAGAAGTTGAGGGATTGGATGAGCCAGCATTACTTATTAAGCGATTTGATCGAGGTTCTGAGGGGCGTTTGCATTTTGAAGAATTCAACCAGCTACTCGGCAGGAAATCACGTACAAAGTACGATGGCGCGCATAAGGACATGGCAAACTTCATACTTGAGACAAAGGGCTGTTTGCCAACACAATCCTACTTGCTCTACCGCAGAATTTTAACCGGGTTGCTCTTGGGTAATACTGACATGCATCTTAAAAACTTCGCCATGTTTCATACCGATGGTGGCTTGCGATTGACATCGAGCTATGACCAGGTTGCAGCATCGCTTTATAATTACAAAACCCTGGCACTCGCAATTGCCGGATCCAAGGATCACCCGATTGGCGACCTGAAAGGCCGTCATCTCGTTTTGCTGGGTGAGGAGTTTGGATTGTCTCCAGCAGCAATTAACATGGCTGCCGAAGGACTTGCCAAAAACACTGAGGCAGCAAAGGACGCGATTAACGAGGCACCACTGGGTTCAAGCGACTTTAAAGACAACCTGATCGAACTGATGGAAAAGAGATGGAACGGAACATTCAGCTTAATTGGCAAAGCTTTGTCCAAGAAGCAGTAAAGCGCCGCAAGGAGCAAAAGCTCACGCAAGAGCAACTGGCCGTCCTGGCAGGTGTGAGCAAGCCTACGCTCAATAGCTTCGAACAAGGCAAGACCACAATCAAGCTCGATAGTGCCCTCAAGATTTTGAAGGTGCTGGGGCTGGCGTGAGTTTGAATCCTGTGAACGGATTCGAACCGTAAAATACGCCAAAATCTCCAAAGGGAGCAGTCCGGATCCGAGTCTTCACCGCTCACTTGAGACCAGCAGAAAATAAGACTTTTCAGTGAATTCCAGCAATGATATTATCAGGGGTGTAAAAAGCTTGCTGATTTAGAGACTCAGTTTTTATTTGGTCACTCAGCACAGCCATTTATATTTCCAAAGCAATTTTAAGAACTCCTAAAAAAACCTTGTATTTACTGGGTTTGCTTGATCGATATGATCTAGTTATAGAACATAAGACAATGTACGGCGATTTTTTAGAGTCATACGAGACATCAATCCATAAATCTCAATCACAAAGAAAATAAAAGTGGTATCATTGGTGGTATAAATGTTTTTCACATCGTGTGTCATTAAACAATATCAAATACTTGTTTTCTATTTATGAATGATGCCACCGAATCCTGTGATATTGTGTAATTGTCTGTAACGTAGTCTGAGTCTAGCATAGAGCGTAATTCTGATGGCATATGCACATACATAGAAACAACATCTTTTGCATGATGCGTTCGAATGACATCAATGAAACTCAGCCATTCATTCAAGTTACTCTTATTCAGCATCTTTAACAGTGGTAAAACCATTGTATACTGTACGTTACAGCCATTTAACCATAAGTTCGAAAAGAGCGTTTTTAACAATGATCGTTTATGATTGTCTTTTAAAAACAAGGCGTATCAATGCTTTTCGTGCTTATAGCGTTCGTTATTATTAGCAGTTAAATGACTGCAGTCGCGAAATTTGTTGGTATATTTTTGGTCTTTATACCAACAGCCGAAAAACAGATGCCAACAAAGGATGATGAAATGGCTATACCGCCTTAATATTGTATGATTTATCGTTCACAATGTTCTTTGTTGCAGTGTTTTGGTAATTTTGGCGTCTCGTTATATTGTATAGTCTGCATTTACTTTGTTCTTTTTATTGAATACTATCTGCCCATAAATTTTTTAAATTGGAGAGTTAAATGATTAAACTTCTTGGCCTGTCAGCTTTATCTGTATGTTTATTAACACCGTTTGCCGCGCACGCGAACTTAGAAGATTATGGTGTTTCTTCTTCGGCAAATGTGGGCTTTGTGAGTGAATATTCTTTCCGTGGTATCGCGCAATCAAATGAAAATCCAGCGCTACAAGGTGGATTTGACCTTGAGCATGATAGTGGGGTTTATGCCGGAGTTTGGGCATCGAATGTGAATTTTAATGATGGCGACGAAGCACATATGGAGTTTGATCTATATAGTGGTTTTACGAACAGTATTCGTGACTTTAACTATGATGTGGGCTTTATTTATTATGCTTATCCCGGTGCGGACAATTCGCTGAATTATGATTTCTGGGAAGGCTCTGTGGCTGTTGGGTATGATTTTGAAGCCTTTTCGACGTCGGTTTCTGTGAACTATTCTCCTGAATATTTTGGTGATAGTGGTGATGCGTTTTATTATGCTGCAGCCGTTGGTGTGCCGTTACCCAATGACTTTACTTTGGGTGCCCATGTTGGTTTGCAAACAATTGATGATGAGGCCGCTTTCTTTGGAACAAGCTCGCCAGAAGGATCTTATACAGATTGGTCTGTAAGCTTAGGTTACACGTTAAGCGGATTTGACCTGTCCTTGCAATATGTTGATACGGACTTGGATGAGCCATCGGAGTGTGCAGATGGATGTGATGGTCGTGCTATCTTTGGTGTATCACGTAGTTTCTAATTCTTAATGTGGGCTTTATCACTTCTCATTTGGCCTTTTTCTGCTTGATGTTTTCTTAACATCAGTAACATGTGTTTGTTATATTACTGGAGTATTGACTGTGTTTAAAAATTTGCAAATTTCACAAAAGCTACCTTTTTTAATTGTGTTTTTGTGCGCCGTTGCGACATTGAGCGCGAGCTATTTATCAAATAATCAAGCGCAGCGGTATATTATTGCCAACGCAAAAGAAAAATTGGTTGCATTAGAAGCGTCCCGCGTTAAAGCATTAGAAAATTATCTTGAATCGATTGAACAAGACCTTTCGTCAGTTTCGCGTAACCCTTTTACGTTGCAGGCATTGAAAAGTTTTTCTGATGCTTGGGATGAACTTGGAACATACGGCGATCAAACGCAAATTTTACAGCGCCTTTATATTGATGAAAATCCGCATCCTTTAGGTGCAAAAGAAAATTTGGACGCGGCGCCAGATGGTTCTGCGTATAGTCAGGCTCATAAGCAATACCATGACTGGTTCCGTCACTTTTTACGCCAGCGCGGTTATTATGATGTATTTTTGTTTGATGCGTCAGGGAACCTTGTTTATTCGGTGTTTAAAGAACTGGATTACGCGACAAATGTGAATACAGGGCAGTGGAAAGATACTGATTTAGGTCATGCGTTTCGCGCAGCATTTAATGACAGCACTCAGCAGCACTTTTTTGATTTTAAACCTTATGCGCCAAGCCATGGCGCAGCGGCAAGCTTCATTTCAGAGGCAATTACAGATGAAAATGGTCAGGTGATTGGGGTTCTTGCCTTTCAGATGCCGATCGGCCGTATTAATGCGGTGATGCAGGTTGCGGCAGGTATGGGCGAGTCAGGGGAAACATATATCGTTGGTGAAGATCGTTATATGCGCAGTGATTCACGCTTTTCGAATGAAACGACTATTCTGGTGACGAAGGTCACTGGTGAAACAGTTGATAGAGGACTTGCAGGTGAAAAAGGCGTTGAAATTGTGCCTGATTATCGTGGCATTAATGTGTTTTCAGCCTATGGGCCATTAGACTTTAAAGATGTGCGGTGGGTCGTTCTGGCGGAGATTGATGAGGCAGAGGTGATGCAACCTTTGCGATCGCTGCAACAGACGTCTATGATCGTTGCCTTTCTTGTCGTATTGGTTGCGGCGGTTGTTGGTATTTTATCATCGCGCAGGCTTTCTAATCCGATTTCCAATATGGTGCATGTGATGCAGGATCTGGCGCGCGGGCAATTTGATGTAACTGTCCCAAGCACTGATCGTGGTGATGAGATTGGCAAAATGGCTGCATCAGTTCAGGTGTTTAAAGACAATGGAATCGAGGCAAAGCGTTTGCGCGCTGAACGAAAAGCGGCTGAACTGCGCGCTGAAGAAGATAAAAAGCGTTTGATGAATGATTTGGCTGATCAGTTTGATGGGCAAGTGGGCGGCGCACTGAAGCAACTTATCGCTTCTGCGGATCAGTTGCAGTCAGCATCAAATGATATGGAAGGCACTGCAGCGAATACTCAAAAGGCGAGCGTTTCTGTCGCGCAGGCTGCGAACGAAACGAGTGAAAATGTGAACACTGTTTCTTCTGCAACTGAGGAAATGACAGCCAGTGCGCGTGAGATTTCGCAACAAGTTGCAAGCGTTGCTGCGCGTGCTAATGCTGCGTCGCGGTCGGCGGCGAGTACTAATGAGAAAGTTGATGCGCTCAACAATATGGCCACGAATATTGGCGAAGTTGTGACAGCGATTAAGGACATTGCAGAGCAAACAAACTTGCTGGCTTTGAACGCAACGATTGAAGCCGCGCGCGCCGGAGAGGCGGGTAAAGGCTTTGCGGTGGTTGCTGATGAAGTGAAAAAACTAGCAAATGAAACAGCGCAAAAAACTGAAGAGATTGAGCAACGCATTAATGAAATTCAATTGGCCACAGAAGAGTCTGTGGCTGCAGTGCAGGAAATCATTGTCAATATTTCTGATATTGATAATGCTGCTACGCAAACGGCTGGCGCTGCTGAAGAGCAAAATTCTGTCCTTGCAGAAATTACCCGTAATATTAGTCAGGTAGCGACTGCGTCCCGTCAGGTTTCCGATGTGATTAGTAATGTGCAATCAGGTGCGGATCAAACAAGTCAGGCTTCGCAAATGTTGAAGCAATCTGCCGATGATATTGTTCATTTATCGGATAGTTTGGAAGGATCTGTATCGGCATTTTTGTTAAAAATTCGACAGTCGTCTTAAAGGATTGAGAATTACTGTAGATCTAAAAGCTATGTTTTACGTAATATAATTTTTCTTGCTTTTCATTTTAGAATTATGTTAGACAACATCATTAAATAATTTAAAGGGTTTTTGTTATGAAATTTTCTAACATTTTTGCAGTACTTGCATTTGTTGCATTTTTGTCAGCGCCAGTTTTGGCCGATGATACTGGCCGTACGTCATACGGTATGAAAAAACAGGGTAAAGTTCATTTTTCTGCGAAGGAAAAACGTACGACGTCAGATATGCACCCTGCGGATATTGAACCAGCGGCAGGTGATACAATGCAGCAGCCAAAGACATCGTCTGATATGGTTCGTTTGCCACGTAAATAAGATAGCAATGATTGCTATTTGATTGAGCCTTGCACCTTAACGGAGGCAAGGTTTTTTTATTGCTCTCGCTTGGCTACAGCGATGTATTTAAGGATATCTTGCGCGGGCAGGCGCGCCGGATCGTTGTCGGCGGTATTGTCGGTGACTTGTTGTGCAAGGCGCTGGGCATAGCGGTAATTACCTTGCAATAAGGCTTCTTCGGCAAGATGAATTTGCGCCAAATTGTCTTCGCCAGTTCTGCCATAGGCTGTGGCCAGTAAACGATGGACGCGCGTATTGCGTTTTTCTGTTTTTGCAGCAAATTTTAGATGATCAATGGCTTGTTTTAGATATTCAGATTTTTGATTGCGGCTTGATGCCTCGATCAGGGCGTGCCCCAGTGCGATACGGAATAAGCCAACCTTTGGTGCGAGATCTACCGTTTTTTGGAGTGCGGGGAGGGCTTCTTCAACGCGGCTGAACTCTACGAGCATTTGGCCTTTTAGCTCGTATAGGTAGGGGTTTTGAGGCTCTTGCCTTATAAGGTCATTAATGCCTTGTAGGGCTTCGTCAATATTATTCAGGCGGTAGCTTGCGATTGTGCGCGCGTAGTTTGCAGCAAAAGATTTATCGCGGTCGTTATAGTTCCAAGAGATGTGTTTGGGGTTAATGAAGGCCTGTAATTTGGCCTTCATGCGGGTGTGCTGTTCGTTCCAATGTTTGGGCCATTCTTGGTTATAAAATTGTGACTGATGAGCCTTGGTTGAGATGTTGGTGATACGGTTGCGCGTTAGTGGGTGCGTGCGTACATATTCATTTTGCTGACTGGCGGGCAGTAATTCTTGGTCTTCCAGTTTTTCAAAAAAGGTGACAAGACCCTCGGGACTTTGATGGCTGTCTTGTAAAAAGCGTAAGGCGGCTTGGTCGGCGCTGGATTCATTTGTGCGGCTATGACTGAGATAGCTGCTCATGGCGTGATGTTGTGCGCCGACGCCTATGGCTGAGGCGACCTGACCGTTACCTGTTAAAATGGCTGCGCCCATGCCAAGTGCCATGCCTAGGATTGATTCATAAGATGCACGTTTAAGGGCTTGCGTATTGTTGATCAAATGCCCGCCTGCAATATGGCCTAATTCGTGTGCCATGACGCCGATGATTTCGCCTGGATTTTCTGTTTTTTCGATCAGGCCTGTGTAAATGAAGATATTTGCCCCGCCTGCAACGAAGGCATTAATCTGATCGGATTGGACGAGGATAATATCGATATTTTCTTCTTCGAGATGCGCGGCTTTAATGAGTGGGGTTGCCCATTCCCTTAGGGCACTTTCAATTTCAACATCACGGATGATGGTTAGGTCTCTGAGCCCTTGTGCGTAGGACGGCGATAGCCCAAAAGAAAGGCATAAAAGGCAAAGCCAAAGCCGAAAAATGAGATGTTGAAAGGCCATATCTGATTTATATCATTGTTTGTTCTTTTTTTGAAATGGTGTTTCTGCTAAGGAATTCAAGGTTTCATTTGGCAGGAAGTATGGTATTATAGAAATATGTCTCGTAATAAAGCAAAAACGCGCGTGCGATCGGCCCGTGGCCGAAAAAATTCGTCAACGCGCTGGCTTCAGCGCCAATTAAATGATCCGTATGTGAACCGCGCCCAAAAAGAAGGGTATCGCGGTCGTGCGGCATTTAAGCTGGTTGAGATGAATGAAAAGCTCAATTTTCTGCGCCCTGATATGACGATTGTCGATTTAGGCTCTGCGCCTGGTGGTTGGTCGCAGGTGGCCGCGCAATATGGTGCAAAGATTGTGGCTATTGATTTGCTTGAGATGGATGAGCTTGCAGGCGTTGATTTCGTGCAGATGGATTTTATGGATGATGCTGCGCCGGATAAGCTGAAAGATATGCTCGGCGGGCAAAAGGCGGATGTTGTGATGTCTGATATTGCACCCAACACAATGGGGCATAAGCAAACAGATCATTTGCGCATTATGGCCGTGGTTGAGGCCGCATATATGTTTGCATGTGAGGTTTTGAAACCTGAAGGCATTTTCATTGCCAAGGTTTTTCAAGGCGGCGCGCAAAACACGTTGCTATCGGAAATGAAGCGTGATTTTAAAGTGACGCGCCATATTAAACCGCCTGCCAGCCGCAAGGACTCAAGCGAGCAATATTTGGTAGCGACAGGCTTTCGTGGACGCGATGATGATGAATTGTCGGATGAGGCGACATAATTCTCTTTACATTTTGTAAAAAACCGCTATAAATGGCCTGCAAATTTCAAGCGTTTTCAGGAGATTTGCACATGGCCGCTAAAGTTAAAAGTTCTACCGATATTCGAGAAGCACTGACATTTGATGATGTCTTACTTGTTCCCGCTGAATCCAGCGTTCAGCCTCACGAAGTGTCGACGACAACGCGCCTGACATCAAAAATTTCCTTAAATGTACCGATTATGTCTGCTGCGATGGACACCGTCAGCGAAGCCAATATGGCGATTGCGATGGCGCAAAGCGGTGGTTTGGGTGTTTTGCACCGTAACATGAGCGTAGAAGAGCAAGCCGATCAAGTTCGCCTAGTGAAGCGATTTGAATCGGGGACTGTGCATAATCCGATTACGATTACGCCAGATGCAACGCTGTCAGATGCGCTTGAGCTGATGCGTTTGAACCGTATTTCTGGCATTCCTGTGACAGAAGCCGATGGTAAACTTGTCGGCATTTTGACGAACCGTGATGTGCGTTTTGCCGATAACGAAGATCAACCTGTTCGTGAATTGATGACGTCTGAAAACTTGGTCAAAGTTTATAACCATGTTGATAAAGAAGAAGCGAAAAAATTACTGCACAAAAACCGTATCGAGAAGCTTTTGATCGTTGATGATAACGAGCGCTGTATCGGTTTGATTACGGTGAAGGATATTGAAAAATCTCAATTGCACCCTATGGCGACCAAGGATGAAAATGGTCGTTTGCGCGTTGGCGCGGCTGTGGGGACTGGCGATGTGAACGGCGTTGAGCGTGCGCTTGCGCTTTTTGATGCAGGGCTGGATGTGGTTGTTGTTGATACGGCGCATGGACATGCCAAATCAGTGCAAGAAACGGTTGCGAAAATTCGCAAATTGACATCACCAGATCATCAAATTATTGCAGGAAATATTGCAACGGCTAAGGCTGCGCAGGCGTTGATTGATGTGGGTGCGGATGCCATTAAGGTTGGTATTGGCCCAGGGTCGATTTGTACAACGCGCATTGTTGCGGGTGTTGGTGTTCCTCAATTAACGGCGATTATGGATGTTGCATCTGTGTGCGGGCCTAATAACATTCCGTTGATTGCGGATGGTGGTTTGAAATATTCAGGTGATTTTGCCAAGGCGATTGCTGCGGGCGCTGATGTTGCGATGATGGGGTCTGTTTTTGCGGGAACGGATGAAGCGCCAGGTGAAGTGATTTTGTATCAGGGTCGTTCGTATAAGAGTTACCGCGGTATGGGCAGTGTTGGCGCGATGGTTAAGGGGTCGGCGGATCGTTATTTCCAAGGCGCAGTTAATCAATCACAAAAACTTGTTCCTGAGGGCATTGAAGGGCGTGTTCCTTACAAAGGCGCGGTTGGTAATGTTCTTCACCAGATGGTTGGCGGTTTGCGTGCCGCCATGGGGTATACGGGTAATGCAACAATTTCAGATATGAAAGAGCATGCAGAATTTGTTCGCATGACGTCTGCTGGACACGCAGAATCGCATGTACATGATGTGACAATTACATCTGAAGCCCCTAATTACCGTACAAAGCGTTAAGGTTCTTTGATGCAGCAAACACCACAGGATTTTTCAGGGCGCATTGCGCTGGTTACGGGTGCTTCTCGCGGGATTGGCGCTGCATGTGCGCTTGAGCTTGCGCGCCGCGGTGCGCATGTGATTTTGCTGGCGCGTACGCAAGGATCGCTTGAGGATTTGGATGATCAAATCACGCAAGAAGGTGGGCAGGCGACATTGATTCCTATGGATCTGACAAAGTTTCAGGATATTGATAAACTGGGCGCAGCATTATATGAGCGTTTTGGCAAATTGGATATCTTGGTTGCGGCGGCAGGAACGTTGAGCATTTTAACACCTGCGCCGCATCTTGAGCTGAAAGATTTAGAGCGCGCAATGCGTTTGAACTTTACGGCTAATACGCGTTTGATACGGAGCTTGGACCCATTGCTGCGTGCATCTGATGCGGGGCGCGCTGTGTTTTTAAGTGGTGATGTTGCGGATCAGCCGCCTGCGTATTTTGGTGCGTATGCGGCCAGTAAGGCGGCGCTTGAATGTTTTGTGAAGGCCTATGCAGCAGAGCTTGGTCAGACGAATATGCGTGCAGAAATTGTGCGGTTGCCTGCGGTGAAAACAGCGATGCTGGAAACAGCATTTCCGGGTGGTTTCCCAGGCAAGGCAGCAATGCCTGAGGATGTTGTGCTAAATATCCTTGAGGCGCTTAGCTAAGTTTCTTTTTTGTTATTGCTATGAATTAAAAAAAGGCGACCTATGTAAGGCCGCCTTTTGTGTTTTGATTATGATGCGCGATATTTTATGCGGCATCTTTCTTTGCTGCCGGCTTTTTCTTTGCCTTAGGCTTGTCGTCTTTTTCTGCAGTAAGCTCAGCTGGAGCCGCGCCAGAAAATTCGATTGTGTGCGTTGAAAACGGAATAGTGATGCCGTTTTTATCAAGGGCTTCTTTGATGGCCTTGATAGTGTCGAATTTGATGCCGAGGTGATCACCTGCTGTCCAGATGCGCACTTTGATATCAACGGAAGATCCACCCAGATTTTGCACTGCGATTAAGGGCTCTTTGCCTTCTGTTTTGATGATACGGTCTTCTGCATCAATGGTTTTTTGGATCGTTTTGAAGGCCTTGTTGATGTCGTCGCTGTAGCTGATGCCGACGACAAGATCGTGGCGACGCTCAGGGTTGCGGCTGAAGTTGAGGATGTCAGAGTTCCAGATTGTGCTGTTTGGGGCGTAGACGTAAACATTGTCAGGCGTTGCAAGCTCTGTCCCGAAAAGGGATAGATTTTTAACGGTTCCCATGATGCCTTTGCACTGGATGAAGTCACCGACATTAAATGGACGTAAGATCAAAAGCATCACGCCTGCGGCGACGTTGCTGAGCGTTCCTTGCAGGGCAAGACCAATGGCAAGGCCGGCGGCGCCGAGTACGGCGATGAGGCTGGCTGTTTGGACGCCAAATTGGTTTAAGACTGTGATGACGGCAAGGGCGACGATGGTGTATTTAACCAAGCCGCCTAAAAATGAGCGCAATGTACCGTCCAGTTTTTGGAGGTTTTTGATGAAGTCGCGTGTCCAGTTGCCGCCAAACCAAGCAGCAGCCAAAATAGTGATAGAAATAACGACGTTTGTGAGCAGTGTTAAAATCATAACGATTGACCTTATTTGAATTGTTTCAAAGCAGGCATAGGCTAATCTTTTTTGGTGATAATATCAAGCCACTGCAATCATGGGTGATTTAGGGCACTGTGACGTTGGGTGATGGGGTATTGTCACGTTCGTTTGTGGTGTTGTGCAGGCTTGGTTCTGGCGTTGTTTCTTGTGGCGCGCTGGCGCGGCTCCAGCTTTCATTAAGGCGCAGAGCATCAGCAGGCACGTCAATTTTTGCGGCGTGCATTGCGTTGATGGCTTCGCTGCGGTTGCTGAGTGGCCATGCTTGTGCGTTATTCGTGAAATAGTCTTCGACGAATTGCTCGTGGCCGTTTTCTTCCATGGTTTCGTAGAGGACGGCCATGTGTGCAGGGCGGCTTGGGTCGAAATTTTCGGCGCTAAATTCAGTGTTGCCGGTTTCTTGCTGGATTGTGATGACGGCTTGATCGATGATACTGGTGAAGGCGGCTTGCGGATTGTCACCGTCGGTTGCG
>CEUZ01231227.1_pt1 | contig 16670 bp, 18 predicted proteins | sample 361511 | NCBI WGS metagenome assembly CEUZ01 (sample SAMEA2622822, study PRJEB7988) | marine metagenome | biome: marine biome (ENVO:00000447); feature: surface water layer (ENVO:00002042); material: "saline water (ENVO:00002010), including plankton (ENVO:xxxxxxxx)" | depth 5 m
CAAGACCTGATTGGTGTGTTTCTAGACAAAGGGTTTGGGGCGTTCCATTGCCTATTTTTGTAAATAAAAAAGATGGAAAACCTTTAAGAGATATAAATGTTATTAACCGTATTGCTGACATTTATGAAAAAGAAGGAAGTGATACTTGGTTTACAAGCGATTCTAGTCGTTTTCTTGGGAAAGAATATAAATCAGAGGATTATGAGCAAGTTATGGATGTAGTTGAAGTATGGTTTGATAGCGGTTCAACACATGCTTTTTGTCTTGAAAAAAGAGAAGATTTAAAATGGCCTGCTTCTATGTATCTAGAAGGCAGCGATCAACATAGAGGATGGTTCCATTCATCTTTGTTAGAATCTGTAGGCACAAGAGGAAGAGCTCCATATGATAGTGTACTTACGCATGGCTTCGTAGTTGATGGCAAAGGTAGAAAAATGTCAAAATCACTTGGAAATGTTATTTCTTTAGATGACATACTTAAGAAATATGGAGTAGACATTCTAAGACTTTGGGTTGTTGCTTCTGACTATTATGATGATTTAAAGTTAGATAATTCAATTTTACAAGCTCAAACTGATTCATATAGACGAATAAGAAACACTTTTAGATATTTAATTGGAAATTTATATGAATTTAATGAAAGTGAAAAAATTGATATTGTTGAATTTCCAGAGTTAGAAAAATTCTTGTTGCATAGACTGTGGGAAATCGATCAAGTAATTCAAACCTGCATCTCAAAATACAATTTTCATCTAATGTTTACAACTTTATTAAATTTTTGTTCTAATGATCTATCATCTTTTTATTTTGATATCCGCAAAGATACAATTTACTGTGATAGTTTAAATTCTAAAAAAAGAAGATCTGTAAGAACTTTACTTTTTATAATCTTTAATCATTTGATAAGATGGCTTGCTCCTTCATTAGTATTTACTTGTGAAGAAGCTTGGAAGGCTTACGGTAATAAAACTAGTATTCATTTAGAACAATTTTTAAAAGTTGATAAAATTTATAAAAATGATTTAATTGCTAAAAAATGGAATAATATTAAAGATATTAGAAAAGTAATAACAGGCGCTTTAGAAAAAAAACGTGCTGATAAGACAATTGGCTCAAGTCTTGAAGCTCATATAAATATTTATCTTTCGAAGGAAATTAAATCTATAGTTTCAAATGTTGATATGTCTGAGATTGCTATTACATCATCTTCATCAATTATTACTGAAAAAAAACCAATATCAGGTTTTAATTTAGAAGATATTAAAGATGTAGTTATTGAAGTTGAAAAAGCTAAAGGCGAAAAATGTAACAGATGTTGGAAATATAGCGTAAAAATAAATACAAATAACATTTGTGAAAGATGCTCTGAATCAATTGAAGGATAAATTTTGTTTAGATTGTTAGTAGTTATAATATTAGTACTTCTTGATTATATTTCTAAGAAAATTATTTTTGTAAATATTGAATTAAATAATTTTTTTCCAATTTTGCCGATAATGGATTTTGCTCATATTCACAATTATGGAATTGCATTTGGTCTTTTCTCAGGAACTTTATCTTCTTGGTTGATTATATTTTGTGGTCTAATTATTACTGCCATTATTTATTTTATGCTTATACAAACAAACAATTTTGTAGAAAAATGGGGACTCACCTTAATTATAGCAGGTGCGATTTCTAATATTATGGACAGAGTTATAAACAACTATGTTTTAGACTTTATATATCTACATTACAGCGAATTTTACTGGCCTGCTTTTAACTTAGCTGATATTTATATAACTTTAGGAGTTTTAATAATTTTATATCAAGCTATTAGAGGTTATAAGAAAAAATCAATTAAATAATGTTAAAACTAAGCTCTATATTTTTTGCAATATTTATAAGTTTTGCTCTCTATTCATGTAATAAAATGAGAGAAAGCGCAGGAGTCACTAGAAAATCAGTAGATGAATATAAGGTAGTGGAAAATCCCCCCTTAGTTATTCCTCCAGATTTTAATTTAGTTCCAGCAGATCAATTGGAACAAAAAAATATTGATGAAATAGAGCAAGATTTAGCTCAAGAAATTTTATTTGGACTTGATGAAGAAAATCAAAATACTCAACAAATAACGACAATTGATAAGATTCTTTTAGAAACAGAAGCAGGCAATATATCTAATGATATTAGAGATGAAATCGATGAAACATATGCCAAAGAAACAAATACTAAAGGAATTTTAAATAATGATTGGAATAATGAAATTGAAATACTTGATGCGATAAAAGAATCAGAAAGATTAAGAAATAAAAATTTTGGAATAGAAGAAAAACAAAACGAAGAAATTCCAACAAAAAAACAAAAAGTTAAAAAGAAGAAAAGATTTATATTTTTCTAATATTCTTATGACAAGTCTAAATATCAATTATCATAATTTAGATGTGAAAAAAATAAATAAATTTTTAGATGAAGACAAAGATACAGTACAAAAAATCAAGAATATTATTTCTAATTTACCATCTTTAAATATTGTTAAGAATAAAAAATTACTGAATAAATTAATTAGTCAAGGAAATAATTTTGCTAAAAATAAAAATAATATTATTATACTTGGTACTGGGGGATCAAATTTAGGTTCAAAAGCTTTAATAAATATTTTACAAGGTAATGAAAAAAAGAAAATTTATTTTTATGACAATATTGATCCTTTGAATTTTAAAAATTCATTAGAGAAAATTGAGCTTGAAAATTCTAGTTTTATAATTATTTCAAAATCTGGAAGTACTCCAGAAACACTTTCTCAGTTTGGATGTCTTATTGAAATTTTTCATCAAAAGAATCAATTAGAAAATTTTTATCAAAATTGCCTTATAATTACTCAGAAAATTGATAGTCCACTATACCAAATTGCAAAAAAAAATAATTGTGAAATTATTGCACATGATTCTGACATTGGAGGTAGGTACTCAGTTTTTTCAAGTGTAGGTATAATTCCTGCAGTTATAGCTGGCGTAGATGTTAAAAAATTTTATGAAGGCGCTCTTAATCTTTTATTAGAGGTAGAAAAAAATTCTTTTGATGAATATTTATTAACGCCAAAAGCGTTAACAAATCAAAATATATTATCTAGAAATAGAAATACAGTTTTGATGACCTATAGTGATTCTTTAATATATTTTGGAAAATGGTTTTTGCAATTATGGTCAGAAAGTATTGGCAAAAATAGTAAAGGAGTTACTCCATTACATGCTATAGGAACAACTGATCAACATAGCCAATTACAACTTTACTTAGATGGACCTAAGGATAAATTTTTTACTTTTGTTACAACTAATCATTCAGGAATTGGATTAAAAATTAACAATAATATATTTAATGAAAATGAAGCCTTTTATTTATCTGGAAAATATATGGGTGATTTAATGCAAGCAGAACAGCAAGCTACTATCGATACTTTCAAAAACAATAGTTTTGCATTTCGAGAAATTTTTATTAAAGAAATTAATGAATTTTCTTTAGGTCAACTTATGATTTTTAAGATTTTGGAAACTATTTCAGCATGTTGTTTTTTAAATGTTGATCCATTCAATCAGCCTGCTGTTGAACAAGGTAAAATTATTACTAAGAAGTATCTTAGTTAAATTTTTTTAAATAGTATTTTTGTTTAAAAAAGTTATTTTTGTTTTCCCATATTTGCGTTCATCAAAGATTTTAATTGATGGAGAATAATTGATTACATTGTCAATATTTGATTCAATAATAAAAATTGTATTATTCGTTACAAATTTATTTTTTAAGAGATTGTCTAAAATTTTTTTAAAAAAAGAAAATTTATATGGAGGATCAATAAAAACAACTGAGATTTGATAATTTATCTCTTGAAATGAATGAGTATTGATATCATGATTAACTATTTGAAATCTTTTTTTATCACATACTTTAAGACAATTTTTTTCTAAAATTGATACAACATTATTATTTTTTTCATAAAAATAACAAAATTTTACACCTCTAGATATTGCTTCTAATCCCAAAGAACCACTACCTGCAAAAAGATCAATATAGTACTTATTTTTATAAGCATCCTCATTTTTTTTAAATGCTATATTTTCTAAAATAGAAAAAATAGATTCTCTTTTTTTAGAAGATGTAGGTCTAACTCCACTTATAGGCACTTCTAATTTTAATCTTTTTTTTCTACCACCAATTATATTTAACATAATAAATCTTTAAAATTTTTAACTTCTTTAATTTCTCCATTTTTTAAATTACCTAACTTTATTGAACCATATTGCGTTCTTATTAATTTTGTAATTTTTAATTTAAAATATTTGCAAATATTTCTTATTTCTCTATTTTTTCCTTCTTTTAGAGAAAATAACAACCAAGAATTTTTTTCATTTGATTTCAATATTTTAACTTTAACTTTTTTATATAAAATTTTTTGAATTAATATTCCGCTATTAATTTTTAATATTACTTGTTGACTTACAATTCCTTGAATACAAACTTTATATATTCTTTCAACATTTGAACTGGGCAGTTCAATTTTTCTCGCGAAATCACCGTTATTAGTTAATAAAAGTAAACCCTCACTCATTAAATCTAGTCTTCCTATTGAAATGACCCTTGGAAAATTTATTGGCAAAATATCAAATATAGTTTTTCTATTTTGTAAATCATTATTTGTACATAAAGTTTTAATTGGTTTGTAAAATTTCCACAATTTAATTTTTTCTTCGATTTTAATTATTTTATTTTCTATCCTAATTTTATCATTTAGATTGACATTGATATTTGGTTTTAAACATAAAATACCATTAATATAAACTTTTTTATTAATAATTAATTTTTCTGCATTTCTTCTCGAACAATGTCCCGAGTGAGCTATATATTTAGCAATTCTCATTATTTCTAGAACATTTAACAAAATCTTTAATTAATTTTTCATCAGATTTTGTTATTAAAAATTCTGGATGCCACTGCACCCCTATACACCAATTATGTTTAGTGCTTTCAATAGATTCTATAATTCCATCTGAAGACTTACTGCTGACTATTAAATTTTTTCCTAATTTATCTACAGCTTGATGATGAGCACTGTTAACTTTTATTTTAGATTTATTAATTATTTTAAATAATTTAGTTTTATTATCTATTACTACACTATGACTTGTTTCATTTCTTGGATTGATTTGTTCATGATTTAAAGTTTTTATTTTTAAATTTTTAATATCTTGAATTAAAGTACCTCCTAAGCAAACATTTATTAACTGTTCTCCTCCACAAATACCTAATACAGGTATATTTTTTTTTAAACTTTGTTTACATATTTTTATTTCAAAATCAGTTCTACTGTCCTTCATCGTTCTTGATAAATTATTTTGTTTTCCATAATGTATTGGATCAATATCAAAATTTCCACCAGTTATGATAATTCCATCAATTAAAGATATAATATCTTTAAATTTTTGTTTTGAATGAAATAAAGGAAATGGAATTGCATTAAATTTATCTATACAATGTAAATAATTTTTTCTGATTGCATACCAAGGAAATTTTGAATAACCTCCGGGTTGCTCACTATCTAGTGTAATACCAATTATAGGTTTTTTCATTGTAATGTATTTATATTATTATAGTTTAATATTCACATTATAAAATGAATATTAATTATTATATGGATCTTGCTATTAAGGAAGCTAAAAAAGCTTATCTTCATGACGAAGTCCCTGTTGGAGCAATTCTTATTGATAATTCAAGTAATTTAATCATTTCTTCTTCTCAAAATGAAATTGTTAGACAAAATAATTCTACTAAACATGCTGAAATGAATGCCATAGATCATGGATGTAGAAAAAAAAAATCAAAATATTTATTTAATACTTCAATTTTTATAACATTAGAACCTTGTGCTATGTGTGCTGCAGCAATAAGCAAAGCAAAAATTGAAAAAGTATATTTTGGAGCTTATGATGAAAAACAAGGAGCAATAGAAAGTATTATGAATATTTATAATAATAAAAATTTTTATATACCTGAATTTTATGGTGGAATTAGTGAAAAAGAATGTTCGCGATTACTAAAAGATTTTTTTAAAACAAAAAGGAAAAATGTTGTTAAATAAAATCAATATTCCTGAGTATTCTGTTTCAGAATTTAATAAATCATTTAAGCAAGTAATTGAGGAAAATTTTAATTATGTAAGAATCAAAGGAGAAATTTCAGAAATTAAAAAAGGCTCAAAAGGTCAAATTTATTTTATTCTTAAGGACAATGTTTCAATATTAAGTTCTGTAATTTGGCAGGATAAAAGAAAAAATCTAAAATTTGATTTGGAACTTGGCATTGAAGTAATAGCAACAGGAAAAATTACTACATGGTCAAAATACAAAACTACATATCAGCTTGATGTAGAAAATATAGAAATAGCAGGAGAAGGAGCTCTACTTAAGTTAATTGAAGATAGAAAAAAAAGACTTAAAGAAAGGGGGTTATTTAAGGAAGAATATAAAAAAAAATTACCTTATTTGCCTTCTAAGATTGGAATTATTACTTCTCCTACAGGATCGGTTATTCATGATATTATAAAACGATTGAGAGATAGGTTTCCAACTGATATTGATATTTGGCCTGTATCTGTCCAAGGAGCTGAATCAGTAAATTCTATTATTTCTGCGTTAAAAGGATTTAATAATGAATTATTTATAAATAGACCTGATGTAATAATTATTGCAAGAGGAGGTGGAAGCACTGAAGATTTAATGCCCTTTAATGATGAGTCTTTAGCGATCGAAGTTTTTAACTCTAAAATTCCAATTATTACTGCAATTGGTCATGAAACAGATACTCCTATAATTGACTTTGTAAGTGATTTACGAGCCCCAACTCCAACAGCCGCCGCAGAGGTTGTTATTCCATCAAAAAAAGAATTGGGAATAATAATTTCAAATTATGCACATAGACTTGAAAATTCAGTCAAAGATTACATCATTACTAAGAAAGAAAAAATTTCTTATTTATCAAGATTATTAAAATCACCTAGCTATATATTGCAATCATTTAATGATAAGTTAGAATTTAATTATCATAAAATAGAAAAAGAAATCATTAATATAGTTAATAAGAAAAAATTTATTTTAAACAACTTAACTCGTACAATTAATTCTCCAGATAAAATTATTCAATTTAAAAAAAGTTTTTTATTAAGACTTGATAATGATTTAAATAAGAAAACTCAGAATATGATTAAAACAAAATTAAAAACCTTTAATGATTTGACTAGAATATTAAATTCAAATTCAATAAATAACAATTTAAGAAAAGGATATGTTATTTTATCAAAATCAAAAAAAATCTTAAAAAAATCAAATGCATTAAAACAAAAAGATAAAGTTTCAATTAAATTTATTGATAAAACTATTTCTTCAAAAATTGAAAAAATTAACTAAATCTATTATGCTGCCAAAACCATTGATTTGGATTTTCTATGATCCATTTTTCAATTATTCTATTAACTATTAGCATAGCCTCACTGTCTTTAATATCTTGCTTAAAAGGATTGATAGCAGGATAAAAAGTAATATTGAAATAATTATCTAATCTAACATTTTTGACAGGAATTAAATTTAATTTATGTTTTCTGGCTATTTTTAAAAATGCTGTTTGTGTTTTTGAATTTATATTAAAAAATTTAATATCTTCACCAGCATTATCCTTTTGATCTACAAGAACTACTAAGGAGGAATTATTATTGATTGCTGAAATTATTTCCTTAGCACCTTCTTTGCCTTTTGGAGTATAAAAACTTTTACTTTTATCAATACATTTGTTTCTCTTATTAATTATTAATTTATTAATATAATTATTGTTAATATGTCTATAAATAGCACCAATTTTAAATCCTAATTTATCAATTGTAGGTACAAGTATTTCCCAATTAGATTGATGTATACTAAAAAAAATGACACTTTCATTATTTTCAGTAGCTTTTTTTAAATTTTCTAGGCCATTAATTTTAATTTTTTTATTTTTCTTATCAATTATTTTTTCTAAGATTAATAATTCAAATATTGTTCTTCCTAAATTTTCCCAACATTTTTCTACATTTTTAATAATTTCATTATGATTTAAATTATTAAATATTTTTTTGTAATTTGCTATTGCAATTTTGTGAGATTTTGAAAAGGGTCCAAATAATTTGAATAAATATCCTCCAATATTAGAAACTATATTTATTGGTAATAAATATAAAATAATAATCAAAATATAAACTATTAAAAATTCAATAAACAATCTTAATTGTTTAATAATTTTTTTCATTATTTTTCTAAAATTTGATTTTCAATAACATTTGAAAGTATTTCTCGCAATAACTGCTCATCTTTAAAAATAATTTCACCTTCAAGTGTATTAACAAGAGATCTATAAGATTTTGGAATTCTAACATAATCTTTTTTTGTAGAAACTAAAATTGATTGAGTTTTATTTGCAGTTTCTACTAGTGATAATAGATCATTTTCGTTATAAATGTGATGATCAGGATAACTTATTTCTTTAATAATATTTGCTCCCTGATCTTTTAGTGAATTAAAAAATTTTTCTGGATAAGCTATACCAGCAAAAGCTACAATTTTTTGTCCTTTAAAACTTTTATTTTCTTTTTTTATCTCAAAATTTGATTCAATAATTGGTATATGATCTGGAACTGTTTTTTTTATTTCTTCACTTGGATTGCCAATTACAATTACTAAATTAGTTCTAGACAAACCTCTTTTTATACTTTCTCTTAAAGGACCAGAAGGCATAACTCTTCTATTACCAAATTCTTGTTCAGAATTAATGACAATTATTGAGAAATCTTTTTGGATATTAGGATTTTGAAAACCATCGTCCATTATTAAACAATCACTCCCTTCACTTTTTGCTAAAATTGAAGAATTAATTCTATCATTGCCTACCCAAGTTGGAGCAACTTCAGATAATAAGATTGATTCATCACCTACTGAAGTAGCTGAATGCCATGACTTAACTAATGTACTGATTTTTGTAAGTCCAGCATATCCTTTAGATATGAAATGAGGTTTATAACCCGATTTAATAAGTAATTCACCAATTTTCAAAGCTACAGGAGTTTTTCCTGCACCACCAACAACAATATTACCTACACAAATAGTTGGCAATGGTGATTGATTTTTTTTACTAACCAGATTTCTAATTTTTGTACCAAATCTAAATAGTAGTGACAAAGGATATAAAGAACTTGATAGAATTGTATCTTTTTTTAAATACCAAAATTTAGGAGCTTTTAACAACTTTCGCCTCAATTAAATTATTAATTATATCTATAAATTTTTTTGAATCAAAAAATTCTTTTTTAGCAAATTTTTTTGATTTTTCTTTTAAATTATTGATTTTATTTGAATCTTTAAAAATATCGAGAAGAAATTTTTCTAATTTTAAAATTTCATCAAATATTAAGCAGGCCCCATTACTATGCATTTCTTCATATATATTTTGCCAGTTGTATATACTTGGTCCTGATAGGATGGCACAATCATTTAATGCTGGTTCTATTGGATTATGCCCACCTTTTTTTACAAATGATCCTCCAAGAAAAACAATATCACTGACAATAAAATAACTAATAAGATTTCCCATACTGTTAATTATTACAACATTATTTTCAGCTACTTTATTTTCACTAGCTAGATTAATTGAAATATTAGAATTTTTGTAAAGTGATAAGATCTCATTTGATCTTTCAGGATGGCGAGGAGCAATAATTACTTTAAGATTTTTAACTTTAGATAAGATATTTTTAATTATTGGTAAAAACAAAAGCTCTTCCTTTTTGTGCGTACTTGCAAACATTAAAACTTTTGAACTTTTTAAAATTTCAACATCTAAAATTTTATTATTATTATTATTAAATTTTGATGAAAACTTCAAATTCCCTATGTATTTAACATCACGATTTGTTAATTTTTCAATTCTTAATTTGTCTAGTTGACTTTGGGCAAAAATTTCTGCGAAACAGTCTGTCATTTGTTTATAAAAAAATTTAATCATATTCCATCGTTTAAATGATTTAGGTGACATTCTTACATTTACTAATAAAGTTTTAATTTTATTTTTTTTTAGCAAGTGAGTTGTAATTGGCCATAAATCTGACTCTATCCATATTACCAATTTTGGACGCCATTTATTTAAAAATTTTTCTACCCAAAATATTATATCAAGAGGAGCAAACTGATGGATAATTTTATCACCATAATTTATTTCTGCAAAATTAGCAGCACTTAATGTGGTAGTAGTAACCAAAATTTTATATTCTTTATGAAGTTTATTAATTAAAAAGTCTGCTGATTTAAACTCACCAACACTTGTAGCATGGATCCAAATAATTTCTCCTTTAGGGCGAATAATAGAAGAAACACCAAATCTTTCATTAAATCTTTTTTTATTTTCTTTTCCGTTTAATATTCGAAAATATAAATTTAACTTAATTATAGGGATAAATAATAAACCTACAAATTTATATAAATTTAATATCAGCATTGTTTTTTTGCTATTAAAACACTTTCATTTATTTTTTTTTCAAGTAATTTTTTATAATATTCTATTTGTTTTTTTCCACTTGTAGAAGGTATTTTTATTGGATTGTTCCATACAAAAGCACACTTTGAAAATGGTAATGTTATTAAAAAAGAATCCCATGAATTTAACTTAATATTTTTAGATGACCAGAAACCAACAGGAATTATTGGAATATTAGAAGATTTGGCAATTTTTATAATGCCTTCAGAGACTATTTCTTTAGGACCCCTAGGTCCATCAGGCGTTATTCCAACATAATCTTTATTTTTTAGTATTTTGAATATTGGTCTTAGAGATAGATTATTATTTTTTTTGCTAATAGGTATATTATTTAATTTAAAATATTTACCAACAATAGCTCCAAACCTACCATCACTGTGAGAGGATGCTAAAATGTTTATTCTCTTTTTTGATTTCCATGAAAATGAAATCATTAATAATTGACTATGCCAAAAAGCTAAAATAAAAGGCTTATTAGAATTCCAAAATTTATCTGGAATAGATTGATTAGTAAAGTTAATTGATGAAGTTAATCGAACAAAAGTAATATATATTGATAAAATAAAACCAAAAAATTCCTGAATAAATATATTTTTTAAAAATTTTTTTTTAATTTTCATTTAATTTTTCTTTTAATTGTAATTTTGCATAAAGATTATTATTTTTTAATAATTCATCATGACGTCCAAATTCAATAATTTTTCCTTTATCTAAAACATAAATAAAATCGGCATCTTCAATGGTGCTTAATCTATGAGCAATGACAAGAGAAGTTCTGTTTTTCATTAATTCATTTATTGATTTTTGAATTTTTTTCTCATTAATATTATCCAAAGAAGAGGTAGCTTCATCTAACAATAAAATGGGAGAATTTTTTAAAAGTGCTCTAGCAATTGCTATTCTTTGTCTTTGTCCCCCTGATAACTTAACTCCACCTTCACCGATTAAAGTATTAAATTTATTTGGCAATTTTTCAATGAAATCAATTGCTCCAGCTTCTTTTGAAACTTTAACCATCTCATCAAATGTAACATTAGATTTCCCATAACTGATATTAGCTTCAATGGTATCATTAAATAATATTGTATCCTGAGACACTAGTGATAAATTTTTCCTTACTGATTTGATAGAACAATTTTTAATATTCTGACCATCAATTAATATTTCTCCTTTATAATTGTCATAAAAACGAAGCAATAAATTTATTATTGTTGATTTTCCTGAACCTGAAAATCCAACAATTGCAATTTTTTTGGATGCTGGAATACTAATATTAAGATTTTCAAATATTTCTTCTCCTTCATTATAGGAAAAATTTAAATTTTTTAATTCAATATTTCCTTTACTAACTTTTAATTCATTTTTTTCTTTTTCATCCTTTTCCATGAAAATTTTATCTTGGTCAATCAGTTGAAATATACGGTCAGCACTAGCTAATCCTTCCTGAATACTTACATTTAAATTACCAAGAGCTTTTATTGGTTGATAAGCTAGTAATAAACTTACCAAAAAACTCATGAATTGACCTGTTGTCATATCTTGATTTATTACAAAAATTCCACCAATATAAATTGATAAAGCTACTGCTAAGCTTCCAATAAATTCCATAATTGGGCTTAGTCTATTTCTAATTCTGTCAGATCTTATGAAGTAATTTTTTACTTGATTAATTATACCTAAAGATCTTTTGGTTTCAAAATCTTCCTGATTATAGGATTTAACTTGTCTTATACTTTTAATGCTTTCATTCAAAATAGCAGCAAATGCAGCAATTTCTTTTTGCACTGTATTTGCAATTTTTCTAATTCTTTTTCCTATTAATTTGATTGGCCATAATGCTAAAGGAAAAGCAAAAAATGCAAATATAGTCAATTGCCAACTTTGATAGAACATGTTTCCAACTAAAAAAATTACAACAAAAAAATCTTTAATAACTCCAGTTACAGTTTTTACTATAGCCATTCTAAGAAAAAAAGTATCATTTGTAAGTCTGGATACAAGTTCTCCTGTTTTAGAATTGTTAAAGAAACTTAAATTAAAAAACATTAATTTTTCAAAAGCTTCAGATTGCAAATCAGCGATTACTTGATGAGCAACTTTACTCATTTGTATTGAATGTAAATAAGTTGCGATTCCTTTAATTAAAGTAATTATGATGATAGCAATAGGTATAAGAAGTAACATTTGTTTATTGCCTTTTATTAATACTTCATCTAGGGCAGGTCTTACTAACCAAGCGTGAAGACCAGTTGAAGCAGCAGATATAATCATCATAACAAGAGCAAATAGTATTTTATATTTATGAGGATAAATATAATTTCTTATTAATCTGTTAATTGTATTTTTATTATAACTCATAAATTTTTAAAAAATCATTAAAAAAACAAAACAAAATAATCCAATAAAATTATTAAATTTAAAATAATAATTTGAACTATTTTTTGAATTTAGATTCCATTTATTCAAATATATTATCATTGCAAATATAAAAGGAATAATCACCAATATACTTAAAAAAGAACTTGAAGAATTATAACCTAAAAAACCAATTATTAGAAAAAAAATTGAGTAAACAAACATTACAAAAAAATTTCCTTTTGAATCAAATAGAACAGCAGTAGATTTAATATTATTTAACAAATCATCCTTTCTATCTTGGTAGGCATATATAGTATCATACCCAAGAGTCCAAAAAATACATCCAACATACAAAAGTAAAAAATAAAAATTTATTTTATTATAAAATTCAACACTAACAATTAATATTCCCCAACTAAATATTAATCCTAAAAAAAATTGTGGCCAATAAGTATAACGCTTCATAAAAGGGTATATAATTATTAATGGAACTGAAGCTAAACCAATTAAAATAGATTGGATTTTAAATTGCAATAAAATAATTAAAGAAAGCAATAATAGAAAAGATAATAAAAAAAATGCTTCTTTAATAGAAATATCATTTGATGTTAAAGGTCTAGCTGAGGTTCTTTCAATTTTCTTATCAATATTAATATCTATCAAATCATTAATTATACAACCAGCGCTTCTCATTAAAAATGAACCAATAATAAAATAAATATAATAATTAATTAGTTGATTTTGATTTTTTTCAATTAAAGCTAAGCTAAATAGACAAGGCCACATTAAAAGCATAAAACCGATTGGTTTGTTAAATCTAATCAGTTCAAGAAAAAAATTAAACTTTTTTGGTAAAATATTCTGCAACATAACAAGAAAAATGATAATTATTTGAATACATTAAAAAAATGAAAAAGTCCAAAACTCGAATTTATGTAAATCAATCTTTATCATCTAATTTGATGATCTACATTAAAAATAGGCAACATCATTTTTTGAAAAATGTTTTAAGAGTAAAATTAAATGATCATGTTAATATCTTTAATGAAAATGATGGAGAATGGGAAAGTATAATTATTTCTATCAATAGAGAAAATATAGTTTTACGCATATCAAAAAAAATTCGCGATACAAAAAAAAATTTAGATTTGTGGTTAGCTTTTGCGCCAATAAAGCAACACCGCATGAGTATTGCAATTCAAAAAGCTACAGAGTTGGGAGTTTCCAGAATTATTCCCTGTATAACAGAATATACAAATATGAGAAAAGTTAATATTAAAAATTTATTAGATAATGCTATCGAGGCTGCTGAACAATCAGATAGAATAGATATACCTAAAATTGATAAACAAGTTGATCTTAAATCACTTTTAATGAATTGGCCAAAAGAGAGAAAAATAATTTATTGTGATGAGAAATTGGATACAAAAAAATCACTAATAAAAACCTTAATTGAATTAGAAAATATTGATATGAAAATAGGTGTTTTGATTGGTCCAGAAGGTGGTTTTTCAGATATAGAAAAAGATTTAATAACACAAAATGAGAATACAATTTCTGTGTCACTTGGAGAGAGACTGCTTCGTTCTGACACAGCAATAGCAGTGTCTTTGTTTTGTATTCAGGATTTATTATCTTTATCTAAATAAAATTCATTTCATAAATATAAGAATTGATTTATATAAGTAATATATTTTATGACTACAGCTAACTCTTTATTATTATTTTCTGTTCTAGGCATTTTTGTATTTTGTTATTTTGTTGCTACTAGAGTTTGGATTAAAGTTGATGAAAAACATAAAAAAACTTCAGAGGATAATGAAAAAAATACAAGAAGGGATTTTTTATACCTATCATCAATGTCTATTGGAGGTATTGGAGTTGTAACTTTTATGTGGCCTTTTGTTAAAAGCATGAACCCAGCTGAAGATACACTTGCATTAGGTTCAACAGAAGTTAATTTATCAGATATTTTAATTGGTCAAAGTATTACTGTTAAGTGGAGAGGAAAACCGGTTTTTATTCGAAGAAGAACTGAAGAAGAAATTTTAGAAGCAAAAAATGTAGATCTAAATATTTTAAAAGATCCAATGCTTGATGAAGATAGAGTCAAAAAAGAGGAGTGGCTTGTTTTGGAAGGTGTCTGTACACATTTAGGATGTGTACCACTTGGCCAAAAAATGTCTGATACTAAAGGTGAATATAACGGATGGTTCTGCCCTTGTCATGGTTCTCATTATGATTCTTCTGGCAGAATTCGTAAAGGTCCTGCACCTGAAAACCTAGCAGTACCACCATATAAATTTATTAACGAAACAACTATTAAGATTGGATAAATTTAAATTAATCTTTATTAAGAAATTTTTGTAAAAATTTGTTAGCTATAAAAAGAAAAATAAAAGAACTAATTATTATTATTACTGCAATACTTGCTCCTGACATACCATTAGTATAACAAATTGCACAACGGGCAAATACTTGTGCTGGGAAAAACAAGGAAAAAACAAAATAAATAATATAAATAAATTTATTAATCATCATATTAATGAGTCTATTAATATAACTGAAAATATTAAAAAAAGATATAAAATCGAATAAAAAAATATCTTTTTTGAAATTGCTTTTTCATTAGAATCTTTATTTTCTAATAATAATTTGTAACACAAATAAACATAATATGCACCAAGTACAATGCTTGAAATTAAATAAATCAAGCCAAAGTTACTAAAAAAAATTGGAATTATTGAGACAAAAAATAATATAATTGAATAGATAAAAATATTTATTTTTGTCTTTTGAACTCCAGCTACTACAGGTAACATTGGAATCCTTGCATTTGAATAATCTTGAGTTTTATAAAGACTTAAAGCCCAAAAATGTGATGGTGTCCAAAAAAATATAATTAGAAATAGAACTATTGGTTCTATACCTATGTAGTTAGTTGCAATAGTCCAACCAATAATTGGAGGAAAGGCACCAGCTGCACCACCAATAACAATATTCTGAGGGGTTCTTTTCTTTAACCACATTGTGTAAATCACAACATAAAATAAAATAGTAATTGTTAGCATGATTGCTGATAAAAGATTTGAAAAAAAATAAAGTGCGAAAACAGAAAAAATAGAAGTTATTAATCCAAAAATTAAGGCCTGATTCTTTGTTATTTTTCCAGATGGAATTGGTCTCAAACACGTTCTTGTCATTAAAGCATCAAGATCAGCTTCATACCACATATTTAAGCATCCTGCAGCGCCAGCTCCTATAGCTACAGCTATTAAAGATAATGCAGCATTAACAAAATTTATTTGTATTGGAGCAATCAACATTCCACAAACACAAGTAAATATAACTAAAGACATTACTCGAGGTTTCATTAATTGAAACAGATTGTTCAAATGAATTACAATATTTTTTTCTTTAAGAGCAGTAGATTGCAATTTAATTTCTCACTAACTTCCATTAACTAAGAAGAAAATTCTTCTTACTATTAGAGTCCAATAAGATTCATGCCACATAATAAAAACAAATACTAAAATAGCAAAACATGGAACCAAGATTGCATAAATAATTGCAAGCCGCTCCCACCACATATGCATAAATATTGCACAGATGAAACCTGCTTTAAGCAACATGAATAGTAGAATTAAGCCCCAACGAGTAAAGCCCTGAAATCCATACCAATCAACCCAATATGAAAATGCACTTAATACGAAAAGAAGTATCCAAACATA
>CEUZ01034283.1_pt1 | contig 16651 bp, 14 predicted proteins | sample 361511 | NCBI WGS metagenome assembly CEUZ01 (sample SAMEA2622822, study PRJEB7988) | marine metagenome | biome: marine biome (ENVO:00000447); feature: surface water layer (ENVO:00002042); material: "saline water (ENVO:00002010), including plankton (ENVO:xxxxxxxx)" | depth 5 m
ATAAAGTCATTTTTTGTTTCTAATTGTTAAATTAAAAGTGCACGAAAAAAGAACTGGTTATTAACTAATCAGAATATTCAGATTTGTTTCAGAGATCATTCTTAAATCACAGATTATCCACCCAGGATTCTTGTCAAAAATTTGGTTATGGTCAGCAACGCCTATCAATTGGGAAATTGTTACAAAAGAAAAAATCTGGGCAACTCAGATCGGTAATAATATTCGAGAATTAATTCAGCCAGACGATATTTTTATTTTTTATGTAATTGGTACAAATCAAATTCAGGGAATTTTCAAAACTGTTGGCGAATGGTATGATTCAAAATATGAATGGCCAGATAATGACACTAGAGATTACAAATCTGAAATTAAATTAGAATCAATCAAAACTGGAATTTATCAAGTTAATAAAAAAGAAAATGTGGAAAAATTAGAATTTTTTATAGATAAAAACAATGTACGATTAAGAAATCTAAAACTGAAAGGAAATAGTGGATATCCATCTAACAATAAAGAACCAATTTCTCAAAAAGATTATGAAGAAATTTTAAACTCTATGAAAGAAATTATAGAAAAAACTGAAACTATAAAGATTGAGAGATATGAAGATGTCAGAGAAATAGTTGTTGATGAATTAGAAAAAGATTTGATTGGTCCACGTTATGGACCTGAAGAACTTTTACCAAAATATGTTACACCGAATTCAACATATTTTGCAGGTATCTTATTTCCTCAAGAAATACCAGATGTAGAAGATGAAGTTACGCCTGAAAAAAATAATGATGATGATATTATTGAAGGAGATACTAAAGAAATCAATTCTAAAGATGAAGGTGCAGTATTAGATCAGGCAATTTTTGCAAAGGATTTGACAAGACCAACATCTCTTGGTTTAACTTGTATGGTTTCATCAAATACAAAAACTGTTAAAATTTCAATTAATTGGGGAGTTTATGATATACTCACTGTTGATAATTCAACCAGATACAAAAGAGTAGAAAGAAAATTTGAAAAAATTCTTGAATTAAAAGAAGAAGAAAATGAACAAGAAATTGATGAAGAAAAACAATTTGCACTAAAATGGAAGATTAGAAAAAATAATGGACAATTTTTGATTAGCGTCTATGGAGTTAATAGATTAGAATTTCGTGAAAAGACAAGAAAGGAGATTTACAGATATTGTATCTTTCAACCAAAAATTAGACTTACAGCTGAAGATGAAAAAGAAAATATTTTTGTTGATTATTCTGATGAGTTTGAACACATTGATCAAGATGATGTTAATGAAATGTTGTTTGGATTGTTATTTAGAAAGAAAAGAAATTTTGGAATTGGTCACACTTGTTCAGTAAATTGGGATGTTGATAGTGAAAATGATACAGTGTCATGGCTTGAAACAACATTTTTGCCAAAATATGAATTTCCAGTTATAGAACCAACGGGTTTGAATCTTGATTGTCTATCAATGAAAAAATTAGGAACAATCACAGACATTAAACAATTTAGTACAGAATTAACACCTCTAGCAGATGCTTATGAGAAATGGATTACAACCGAATTAAAACCTAAAATTTCTACTCTAGACCCAAAACTTCAACGTACTGCAACTGAACAGGTGGATAGATGTGAAAATGCTTTAAGGCGAATTATGGAAGGAATTGAGATTATTTCAACAGATCAAACTGCTGGAGATTCTTTTAGATTTGCAAACTTATCGATGCATTATCAGCGCCTTTATGGAGGATGGGCAATGAGAAATAGAAAGAGTGGACGTGTGATTGGTTATGAACCAAAAGAACCAAAATATGCTCCTAGTTGGCGTCCATTTCAACTTGTATTCTTTTTACTAAACATCAAATCAATTACAAATCCAAAATCAAAAGATCGTAACACTGCAGACTTGTTATGGTTCCCAACTGGCGGAGGAAAAACGGAAGCATATCTTGGTTTGATTGCATTTACAATGGCACATAGAAGACTAAGAACTGATGATGAAATAGAAAAATACGGAGTTACAGTTTTGATGAGATATACACTAAGACTGTTAACAATTCAACAATTCCAAAGAGCATCTACACTAATGTGTGCATGTGAATACATTCGACGAAATAAAATTTTTGGACCAGAGATAACTGATGCATTAGGTGATGAACCATTTTCAATTGGACTGTGGGTTGGACAAACTACAACTCCTAACAAACTTAATCAAGAAAGTATGGATGGGAGTTACGGATCAGGTTGTAAACAATCATTAGAATATGCTAAAAACCATAGAGGAGAACCACCAAAAGAACACAATCCAATTCAATTATTATCATGTCCATGGTGTGGTGCAAGATTAGATTTTAGGAATTATCAAGTTGAAAGACAAACTGGAACAGGCGGTGCAAAAATTGAACAATGTAGAATTTATTGTAATAGAGATGCGTGTTTATTTTCAAAAAGTAAAGGTGGAAAAAATGATGGCAATCTTCCAGTTTTAGTTGTTGATGAAGACATTTACAATAGATGTCCATCGTTAATAATTTCTACAGTTGATAAATTTGCCCAGATTGCATGGAATGAAAATATTCGAGAAATTTTTGGTAGGACAGACAGATGGTGTGAAAAACATGGATTTGTAACAACACAATATGTCAAAGGCGGTTGTCAAGCACATAGAGGTTATGACGAGCCAGTAGACATTCCTAAATTTTTACATCCACCAGAATTAATTGTACAAGATGAACTTCATCTAATCTCAGGCCCATTAGGAACTTTAGTTGGAGCATATGAAACTGCTATTGAATTTTTGTGTACAAATAGAGACGGAATTCCTCCAAAAATCGTTGCTTCTACTGCTACAATCAAGAAGGCAGAAGAGCAAATTCGAGGCGTCTTTAAGAGAGATGATGCGTTTATTTTCCCACCACAAGGATTTGAGTTTGGAGATTCATTTTTTGCCAAAGTGGTAGACAAAAAAGAGAAACCTGGAAAGATCTATGTTGGAGTTTGTGGTACTGCAAAAAAAGGACAAACAATTCAGGCTAAAATTTCTGCATCAATCATACAAAAAATGAGATCACTTCAAGAACAAATTAACCTTGAAGGAATTGATGTTGAGAGAAAACTAAGATTAATTGATAGATTTTTTACATTTGTTTCTTATTTTAACAGTCTAAAAGAATTAGGAAATGCATCACACATGTATGATGATTCATTACGTTCCTTTAGAGATACAATTTACAGAAATTTTGAAAGTTATGATCATGAAAAAGAAATTGAAACGCTAAGGAAAAAACAAGAAGAAGGAAGTGTCAAAAAGGAAGGAGAAGAAGAGGACACACCAGAAGAAGTAATAGTTGAAAGACGAAAACACATTAAAAGACAAGATATTGTTAAAGTTGAATTAACAAGTAGAAAAGATTCTAAGGAGATACCAGAAATTTTAGAACAGTTAGAAGGATCTATTACAGAAAATCCAAACCCAGTTGATATTTTGTTGTGTACAAATATGCTATCAGTAGGTGTCGACATAGATAGACTTGGGTGTATGCTAATTAATGGTCATCCTAAATTACATTCTGAATATATTCAGGCAACAGGAAGAATTGGTAGAGGATTTCCAGGATTAATCATAAGTGCCTATAATTTCTTAAAACCTCGTGATTTATCACATTATGAAAATTTTATTCATTATCATGCTCAACTTCACAAATATGTTGAAGCAACAAGTGTAACTCCATTTTCATCAAGAGCTCGAGATAGAGCATTTTTTGGAGTTGTTGTTTCAATGATTAGACAATTCCAAGTACAATTATCAGAAAGAGAAGATGCATGGGAGTTTGACATTACAAAAGTTTGGGTTAAAGAATTGATGGATAAAATAAAAAGTGTAATCAAAGAACGTATTGAGTTAATTGACGATTCAAAGACAGCTGAAGATACAAATGAATATTTTGAGAAAATAATTGAGGATTGGAATGAGTTATCTACTGGTAAAAAAATGCCATTAAAATATCACAAAGTTCGTCACAAATCTACTCAAACTGAAGAAAATGTCAATTATTTAATGGCACAACATTACAATGAAAGTGAAAAATGGCCAAAATTTGTGCCTAATTCTTTGAGAGAAGCAGAACCTGCGGCAAGACTTTGGTACTTTGTCAATAAAGAAGAGCATGAGGAGGAAGAGGTAGCTGAGGAGGAAGAGAAAGATGAGTGAACAAAAGAAACAACCAAGAGAGTCACCTGGAGAGATTAGACCTAGTCAGTTAATCACTACATACGGACCAGGCTCCATCATGCAAGTTGAAGATGATTCCATTATGATTTTAGGTTTGAGCTTTTGGAATAAAGATGAAGATGAGTTGATGTTTCAAAGAATTCATCATCCAGAGTTAGAGAGAATTCTGAAAGTTGATCATTTTAGAATGCCAAGAGAAGAAGAAAAGATGCAAAAATCAATTCCTTGTCAATCATTTCCATTATGGGGAGTATGTTCAAAATGTGACAGACTTGAACAACATAAAATTGCACCAGAAAGAGGGAAGAAGCAATATCACTGTTCAAATTGTAAAGGAGATCTTTATCCTGCAAGATTTGTTGTTATTTGTGATAATGGACACATTGATGATTTTCCATGGATTGAATGGGCCCACAGTACTGAGAAAGAAGGCTACAAAGAGGCGTGTGGACCAAATCCAAAATTACAATTTTACACTAAAGGAAATAAACAAGCACTTTCAGATTATGTTGTAAAATGTTTAGATTGTGAAAAATCTCGTAATTGTGGTCAAGCTGCAACACCAGGTTCATTAAATAACATAATTTCAAGTTGTAGTGGAAATGCACCGTGGTTAGGAACTAAAAGTGAAAAATGTCAGAGTAGTAATAAAAAACGTGTAAACATTAATGGAATACAGGTTAGAGCAACAAATATCTATTTTCCATTAAATGTTAATGCATTATTTATTCCTAAATGGTTACATCCAATTCAAACAATAATTAAAGAAAATAAAAAAGCACTAGAACTTCTGATAGGAATGAAGCCATATCAAATTGATGGTGTCCCCAATTTTGAAAAAATTGCAAAAGAATCAGCAATTTTTGAAAAGGAGATTGAGGAATATGGTGTTGATGAAGTGACTAGACAATTACAAGATAGGTTTACACCAGATACAGATGGCATGACTCAAAATATGATTAAAACAGAAGAATTTCATGACTTGATTAATGCTAAAGCAGGATATAGATCTGGTACAGTTTTAGAGATTAATGATGAACCAATAGCAGATACGATTCAGACCCATTTTTCACGCATGAAAAAGCTCAATCGCCTCACAGAAGTTGATGTTCTGAAGGGATTTGCAAGAAAAGAGGCACCAGATCCATTTTCATCTCAACAAAATATCATTTATCAAAAACTATCAAGACGAAAAGTTGGCTGGTATCCTGGTGTTGAAAATAAAGGAGAAGGATTTCTTTTCACTCTAAATGAAGATCTATTACAAAAATGGGAATCTCAAAAAGGAATTAAAGAAAGAACCGACATCATGAAAAAAAGTTTTGAAGAGTGGGCAAAAGAAAGACAATGGAAACCAGAAGGGATTTTTGGTGCAAGATACATGTTACTTCATACATTATCTCATGCTTTGATTAGAGGTTTGGAAATTTATTCTGGATATCCTACTCCTTCAATTAAAGAGAGAATTTTTGCCGGAAATGATTTTAATGGAATTTTAATTTATACATCTAGTACATCATCAGATGGAAGTTTAGGAGGATTAGTTAAACAATCAAACACTGATGATTTTAAAAAATTATTACAAGTAACAAAAATTCACACAAAACACTGTTCACGTGATCCATTATGTAGTGAAGAAGATCCAAAAGCAAAATTTGATAATGGTTTTCCTGCTCATTTGAGATATAATGGTTCTGCATGTTATGGATGTGTTCTTTTACCAGAAACATGTTGTGAGAATTCTAATAGACTATTAGATAGAAAACTGCTCTTTGATGAAGAATTTGGTTTCTTTAAGGATTTGAAAAGTTGAATGAAATACTAATCGATGATATCAAAAATTTAGTAAATAAATTACCTGATGAAAAACTTTTAAAAATTCAAGAAAATCTTTATAAAAAAAATATTAAAAAAAAATTTGATTCATATCAAATAAAAAAAATACTAAAACTAAATTCTGATGAAACAAAAATTTTATTGAAAATTTTAAAAAACACTACTTCAGTTGAAACAATAATTATTGCCATAGATTTAATTCAGGAAATTAATAAAAAACAAAGTGAAATTAGAAAAAATACATCATTAATTTGGACAAGCCCTTCTATTTTTCATGAAAATGCTGGAAATACAAAGAGTACAATATTACGATTAATCAGTTCAGCAAAAAAATCCATTACAATCGTAGGATATGTTATGGATTATGGCGTAAAAGACGTTTTAACATCATTAGTGACTGTAGCAGAAAAACATCCTCTTAAAATTAAAATTATTTTAGACAGAGCAGACAAACCTCCAGAGCGCAAAAAAAAGATGAGATCACCTCAACAAATCATTGAAAGAGCGTGGCCATCTACATTAAGAAAACCAGAGATTTACAAATATGCAAAACGTTCTGATGAAACTGTACTTCATGCAAAGATGCTAGTCATAGATTCTCAAAAAGTTCTGGTAACGTCGGCTAATCTTACAGGAAGAGCAATTCATGGAAATTTAGAGATTGGAATTTTGCATAAAGGTCATGTCGCAAAAAAGGCAGAAAATCTTATTCACGATTTGATTGCTAATAGGACACTGGTGCAAACAAATGGTTAGAAGAAGAAAAGATGCTTCAGTAGAGATTAAAGAAATTTGCATAGAGAGGTTTCAAGGTTGGTGGAATGAAGACGAATTAATAGAAAATATTGAATTTGTAACATCTTCTAGTGTATTTAGATTATTACAAGGAAATCAAAATGAATCTGATGATTTTCTGAAAAACAAAGAAAAACTTGCAGAATTATTATTTGATTGTGTAGGTCCGAGATTTATTCATACAATTCTTACTGAAGATGATCTTGATCATAAAGACATTACAAAAAAGTTTTGGAGTAAAATTTTTTCAAGTGCAGTTGAAAAAAATATTGTAAATGAAAAAACATTACTTGATGTATTAAATTTTTATGGAAAAAAAATCAAAGGATTCACTCCATTAAATCCATTAAATGGTCGTGAAACAGGTGAAACTCAAACATTAGAAACTACAACTGGTGAAAAAATTGATTGTGATGTAATTTCTAATGATTGGCGTGAAGAAATTAAAAAATTTTCTAGAAATTCAGGAATGCTAAAGAGATTTACAGAATTATTACAACTGCCAATATCTGTAAAAGAAAGAGTTCAGACTGAACATATTGACCCACAAGTTACTGTAAAAGCACTTAACAAATTTCCACCTTTGTATGACTATCAATTTTCTACTGGTAGATATCTGCAGAGATTTTTTACTGGAGAAGAACCAACCAAAAGAACAGTTGTTACTGTTCCAACTGGTGCTGGAAAAACTAGACTTGCAGTAGAAGCAATAATTCAATGGATCGCAGATGGAAAACCTAGCAAAGATGAAAAATTATCTAAAAGCAGATATGTTTTGTTTATTGCACCAACAAAAGAAATTTGTGAACAAGCAGTTGATTCTTTTGAAGAGATTTACAAACATAGAGGGGATCCAACTCAAGATTTGAATATATACAGAGTTTGGGGAAAAGGAGGAAGTTTGCCTGATGAGGTAAATGTTGCAGAATTTTCTGAAACACTTGAGACAGGAATAATTGTTGCAAATATTCAATCAATGACTAAAATCAAAAATAGTGATCCTAGATTGATGAATGAATTAGCAAATCATACAGGAATTATAGTAGTAGATGAAGTTCATGGAATTACGTCTAGAGAACATAAAGCTGTACTAAGAGAAATGGGATTTGATTGGGCATTGAGAAAAACAAAAGATGGCGGGCTTCCAGAATTTTCTACAAAAGGAATAGTTTTGGTTGGACTCACTGCAACAGACTTTCGTGGTTCAGGAGATAATACAGAAACTAATGAATTGAAAAGAATGTTTGGTGATAAATTCTACCACCCTATAATTCAAAATTATGAGAAAGAAAATTTAGTACCTACCGCAATAATTGATTGTCCAAAATTTGCACCAGTTGGAGAAGATGTTCGAATAAGTGCAGGAAATTCATTTCATTATGGAGGAATCATAGAAGAATATCATTGGAAAATAACAAAAAATATGCTTTTCAATGCAGCATTATGGGCAAAAGACGAATCAACAAGACGTGTAAATGAGAAAGAAATTAAAGAAAACAAAGTAACAATTGCATACCCATTTGATGAAGAAGGAGAATATACTATAGAACTGACAATTAAAGACAATTTTAATAATTTTGTTTCTAAAATAGAAACAATTACAATTCGTCCTAAAGATAATGAAGAAATTAGTTCGCAAGACAAGCAACAAATTTTATATCAAAATTTGATGAAAAGGCAAATTTTGTGTCATGCCTATGAGGATTTGATTCCAGTAAAAGGTGCGGTAGAACTAACTACAAAAGAACAAAAACATTATGACAAATTTAAGGAATTTTCATCTGAAGTACTAAAGAAAAAAAGAGAGGATCATGAAAGAAATATTTCAATTTTAAATAAAACAGTCGAAATGATGGAGAAATATGATAGGAAAAAGATTCTCATATTTGCAATAGATGTTCAACATGCAACAAATTTACGAATTGCATTGCATGCTAAACATGGAATTAATTCAGAATTAATTACTGGTTCAACTGAAATACATGACAGAAATAGAATTCTAGAAGAATTTAAGAAATTAGATGGAAATGTTAGTGTTTTGTGTAATGTAGGTGTTTTAACACAAGGATTTGATGCACCAAAAGTTGATTGTGTAATTGTAGCAAGACCAACTCACAGTAATTCATTGTATACACAAATGATTGGTAGAGGATTACGAGGAAAGAAAAGCAATGGGACAACTGATGTCATTATTGTAGATATAGATGATCAATGGATTATCAAAGACATTGAAGGAAAACCTCTCAAAAGTAAACACGGATTTGAATTATTCAAAGAATTTTGGATTCCACTTAGCGAATATGGTAAAGGTCGATTTGAACCTAAAGAAAGTGATGAGGAAATTGTTTGGGAGTGTAAAAATTGTAAAAAAACTTGTAATGGTTGGGAAGAAATTGAGAGAATTGTAAAACCAACACAGCCAATTGAAAATTATGTGATGGCATATGTGAGAAAAAAGAATCTTTTGCCAAAAGAGTGTGAAGAATGTAGAATTGCTTCAAACCATAAAGAAGATCCAAAATCTATACAAGAATTAAATGAAGAGCGTAGAAAACAAAATGAAGAACAAAAAAGACTTACCAAACAAGAAAAGACAGTAAATCTAAGAGAAAATTATGAGAAATATAAAAAAACACTAGGTCATCCACCAACAAAAACACAATTTTATACAAATCCACTAGTTGATAATGAAACTAAAGGAATTATCAAAGAGCATTATGGAAATTATGAGAAATTTGTAAAAGAACAAGGCGATAAGATTAGAGGTAATAGAGAATTAGGTATAAAATTAATTGATGAATATTGTGATGAATTTGCAGAACATCATAAAATTCCATCAAAATACATGATGGATCAATTTGGGATCTATAAAGTACAAGATTACATTGATGTTTTTGGATCGTATGAAATAGTTGAAAACAAATTAACAAAATTATTAGAAAGAGTTGCAAAAATTGCTGAAGAAATTCCCATAGAGAAATTAGAGAAAGAATATCAAAGAGTTAAAAATGAAATAGGCAATGTACCATCACTTTTAGATTTTACATCAACAGAAACAACAATTGGTGTTGAATATTATCTCAAAACATTTAGAACTTTTTCAAAAGCTGTAGCACTTTTTGAAAATAAAGAGAGTCCAGACTACATTAAACATATTTTAAAACAAGATTATTGGACGATACGAAGAAAAGTTGGACAAGCAGTTTCAGTAGAACAAATGATTAATCACGGACACTTTGCATCAAAAATTAATGATTTTTGGAAGAGTTATAATGAATTTTTATTATGGATTGGTGAAAAAGAAAAACTCATTCCAACAAGTTTCACAGAAAAAGATGATAAACGTAAAAAGTTCTTAGAGGAAAAATTAGCCAATTGTTTAAAAAATGAACCTATGGCATTAGATGCAATTTACAATGATGATGAATTTTGGTATAAGGAATACTATTCATCAAAGAATATTTTCATGACAGAAATGAATAAGAAAATACCTGGAATATTGAGTCGATATCAGGCACTAATTGACAGAAAACTTCATCCAGAATTGAAAAAACCAAACAAGAAATCAAAAAAGAAAAAAGGACCGAAATCAAGTACAATGACAATTCAAGATGTTGCAAAAGAACAAAATGTAAAATTTCCAGAACAAAAAAAGATGAAACCACAAAAACAAAAGGAACAAAAACCTAATCCTCCACAAAATATTCAAAAAAAGAATACAAAAGAAGATGAAATACTAATTAAAAAAAATAAAATGTGTCCAAAATGTCATTCAAAAACAGTAAGATTTGGAAAGAACATTCAGTGTTCTAATAATAATTGTGATTGGTTTAAGAGATAATTATTCCAAATTCATAATATAATCAAAAAATTCATGAATTTGTTCTTCAAATTGTTCATCTGTTTTTTGTCTTTTTGCACTCAATAATTGTTCTGCATCTGTTCCAACTTGATATCTAATTTTTGGGTTTTCAGTATTTAGAGACATTAAAACAATATTTGCAACATCTGTTCCAGTAATTTCAGTACGATTAAATATTTTTTCACATTGCTCTCTTAATTTTATTGCTTCATTCTTATTCACATCAGAAGAATAATTCTCTGGGAATTGCATGTTTGTATTAAATTTAGTTTTAACTACACCTGGTTCAATTATTGTTGTAATGATGTTTGTTTCATAAAGCTCTTGTCTAAGTGATTCACTTAATCCTTCTAATGCAAATTTTGAACAGATGTATGGAGAAGTTAATGGAAAACCAATCTGTCCTGCAATAGAACTTATGTTTATTATTCTTCCAGAATTTTGTTTTTTCATTTGTGGAAGAACTGCTCTAATCATACGCAAAGGTCCAAAAAGATCTGTTTTAAATTGTTTTTCAAATTCATGAACAGGAAGATCATCAATTCTTCCAATTATACCATAGCCAGCATTATTCACTAAAACATCGAGTTTTCCTTCATCTTCAATAATTTTGTTGATTGTATTTTTTACAGATTCATCTTCATCTACTATTAATTCAGTTGGATGAATATTTGTGAGATTTTCGTGAGAAATAAGATTTTGTAGATTGTTTGCTGCAAATGGATTTCGTGAACCAGCATACACAGTATAATCATTTTGAGCAAGAGTCTTTGCAACAGATAATCCTATTCCACTAGAACAACCAGTTACTATTGCTACAGGATTAGTCACAGATCATAACGGGAATTCAAGTAGTTAAATTGTATGTCTTGGCCTCTTCGACAATTGTAATCTTATCTGTAATATTTTTGTATAATTCAGGATGGGTTGTATGAATTGGATAAAGCATTTCAGGGTTAATATCTCGAACAATATCTAACAAGTCCTGACCTTTAGAGTGTCCAGAACAATGACTTTGAACACGATTCAATCCAAAGCGTTTTAGCCACAAATCTATTCGTTTTTTATCAGAAACACCTTCATCATTGAATGGTTCACTCGCTGAATGAATGTACAGAGCACCTGGAGTAGGTTTTGTATCAATTAATGCACCAAAATGCCAAAATGAGAATGCACATAGTGATTGGCCTTGTTGTTTTGCTAAATCTTCAGAAGTTATAACATTATCATAATCAAGATATTCTCTTTCATATTTTCTACGTGTAGATTTTTTTGGTTCAAAAATTTGTATGTGTTCATCATTAGGTGTTGGAACATTTAGTTGAGGATCTTTTGATAAATGTTCTAAGAATGGTACATCATTGACATTAACAACAAATTTTCTATTATTTTGTTTTGCAATATTATGAAATGTTCTTAGACGATCTACGTCTTTGAAACTAAAATCAGCTATTGCAAGTTTATCAGTATTTGATACATATTCATTACATTCATTGAAGACTTTTTGTTCTGATTCATCACTTTCTAGATCATTAATTCTAGTTCCTTCTGCAAGTAAGGCAATTGGTTTTACATCAACTGCTTTTTTAATAAAATCTTCAGTCATTTTTGGATTTGTTCCATGTAATCTGATGTCACCAGTATATACAACTGGACCAGAAGATGTGTAAATTATGAATCCGTATGCACCAGGAACCGAATGATCTACATGAATTGGTTCAATCTCTAGAGAATCAATCTTAAATTTATCTCCAGTTCTAAAAGTTTGAATATCTCGCTCAATTGGTTCTGCTTTTCTGTCTGTAGGTCGTGGCTTGAATGATAAAATTTCTCGCTCAAATTTTGAAGCACTTTTCATTTGTATTGCTTCTAAAATTAATTTACAGGTATCACCCATGTATACAGGAATGTTTTCATTTAGAAAAGAGATGTAATCAGCATGATCTGCATGTGCATGTGTTAGTAATACTCCATCAATATCAGTTTCAGTATCTGTTCTGTCCATCATTTTTAGTAAATCAGTTCTGTAAACATTTTGTAAATTTGGAATTAATCCCATCTCAATGAAATCCTTCAATCCAGTAGCTATTCTTGGACTCATAAACTCATCAAAATAGGCGCCTCTTTTTCCAAAACTCATGCCAAAATCTAGGAATACTTTGGTGTCTTTGTCTTCTAGAAGTATTTTATTTCCTCCAATCTCATTTACACCTCCATAAAAGGTCAGGCTAGTCATGAAATATTCATCATAATCTAATACAAAAGTAGGATCTTTTGATGATAGTATCCAAGGTATGCATACAAACTAGCAGAGCTTTATCATGTATTTTTTTTTAAAATTTGTATGCAAAGAAAGTCAAATAACAAAAATGCACAGGAAGAGAAAATGCTTTTTAACCCTTATCAAGACTCGAAAAAGAAATCAATCATAGAAAGTTTGGTTGACATTATAGTAGGATTCACAATGTATTTACCGATAAATTTTTTCGTTTTACCCATATTTGCAGGAGATATTGCAAATCAAGATCTAGTAGGATTTTTGCAAATTACAGCAATTTTTACTTTGGTTGCATTTGTTAGAAAATATACAATTAGAAGATGGTTTTCAAAGATGAAATTTTAAATTAAAAATTCAGATGCCCATTTACCTTCATCAGTAAGATGAATCCATCTATTTCGTCCTATCTTTTCAGTTCTAACATATCCCCATACATTTTCTAATGGAGAAATAATATTTTTGTCAAGACTAGCAAATGTTGCTTGAGATTGATTTCCAATTTTTGCATTAACTTCTATAATTTTGGCCTCAAGAACCTTTTCAGCCATGTCTTTTTTCTTCATTTTTCCATCATTTTCAACCAGGATTTTTAATGCCCCTAGTTGCTTTTTTGGAGGAGTTTGTATTTGATATGTAGGTAGATCATGAATCTCTTCTATTCCAGTAGTTTGAGGTTCTGTAACTTTTGTGTGATGATAATCCTTTGCTTGAGCATAAAATGGATGTAAGTTTGTTCTATCATCAAAGATCATTGTTGCCATCATCATTCCAACAGCATGAATTTTGGAACCACTTGCAACATTTAGATAAATATCATTTTGTTTGTTTTCAATAACCACTTCCTTTACTACACGAACTATATCAAAAAGACGATATCTATCTGCAGATACTTCTTTTACTTCGATGTTACTTTTTTCCAGTGTTTTTTTGATTTTTTCTAAAAATGGACGTGCCTTGTCTGAATTGCGGTTATCATGAGATATCAAAATGACCTTATCGGCACGCATGTTTTTTGCAGGAATGATAATTCTATCAATTTCAAAGCCTACAGGAGCAATATGTGTGCGTAATTTGAGAGTATTTTTCATAGTATGTACAGTATCCATACTAATGCCATGTTGAATAATAGGTTTTCTCACCTAGAAAAAGTATGGGGAAGTCTGGCTCTGGATTTTTAGGCAGGAAACTGCACAGAGTCAGTTCCAAAAAAAGGAGATAAGATTTGGCAAGCAGATGGTGGTTATTTATCGGAGTTTTTATGATATGTTCAGGAATAGGAACTCCAGCAGGAATTATAATTTTAGTAATTTATTTTTATGAAGATATTCGAAAACATTTTAGATTTTCTCAGTATACAGACAACACATTCAACATCAACAATCTCAATGTCCATTCTAATGATGGGAATTATTCTGACAAAGATGACTTTGATACTCCAATGGACCACATGTCAAAGGATACCAAAGAGGAGATGAAATGATTGGTCTTCGCAGTATTTGTGTTTGTAATAATTTGGATACTAATAGCTATATGGCCAATAACGCTTACCGTAATTGGTCTCATTCTTTTATGGTTTTTTTTTCCTAGGAAAGAATTTTCTTGTTATAATGATGAACTGGGAAAATATCCTAATTCTACGGTTTGTAATAAAAAATTTCGTAGGAAGAAGAATCGAGATAGACATAGAGAAATTTGTGAAATCAGGGCAAATATGTTTGATGAAAAAAGGAGAAGACAGGAGGAAGCAGAAAGACAGAGAAGAAAATGGAGACAAGAAAAAGAAGAAGAAGAGAAGAGACAGAGAAGAAAGAGACAGAGACAGGAGCGAGCCTGGAAAAGTCAAGAAGAGGAATTTAGAAGGCAAGAAAAGAAATTCTATGAAGAATGGGATCGTATTTTTGAGGAATTACTTGAAAAACTCTCCACTAAGGATATTGAGAAATATTACAAAATTCTTGACCTGGAGAAAAATGCAACCTTACAACAGATTAAGAAAAGATATAGAGAATTGGTGTTGAAATATCATCCAGACAAATGTAAGGATAAAAAAGCAGCCGAAAAGAAATTCAAGAAAATTGTAGAGGCATATGAAATGATTATTCGGTATAAGAAAGAAAACTCAGAGTATGAAGAGACAGTTGTAGAGAGTTATCCAACGAAACCTACTAGTAATCTTTAAAAACATCTTATTAGTATGCATAGTATACATACTATTGATGAAGAACATAATAGGGTTATTTACGAATAACCCTACAGTGAGAGCAAATGAGTGAATGTAAAACGTGTACAAAAGACAGTAAAGAACACAGCAAGAATCTTTGGAAACTGCACCAGGAAGTAAAACCATGTTTGTTATGCAATAAGGACAGCGGCAGACATAGTGAGAAACTCTGGAATATGCATCAGACGGTTCTGGCACTTGGTTCGCAAGGCGAAAAGTTGAGACCAATTACAATAGGATTTGGTCCGACAACTATAGCCAGGGTCCACAAGTGGAATACCGTCGAAGTAAACGGTAAAGATTCTCCGTACCACATTGAGCTAATTCCAATACACATGCATTGTACTGGTTGCAGAAAATCAATGAGTGCAAGAGAGATTGATGTGGCAGATGTCCTTGATGGACTCTGTTTAGAATGCTTCTGTGATCAAACAGACCAGGAATATGCTTGGCATAGTATTCCATGGTGGGCAGTCAACGGTGGAAAATATGCAGGAGAAAAAGAATGAACAAATCAGATAGACAAAGATTCAGTGTCGTGGAAGCCAATCTGAGTAAATTAACGCAAGAACTGATAGACGAAAATCAAAAAAGTGACAAGAGGTTGATACGAGTCAAATTCGTGGGCATAACCTTCGAACCTGATTCTTACTCTTCAGGAGAAAATCAACTGAATGAAGCATTAGACCATGGGTACAAAGTAATGAGAGACTATCCTACTGGGGCAGGAGTCGTTATTGCATTGGGCCTTTACAAAAACGGAGCGGTATGATTGGAAATGCCCTTTCCTTTTTTATTTTCAAAATGGAGATTTGTAAAAAATGCATCACAATGAATATGATGGATTAACAGACGAGGAACAATGGATTGTCGAAGAATTGGTAAAATATGGTACAGAAGGTACCAATCATTTAGCCAAAGAATGTTTTGAACAGCAATGGCATTTTAATGAGAAGGCAAGCATTAGTGCTACAAAATTATTCTATTCTAGTTTGTTTAACAATCCAAAAGATGCAAGATGGGCCATAGATAGAATTTTAGAAATACCATACATGTATCAGGTAAATTCTTTGCTTCATCTAGGGTATAGTTTGGCTGTCTTGTACAAATACATGATAGAACATGATCCTAGTTTGGATGAAAAAATAAGAAATACGTATAAAAAATGGGTAGAAGGATTATGAGTTATACAACCTGCCCAAACTGCAATGGAACCAACGTTGCTGAGATAATGTACGGGTATCCTTGTTCAGAGTTCTTAGATGAACTAAAAAAAGATGAGAACAAAGGAAAATACCAACTAGGTGGATGTTGCATATCAAATAATGATCCAAAATATTCATGTAATGATTGTGGATTTCTTTTCGGTTTAAGAGAAGATGAAGACTAGCTCGTTTCTCTTTCAATTATACTTGCAACCAATTGAATCATCAT
>CEUZ01136438.1_pt1 | contig 16630 bp, 14 predicted proteins | sample 361511 | NCBI WGS metagenome assembly CEUZ01 (sample SAMEA2622822, study PRJEB7988) | marine metagenome | biome: marine biome (ENVO:00000447); feature: surface water layer (ENVO:00002042); material: "saline water (ENVO:00002010), including plankton (ENVO:xxxxxxxx)" | depth 5 m
TATAATAAAATGTTTTTTGCTTATTTAAATACATTTAAAAGATTAGGTTTAACAGCAATACCCATGGCTGCAGATACTGGTCCAATAGGAGGAGACCTATCTCATGAATTTATAATTTTAGCTGAAACTGGTGAAAGCAAAATTTATTCTGACAAAAGAATCTTTGACATAGATATTAGCAAATATACAAATAAAGATGCTTCTATAAAGGAACTTCGTGAAAAATATGACAAATTTTACGCTGTAACGGATGATAAATTTGAAAAAGAAATTTTTCAAGAAAAAGTAAATAAAGAAAATCAATTAATTACAAAAGGAATTGAAGTTGGGCATATTTTTTATTTTGGCGATAAATATTCAAAGCCATTAAAATGTTCTGTAGATTTACAAGATGGTAAAAAAGTTGATGTAAAAATGGGATCATATGGTATTGGCGTATCAAGATTAGTTGCCGCAATTATTGAAGCTAAATTTAATGATAATATTATGAAATGGCCAATGTCAGTAACACCTTATGATATAGCTATAATTCCAAGTTTAAAAAAAAATGATAATTCAAATTTGTTAAAGGCGGAAAAAATTTATAATTTATTAAAAAAAAATAATATAGATGCTTTAATTGACGATACAGACGAACATTTATCTGCAAAGTTTAAAAAATTTGATTTAATTGGAATTCCATTTCAAATTATTTTAGGATCCAAATCTACTGGAGACAATTTAGAGTTCAAAGAAGTTAATGGTAAAACAGCAAGTTTACCTTTAGAAGAAATTAAAAAAATATTAGTTAACAAAAAAATTTAAATTGATTTCAAAAATAGAAAAGATAATAGCATTTAGATACCTTAGACCAAAAAAAAAGGAAGGTTTTTTAAAAGTTATATCTATTTTTTCCTTCACCGGCATAGCTCTTGGAGTAGCAATTTTAATTATTGTTATGTCTGTGATGAATGGTTTTAGAACAGAACTTATCAATAAAATTTTAGGTTTTAACCCTCACATTATTGTGAAGCCCTATAATAAAAAAATTGACAAAGATAGTTTAAAAAATTTAAACCAATTTAAAAAAGATATATCTAGAACTGCTTTTACTTTTAGCGGCCAGGCCATTTTAATTAATTCTAATACAACAACTGGCATTTTAGTAAGATCTTATACAAATGATGAAATTGGTAAAATAGACTTAATAAAAAACGGAATTATTGATGGGTCTATTGACGATTTAAATTTTAATACAATCTCCATCGGAAAAGAACTTGCAATCTCATCTAATCTAATTCTCGGAGACAATGTTACGTTAATGTCGACATCAAATCTTCAAACGCCTTTTGGTAATTTACCTTTACAAGATAAATTTACTATTACCTCTGTATTTAGTACTGGTCTTGCAGAATTCGATCAAAATGTAATTTTTATGCCTTTTAAAAATGCAGATTCGTTGTTCGAACTTACAGACGAAGATATAGAATTGGAAATATTTCTTAAAAATCCAAATAAGGTTGGATTAATAAAAGAAGAAATTCAAAAAATTTTTAGTGATCATTACGTATATTCATGGGCAGATCTAAACAAATCTTTTTTTGGAGCATTAAAAGTTGAAAGAAATGTTATGTTTATTATTTTGACGCTTATTATTATTGTTGCGGCTTTTAATATAATATCAGGATTAACTATCTTAGTTAAAAACAAAACAAAAGAAATTGCTATTTTAAGAACATTAGGAGTAAGCACTAGTTCTATTGCTAAAATTTTTTTTATTACCGGTTTTACAATAGGTTTGATGGCAACCATCACTGGAGTAATAATAGGCGTACTATTTTCATATTATATAGAAGAATTAAGAATTTTATTAACGACTTTATTTAATATTAGCTTATTTCCTGAAGAAATATATTTTTTAAGTCAAATGCCATCAGAAATTAATTTAGGATACATTCTTGTAATTTCTCTTTTTTCCCTACTAATAACTTTTTTAGCTACTATTTTTCCATCATTAACTGCCGCAAGGTTAGATCCAGTTAAGGCATTAAAATATGAGTAATGAAATTATAAAACTATCTAGAATATCAAAAAAATTTGTAGGAACTGGTAAAGATATTGTAGTTTTGAAAAATATAAATTTAAAAATAAATAAGGGAGAATTAATTTCATTAATTGGACCGTCTGGTTCTGGGAAATCTACATTGCTACATATAATGGCTTTATTAGACCAGCCCACCACAGGAGAAGTTTTTTTTAAAAATAAAAGTTTTACTAAGTTAAAAAATAACGAAAGAGATTCAGTTAGAAAAAAAGGAATTTCTATAATCTATCAACAAAATAATTTACTCAATGATTTTACCGCTTTAGAGAATGTAGCAATTCCCTTAGTGAATAATGGTGCTTCTTGGCATGAATCAGTAAACAAAGCTACTAAGACATTATCTTTAGTTAATTTATCAAAAAGATTAAATCATTTTCCTAATCAATTATCTGGCGGAGAACAACAAAGAGTTGCAGTAGCGCGTGCATTAGTAACGGAGCCAGAGTTAATTTTGGCGGATGAGCCTACCGGCAGTCTTGATAGAAAAACAGCAAGTGAAATATTTTCGTTGTTTTTAAAATTTAAATCAAAAAAAAGAACAATACTTTATGCAACTCATAATAGAGAATTATCAAATAAAGCAGACTATAAGTTAAGTATTTTAGATGGTAATATATTTCGAAAATTATAATGAGTAATGTTGCCAGCAAGGAATTTAATCATCTAAAAATCCATACCCAGTATTCTATTTGCGAGGGTGCATTAAGAACATTAGATTTAGCTAAATATTGTAAAGACAATAAATTAAAAGCAGTAGGATTATGTGATTCATATAATCTATGTGGAGCTTTAGAATTTTCAGAATCTATTGCTAAGTCTAAAACACAACCGATTATTGGTACACAGATTAATATTTTGCACAAGGGTGTCATTGGAAAAATCCCATTATTTGCTAAAAATTTAGAGGGATATAAAAATTTAATTAAATTGTCCTCAAAATCATTTTTAGAAATCAAAAATGATGAAGAACCACATTGTAAATTTGAAGATTTAGAGAAAAATTATAACGGATTAATAATTCTATCAGGATCTCTCGATGGTTTGGTAGGTAAATTGTTTTTTAAAAATCTTACAGATGAAATTTTTATTTTTTTAAAAAAACTTAAAAAAATATTTGCTAATAATTTTTATTTAGAAATTCAACGTCACAATGATAATGGTGAAAAATTATATGAAAAATTTATACTTAATGCATCTCAAATGTTAGAAATTCCTATTATAGCAACACATGAAGTTTTTTACATTGATAAGAGCATGCATGAAGCTCACGATGCTTTTATTTGTATCGGAGAAAAAACTTATGTTAACGCCAAAGATAGAAAAAGATATACTAGTGAACATTATCTTAAAACATCAAATGAAATGTATGAAATTTTCAGTGATCTACCAGATGCCTTAGAAAATAACTTAAATTTTCCTAAAAGAGTCTCTTATAGGCCAAAAAATTCCTTACCTGTATTGCCTAATATACAAACAAATAAATCTAAAAGTACAGATGAATCATTAATAGAAGATTCAAAAATTGGTTTAAAAGAAAAATTAGATATATATGTTTTTCCATATTGTAAAGAAGCAGATAAAGAGAACATGCTTAAAGTTTATTCCCAAAGACTTAATCATGAACTTGAGATTATTTCTAAGATGAAATATGCAAGTTATTTCTTAATAGTTGCTGATTATATAAAGTGGGCAAAAAATAATGATATACCGGTTGGTCCAGGAAGAGGTTCTGGCGCCGGATCTTTGGTAGCTTGGTCATTATCAATAACTGAAATTGATCCTATAAAATTTGATTTAATATTTGAAAGATTTTTAAATCCCGACAGAATTTCAATGCCTGATTTTGATATAGATTTTTGTGAAGAAAAAAGAGATAAAATTTTTAATTATTTAAAAGAAAAATATGGAAAAGGTGTCGCTCATATTATCACTTTTGGAAAATTAAAACCAAGAATGGCTTTCAGAGACATTGGAAGAGTATTAGGTTTGCCTTATGGGTATGTTGATGTGTTATGTAAGATGATACCTTTCGATCCTTCAAGACCTTTATCATTAGAACATGCTATAGCACAGGAACCTAGAATAAAAAAAGAACAAGAAAAGGATCCTAGAGTTAAAAAGTTGGTTGAGATTTCAAGAAAATTAGAAGGCTTAAACAGAAATATGGCAACACATGCTGCAGGAGTTGTTATACCAGAAGAAAATTTAGCTGAATTTGTTCCTCTTTATAAAGACTCTTCATCAAACTCACAACTACCTTCAACTCAATTTGATATGTACGCTTCAGAAAGCGCAGGTTTAGTAAAATTCGATTTACTTGGTTTAAAAACTCTTACAGTGATTAATAAAACTATATCAATACTAAAAGAAAAAAAAATAAAATTAGATATAAGAAAAATTATACTAGATGATGAAAAAATTTTTGACTTACTTAGTTCCGGCAATACTGTTGGATTATTTCAGTTAGAAAGTGCAGGTATGCGTGATGCATTGGTAAATATGAGACCTAATAAATTTGAAGATATAATTGCCTTAGTAGCTTTGTATAGACCAGGACCAATGAGCAACATCCCTATATATAATCAGTGTAAGCATGGAGAAAAACAACCAGACTATATTCACTCAAAATTAAAAAAAATACTTGAACCGACATATGGTGTCATTATTTATCAAGAACAAGTTATGCAAATCGCACAAGAAATGTCAGGTTTTTCAGCAGGAGAAGCAGATTTGTTAAGAAGAGCAATGGGAAAGAAAAAAAGAAAAGAATTAGAAAAGCAAAAAGAAAGATTTATAAGTGGTGCAGTTAAAAATGGGATAACTAAAGATACAGCAAATTTTATTTTTAAAAAAATAGAACCATTTGCTGAATATGGGTTTAATAAAAGTCATGCAGCCGCATATGCTATGATTGCTTATCAAACAGCGTATTTAAAAACTTATTACGCAAATGAATTTATTGCAGCATCAATGTCTAATGAATTATCAAATACAGACAAATTAAGTGAATTTTTTGAAGAACTAAAAAGATTAAAAATAAATGTTCAGCGTCCTTGTATTAATGAATGCTACTCAGAATTTGTTCCAGAAACAAATAAATTACTTTATGCTTTAGGAGCTATTAAAAATGTAGGATTTGAAGCTATATCACAAATTGTAAATGAAAGAAAAAAAAATGGTAAATTTAAATCAATAAGTGATTTTATAAATAGAGTTAATCCTAAAAATATAAATAAACTTCAAATGGAAGGTCTAGTTAAAGCTGGAGCCTTTGATGCTATTTTTACAAATAGAAAAATCCTTTATGAAAATATACCCAATTTAATTCAAAACTCAAAAACTATATATGAAAATAAAATTCAGAACCAAACAAGTTTATTTTCTGACGATAATCAAAAAATTTCATATTTAGTAAATGAAAAAAAGGAACAAGATTGGCCAAGCAGCGAAAAACTTTCTAAAGAATTTGAATCTGTTGGTTTTTATTTATCAAATCATCCTTTAGAAAATTTCAAAGATGCTCTAGATCAATACGGAACAAAGACATTTAAAGAATTTGAAAATAGTAATGTCCTAGATAGTTTTGTAGCTGGTACTATAATGTCTATTAAAGAAAAAAAAACGAGCAAAGGTACGCCTTTTGCAATTATAAAATTTAGCGATCAAAGCAAAGTATTTGAATTATTTCTTTTTTCAGAAATATTAGAAGTAAATCGGAATAAACTAATCGAAAGTAAGTCTTTTTTATTAAATATAGTGAAGGACAAAGAAAACCAGGAAAATAGATTTAGAAGAGTAAGTGTGAGAAAGATTATAAGTTTGGAAGAGATCACTAAATTAGATTACAACAATGTTCATATAGAAATTGATAAATCTGACAATTTAGAAAAGCTGTACGAAAATATAAAAGAAAAAGGTAATTCAAAAATAAAAATATCAATCTTAGAAAAAGACAAAAATTATTTATTTGAATTGAAGGATAAAAGAAAATTTGACTATGAAACTCTTAAGTACTTGAATCAAGAGCCTTATATAAAGAAAATAAGCGTTTAATTAATATTGAATTTTGTTTACTTAAATTGTAGAACTTCGAACTTAAATACGCACACAATTTTTGGTTGAGAAACCTCCGGTCCTTAATTGGAAAGAAATTGTGGTGGAATAACCGGTTAAAAAAAATATGAAGTTACCAAGTTTAACTATAAAACAATTGCTTGAAGCTGGAGTTCATCTAGGACATAAAACTTTTAGATGGAATCCAAAAATGGGTAAATATATTTTTGGATCTAAAAATTCAATTCATATTATTGATCTTGTCCAAACCCTAGAAATGACAAATGTTGCTTTACAAGAAATATATAAATGTATTTCTGCAGGAGGAAAAATATTGTTTGTTTCAACAAAAAAACAAGCTACCGAAACAATTGCCAAACTAGCAAAAGATACATCGCAATATTACGTTAACCATAGATGGTTAGGTGGAATGTTAACAAATTGGAACACAATATCAAACTCGATCAAACGTTTAAAAAAACTTTCAGAAGATTTAAAAAAAGAAAATACAGGTTTCACTAAAAAAGAAAATCTAAAAATGGGTATCCAAAGAGATAAGTTAGAAAGATCTTTAGGTGGAATAGCAGATATGAAAAAAATTCCTGATATGATTTTCATAGTAGACACCAATGTTGAAGAATTAGCTGTGAAAGAATCAATTAAATTAAACATACCTATAGTAGCAATAGTAGATACAAATTCAGATCCTACAGGAATAAATTTTCCAATTCCCGGTAATGATGATGCTAGAAGAGCAATAAATCTTTATTGTGAATTAGTTAAACAAACCATATTAGAAGCAAAACAAAATATATCTATAGAAGTTCAAGAAAATAAAAATCATAAAGAAAAGGACGAAGAAATTGAAAGTAAACAAAAGAATGAAATAAAAAGTAAAGATAAAATAGAAGAAAACAAAATACAAAAAGCAAAAAAAGATAAATTCAAAAAAAAAGATAAAATAAAAGCGGTTAAAAAAATATCAAAAACAATATTATCAAAAGTAAAATCATTAACATCAAAAAATACAGATAAATAATTTTTTTCATGTCGACAGAAAATATATTAGACAAAATAAAAAAATTAAGAGAAATCACTGGAGTAGGATTTAAAGATTGCAAAAGTGCAATTGATGAAACTAACGGTGATATAGAAAAATCCGTTGAATTTTTAAGAAAAAAAGGAATCGCAAAAGCTAACAAAAAAATGCAACGTGTAGCAGCAGACGGATTAGTTTGTATTTCAGAAAATAAAAATAATTTCTCTATCATAGAGATTAATAGTGAAACTGATTTTGTGGCAAAAAATAATGAATTTATTAAGTTTGTTGAGGACGTATCGAAAGTATCTTTGTTAAATTTAGGAAAAATGGATGATATATTAAATTCAAAAATGGAAAATAAAAAAAACGTTAAAGAAAATTTAATAGCATTAATTTCTAAAATAGGTGAAAAAATTACTTTAAGAAGAAGCGATTTTATAAAATCTGATAATTTTTTAAATTTCTCTTATGTACATTCGGCAATAAAAGAAAATGTTGGAAAAATAGGTGTATTAGTTTCTTTAAAAACTAAAAAATCAAAAAATGAATTGTTTGAATTCGGCAAGCACTTGTCTATGCATATAGCCGCAACATCTCCTTTAGCTATAGATAAAAACGGATTAAATGAGGATATATTAAAAAAAGAAAAAGAAATAATAACCGAGGAATTGAAAAACAGTGGCAAGGATTCTAAAATTATTGATAAGATAGCAATAGGTAAATTAAATAAATTTATAAATGATAATACGCTTTTAAATCAAGAATGGATCATGGAGCCAAAAAAAAAAGTAAAAGAAGTTTTAAAAGAAACTGCTGGAAAAGAAAGTATAGAAATTAATAAATTCGTGAGATTTAAAGTTGGTGAGGGAATTTAAATATAATGTCATCCGAAGAAATAATTAATAATTGTAAATCAAAAATGAAAAAAGCTTTTGATGTCTTTAGTAGCGATCTTAGTTCATTGCGTACAGGCAGAGCCAACGCTACGATGCTTGATATTATAAAAGTTGATGTCTATGGACAAAAAATGTCTGTTAATCAATTAGCTACGATATCAACACCCGAAGCTAGATTATTGACAGTCCAAGTTTGGGATCAAAATAATGTTGCTTTAATAGATTCAGCAATTAAAAAATCAAATTTAGGAATAAATCCTCAGATAGACGGTCAGTTAATGAGAATTCCCATTCCAAGTTTAACAGAAGAAAGAAGAACAGAACTTAAAAAAATCATGGGCAATCTTGCTGAAAAAGCAAAAATATCTATAAGAAATATAAGACGTGAAGCTAACGATAAGTTAAAGAAAGATTTAAAAGACAAAAAAATAAGTGAAGATGAAAACAAGGGATCTGAAAAAAAAATTCAAAATTTGACAGACAGTCAAATTGTTGAATTAGAGAAAAAACTTCAAGAAAAAGAAAAAGAAATCATGACAATATGAACCAACTCAGCCATGTCGCTATAATTATGGATGGAAATGGTCGATGGGGATTAAAAAAAAAAGGTTCAAGAAAATACGGTCATTTAAAAGGAATTAAAGCAGTCGAAACTGTAATAAAAAGTTCAATTATTCAAAAAATAAAATATTTAACACTTTATACGTTCTCCACAGAAAATTGGAAAAGGCCTGATAGTGAAGTGAATTTTCTTTTTGATTTAATAAGAACTTCTGTGAAAAAGAAATTAAAAAAACTGATAAATCAAGGTATTAAAATTAATATAATTGGACAAAGAAAAGGATTGCCAAAGGATATCATTAAAATAATAAGATTAATTGAAAAAAAAACATTTTATAACAAAAAAATAGTACTAAATTTGGCATTAAATTATGGATCAAAAGAAGAAATTATTAATGCATGCAAAAATTTAACAAAAAGAAAAGTTAAAAAAATTGATATAAAAAGTTTCGAAGATGAACTTTATACAAAAAATATACCTGATCCAGATATATTAATAAGAACTGGCGGCACAAATAGATTAAGTAATTTTTTATTATGGCAACTAGCATATACAGAAATATTTTTTTTAAATAAACTTTGGCCAGACTTTGATGAAAATGATTTTAATAGAGTAGTTAGTAAATTTTATAATATAAAGAGAAATTTTGGAAAAATTTAATGAATAAAGAATTAAAAAAAAGAATAATTACATCAATTATATTAATTGCAATTGTTTTAAATTGTCTTTTTATTAATAACTTTTCTTGGTTATTATTATTATCTATTGTTTCATTTATCTGCTGGCTTGAGTTTATAAATTTAAGCAAAAGAGTTTGGAAAAACAAAATTATAGTAACTTTACCAATAATTTTAAGTTTTCTTTTCCTAAGTCTATTTGTTTATACCGCTTACACATACAGAATTGAAAATGGTGTAGTAGGTATATTATTTGTTTTAGGAATTTGCATATTTTCAGATATCGGTGGATATATAATTGGAAAAAGCGTAGGTGGTAAAAAACTTACCAAAATTAGTCCAAATAAAACATTTTCAGGAAGTTTTGGATCTTTTTTATTTTCTTTATTTCCTTTAGGTATACTAATGATTTCAGGACTAGAAAAAAATTTTTCAGGAACAATAATTTTATTTTGTTTACTTATATCTTTAGCATGTCAATTAGGAGATTTAATTATTTCATATTTCAAGCGATTAGCAAAAATAAAAGACACAGGAAAAATTTTACCCGGACACGGTGGAATGCTAGACAGAATTGATGGTGTAATCTTTGCTATTCCAGCCACAATAATAATTGAATATTTAATATACTAATGAAAAAGAGAATTGCAATTTTAGGATCAACAGGTTCAATTGGAGAATCTACCTTACAGATAATAGACAAAGATAAAAAAAATTTTGATGTTATATTATTAACTGCAAATGATAATTATAAAAAATTAATTAAACAAGCAAGAAAGTTTAAAGCTAAAAATGTTTTAATTAAAAATAAAAAATTTTATTTAAAAGTAAAAAAATCTTTAAAGAACACAAAAGTTTACTATGGAGACACACCTTTAAAGAAAATTATTTTAAAAAAATTAGATTACACTATGTCAGCTATTGTAGGATTAGCAGGTTTACAACCAACAATTGATGCAATTAAAATAAGCAAGAGAGTTGCTATAGCTAATAAAGAAACGATTATTTGTGGATGGGAATTATTATCCAAATTTATAAAAAAAAATAAAACTGAGATTATTCCTGTAGATTCAGAACATTTTTCGATATGGGAGTTAACAAAAAATTTAAATCATCAAGAAGTAAAAGAAATAATTATTACTGCGTCTGGCGGACCTTTTTTAAATACACCAATTAATAGACTAAAAAAAATTAAACCTAAACATGCTACAAAACACCCAAATTGGAAAATGGGAAAAAAAATATCCGTAGATTCCGCTAATATGATGAATAAAGTTTTTGAGGTAATAGAAGCCTGCAAACTTTTTAAATTTGATAAATCAAAATATAAAATCGTTATACACCCACAATCATATGTTCATTCAATTGTTAGTTTTAAAAACGGTTTAATTAAAATGATTTTATATAATTCTGATATGAAAATACCTATTTCCAATACAATATATAATATTCATAATAATTTTTATAAAAATTCAAATTTAAAAATAAAAGATATTAATAATTTAAAATTTAAAAAGATTAACTATAAGCAATTCCCCGCAATTAAATTAATCAAAAAATGTTTTCGTTTAGGATTGTCAACGCCAATTATAATTAATGCTGCGAACGAAGTACTTGTAGAGTTATTTTTAAAGGGAAAAATTCAATTTTTAGATATTGTTAAAAACATTAATAAGATTTTAAAGACCAAAGAGTTCAAAAAATATGCCAGAATAAAACCATACACACTAAAAGATATTAAAATGGCTGATAATTGGGCTAGATTGAAAACAATTAACATGTGTGTAAGATAACTTTTATGTCGTTTTTTAAAAGAATATTTGTATCAATAATTTTATTTTTTGCTCTTCATACGCTTCATTCTGCTGCGGAAGTTGTAAATAAAGTTGAGGTTCAAGGTAACGAAAGAATTTCAAAAGAGACAGTAATGGTTTTTGGAGATATTGTTATTGGGAAAGATTATGAAAGATCTGATATTAGTTTATTAATAAAAAAACTTTATGATACAAATTTCTTTTCAAATATTTCTGTTGAATTAAAAAATAATAAATTAACATTATTTGTTAGTGAAAATCCAATAGTTAATTCAATTATTTTTGAAGGAGAAAAAGCTAAAAAATTTACAGAGAAAATAAATGAGTTATTGTTAATTAAAGAAAAAAGTTCATTTGTAAGTGCAAATATAAAAACAGATGTTAATAAAATTAAATCTTTTTATCGAGCACTAGGGTATTATTTTGTTGAAATTGAAGCTGAAGTTGAAAAATTGCAAAAAAATAGAGTTAACATAGTTTACTCGATAAATAAGGGAGAGAAGGCAAAAATATCTAAAATTTTCTTTTTAGGAGATAAAAAACTAAGGGATAAAAAATTAAGGGATATTATAACTTCCCAAGAAGCTAAATTTTGGAAAATAATTTCACGTAACGTTTATTTGGATAAAGCAAGAATAGATTTAGATAAGAGATTACTAAAAACTTATTATAGAAATAAAGGATATTACGAAGTTGATATTACTTCGAGTAATGTTGAATATTCAGAAGGTGAAGGTTTTGTTTTAACTTTCAGTATTAACGCTGGCAAAAGATATAAATTTAAAAAAATATTTGCTGACGTATCAGAAGCTCTAGATAAAAGTGCTTTTTATTCATTAGAATCTGAATTTAACAAATTAGTTGGAAATTATTATTCGCAAAATAAACTAAATTTAATACTTGAAAAAATAGATGAACTTAGTGAACAAAAAGAATTACAATTTATAAATCATAGAGTGTCAGAAACATTAGATGGCGATGGAGTTGAAGTAAAAATATTAATTTTTGAAGGTGATAAGTTTATTATCGAAAGAATAAATATTGCTGGTAATACAGTTACAAATGATTCGGTCATACGTAGTGAACTTTTAGTTGATGAAGGTGATCCATATAGTGAACTTCTAGTTAATAAATCATTAAATAAAATTAGAGGAAGAAATATTTTTGGAAAAGTGATTGCTAAAACTTCCGAAGGTACTACTGATGGGTACAAAGTTTTAGAGGTTAGTGTGGAAGAAAAAGCTACAGGCGAAGTTATGGCTGGAGCAGGAGTGGGTACTGATGGTACAAGTTTCCAATTTTCTATTAGTGAAAATAATTGGTTGGGTAGAGGAATTAATCTTAAAAGTCTTTTAGATCTTTCACAGGAAAGAGTTAGTGGAAATCTATCAGTGAGAAACCCAAATTATAATTATTCTGGAAATGCTGTTTTTGCTGCTTTGGATATTTCATCTTCCGATAGAACTACCACAACGGGTTTTAAAAGTTCAAGAACTGGATTTAATTTAGGAACTAGTTTTGAACAATATAAAGATGTTTATTTTTCTCCTGATATATCTCTAGTGCACGAAGATATTGAGGCAGAGTCTTCAGCTTCTTCAAATATTAAAAAAATGGACGGAACCTATTTCAATTCAGATTTAGCATATGCAATTACACTTGATAAAAGAGATCAAGCATTTCAACCAACGGATGGTTATAGAGCTAGTTTTAGACAATCATTACCTTTAATTCAGGACTCATCGTCAATATTAAATGGAATAGATATTAGTACTTACCACGATTTTTCTGAAGACGTTATTGGATCCCTAAAAATTTATGGAAGAGCAATACATGGTGTGGATGATGATGTTAGGTTAACCAATAGACTTTATATGCCATCAAGAAGACTTCGGGGTTTTGTAAGAGGAAAAGTAGGACCCAAAGATGGTGACGATTGGATTGGAGGAAATTATATTTCAGCTATGACTATTGAAGCACAATTACCAAATCTTTTACCAGAGTCATATAGAACTGATTTTAATTTATTTTTAGATTCTGGAAACGTATGGAATGTTGACTATAGTGATACTATAGACGATTCAAACAAAATGCGATCTGCCATAGGAATTGGTGCTAATGTATGGACTCCAATAGGACCTTTGAGTTGGACATTTGCGCAAGATATTACAAAAGCTAGTACTGACTCAACTGAGTCATTTAATTTTAGATTAGGTACATCCTTTTAATGAAATATTTAGTAAAATTTTTTGTAGTTACTTTTTTTACTATTACTTGTACATATGCATTTGCTGAACAAAAAATAGTAGTTTTAGATATGAAATACGTACTAAATAACAGTAAAGCAGGTAAAGGTGCTCAAGATTTTTTAAAAAAATCTTTTAATGATAATGCAAAAAAATTTGCTGATATTGAAAAAAAACTTAAAAAAGAGGAAAGCGATTTGTTAAGTAAAAAAAATATTTTAAGTAAAGAAGAATATACAAAAAAAAGTGATGCATTGAGAAAAAAAGTTATCGATTATCAATCGCAAAGAAGATCTTCATTAGATAAAATTGCTACACTTAGAGCTAAATCAAGAGAAACTTTAATAGATTCAGTTAAACCAATCGTTGATAATTATATTAAAGAAAATCAAATATCTATAGTGATAGATAAAAAAAATATGATAGGCGGCTTAAACGAATACGACATTACAAAAATAATTACCGATAAACTTGATCAAGAATTACCTTCATTAAAGTTACAATAAAATGCCTGTAAATGAGTTTTTTGAAAAAAAGGGCCCATTCCCCTTAAAAGACATACTTAAAGTAATTGGTCATGTTGAAGATTTTCCAAAAGATACAAATATTAAAATATATGGTTTTCAACCATTAGATACCGCATGTGAAAAAGATATAACTTTTTTAAATTCTAACAAATATCAAAGTCAATCATCTAAAACAAATGCCGCCGCCTGTATAACTACACCAAACCTTTCAAAATTTCTTCCAGAGAAATGTATTAAACTTAATGTAAAGAATGTTTTATTTGCAGCCACACAAACTTCAAAACTATTTTACCCTGATGCAGATAGCGATTTTTTAGATGATAATTTAATTTACTCATACGAATTCAAAGAAAAATACAAAGAGGTTAAATTCGGAAAAAATGTTTTAATTGGTAAAGATGTGAAAATTGGCGAGGGATCTATAATTGGCAATAACTCTATAATCGAAAGTAATGTAATTATAGGTAATAATTGTGTAATTGGTTCTGCTGTTACGATAAAAAATTCCTTAGTTTCTGATAATGTATACATTCAAGATGGCTGTAAAATTGGACTGAGAGGTTTTGGTTTTATACCAAACAAAATTAAAAATATTAGAACACCACATATTGGAAAAGTTATTTTAGAAGACGGAGTAGAAATTGGGGCAAACAGCACTATTGATAGAGGTTCATTTGCAGATACTGTAATTGGAAAAAATACTTTTTTAGATAACCAAGTACATGTGGCTCATAATGTGAGAATAGGAAAAAACTGCATGATAGCTGGGCAGGTTGGATTTGCCGGCAGTTCTGTTCTTGGAGACAATGTTGTTATAGGAGGTCAAGCTGGTGTATCAGGTCACTTGACAATTGGTAATAATGTCAAAATTGGAGGAGGAAGCGGAGTAGTGAGTGACATTTCAGATAACGCAAAAGTAATGGGTTTTCCAGCCATACCTTTAAAAGATTTTGTAAAAAAAAGAAAAAAGTAAATGAAAAAAGATTCAATTAATAAAAAAGAGATTGAAAATTTATTACCTCATAGAGAACCTATGTTATTAATAGATAAATTAATAAATATTGTTCATTTAAAATCTGCTACCGCTATAGTTTATGTAAAAAAAAATTCCTTTTTTGTTCAAGGCCACTTTCCTGGACAACCGATAATGCCAGGCGTACTAATAGTGGAAGCCTTCGGTCAGGCAGCAGCAGCTTTAACTGCATATGGTATAGATCCAAAAGAGTATGAAAATAAGTTGGTTTATTTAATGAGCGTTGAAAAAGCTCGTTTTAGAAATCCTGTATTCCCAGATTGTGAATTACATTTAGAGATCGAAGCAATCAGATCGCACGGAAGAGTTTGGAAATATAAAGGAATAGCGAAAGTTAATAATAAAAAAATGGCAGATGCAGAATGGTCTGCAACTATAGTGGATAGAAATAAATGATACATAAATCAAGTATTATTGATAAAGAAGCAAAAATTGAAAAAGGAGTTAAAATAGGACCTTTTTGTTACGTGGGGCCAAAAGTTCAATTAGATGAAGGAGTAGAATTAATTTCAAATGTTCACATTGAAGGAAATACTAAAATCGGGAAAAAAACAAAAATTTTTCCTTTTTCTAGCATTGGAACTATTCCACAAGATTTAAAATTTAAGGGAGAAGAGAGCAGTCTAGAAATAGGTGAAAATAATTCAATAAGAGAATACGTTACAATTAATCCAGGAACTACAGGTGGTGGAGGAAAAACTATCATAGGAAATAACTGTTTGTTTATGATTTCATCCCATGTCGCTCATGATTGTCATATTGGAAATAATGTTGTAATTGCAAACAATGTACCTCTAGGTGGACATGTTACTATAGAAGATTCGGTAGTAATAGGAGGAAACTCTGCAGTGCAGCAATTTACTAGAATTGGAAGATTAGCAATGATAGGTGGAATGACAGGTGTATTAAAAGACGTAATTCCTTTTGGTTTGTCATTTGGTAATAGAAACTATTTGAGAGGAATTAATTTAATAGGATTAAAAAGAAAAAATTATGATAAGAAAAAAATTTTAGAATTAGATACTGCATTTAAAAAAATATTTTCGTCGAAAAATCTTCATGAAAACCTTGGCAAAATTAATGGAGAATATAAAGAAAATGAATTGGTAAATGAAGTAATTAATTTTATTGAAAAGGATAAAAAGAGACCTATTTGTACACCAGACTCTAAATAATAAAAAATGATCGGTTTAATTTTTGGAGAAAAAACTTTTCCAAAGGAAATTCTAAAAAAGATTAAAAAAAGAGGAGTAAAATATTTAATTATTGATTTAACTAAAAAAGGCGTCTTTAAAACTAATAAAAATTCACATAGATTTTCTATTGGCCAATTTGGAAAAATAATTAAAACTCTAAAAAACTATAATTGCAAAACCGTATTATTTGCTGGAGTTGTAAAAAAACCAATTTTTTCTAAACTTCGTTTAGATTTAAAAGGAATTTATTATATACCTAGAATTATTAAAAGTTCAAAACTTGGAGATGCTGCTATCTTAAAAGAGATTATTAAAATATTAAAAAATGAAAAAATTAATACGATAAGTTCATTATTTTATAATCCTGAATTAACCCTAAAAAAAGGTAATTATTCAAAAATTAAACCAAACAAAAAAGATAAAATTGATATTAAAAAAGCAATCTCAACATTAAAGAGACTAAAGAAACATAATTTTAGCCAAGGTGTAGTTGTTAAAAAT
>CEUZ01159491.1_pt1 | contig 16618 bp, 11 predicted proteins | sample 361511 | NCBI WGS metagenome assembly CEUZ01 (sample SAMEA2622822, study PRJEB7988) | marine metagenome | biome: marine biome (ENVO:00000447); feature: surface water layer (ENVO:00002042); material: "saline water (ENVO:00002010), including plankton (ENVO:xxxxxxxx)" | depth 5 m
CGAAGTGTTAATCAAAGACGATCCCCACATTCAACCTGAGGCAAATAGCGACAGCGTTGACCATGAAATAAGCTTGGAGTCAAATGAGTAATCTAGTGGAGTTAAAATCTAATACTGCATCTCGATACATTCGGTTACCAGAATCATTATCGTCAGTAGTAAAGTTTTTTTCAGATAATCAAATTGAAGCCTATTTGACAGGCGGTGCTATCCGTAACTTACTTATGGGGATTGATGTCGTAGATTTTGATGTGTCGATTAACTCTTTTTCTCCCCAAATTGCTAAAGACCTTTCTTTGGCAATTAACTTTAAGGTGCATTTAATAGATCCAGATAGAGAAGTCTATAGATTGGTCGATGGTTGTGAAGATTTATGGATTGATATAAAACCTCTTCAAGGAGATATTCTAGAAGATTTGGCATTGCGTGATTTTTCTATAGACGCAATGGCAGTATTTTTAGAACTTAGCAAAGGTGAATCAAGAATCATTGACCCATATGGAGGTATTGAGGATATTAATGATTGTTTTGTGAGGGCATTAGATAAATCAGTGTTTATAGAAGATCCAATTAGATTGATGAGGGCCCCGCGTATTGCTTCTCAGTTAAATTTTGAAATCCATAGTGAAACTCTATATTGGATAGGATTATATGCTAAAAATATTGATTTGGTATCTACTGAGAGAATAAGAGAAGAACTACTGAAAATACTGGATTCTAAAAGCAGCGTTAAATGGGTAAGATTATTGGATAAACTGGGTATACTTTGCACAATCATACCCGAATTGGAATGTGCTCGTGGTGTCACTCAGCCTGTTGAACATCACTGGGATGTCTTTGATCACAGTATTGAAACAGTCGGGGCAATTGAAAGACTGTTACAATTGTCTGATAATGAAGTAAATAAGCTTGATATTTCTGTACCTAAGTTTCAAGGTATGCGAAGATATTTTGATCAATTAGTTAGTGACAGTCATAGAAGGTTGGGTTTGCTAAAGTTGGCAGGATTGCTTCATGATGTATCCAAGCCAGCTACAAAAACTGTAGAATCTTCTGGAAAAGTTAGGTTTTTGGGACATGCTTCGGAAGGAGCAAAAGTTGTAAAGGAGGTTCTGGAAAGGCTTAGATTTAGCGGAAAAGGTGTAGAATATGTTATGGCATTGGTAGAACATCACCTTAGGCCAGGGCAATTGGCCAGAAGAGGTGATTTACCATCGTCAAGGGCTATTTATAGATATCATAGAGATCTTGAAGATATAGCGATGGATTGTATTTATTTGAACCTCGCTGATTATCTTGCTGCACGTGGCCCTAGTCTGGAATATTTGGATTGGGAGAGACATTGTGATGTGGCTCGTCATATAATTAGTGCAATGTCCGATAAAAAGGGAATAGAAAAACAAGTGAAACTTTTGGATGGAATTGAAATCATGGATATTTTTGGTATAGATCAGGGACCGATCGTAGGGAATTGCTTGGAACTCGTGAGTGAAGCTCATGCCTTGGGCGAGATTAATACCAAATCTCAAGCTATAGAATTGGTTTCAAAATCTCTCAACCAGGGAGGGATTGGTGCGTAGATATCTTCGTACACTTGTGATAATTGTAATTCTTGTAAGTCTTGGTACAGCGGCTTTAGCCTTTCAAGAGATTAAAATAAACGATTTTGAACGTGGTGAAGACACCATTCTTGGTTTGAAGTTGGGTTTGGATCTTCAAGGTGGTAGCCATTTAGTATATAAAGCGGCATTGATTGATCCGGATTCAGGGGTAGAAATAACCCCTACATCTGAGCAAATGGACGCTCTCCTAACCACTATAGAACGTAGAGTAAATGGAGCTGGTCTAGGTGAACCGATATTACAATTGCTTGGAGAAGACAGACTTTTGGTTCAATTGCCAGGGCTTAAAGATCCAGGAAGGGCAAAGAGACTTATTGGAGAGACGGCGCGTCTAGAGTTTAAGCATAGGATATTAGATGTAGAAAGAGAATTGGAAAACTTAACACCTGATCAGGTGTTAAGTTTTCAAGTTGGAACAGTGTTGATTGGAGAGACAAACAACGAATTTGGCATACCAGAATTTCGGTTGGGTACTTCTACTGAACCGATTATCCTGTTTTCAGATTCGATTGAGGAAAAAGGTACCTCTACTGATTTAACTAATAGCACTAGTACTTCAGATACAATTGATTCTAAAGATAATACATCGTCGGATGCAGAAGAAATTGCAGCACCAGCTATTGTAATCGAGTTTGATGAAACTGGCATGGACGAAATGAAGGTAGTGGTCGACAGATTACGCGAAAGCCTAGTTTCAAGAGGAGGCTTGTCTAGTGTATACCCCAATTTCCTTACAATAGCGGTAGAAGGACAAGCCGAACAGTCTTTGTTGATACCGTTACAACCGATTCAACGATTACCCGATGGTACGGCATTAGTACTTCCAACGGATTCATTGATAAAACGAATTCCTAATGATAATAAATTTCTGATTAATTTGGCATTTTCAGCTTCTACAATTGAAGATGTTATGGGAAGATTCACACCAGATGCGAAGATTGTATTAGGTGAATTAATTGGAGCGATGGATGAAGGTATAGGACTTTCAGGAGAAGATTTGGCTAGAGCGTATCCTGGTCAGCACCAAAGTTCCGGACTGCCTATCGTTAATATCGAGTTTAATTCAGAAGGAACAAGAAAATTTGGTGAAATTACAACAGAGATAGCTGGTACTCCTGATCTTCTTGCAATAGTTTTAGATGAAGAAGAGTTGATAGCCCCTGCAGTTAATCAACCAATAACCAGAGGAGTCGCATTTATACAAGGCAGAGATTTTACTTTTGAACGTGTAAGTGAGATATCTTTGTTATTGGAAGGTGGGCGATTACCGATTCCCATTACACTCATACAAGAAAGAGATATAGACGCTATTCTTGGTGCTGACTCCTTAGCCAAGAGCGTGGTTGCAGGTGTTGTAGGCCTAGCGTTAGTTTTAGTTTTTATGATCCTTTATTATCGTATTCCCGGGATAGTTGCATCAGTTGCATTAGTAATATATGGGATATTATTACTAAGTGTATTTAAAATCCTTCCAGTAACGTTAACTCTTTCAGGAGTTGCGGCTGTAATTCTTTCTATAGGTATGGCTGTAGACGCTAATATATTGATATTTGAAAGAATGAAAGAGGAGCTTAGAGTTGGAAGAACTTTGTTATCGTCAATAAATATTGGATTTAATCGTGCTTGGCCTGCTATCAGAGATGGTAATGCATCAACTTTAATTACCTGTGCGATTTTGTTTTGGTTCGCTGATACTTTGGGAGCAACTATTGTCCAAGGTTTTGCTTTGACTCTAGCGATTGGTGTTAGCATAAGTATGTTTACGGCGATAATTGTAAGTCGTACTTTACTTAGAATCATGACTGTTACTTGGTTTAGTAGGTTCCATTTGATGTTTGTTCCTTCAGGTAAATCTGATTTGCCTAAGCAACAATTAGAGAATTCAGGATAGGGGATATATATTGGATTTTGTAGGTAAAAGAGCTTGGTTTTTTGTATTATCAGCATTGATAATAATGCCCGGAGTTGTATTTTTGGTGATAGCACCTGGCTTAAAACCAGGAATAGATTTTACAGGTGGATCTTCCACGACTTTGGAGTTCGTTTCTGATGTAGAGCAGGATAATCTACGATCAGAACTTACATCCTATGGATATCCTGATGCAATAGTACAAAAAATGGGGAACAATTCGTTTTTTGTAAGAACCAAAGAATTGCAAGAAGAAAAGAAAGAATTATTGGTAAATCGATTAAAGGATAGGCTCTCTCCTGACGGTGTGACTGTTTTGGCTTTTGATTTAGTGTCTCCGGTGGTTGCCACAGAGACTGTTGTTAATGCCATGTGGGCAGTTATTGCAGCAGCAGTAGGTATCTTTTTATATGTGTGGTGGGCCTTTAGAAATGTTCCAAGTCCATTAAGATATGGTGCAGCAGCGATAGTTGCGTTACTTCATGATGCCCTCGTAGTGATTGGTGTATTTGCTGCCTTGGGTTTTATTTTCGATGTGGAAGTTAACACAATGTTCTTAATCGCCCTACTCACGATCATAGGTTACAGTGTGAATGATACAATCGTTGTTTTCGATAGGCTTAGAGAAAATGTTTTAAATTATCCAAATCGAACATTAAAAGAAAATGCAAACCTAAGTATTTCTCAAAGTCTAGGCAGGTCGCTTAATACAAGCTTGACTTTGTTTTTCACGTTACTTGCTTTGTTATTATTCGGAGGACAAACCTTAAAAAATTTCCTCTGGGTGCTTATTATCGGTGTAGGAGTTGGAACCTATAGTTCAATTGCCGTAGCTACTCCTTTACTATTGGTTTGGGAGGAGGGAGATTTAGGTAGGATTTTTAAAGGCAGAAATAAATTGTCGACAAGTTGATGTATTCGACGGGCTGTTGTTAATTAGTATAAGGATAGTGATTCTAACGCAGATAATATTTCTGAATTGGTTGTTTTGTCTAGTTGCGTTGAAGGTTTTCTCACATTAGCTCTTTTAAATATACCTCTTGCTTTCAGGATTTCTTTTACCACTATAAGCGATGATGTACCACTACCCTGGGAAATTGTTCTCAAAATGGTTCCCATTTTGTCAAAAAGTTGTTGGGCTTCCTGTTTATTTCCATTCTCGTAATTGTTCCATACTGACCTGAAGAGGTCAGGGATAGCGCAGTTAGGCATTGTTCCTCTGGAACCACGACGCATTTCTTCCAAAAACATGTTTCCTCCAAGGCCGCCAAAGATTGTAAGATTTGTGGGTTTCAGCCCAACAGCTTTTAGCATGCGATTAGGTGTGGGTGGAACTTCTATTTTTGCATAACACAAGTTTTCAAATTCATTTGAAAGGTTCACTATTATATTTGGAGGTACAGGTGCATTCGGTAAATCTTGAATGAATATTGGGATTTCAATTTCATTAGATATATCAGAAAAATAGCTATATAGTTCGCTTGTTGATAAAGATATCATGTTTGATGGAGCTATCATCACTGAGTCTGCCCCAAGTTCTTCTGCTATTTTACTTTGTGCAATTGCTATTTTAGTTGCATGGGCACCGGTGTTAATAACAATTTTTACACGATTGGATGCTTGAGACACCACCAGTTTTGTTACTTGGTCGCGTTCATGTTCCGTAAGCTTATAGAGTTCGCTGGCCAATGCAATGCCTAGGCCATGAGCTCCAGATTTGATTGCGAATTCAACTTCGTTTGTCAGATCATCGTAATCGATTTGATCATTATCATCGAATGGCATGGAAAGTATCGGGTATATTCCTTCCATGTTTGAGTTGGCGATATCTATCATAAAAGGGAGTATAGTTTATGGAATATTTCATTCCAGTTTGTACTTAAATTGTTCATCTTAAGTTATATCCTTTAGATAGAATTGTTGGAGGTCTATTCTGCCTTCTTCATCCGGATACGTGTGTAGGATTCCTAGTAATTTGTCATTGTCGAGATTAACAAAGTCTGGATAACCGCATTTTAGATTGGGTATGTGTCTGGAATCTTGCTTTGCTGAATAAAGTTGCCCAATCTGTTCCCAGGTTTCTCCATTATTGAAAGAAATACTTAAACTTACGCCTCGGTTATCGGGGTCTTCATCTCTATAAGCACAGATTAACGCTCCAGAATTCAATTTATGTAATTTGACGTTAGAACCAAGAAAGCCGGTATATCGGATTGGGGTCCATGTTTTGCCTTCATCGCTGGAATGAGAGTAGACGGTTTTCTTAAGATTATGTTCTCGTATAACCGCTAATAAACGACTATCATTTAATCGTACAACATCAATATCACTGTAATGTCGCTCAGGATCGTTGGCGATGATTACTGGTTTACTGAATTCGTAATTATTTGATGGGTCACAGAATGACACACCAGCGTGCCATTGTACATCCCTACCCATTGTACCCATCGTTGCCATTAGGAATTGGCCGTTATTAAGTAGATGAGGATTACTTTGACCATATACTTCTGTCCAAGCAGGGAATAAATTTATTTCCGTCCAATTTTTGGACCAAGTTTGACCACCATCTTTTGAATCAATAAAACCGGTAAAACAATCATCAAATGGTTCGTCGCCTCCTAGTGAATAATCTATATTAATTCGTCCAACAATCAATCTAATCATCTGGTCAGAAAACTTAACTAATCCTCCCATATTTAGACATGTCCATTCTGGTAACGAATATACTGTTTTTGGTTCTGACCAAGACTCACCATTGTCTTCTGAATCGGTTATAACGACCCAACTTTCTAAACTATCCAGGTTTTCGGTAACGGAATATGTTAGAAGGATTTTGCCGTTAGATAGTCTAATTATGCTTGGCGCTTTTTTTTGTGTAATTCGTTCTTCTTGGAATATAGTTTTGGAATCGATAACTTCAATACAAGAGTTTTTGATCAATTTTGGGTTAGATTTAATCATATAATCTTCCTTTGAATATAGGGTTAATATTTGAAATTAAATTAATACTAACATGTAATTAGTCATATTAGGCTATTAAAATATCTTTGGTTATAAGGCAATAATTCAGTCTGGTAACTAATATAGTGTTACATCGATTTCTTCTCCGGCATACAAACCTCCTTTGTCAATAGGGACGGTAAGATAGCCGTCTGAACGTATCATGGTAAAAATTAGATTTGAATTTCCAAAAGAAGGTGAAGCTTGAGGTATACCACATTTATCTGAAAGGTTCACTTGTACAGTATCCTGTCTGCCGGATTGAGATGGTACATCTTGTGTTAATATAGCTTTAATCTTAGGGTTCCATTGGTTGGGTTTTTTACCAGAAAGATAATTAATTATTGGAACTCCAATCATCTTATATACTACTGATGCTGACACCGGATTTCCTGGTAGACCTATAACTGGCGTATCACCTATCATTGCAAGGATAGTTGGTTTCCCAGGTTTGAATGAAATACCGTGGGCCAGCACTCCTGGCTTTCCCAATTCATTTATAACTTTAACAGTGATATCTCGGGAACTCACTGAGCTTCCTGCAGAAAATACTAGTAAATCGCTTTTTTTTAGCGTATTTTTGGCTGATTGCAGTTGAAGTTCTATAGAATCTTCTACTATACCTACCTCGATAGGATTGCCACCTGCTTCCAGAGTCAATGCTGAAATTGTATAGGTGTTTATATCACGTATTTGAGCAGGGCTTGGGTACTTGGAAGGGTGTATTAGTTCGTCACCGGTAGAAATTATAGTCACATTAGGTTTTTTGTGAACAGGTATCCCTGTTATTCCTAGTGCTATTAATCCTCCTATATCTTGTGGCCTGATGAGTGATCCAGATTCCAAGATAGTTTCGCCAATCTTTATATCTTCTCCGACCTGGATAACATTTTCACCGGCAGATACTGGCTTGAATACCTCCGTTATTGTTTGGTCTACTGTTTGTGTGTTTTCTACCATAACTACTGCATCAGCTCCATTAACTAGCATACTTCCAGTATATGTTTTTACTGCTTCTCCTTGGTTGAGAAATATTTTTGGTTCTATTCCCATAGATACTTCATCAACAATCTGTAAATATGCTGGTAAATTTTCTGTAGCACCAAATGTGTCTATAGATCTGACTGCTATTCCGTCCATTGTCGATCTTGGAACTGAAGGCAGATTTTCTGTTGACAAAATATTTTGGTATGAAATTCTCCCCATTGCATTAGACGTGGGAATAGTTTCAAAGTCAGTTACGCTTTGAAGGCGATTAACCATTAAGTTCACTGCGTCTATTGGAGCAAGAACATTAAAGAATTCGGACATGTTTAGTTTATCCTAGAATGGGTGATATTGACTTTCAAAGACCTAGGATTTGACTGTTTGAATCGATGTCTAATTCACGAGGTGAACTAGGTAAGCCTGGCATCGTCATCATTGTGCCGGCTATGGGATAAATGAAACCTGCACCAATTGAAGCTCTTACATCAGAAATTTCAAAAGTGTAGTTAGAGGGGCGTCCGATTAGTTTAGGATTATGTGAAATTGACAAGTGTGTTTTAGCCATACAAACCGGAAGATTCCCCCAACCATTGTCAGTAAAAGCCTTCATTTTCTTTTTGGCCTGCGGGGACCATTTAACATCGTTAGCTCCATATATGTTTGTAGCTAAAATATCCACTTTATGCTCAACGGATGAGTCTGCTTCAAATAAATATTTCATTGGTTTTTTATTTTCTGATGCAGTCACAACTGCTTCAGCCAAAGCGATTCCGCCATTCCCACCATCGTTGAATACAGTGCTTTTAACAGCTGCTTGAGCTCCTGATTCCATTGCTTTGGATTTAACAATCTCAATTTCTTCAATGGTATCTGATGGGAATACATTTATTGCGACTACCACAGGCAAATTATAGGATCTGATTACTCGTATTAAATGTTCAAGGTTTTGGCATCCTTTTTTAACAGCTGAAATATTTGAAGAGTCTAAATCTCTGAAACGTACTCCACCATGAGATTTCATTGCTCTAACAGTTGTAACCATTACTACAGCATCAGGTTCCAAATTATTGTTACGAGCTTTAATGTCTATAAATTTCTCAAAACCCAGATCAGCTCCAAACCCCGCTTCAGTGATGACGTAATCTACATATCCTCTGGCAAGCTTATCTCCTACTACAGAGCTACAACCATGAGCTATGTTGCCGAAAGGACCTGTGTGAACGATGACTGGTTGTCCTTCCGTAGTTTGTACCAGGTTAGGTTGGATAGAATATCGCAGTAGTGACATTAATGACCCAACAGCATTTATATCGTCAGCTGTGATGGACTTTCCGTCAGAAGATGTTCCCACTATCACCTTCTTGAGGCGAGATCTTAGATCTTCTAAATCAGATGATAAAGCAAGGATTGCCATAATTTCAGATGCGGTTACAATATCAAACCCACTTTCTCTTAGGGGAGAATTATTGCTGCCTCCCAATCCAGAGATAATAGATCGCAGTGATCTATCTTCCATATCGCTTACTCTGCGCCAAGATATATTTTCACTTGAGAATCCAGGTATCTTTTTCCTGTAAACCATATTGTCTGTAAGTGCAGCAAGAAGGTTATGTGCCGATGAGACCGCATGTGCGTCACCAGTGAAATGTATATTGACTTCATCTTGAGGCTCAACAAGTGATGCTCCTCCTCCTGTTCCACCACCTTTGATCCCAAAAATTGGACCAAGTGACGGCTCTCTAAGTGTGGCAGCTGCACTATGCCCGAGTTTACCCAATGCTTGCGTAAGGCCTACCGTAGTAGTTGTCTTGCCTTCACCTGCTTTCGTTGGCGTTACTGCAGTTACTAGTACTATTTTCCCTTGCTTGCCACTTAGATTAATAGCATCCAGGGAGAGCTTTGCTTTATAAAAACCCTGAGGGGAGACATGGATTGGATTTATGTTCAATTCTGCTGCTACGTCATTAATTAATTTCATTTGAACTCCATTAAGAAGGATAGGATCTAGTTTTTAGAAATAGTTTCAAGCTTGATATAGATATGGTTTCCAATTTTTAAATAAAATTGAGTTTAGATAGGACTATGTGTTTTTGGCAATGAGTTTGAGGTCAATCGAAGCGTTATTTTTTTCTTAATGGTAATTTCATCTTATCTTTGTCCAGTAAATAATATCCTTTGCATAGGTTGTTAATTCGTTAATATTTAGGTACTGGAATTTTTTGAATGTGGTTGCTGTAGCTAATCTACGTATTTAAATAGAATGTTTTTATTGGAAGCGACGAATGTCTTCCCTGGACACAGTAACTACTGAGGCAACCAAAATCATAGCTAATCCTAAGATAGCAGCTGTGATTTGACCTCCAAAGAGTTCTATTGAAAGTGCTGCTGGCAATGTACCTAATGGCATTAGTCCAAAAGTCATCATGAACATGCTCATAACCCGACCTCTAAATCGATCTTCAACAACTTCGAGTATCATGGTTTGGTTTAGTGTCCTGCGGGTAGCGTCTCCTAAGCCAAGGATTAGCATTATAAAAGATGCTGCTAAATAGAAAGGCAATATAGCTATCAACAATAGTCCAATCCCTGACAGAAAGCTGCCTGACAGTAGGATCATCCCTCGGTTCCATTTTTCTAGCCCGGCTATGAACATAGACCCGGCTAAAGAACCTAGCCCCATTAAACTGACCAGAAGACCAAGAGCTTCTGGTCCTTTTTGATAAATGTCTACTACAAAAACAGGAAGTAGAAATCTAAATGGCATAGCTAATACAGTTGTTATTATACCGATTATTAACAGAACCAGAATCATTTTATTGCTCAATATATGAGTCAAACCTTGCTTTATATCTGTAGTGACTTTTTCTTTAGGTTGAGTTGATTCTGTTTGGGTATATTTGACTAAACTAGTGAAGAATATTGCTGCGAATCCGAGTATTGTAACAACTATGTAAACACCACTTGCATCAGGTTTAGAAGGGAAGGCATTGTATAAGAACCCTGCGAACGCTGGGGATAGCAATGTCATTGCACTCATTCCAGCTGCATTTAGCGCAAGAGCATTTGTAAGGTGATCTTTTCCTACAATATTTGGGATTATCGCCTGACGTGCCGGCATCATGAAAGCCCAAAGGGCGCCTTGAAACATCGAAGCTAACATAAGATGAATCCAAGTTATATTTTCTGTGATTATTAGAATGGTAATAACCACTGCAATAGATACGTTTACGCCTTGTCCAACCTGAATCATTCTCTTACGGTTTAGCCTATCGGCTATAGCACCTCCATGTAAGGAAAGAACGAGAATAGGTATAGCTGATGCACCGTTTACTATTCCTAGGAGGATTGGTCTCGATGTGATGTCATATACGAGGTATCCTCGGGCTATCATTTGCATCTGGATCCCACCCATAATACAAATCATTCCGATCCATAGGAATAGATAGTCTCTGTTACCAAGTGATTGAAATGTTTTGGTAAAAATATTTTGTTTTTTGGTCAACTTAGTATGTCTTTTTGATGTTATGTATCATATATTCTTATTGTTTTAAAAAAATTGGGGTCCGGGCTGCGAAGACACTCATTCGAACATTCGAAAGGCATTCGCAGGTGTTCAACCCGGACCCTATCATGATTAAGGGTGATAATATGTTATGTGGGATATGTTAACACGATAAAACAGATTAGTGAGGATAAAAATTGGGAAATACCTTTGGACATATATTTCGTGTAACGACTTGGGGAGAGTCTCATGGTGATGCTGTTGGAGTTGTTGTTGATGGTTGCCCCCCGGGACTTGAACTTAGTGAATCAGATATACAACCTGAATTAGATCGCAGGAAACCGGGACAGAGCAGGATTGTTAGTCAACGTAAAGAACCCGATAGAGCAAAATTGCTTTCGGGTGTTTTTGATGGTGTAACCGATGGTACTCCAATTATGATCGGGGTGTGGAACGAAGATGCTAGAGGTAAGGACTATGATCATATGAAAAATAAATTTCGTCCTTCACATGCTGACTATTCTTACTTAGCCAAGTATGGAGTGAGAAATTGGAAGGGTGGAGGAAGGGCCAGTGCAAGAGAAACAATAGGCCGAGTAGCTGCAGCAGCAGTTGCAAAAAAACTGCTTAGAAGAGACTACGATGTGGAAATAATAGCGTATGTAAGGCAGGTATGGGAACTTATTGCTGATATAGAACCTGAAAAGGTAAATTATCAGGATGTGGAGGCTAACATACTTAGGTGTCCTGACCCGGTAATGGCTAAGACCATGATAGACAGGATAGAAAAGGCAAGGAAAGATGGTGATACCTTGGGTGGTGTAGTTGAGTCAGTAGCCCGTGGGGTACCTCCAGGATGGGGAGAGCCTGTATTTGACAAATTAGAGGCCGATTTTGCAAAAGCTATTTTATCTTTACCTGCATGTAAAGGTTTTGAAATCGGATCTGGTTTTAAGGGTACGACTTTAATGGGATCCCAACACAATGACCCATTCTATAATGATGCTGGAAAGATAAGGACTAAAACTAATAACTCTGGTGGGGTCCAGGGAGGTATCTCTATCGGTGAGGATATTTTAGTAAGAGCTGCTTTCAAGCCTGTAGCAACTATTATGCATGCTCAGAAAACTGTAGATTTAGATGGGAATGATACCATTTTGGAAGGTAGAGGAAGACATGACCCTTGTGTACTGCCAAGAGCGGTACCTATGGTGGAGTCAATGATGGCACTTGTTTTAATTGACCATGCTTTACGCCAAAGGGGACAGGTTGGTTGAGTTATAAAATTGGTGATTTAGCAGATTGGATTTATAGTTACTTTATCTAAACCTTAGGTTATGGCGTCCTAAATCACTAATTTGTTTGCACCCCATTAATTTCATGCCTCGCTCTATTTCTTCTTGCATTAAACCCATTGCTCTTGCTACCCCATCCTCTCCTGCTCCTGCTAAAGCATATAGATACATCCTGCCTCCAGAGCATGCTTTAGCACCAAGTGATAGTGCTTTTAATACATGTGTTCCTCTTCGAATTCCACCATCACATATCACATCAATTTTATCGCCAACTGCATCAACTATTTCAGCTAATTGATCAAATGGGGCTCGTGACCCATCAAGTTGTCTTCCTCCATGGTTGGAAATCATTATTGCAGTAGCACCTATATCAACTGCTTTCTTTGCATCTTCAACTGACATTATGCCTTTTAAGCATAGATGTTTACCCCATTTCTTATTTATTTCTTCAATAGTTTTCCAATTCATGTTTTGATCTAACATTGAAGTGAAATACTGGCCGACAGACATGGTAGCGTCAGCACCTGCTTTTATGTGACCATCAAGTTGGGGTAACTGGAACTTTTCCCTAAATAAATAATTTAATGTCCAGCTAGGATGTAAGGCAAAGCTAAGGAGACTAGCTAAAGTTAATTTTGGAGGTGAAGTAAATCCACTATAAAAATCTCTTTCCCTGTTACCACCAACTATTGTGTCAACCGTTACAGCTATAGCGTCAAAGTTATTTTCGATACATTTTTCAATCATACTATTGTTAAGGCCTTTATCTTTGTGTACATATAATTGAAACATTTTTGGGGATGAATAATTTCTTGATATTTCTTCGATGCTTACGGTGGCCAAAGATGATATACCAAAAAAGGTTCCAAATGTTTCAGCAACTTTCCCTACCGCTCTTTCTCCATCGTGATGAAATAATCGTTGGAGAGCAGTCGGTGAAAAGAAAATAGGTAAGTCTATTTTTTTCCCCATTAAAGAGACACTCGTATCGATTTTTTCAACGCTTTGAAGAGTATTTGGGACAAGGTCGCATTTTTCGAACGATTCAGTATTTTGACGTAGAGTAATCTCGTCGTCAGCTCCTCCATCTATATAATTAAATATTGGAGAAGGGATTCTTTGTTTTGCAAGGGCTCTGAAGTCTTTTGAATTATGGCAATTCTTTAATTTTTTAAACATTGTTCACTCCAGTTCAAATATGTAATTTGTTTATTTATTTAGACCCATATTAATAACATCATAGTCAAGGAATACTGTAAGGAGCAATAGAAGGGTAATTAATTTTAGTATGATCTGGGTGTTATAGCGTATATTTATAGTTGGTTAAGGAACGTAGACTATGTGAATAATTGTTTACAAACCAATCGGAGGTTTTTGTATACTAGTGAAATATGATTAGGTGTTAGGCTGTGAAGCAAAGAGCAATAATTACAGGTGGAGCCGGATTTATAGGATCACATATAGTTGATCGATTGGTTGATATGGATTATGAAGTTCTTGTCATAGATAATTTGTCAACTGGTAAATTGGAAAATGTACACAAGTCGGCCAAACTTGCTCAGCTAGATATCTGTGAGCCTGAAATACAGGATTTGATTGTTTCTTTTGAACCCGACTTAGTTATTCATTGTGCTGCTCAATCAGCGGTTACCCATTCTGTGTCAGATCCAGGATTTGACGCTAGAGTAAATATTATTGGAGGAATAAATGTTTGTGATGCTGTAAATAAGTCTGTATGTAAACAGGTTGTTTATATAACAACTGGAGGAGCCTTATATGGCAAACCAGAATACTTACCATGTGATGAAACTCATCCGATATCTCCAATAAGTCCCTATGGACTTAGTAAGTGGACACTAGAAAGATATCAACAGCTGATTTTGAGGAACTCAATTCGAATTAAAACTCTGAGATTATCAAATGTTTATGGTTCAAGACAGGACTCTGAAGGTGAGGCTGGTGTAATTGCGATATTTACACAAAGAATGATGAACCTTCAGACAGTTAATATTTACGGAAATGGAAGTCAAACACGTGATTTTGTGTACGTTGACGATGTAGTAGATTCATTTGAATTGGCAGTCAATTTTAAGGATTCGATTACAGTTAACGTAGGATCTGGTATTAGTACTTCTATAAATGAATTGTTTGAATTAGTTTCTAAGGTTACTGGTTACGTAGAACCAGCAGAATATCTTGAACCTAGGCCAAATGAAATAGAGCATATAAATCTAGATTGCAAGAGAGCAAAAATTTACCTGAAATGGGTACCTAAGACAAATTTGGCAGAAGGTATAAAGAAAACGGCGGCATTTTTAAAGAAGGAAACATCTAATGATATCTAATTTAATGATAGACGTTTGTTAAATTTGGGAATACTCGGTTAGTTTAGACGATATTACTATATCAACTGAGTGACTAATCATTAATTAGGATCGGATTAAATAATGGAAAAGGGTCTTACAAGAACAATTAGGATATTAGCCACTTTGGTGTTAGTGGTTCCGCTAATTGTTCCTGCGCCTCCATTACCATATATTCTTTTTCCGTATGTAGTTGGGAAAGTTTTGTTTGCTCGTGTAATCATTGAGGCAGCATTTATTCTATGGTTATTGCTAATTTTATGGTTCCCATCCTATAGAATTCCGAGATCACGGCTTTTAATTATCTTTAGTATTTATCTATTCATTACTTTGTGTGCTTCAATCTTTGGTACTAGTACAAATAGAAGCATATGGTCGACGTATGAAAGAATGCAAGGTTGGATAGATTTAACACATTGGTTCGCTTTATCTATTGTATTGGTTTCAATGTTCAGAACTTTTCGTCAATGGTGGGTAGTTCTTAATATTAACTTGGTAGTTGGACTAGTCTTGGGCTTATTAGGTTTTGCCCAGATGAATGATATTAATGTATTGGGCTATTTATTTAGTAAGAATAGACTTGACATCACTTTAGGCAATGCGACATTTGTCGGAGCCTACATGTTGGTTAATGCACTTATAGCTACTGCTTTTTTAAGCCATTCTTTCGCAAAACCTACTGATGGTCCTGAATTAAAGATAAAGCGACCGATACTTTCCAGGAACAAAAGAGAATCAAAATCTTTGCTCTTAATCTCTAATGTTTTAATAATGAGGTCTTTTTGGGCACTAGTTATTGTTGTTGATCTGATTATGTTAATTCAGAGTGGTACTAGAGGTGCTATTGTTGGTCTTTTATCGGCATTGCTAGCATTTGCTTTGATATACATATGGCTCGGTAAGTTAAGATTTGTTAGAATCTCTTCCTTGGCAATATGTGGCAGTTTATTTCTTTTAGTTGTTGCGTTTTTTACTTTGAAAGATACAGGTCTTTATAGAGATGCTTCTAAATCAATCATTTTACTTAGTAGGCTAGCTTCAATTGGACCTGAAGATACTAGTACATCTGGGCGAATAAATTCTGCTATTAGTGGATATAAAGCATTTAAAGAAAAACCGTTTTTTGGTTGGGGTCCAGAAAACTATACCGTCGCTTATGATATGTATTTGACAGCAAAAGCAACAGCGACTTCTATAGAAGAGTTTGACCAAGCTCACAATAAGGTTATTGAAGAAGCTGTGACTAAAGGTGCTTTGGGTTTGATATCTTATTTAGCTATATGGGTTTTTATGGCTTGGATTTTGATAACCAAAATTCGAGGAATGCTTCCTCAAACGCAACTTTTTGTGATATTAATTGGGACCGCCCTATTCGGATACTTTGTACAAAATTTGTTTTTGTTTGATACACCCGCAACAGCAGTCCAAATGTACTTCCTGATGGGATTTGTAATGTATATTGAGACCACGAAAAGTTCGATCACTCTTGAAGTTAAGCAAGATCATAAAAAGGATAATAGGACCAAAAGTAAAAATGCTGGGAATAGTTCATTTGTTGCAAGCGATATCGGGATGACCATCGCTTCCATTGTTGCCACCGTAATATTTTTGGGTTCAATTTATTTTACAGTTATAGGCCCATATATGGGTTCAAAGTCTTCTGTTTTAGGATTACGTGGTGGAACAACGGGTACTTGGTCTGAACGAAAACAACATTTTTTAGATGCTATAAACGCTTCTTCAGGATTATCAAATTATCCGAGACGATTTATGTTCCAATCTCTAGAAGAGCATTGGCATAATATGTCTGAATCTGAACGTGTAGATGCTATAAATATGGCAATAGAACAGGGAGACTTGGGGCTTGAGATGGAGCCTATGTCTTGGCGAATATATATGGATCTAGTAGCAGTACATCATATGGCAGGTGTGACTTTTAA
>CEUZ01051666.1_pt1 | contig 16609 bp, 14 predicted proteins | sample 361511 | NCBI WGS metagenome assembly CEUZ01 (sample SAMEA2622822, study PRJEB7988) | marine metagenome | biome: marine biome (ENVO:00000447); feature: surface water layer (ENVO:00002042); material: "saline water (ENVO:00002010), including plankton (ENVO:xxxxxxxx)" | depth 5 m
AAGGGTTAGAACTGTTTTCATTCATGTATAAAATTACAGCAGCTCTTTCTTTAGAATTTTTTAATCCCGCAAAAGACATTTTAGTTCCTTTTATCCATTCTTTCGGTTTTATTAAAAAACCGTTCATTTCTTCAAAAGACCAAGATTTTGCATACGCTGCCATTGCTTTTGAATATTTATAATCAGAAACAGAACCAGCTTTTCTTCCAATAACCCCCCATAGAGCCGGACCAATTTTATTACCACCACCTTGCGCAATACTATGACAAGCTGCACATTTTTTAAATACTTTTTCTCCATCTGATGCACTTACAGAAGCAAATAAAGCCATAATATTTTCAGATTCTGAATCACCAGAACTTGTTTCAGCAGAAGATGAACTCGCTACAGTAGTTGTACCATCGACTTGGTATGCAGATTTTTCTGGCTTTTCAACATAATATATAACGTTAGCAATTTTGTTAATTCCTATAACTAGGACTATAGCAAACACAATTGAAACAATAATTTTATTCATTTTAAAAAAGTTTCTAAATCTAGTACAAATCGATAATAAAATATACCATGTCTTTAAATAAAAAAATGAACTTTAGTAAGTTTGTTTTGCGACGGTTAGACGCATAAATTATTAATTAATGAAAAAAACTGCAATAATAATACCAACTCGTTTAAGTGCAAAAAGATTTCCAAATAAGCCTTTAGCAAACATCAATGGTCTACCAATGATTATACATGTTTTAAACAGAGCTAAAGAGTCAAAAGTAGGACAAGTATTTGTTGCTACTCCAGATGAAGAAATTATTAATATAGTTAAAAAAAATGGTGGTGAAGCTATTTTAACGAATAAAGAGCATTTATCCGGCAGCGATCGAGTCCACGAAGCATATCTTGCTAAACTTAAAGGTGAAATAGATTTAATAATTAATTTACAGGGTGATATGCCAAATATAAAACCCGATTCAATTTCAAAACTAGAATTACTTATGAGAAAAAACAAATCTGATATAGGCACCTTAGCTTCTTTATTGAGAGAAAAAGATGAAATGGATGATCCGAATGTAGTAAAAGTTATTGTTGAAGATCATATAAAAGATGATAGTTTTTTGAATGCAAAAGATTTTTTTAGGATAAAAAAAGATTTAAATAATATAGAAAGAATCTATCATCATATAGGAATTTATGCTTTTACAAGTTTTGCATTAAGCAAGTATGTGAGTTTTTCTAGATCGAAAAAAGAGAAGGAAAGAAATTTAGAACAAATGAGAGCTATAGAAAATAATTTAATTATAAAGGTAGGATTTGTTGATTCTTGCCCACTAGGAATAGATACAAAAGAAGACTTAAAAAAAATAACTGAAGAAATGAAATATTAATGCCAGAAAAAGTTAAAATTGGTTTTCAAGGAGAAAGAGGCGCCTATTCTCATTTAGCTATCTTAGAAGTTTTTCCAAATGCTGAAGTTATACCTTGCGCAACTTTTGAAGAAACTTTTGAACTAGCAATAAATAAATCAGAATATAATATAATTATACCTATAGAAAATTCCTTAGCAGGCAGAGTTGCTGATATACATTATTTGATACAAAAATATAAACTTCAAATTCATGCTGAACATTTTCAAAAGGTTAGTCATAATTTGCTTGCTGTTAAAGGTTCAAAAATAAAAGATATAAAAACTGTTAGAAGTCATTCACATGCAATAGGTCAATGTCAAAAAATAATTATTTCTAATAAATTAAAGCCAATTATATCTGCTGATACAGCAGGTTCAGCAAAATTAGTTTCTGAGAAAAATGATAAAACCGAATCAGCTATTGCTTCAAAACTTGCAGCAAAAATTTATAATTTAGAAATACTAAAGTCTGACATAGAAGACGAAACAGGAAATGTTACAAGGTTTTTTATTATGGGAAAAAACTCTAAGCATCCAGAATTGAAAGAAAAAAAATATATTACAAGTTGTATATTTAAGCTTAAAAGTATTCCGGCAGCACTTTATAAAGCGCTAGGAGGCTTTGCAACAAATGGCGTAAATTTATGTAAATTAGAAAGTTTTGCTATAAAAAATACATTTGACCAGGTAAATTTTTATATAGATATTGAAGGTCATATAGAGGATCCTTCAATTAAAAAAGCACTTGAAGAACTAGGCTTTCATACGCAGAAACTAGATATATTAGGGGTATACGAAGCACACAAATTTAGATTTAAAAGTTAATACACAACCTGCGCAATATTGTAGTTCTTGTTTTTATACTGATATAATAATATAGGAGGCTGGCGACAGGTGGATTTTTTTGAATAACCCGGTCAGGACGGAAACGTAGCAGCCGTAACAAAGATATTTCAGGTTGTTGTTCAGTCTCCTTAAATAAAAATATGAAAAATTATAATCACAAAGTTCTTGCATTAAAATATAGACCAAAAAATTTTAATGAATTAATTGGTCAAGAAATAATGGTTCAAACTATCACCAATTCTATCAAGTTAAACAAATTACCCAATGCTTACTTGCTTACAGGAATTCGAGGAGTTGGTAAAACTTCAACTGCTAGAATAATTGCAAAAGCTTTAAATTGTAATAAAAATTTTCTGAAAGAAGATAATTGTGATTGTAATAATTGTGAAGAAATCACAAATTCAAAACATCTAGATGTATTAGAAATGGATGCTGCATCTAGAACGGGTATCGATGATGTTAGGGAATTAATCGAATCCTCCAAATACAACCCTACAAGTGCAAAATACAAAATTTTTATTATTGATGAAGTTCACATGCTTTCTAAACAGGCGTTTAATGGTTTATTAAAAACTTTAGAAGAACCACCACCTCATCTTAAATTTATTTTTGCTACCACTGAGTTAAAAAAAATACCTGTTACCATTATTTCAAGGTGTCAAAGGTTTGATCTTCACAGGGTTTCAGTAAAAATTTTACAAAATTATCTTCAAAAAATTGCAAAAATTGAAAATGGCAAAATTTCTGAAGATGCAATAAAATTAATCTCCAAATCAGCGGAAGGCTCCGTAAGAGATGCTTTGTCATTATTAGACAGAGCACTAGTCAGTCATGATATTGCTAAAGAAGAAATCGACATAGAATTTGTAAGAAATATGCTCGGTATAGCAGATCGATCAAAAATATTATCTTTATTAAATTTTATATTAGACGGACAACAAAAAAAAACTATTGAACTTTTAAGAAAAATGATCGACGAAGGTATTGATCCTGCTAATTTTTTAAATGATCTATTAGAAACTATATACTTTGTATTACAAAAAAAAAATCTTGGAGATTTTAATTCTGGTTTGCCTATATCAGAATCAGAGCTGGAAAAAATAAATTTAATTTCAAAAGAAATAAATACTTCTACACTTATGATTTTTTGGCAGTTTATTATTAAAGGAATAGACGAGCTGTCATCTGTGGCTAATCCAATTTTATCTTTAGAAATGTTAATTATAAGGTTAATTTATTTAAAAGATATGCCTTCACAGGAAGAAATATTAGACTTGGTTAATAAAAATAATTCTAGTGCAGTAAATGATGAATTTTTGGAAGCAAAAAAGAAATTTACAAATTTAAATGAAAATGAAGAGATAAATAATATTTCTAAAAATCAAATTAAAAATACCATACAAACCAAACCTGATATTGCTTCTTTAGAACCAAAAAATGATGTTAATGTTGAAAAGATTAAATCTTTCGAAAATTTAATTCAATTATCATCTACCAAAAGAGAAATTGAATTAAAATATGATTTGGAGAGAAATGTAAATTTAATTAAATTTTCTGAGGGCAAAATTGATATAGGATTTAATGAAAATCTTAGAAAGGACTTTGTACGGAATCTTTCAGAAAAGTTGTTTGAATGGACAAAAAAGAGATGGGTAATAACTTTAACAAAAAATAAAGGTGAAAAGACTTTTTTTGAACAGCAATTAAATAAAAGAAAACAAAAAATGGAAAAAGAAAAAAATAGTGATTTATTTAAAAAAGTCAAAGAAGTCTTCTCAGATGTGGAACTAATAGACGTGGAGGAAAAAAAATAAATTATGCCTGATTTTTCAGATTTATTAAGCCAAGCAAAAAAAATGCAAGAAAAAATGAAAGAGACTCAAGAAGCTTTAAAAAATATTGAAGTGGAAGGTGTTTCCGGCGGCAATGCTATAAAACTTACTATAAATGGGGATGGAGAACTTAAAAAAATTTTTATTGAAAAAAAATTATTAGAAGAATCTAAAGAAATAATAGAAGATCTTATTGTTGCAGCTCATAGTGATGCTAAATCAAAACTAAAAAAAAAAACTTCAGAAGAGATTTCAAAAGTTACTGGAGGTATGACGCTACCTCCTGGTTTTAAGTTTCCTTTTTAAAAAATAATATGACCACTAATAATGTTAAAGAAATAGATGATCTAATAAAAATAATTTCAAAATTGCCTGGATTAGGACCCAAATCTGCCAAAAGGATTGTTTTGAAATTAATTAATAATAGAGAAGAAATAGTAAAACCATTAGTAAACACACTAGCTAAAGTTTATAAAAATATAATAAGATGTAAAATATGCGGAAACCTTAAATCAACAAATAGCAATTGTTCATGTACAAATAAAAAATATGATAAAATTTGTGTAGTAGAAAACATTGCGGATATGTGGGTAATTGAAAGTACAGGTATTTATAAAGGGCATTATCACATACTAGGTGGAACTTTGCCTTCTTTAGAAAACAGAAAAGATGATGGGATATTAATTGAGCCACTAATTGAGCGTGTAAAAAAAAATTCAATAAAAGAGGTAATATTAGCAACTAGCGCCACTGTCGAAGGTCAAACTACCGCTCATTATATCCAAGACAGTTTAAAGGATACAAAAGCTAAAATTTCAAAATTAGCTCAGGGCTTACCAGTTGGCGGAGAGATAGAATTTTTGGACGACGGAACTTTATTTTCAGCTTTTAAAAATAGGGGACCCGTGGTTAGTGACTAAATTTTTTTTAATAATCTATTTAGGTGAAGAATTGGTTCAGTATAACCAGATGGTTGATTTCTACCGTGAAAAACAAGTTCGCAAGCAGCTTTAAAAGCTATAGATTTATCATAGTTATCTGACATAGGACTGTAAGAAGTATAACCTTTTAAATCAGGGTCTCTAATATTTTGTTTGTCTACAATTTTTGCCATTTTCTTCATAGTTTTTAACACTTGTTCTTTGCTACAAATTCCATGATGTAACCAATTTGCAATATGTTGAGAGGATATTCTTAGAGTAGCTCTGTCTTCCATTAAACCTACGTTATTAATGTCGGGTACTTTAGAACAACCTACCCCCTGATCAATCCATCTGACTACATAACCTAAAATTCCTTGTGCGTTATTTTCTAGTTCTCTAGTAATCTCTTCAACAGACCAATTTGGTCTATCAGCAATTGGAATGGAAAGAATATCCAATATTTTTGCAGGTGCTCTATTTTTTAATTCTTTTTGCTTTGAAAAAACATTAACCTGGTGATAGTGCAAAGCATGAAGTGTAGCAGCGGTTGGTGAAGGTACCCAAGCACAATTGGCACCAGACATAGGATGACTAATTTTTTGATTTATCATATCTGCCATTTTATCTGGAGCAGCCCACATTCCTTTTCCTATTTGAGCTATGCCTGAAAATCCACATGCGAGACCCACATCAACATTATTATTTTCATATGCAGTAATCCATTTTGAGGATTTCATATCACCTTTTTTTATCATTGGGCCAGCTTCCATTGAGGTGTGCATTTCATCTCCAGTTCGATCTAAAAAACCTGTGTTAATAAAAACAACTCTATTTTTTACAACTCTTACGCATTCTTTTAGATTTACAGTTGTTCTTCTTTCTTCATCCATTATTCCAATCTTAATAGTATTTTTTTTAAGGTTTAATACATTTTCAACTTTCTCAAATATTAAATTGGTAAAAGCAACTTCATCAGGTCCATGCATTTTTGGTTTTACAATATAAAAAGAGCCTGTTCTTGAATTTTTATTATTTTTAAAATCATGTATGGCAGCAGCTGTAGTTATAAACGCATCCATTATACCTTCGGGAATTTCAGATCCATCTTTTAATAAAATTGAAGGATTTGTCATTAAATGACCTACGTTTCGATTGAGCATTAATGCTCTACCATGTAATTTAATTTTACTTCCATCAGCAGAAATATATTCGCGGTCAGGACTTAATTTTCTTATAAATTTTTTTCCATTTTTTTCTCCATTGTATTGCAAGTCCCCTTTCATCAACCCTAACCAATTTTTATATCCATGCACTTTATCTTCAGCATCAACAGCAGCAACAGAATCTTCATGGTCCATAATTGAGGTTATAGCAGACTCTAAAATTATATCGTATATTCCAGCCTTATCTTTAAGACCACCCAATGTTTGTTTTGGATCAAATTTTATATCTATATGAAGATTATTATTTAAAAATAAAAGAGAAGATAGCGTATCTGATTTTTTATTATAACCAACGAACTGTTTTGGATTTTTTAATTTTAAATTTAATTGGTTATTTTCAACTTTTGGAATTTCTAAAATATTTCTCCAGCTACCTTTTTCTAGTGGAATATATTTATCCAAAAATCCTCTAGCGTATTCGATTACTTTTTCTCCTCTTACGTAATTATACTTTTTACTTCGTTCAGCACCATTTGATTCTGGTATTACGTCTGTTCCATATAAAGCATTATATAAACTTCCCCATCTTGCATTAGCAGCATTTAAAGAATATCTTGCATTCATTACTGGGACGACTAATTGTGGTCCAGCAATTGTTGAAATTTCGCTGTCAACATTTTTAGTTTCTATTTGAAAAGCCTCACCTTCTTTTTTTAAATATCCAATTTCGATTAAAAAATTTGAATATTCTTTGATATTTATTTTTTCTCCTTTTTTATCTTTATGCCAAATATCAATTTTTTTTTGTAAATTATCTCTAATTTCTAGAAGTTTTTTATTTTTTGGTGCTAGCTCATGCACACAATTACTAAATCCTTCCCAGAATTTTTTTTTATCAATATCAATATCAACTAAAAGATCATTATCTATGAAATTTGCTAAATCCGCAGAAACAGACAAGCTTTCAATTTTTATATATTTTTTTGCCATAATTGAGTTTATAATAAAAATAATAGTTAATTATATATAAATAACAATAAAATGAAAACTTATTTGGATTTTGAAAAAGATATTAAGGTTATAGAAGAAGAGCTTGAGAAACTGAAAGATCCTTTTAATCAAGAAGGAATATCAGAAATAAATACAAAAAAAATATCCGAAATGCAAAATGAAATCAGAGAAAAACTTAAAATATCTTATGCAAATTTAAATGAATGGCAAAAAACGCAGGTAGCTCGTCATGAGGAAAGGCCCAAAGCAAAATTTTTTATAAAAAATTTATTTGAAGATTTTATTAATTTATCTGGAGATAGGAGATTTTCAGAAGACAAATCAGTAATTGCGGGATTTGGAAAATTTGAAGGAAAGTCAGTTTTAATTATAGGCCAAGAAAAAGGTGACGATTTAGAAAGCAGACTTAAAAGAAATTTTGGAATGATGAAACCTGAGGGTTATAGAAAGTGTATTAGATTGATGAAGCTAGCAGATAAATTTAATATTCCTGTAATTACTTTTATAGATACACCTGGAGCTTATCCAGGAATAGGAGCCGAACAAAGAGGTCAGGCAGAAGCCATTGCAAGCTCCATAGAATGTTGCATGTCATTAAGAGTGCCAATTATTTCAATTATAATTGGTGAGGGCGGATCTGGTGGAGCAATTGCTCTTGCTTCAGCAAATAAAGTTTTAATGTTAGAAAATTCTATCTATTCAGTTATTTCTCCAGAAGGTTGCGCCGCAATTTTGTGGCGAGATCCTGGAAAATCTTTAGAGGCAGCTAAAGCTATGAAATTAACAGCAAGTGAACTTTTAAAAATTAATATAATTGATGAAATTATTGAAGAGCCTATTGGAGGAGCCCATAGAGATAGAGAAGAAATTGTTAATAATACAAGATTATTATTATCAAAATACTTAAACGAGTATCAAAATTTAACAGCAGAAGAAATTTACGATCAAAGAAAGAAAAAATTTCTAAATATAGGTAAAGATAAAAGTTATCGTGTATTTCCAAAAGATCTAAGTGGTTTTATGAAAAAAGATAGTTTTTTTTCAACTTTCAAGGAATATTTTTTAAAATATAAAAAACAAGTAGCGATTTTATTTATTTTATTTTTATTTTTGATTTTTTATCTTTACTAGAAAGTTTAGAGTGATCCATGACAAAATTTATATTTTTTTCCTGATCCGCAAAAGCACGGTTCATTTCTTCTCATTTTTTTATTTGGCTCTTTTATATCATTTTTAAAATTTTTATTTTTAATATCAGCTTCTTTTTCCTGATTTTCACGGTGAGGAACTAATTCTATGTTGTTCAAAAAAGTGATAAAATCAATTTTTATTTTATTTAATAAACCTTCAAATAATTTAAATGCTTCCTTTTTAAATTCCTCCAAAGGGTCTTTTTGAGCATATCCTCTTAGACCAACTACCTGTCTCAAATGTTCAAGATATTGTAAATGCGATCTCCATAAAAAATCTAGAGTTTGTAAGAATACTCTTTTTTCTAAATCCAAATTAACAGGTTCTGTTAAAACTTTATTTCTATTATTTCTATATTCATTAAATTTATTTTTTAAGGTATTTTCAAATTCTTCTTTTTTTAAACTAATAATAGTCTCAAATTCTTTTTCTTTAATAGACCTTCCGAGAATAGGTTTAATTTTTGATTTAAAAGAATCTAGCTGATTTTCCCTCTCATAAATCAGTTTTTCTTCACTGAAATTGCTTACCAAATCATCTAAAAATGAATTTATAATTTCAGTAACATTATTTGACTTAAGTATTTTTTTTCTTTGTTCAAAAATAACTTGCCTCTGATCGTTCATAACATCATCAAATTTTAGTAAAGTTTTTCTAATATCAAAATTTCTAGCTTCAACTCTTTTTTGGGCTCTTTCCAAAGCTTTATTTATCCAGGGGTGATCAATCGATTCTCCTTCTTTAAGCCCAAATTTTTTCATTATTCCATCTATAGATTCTGCACCAAAAATTCTCATTAAGTCATCTTCTAAACTGATATAAAATATTGATTTTCCAGGGTCACCTTGTCTTCCAGATCTACCTCTTAATTGATTGTCAATTCTCCTACTTTCGTGTCTTTCAGTACCTATTACAAATAAGCCCCCCTTTTTTTTTACTTCTTCTTTTTCTTTTAAAAAGATATTTTTATCTAAGCTAGCCTTAACCCCACCTAATTGTATATCAGTTCCTCTTCCTGCCATATTAGTTGCTATAGTTACCCCATTTAATTTTCCAGCTTCTGCTATTATTTTAGCTTCCTGCTCGTGATGTTTAGCATTTAAAACGTTATGTTTAACTTTCTTTAATTTTAGTAATTTTGATATTTCTTCCGATTTTTCTATACTGGTTGTTCCAACTAAAGTTGGCTGGTTGTTAACATAACAACTTTCAATTTTATCTATTATTGCATTATATTTTTCTTTTTTTGTTCTAAAAATTTGATCATTCAAATCATTCCTGACCATAGTTTGGTTTGTAGGAATAGAAACTGTTTTAAGTTTATATATGTCATAGAATTCTTCGGCTTCAGTAATTGCTGTTCCAGTCATGCCAGATAATTTTTTATATAATCTAAAATAGTTTTGATATGTGATTGATGCTAGAGTTTGATTTTCACTTTGGATCTCAACATTTTCTTTTGCTTCTAGTGCTTGATGAAGTCCATCTGAAAATCTTCTTCCTTCGAGAACACGTCCTGTAAATTCATCAATAATTTGGACCTTGTCATTGCTAACAATATAGTCCGTATCTTTTTGAAATAATAAATTAGCTTTAAGAGCTTGGTTTATATGGTGAACCAAGTTTATATTTTCTGGGTGATAGAAATTATTGTTTTTAAGTAGTCCATATGTTTTTGAAAGATTTTCAATTTTATCTATACCATTTTCAGATAGCATTACATTTTTATCTTTTTCATCTATTTCGTAGTCTGATTTTTCAAGCTGCTTTATAAATTTGTTGCATACAAAGTATTGATCAGATTTATCTTGAGTTGCTCCAGAAATTACTAGTGGAGTTCTTGCCTCATCGATAAGTATACTATCTACCTCATCCACAATACAAAAAAAATGATCTCGCTGTACCATTTCATTAATATTATATTTCATGTTGTCTCTTAAATAATCAAATCCAAATTCATTATTAGTTCCATAGGTTAAATCACAATTATAATTTTTCTTTCTTATCCCATCCTCCATTTCATTTGTAATACAACCTACTGACAATCCTAAAAATTTATAAACTTTTCCCATCCAATCAGAATCTCTTTTGGCTAGGTAATCATTTACAGTTACTATATGAACTCCCTTGTTATCGAGAGAATTTAAATATACGGGTAGAGTAGATACTAAAGTTTTACCCTCACCAGTTTTCATTTCAGAAATTTTACCTTGATGTAGTATGACACCTCCCATTAATTGTACGTCATAATGTCGCTCTCCTAGAGTTCTTCTAGCTGCCTCTCTTACGTAAGCAAATCCTTCAGGCAAAAGCTCATCTAATTTCATTCCTTCTTTAATTTTTGATTTAAATTCCAGCGTTTTAGCAGGAAAGCTTTCACTTGGTATCTTTTCAATTTTTTTTTCCCAAGAATTAATTTTTTCTATAGTAGATTTTAGACGGTCAAGCTCTCGTTGACTTGAATTTTTAACAAATTTATTAATAATATTGCTAATGTTTAACATATGTATTTATTTTCTTTAACACAGTTGTATTAATTATATTAGTTCTGCTATGATTTATATAATCAATAATAATTAATTTTAAATAGGCTAATGACAGTAAACTTAAAAAATTTCTTTAATCCCAAAGTCAAAATGTCAAAAATGGGTGAATTTCAGGAATTAAAACCAATTGATGGTTTGCAAATATCTGCTTTATCAGCAGATCTATATGGAGATGGAAGAGACGATCTTGCTTTATTTTATTTTCAAGAAGGGGCAAATTTTGCAGCAGTATATACTTCTTCCAAGGTAACTTCTGCATGTATTAACTGGAATTTAAAAATAAAAAGAAATTTTGTAAAAGGACTTTTAGTCAACACAAAAAATGCTAATACATTTACTGGGGTGAAAGGTGCTCAAGGTTTAAAAGAAGTTGCGCAAGCTTTATCAAAATCTTTAACTTTAAAATCTTCCCAGTCACCAAAGGGAGTTAGTGAAATTGTAAAAATAACAGATTTAGTTTTTGCTTCAACAGGAGTCATCGGAGAGGAATTTCCTCATACAAAAATAAAAAATACAATTCCTGAATTAGTAAAAAAATTAAGAGTAGATCAAAACAAATATGTTTGGTTTAAGTGTGCTTCGGCAATAATGACAACAGATACAAAACCAAAAGTTGCATATGAAGAATGTAAAATCGGTACTAAACTAGTAAGAATTTCTGCAATAGCAAAAGGTTCGGGAATGATAGCTCCTAATATGGCTACGATGTTAGGATTTATATTTACTGACGCAAATATTCCCTCTGTATTTTTAAAAGCTATTCTAAAAAAAGTTTCTGCTACAACATTTAACGCAATTACCGTTGATGGAGACACTTCTACGAATGACATGGTTGCTATATTTGCAACGGGGAAAGCAAAAAATTCAAAAATATATAATGTACTAGATCCAAAGCTACAAGAATTTGAAAAGGCATTGCATAGATTATCACTTAACCTAGCTAAACAAATCGTTGTAGATGGCGAAGGTGCAAAAAAATTTATTACAGTAAATGTAGTCGGAGCTAGATCATCATTGATGGCAAAAAATATTGCTTTTGCTGTCGCCAATTCTCCATTAGTCAAAACTGCAATCGCTGGATCAGATCCAAACTGGGGCAGAATTGTCATGGCAATCGGCAAATCTGGAGAAAACATTATTCAAAATAAAATACAAATAAAAATTGGAGGTCATTTAATTGTAGAGCAAAGTAAAGTCGCTAAAGATTATGATGAAAAAACTTTAAAAGAATATATGCAATGGAATGCAATTGATATAGAAGTAAATTTAAATATCGGTCCTGCTAATTTTACAGTTTATACTTGTGACTTTACTCATGACTATATAGATATAAATGCAGATTACCGAAATTAATTATTGTTTTTTTATAAAAAAATTTAATAATATAGATTGTAATGATAAAATATAATTTAATGTGCGAATGTGGAAAAACTTTTGAAAGTTGGTTTTCTAGTTTTTTAGAATATGAAAAGTTAAAAAAGAAAAAACTTATAAGTTGTATTTATTGTAGTTCTAATAAAGTCGAGAAAACAATTATGTCTCCACGTCTTTCAAGCAAGTCAAATAAAATTTCAAAAAGTCAAAAAGTAGATATAAATATTAAAAAGCAGCTTATAGAATTTAGAAAATATATAGAAAAAAATTGTAAGAATGTTGGGGGTAATTTTTCACATGAGGCTAGAAATATTCATTATGACAAAAAAAATTCCAAAGGTATATACGGTAAAGCTACACCCGAAGAAACAGCTGAATTATTGGAAGAAGGTATAGATGTTACAACTATTCCCTGGATAGACAAAACAGAAAATTAGCTTTTGAAAAAAGTAGAAATATAGTTTACTGAAATATCAGAACTTTTATGCCATTTTCCTGAAAAAGGATTGTATTTCATTCCGACAGTTTCATCAGAAATAAAATTATTTCTATTTGCCATTATTTTTAATTCATTTGGAGATAGAAATTTATTCCAGTCATGAGTCCCAATGGGAAGCCATTTAAGAACATATTCGGCTCCAATAATTGCAAACAAAAATGATTTTAGGTTTTTATTTAATGTAGCAACAAACATTATTCCATTTTTTTTAGTTAGCTTAGAACAATTTTTTATAAAAAAATCCACATTTGTTACATGCTCAACAATTTCCATATTCAAAATTACATCAAATTTATTATCGGTTTTAAAATTTTCAGGCGAGCATTGTAGATAGTTAATATCAATATTCATTTCTTTAGCATGTAATTTAGCAACCTCTATATTATTTTTTGAAGCATCTATACCAGTTACTGAGGCACCCAATCTTTTTAAAGGTTCACACAAAAGACCACCCCCGCATCCTACATCTAAGATACTAATTTTTTTCAAAGGTTCAGGGCTGTTTGTATCAAGCTTATAGTATGAAATTAATTTTTCTTTGATAAATTTAATTCTGCTTGGATTAAATTGATGCAAAGGCTTGAATTTACCTTTGGGATTCCACCAATCCTTAGATAATTTTGAAAATTTTTCTACTTCTGTTTTATCAATTGTGTCCAAAATAATATTTTTCTAGTTATACTTGTGCATCTTTATAATTAAGAGTATTTATTATCAAATAATAAACAAAGTAAATATCGTATTTTGGCTTTATGAAAAGAATAGTTATTAAATTTGGCGGCACTTCTGTTGGAAGCATAGAAAAAATAGTAAATGCTGCAAAAATTATTAAAAAAAGACACGAAGAGGGTAATCAAATTATAGTTGTTGTGTCGGCAATGTCTGGAACAACAAATGATTTAATTAATAGATCAAAAAAAATTAGCGATAATTTTGATAAATCCGAATTAGATGTATTAATGTCTTCAGGAGAACAAATATCATCTTCGTTGTTGGCTGGCTCAATAATCGAACAAGGTATTAAAGCAAGATCTTGGTTAGGTTGGCAGATTCCAATAATTACAAATGATAATCATACTTCATCTAAAATAATGCAGATTAAAACAGATCAAGTTTTAGATTTTATTTCTAAAAAAGGTGTTGCAGTAATTGCTGGATTTCAAGGAATTACAAAAGAAAGTAGAATAACTACATTAGGTAGAGGTGGATCTGATTTGTCAGCAGTTGCAATAGCAAAGTTTTTTGAAACAGATTCTTGTGAAATTTACACCGATGTAGATGGGGTGTTAACAACAGATCCTTCTATTAACGACAAGGCAAAAAGAATCGATAAAATATCATACGAAGAAATGCTAGAAATGTCTTCTTTAGGAGCGAAGGTAATGCAACCCTCTGCAGTTCAAACAGCAATGACAAATAATATACCCGTACAGGTCAGATCTACTTTTTCAGAAAAATCTGGAACAAAAATAACTTCTGATAGTAATATTGATAACGAAAAAGCAGTAACAGGTATTGCTTATTCAAAAAACAATGCAAAAGTTTCTATCGTTGGAGTTGTAGATAAGCCTGGTGTTGCAGCTGACGTTTTTGAACCAATTGGAAAAAATAACATAAATATTGATATGGTAATTCAAAATACGTCTTTAGATGGAAAAAAAGCAAATATAACTTTTACAATTAAACAAGAGGATTTAACTAAAACATTGAGTATAATTGAAAAAAATAAAAAAAAAATAAATTACAGTAAGGTTACACATGATGATAAGCTTGCAAAAGTATCGATTATTGGAGCAGGAATGATAGCTAGTCCCGGTGTAACTTATACAATGTTTAGATCTTTAGCAGATGAAAAAATAAATATTTTAGCAATTTCTACATCGGAAATAAAAATATCTGTTTTGATAAAAGAGGATTTGACACAACAAGCTGTAAAAACATTACATAATGCATTTGGGCTTAATTAATAATCTATAAGCAAATGAACATAAGACCATTTCGAGATATTAAAAGAAAAAAAACTAAAAAAGTTACTGTTGGTAAAATTGAAGTTGGTGGCGATTCCCCAATATCAGTCCAATCTATGACCAATACTTTAACAACTGATGTGCAAGGCACAATAAAACAAATCAATGAGTTAGCTAATGCTGGAGCAGATATTGTAAGAGTTTCTTGTCCAGATGAAGATTCGTCGTTAGCGTTAAAAAAAATTTTGAAATCTGTCGAGGTTCCCATAGTTGCTGATATTCATTTTAATTATAAGCTTGCGATTGCTGCAGCCAAAGCAGGAGTAAATTGTTTAAGAATAAATCCAGGAAATATTGGATCCCCAGAAAGGATTCATGAAATAATTAAAGCTGTAAAAGATAATAATTGTTCAATAAGACTTGGTGTAAATGCTGGATCATTAGAAAAAGATTTATTAGAAAAATACAAAGAACCTTGCCCAGAAGCACTTTGTGATAGTGCTCTTAGAAATATTAAAATTCTTGAAGATAAAGATTTTTTTAATTTTAAAATAAGTGTTAAATCTTCGGATGTATTTTTATCTGTAAAAGCATACAGACTTTTATCTCAAAAATGTGATTACCCACTACATCTCGGCATTACTGAAGCAGGAAGTTTTTTACCTGGCAGCGTAAAATCATCTATAGGAATAGGTATGTTATTAATGGAAGGTATAGGAGACACAATTAGAGTCTCATTGTCAGCAAATCCAATTGAAGAAGTTAAGGTTGGTTTTGAAATTTTAAAAACGCTGAATTTAAGACATAGAGGTGTAAATATTATATCTTGTCCTTCTTGTGCTAGACAAGGATTTCCAGTTATAGAAACTGTTAAAATTTTAGAAGAAAAACTTTCGCACATAAAAAAACCTATAACTTTATCAATAATAGGATGTGTAGTTAATGGTCCGGGAGAGGCGGCCCAAACAGAAATAGGACTAACAGGAGGAGGAAAAGATGAGCATATGGTTTATATAAAAGGCGTTCCGCACCATAAGATTGCAAGCGATAAAATAATAGATGAAGTTGTTGCCCTAGTAGAAAAAAAATCAAAACAACTTAAAAATAATTAAGCTAAAAAGATGATCCCCTTAGAAAAAGTTAAATCAATTGTTAGTAAATATGAAGCCTTAGAAAAAGAACTCGCTTCTGGAGCGATTGATAAAAAGGATTTTGTAAAAAAATCAAAAGAATATTCAAGTTTAGGTGAAGTTATTAATCAAGCTAAAAGTTTTATAAATTTCGAAAAAGAGAAGAAGGAATTGGAAAAAATAATAGAACAAAATGATAAAGAAATGATGGAATTAGCCAAAACTGAATTGGAAGATTTAAAAAGAAAATATGAAGAAAATACAAAGTTATTAAAATTATATTTATTACCAAAAGATGAAGCAGATTCAAAAAATGCGATTCTAGAAATAAGAGCTGGAACCGGAGGTGACGAAGCAGGTTTGTTTGTGGCAGATCTTTATAAAATGTATGAAAAGGTTTGTTTAAATAAAAATTGGTCATTCGAAATAATAAGTATATCAAAAAGTAATGCTGGTGGATTTAAAGAAGTAATTTTATTGATTAAGGGAAATAATATTTATTCTTTTTTAAAATATGAGAGTGGCGTGCATCGCGTTCAAAGAGTGCCTAAAACTGAAACACAAGGAAGAGTACATACCTCTGCTGCTACTGTAGCTGTACTTCCTGAAGCTGAAGAGGTTGATATAAAAATACAGGAAAAGGATTTAAGAATAGACGTATATAGAAGTACAGGAAGTGGTGGTCAATCAGTTAATACAACAGATTCGGCAGTTAGAATTACTCATATTCCAAC
>CEUZ01167368.1_pt1 | contig 16607 bp, 13 predicted proteins | sample 361511 | NCBI WGS metagenome assembly CEUZ01 (sample SAMEA2622822, study PRJEB7988) | marine metagenome | biome: marine biome (ENVO:00000447); feature: surface water layer (ENVO:00002042); material: "saline water (ENVO:00002010), including plankton (ENVO:xxxxxxxx)" | depth 5 m
TGGTGTGCTCCAATTGCAAGAATATTCATTTCAATTTCCTCCTGGTAAACCCCTGACTATCCTGCGTGCTACTTTTTTGAAGAAGTGCAGATGGCATAAATTGTTTATTATAACGAATGTAATCACCTTAAAAATGGCTTTGACGGGGATTTGATTCTGTGCCTTACGGTAGAGTATAACTCGATAACCGTCCGGTTTCGTCGTTTTGGAGTATAGTTTTGTTGAACATTTTTCCACAGTTGGATAGATCAATGGATTGTAGGGAAACTGAATGTACCCCTCACCTGCCTGAAAGATGGTTGAGCTAAATTTGGTCCAATGGTCAATTAAAGACAATAGCAAGAGACCTCTTGGAGCAAGAATATTTAGCATTTGATTAACGACAGACAATTGATCCTTTTGGCGTAGATAGGAAAGTGTATGGAAGTTTATTACGAGGTCGAAAGTTTGATTGTCAATAAGCTTTGCTAGGGTTTGCTGGTTACCTAAAATGGGGTTTATAAATGGATAAGTGGCAACCATGTGGTCAATTTCGTGTTGGGCGATTGTTATGCCGAAATAGGAAGCTTTCGATCCAAGAATGTTGTGGAAAGCTGACAGGAAATCCCCATGTCCACAACCTACATCTAGGATGGAAATCTGGCGGTTAACCTCTAAATAATTAACAAGTACTTCAGCAATAGGATCGAAGAAACCTTCTTGGCGAAGATAAACTTCTTGATAGTTGTGAAAGTACTTTAAATAAGGATCGTGTTTGGACAAGGTTACTGACCTCGCATATAGGCATTAGATAGAGTGTTAATAATTCTTTCTGATACCTTGTGATCCCACAGGGGGATATGCCGGCTTTTGAAATTGTTACAGCTTAAATGATCCATAATTTCATCAGTTTTTGCTGTATAGATTGAAAATAGTTTATTGGATCCTAAGTCAACTGTTATTGGTCGCTCTGTATTATCCCGAAGTGTGCAGCAAGGAATGCCTAAATATGAGGTCTCCTCTTGAATACCGCCAGAATCTGTTATAACTCCACGACTTTTGACCATAAGTTGCACGAAATCTGAGTAGCCAAGAGGATCAGTTATTTTGGTATCCTTCACCAGATCACCTAATCCAAATTCTTGGATTCTTTTTCGTGTTCCAGGATGGAGTGGGAACACCAGTTGAATTTTTTTACTCAAATCGTTAATTAGAGTTAATATAGCTTTTAAAACTAGAGGATTCTCTGTGTTTTCATAGCGGTGGATAGTAATAACGCAATAGTCATCGCCCATAAGATTCAAAGTTTTGGTGATGATTGATGTTGATATTTTGTCCCAAAACAATTCTATTCCTTCGGCTAGAATATTTCCGACGTATTTAATCTTCGATTGACTAATGCCTTCTGTTACCAAGTTCTCGTTTGCTGAAGGTTCAGTAGTGAAAAGAAGATCAGATAAATGGTCTACGATAATTCGATTCATTTCTTCGGGCATTCGTTTGTCATGAGACCTTAGTCCGGATTCGATATGTGCGACAGAAACAGAGGATGCCACAGCGGTAACTGTGCCAAGTAATGTCGAGTCAACGTCTCCGAAAACAACGAGTCCATCAAAGGATCTTTCAGAAAACAGAGAACTTAGAGAATGTAAGGTAAGACCTATTTGTTGAGATGATGAGGATGGTGGTATTTCCAGAAAAATATCTGGTGTAGGAATTTCCATCTCATCAAAAAAAGTATTCGAAAGGACTCTGTCATAATGTTGTTGCGTGTGGATGATGCTGAAGTCAAGTTCAGTGTGCTTTTGTGTCTGCTTAAAGAAAGGAGCTGCCTTAATAAAATTAGGTCTGGTACCAAGAATAACAGCTATGCTAGGTTTACCCGAATCCATAAAATGCTCTCATCCAGCCGATAGTTGCCTCAAGTCCTTTCTCTAGTGACCAAACTGGATTATGAGCAAGGTCACTTTCAGCCTTAGTGGTATCGACCGATTTAGATTTTGTTGTGAGTACTTCCGAGTCTGCATAAGTAATTAGAGACTGGGGAGCACCGGTTAGTTGCCAGATGAGTTCTACTAGTTGCTCGACAGTGTGTTTTTCATTGGAACCTATGTTATAAACCTCACCTGCTTTGAAGTTAGATACTATGTTGCTTAAAGTGGAGCAGGCATCGTCAATGTAGCAGGAACTTCTTATATGATTCCGAAAAACAGTGACAGGAAGGTCAACCAGAGAATGGTAGCAGAATTTGCAATTCGCGCTTCTATAGGGGTGATATGTTTCACCTGGGCCATATAAATTGAAGAAGCGGACTATTACGGTTTCAGTTTGATGTAACAGCCCAGAGTTTCTTATTTGCATTTCATTAACCCATTTAGACATTGCATAATCGTTCATCTGTTTGATTTCGACCTTATCCATAACATCTTCTTTCATAACACCCTCATAATCTCCGTAGACTTCTGAGGAAGAAAAATGGATTAGTTTGAATCTATGCTGTTCCTGAAGGCGTATGATATTTTTTGTACCAATAGCATTACTGGTCCAAAGTTGTTCATAATAATCTTCACCATTCCATCTACCAAATTCTGCAGCAGCATTGTATACATAATCAATTTTTGGAAGAGCATCAAAGACTCTTTCTATTTGGCGATAGTGACTTATGTCGCACCTAGCATATTCCATAGACCCGCTATTTAAAGTCTGTTGCCAACCCAATTCTTTGGGTCCATGAGTGATATCTACCCCGTACACGGTATGACCTTGATCCAGTAGTTTTTTTTGAAGGTTTTTCCCGATAAAGCCATTGCTGCCTGTTATGAGTATTGTTGACATATTTACCCTTTCGTATTCGGTAGGTTGGTTTCGGAATGCACCTTGCTTCCTATTATAGCCTTATTGCATCTGTTGGTGAATTCAAGATTCCTATTGTTTTCACTTTATTCCATGTAATCCCACTCATAGGATCTCCGATTAATGCTCCACGGTATGAGTGTGTTTCCAAAATTCCCCTTTATTTCTTCTAAGCTATCTTTCGAAGGAATAGAATCGAACCCCCATTTTAGTTTAAATAGATTGAGGACTCTTGCTTGATCTACGGTAATTTGCTCTTGTGCTCTGTCTCCACCTCCGGGTACATCCTTTCGAACGTGAAGATATTGAATTGACGGAAGCCAAATATTGGGCATCTGCTTCTCCAGTGCGCGTAGACCCCAGTCTTCGTCCACCAGTAAAGCATGGAAAGTTTGCCAGTTCTCACAGGTACCTATTTTCTTCAGAGTAGATGTTTTAATTAAACTGCATTGGTTAAATGGAGCATGACATTTTACTGGTTTTTGAGGCATATCCAGAAGATGTGTGAGTTCTTCTCCCAAAGGCAAAACTGGGTGCGAGAGGGGCTTAAAAGGCAACTTTAACTTGCGGATTAATTGATATTGAAAGTAGTAAAAATCTGATTTCCAGCGGTTTCCTTTCCACCACTCGGGAGGTAAGTTATGAAATTGAAACATGGATCTCTTGGACCAAGCCTTTTCATTCATAAAGTCAAAAAAGTATCCTGGTCGAGAAGGCGGTGACCAATGGCTGTTGAGATAGCCAACGTCATCGAAGGCGATCCAACCGCAAGAATCTTCAAAGCCTCCAAGTGATTTTTTCACCAGAAATAGAAAGTTTCGTGTCAACATTTGGATGTCATCATGTGCAATTAGAAAATACTCCGAATCTACAGATTGTCGGATTGCTTCGTTTACGAACTCTGACCAGTAGACTCTTTCTTCAGGTAGTAGCAAAAACGACAAAGGTTTTTCAAGAGACTTTTGCTGAATATAGTCTTTGATATCGCTTGGAATTTGAGGGTCTGTGGACAGTACAAATCTGTAAGTCGTTGCTGGTAGGCATTCTTGGAAAGATTCGATTGTTTGTTTTACTAAGTCCAAGGTTGAATGGGGACTTCCAATGCGGATAGCGATACTTAATTCGAATTTCACTTTGCTTGATTGCATGCTCATAATAGTTTATTTGACCGGTTGGCCGTTTGCTAAGGCTGCGATTTCCCTGTGGATTAACTGAGGAAGTGTAAGAGAAGCTTTATCCGCAGACATTTGTGGTCGCACTTCCGTAAAGTCTGAGCTCTTTAGAGACGACAGAATATTTCGAAGAGTTTCTTTGTCCTCAATATATTGTACACCTGGGAATTCGCCATAAAACTCTGCCCCAAACTCCTTTGCTAGATTTACAGCTAATAGGACTATTTCTGGTCTTTGGTATTTGGCAGTCAAGAGGACGCTAGTGACAGGAGGGGGAGCAATTATAACTTGGCTCATTTCGATATATTTATCCATTGGGTCATATTGGTTCGCTACTAGCACATTATCCGTAATGAGGGCATCAATGGCTGATGGCATAGAGCTGAGATCATAATTAGGATGAGGCTTTAGATAAATAATCCATGAAGGTAAAACTTGGGAAACAGTGCAAATCACTTCGCTAATTCTCAGTTTAAACAACTCTGTGGGTTCAATGGAATTAAGGGTTTGTCTATCAAATCCAGAGTTCTTCGAAGGAAGAACAATAGTAAGAATTTTTCTATGCGTTGAATTGCCTTTCTTATGGATAAATGTGTTGTTGTATGCTTTCTTGAATAAGTTTCGAGGTTTTCTGGTCAAAGGATGATCCAGAATAAGGAGCTTGGATTCGTCTACCCCTTCTTTTATGAACTGATCATAGTAAGCTTTCGATAAAACTACGTAACGGTCCGCTTGTCGGCGGCCTGTTACATGATTCCATGTGACATAACTCGTTGGACCAGGAAAAGGTTTAGAAAAAGTCAAAATTGGGATAATCCAATACGTTAGGAAATGGCCAAGTAATCTTTGTATTTTGATCAACATAAGACGAAGAGATAAAGGTAAAAACCCCGGGAGCTTTTCAGTCGCCCAGGTTCTTGTAAGAAAGATTATACTTTGGGCGATTGGTAGTTTTGCGCTAGACTGCAAAGCAATAGTGAAAGCTTTTTGTTTCTTGGCTGCTCGTAAAAGATACATCTCAAATGGAAATACATCATTTTCAACAATTACCACATCAGGTTTATATTGTTTTATTAACCTTTCGGCTAATCCGTGTAGATAACTATGATGCCTGAACCGTTCAGTAAGGGTTTGGTTAAACTTGCCAGTATAATCAGTTCTGACGGGCTCTGTAGCTATTAGATTAGGGAATAGAGATTTATCTGATAGGACATTATTGGTTTCTTGATCTAGCTTCTCTGATAACAAAATAGTTGGGTAATCTTGGCATACTTCATAGAGATGACCTATCAAGGTTGTGCGGAACAATCTTGGAGCACTTGAGTGGAACATAGCTTTCATTGGAGGCTCCGTATTTTCTCTTTTATGGCTGAATGGACTATTTTCCGATATTCATCTATGTTGCCAAGCCAATACGTGAGGATAGTTGTCGCCAGTATAACCATCCAAAAAACTATTGTAGAACTCGTAACTAGTAAGATGGCAATTGCAATTGCCATAAGTGTCACTAGCAAAAAACACCATGCTACAACCCTGGAAGGGATACGACTGGTTGCTTTGAAACCCACCACATAAGCAAGGGCAAAAGCTGTGAGCATTCCAGTAAAACTTGTGGCTGCTCCCTCAATTCCCCACCACTTAACTATAAAGAATGTGGAAAAGAGATACAGTATAGACACAATGACTGACACTAGTAGTATTTTGATCGTTTGCTTACTGAAATAAATATGAGGATGGACGACTGTATAAACACCCGTGAAAAGAGGGCCAACTAACAAAATATATAGCAATGATCTATGGTCGAAATAAATAGGTTTGAATACCAGTTTTAGGAAAAAGAGTTCACTTATTGCGACAAAAACTGTGAAAACAAACAAATATAGAAACGTGATCAAGAAGGCCATTTTGGCTGTTTGCGTAGATTCGATGTCTTTCCCGTCTGCTAAGTTCGAAAATACTTCAGGTGTCCAGGATCTGTTAAAAGCTGACCATACTGCATTTGCCTGCATTGCAATCATTAAGAAAAAATTATATATCCCAACTGAAGCCAAATCAGTGTTGTGGTCCAAAAAAATACGGTTAATGTATGTTACAAGGAAGTTCAAAATACCGTATAACATCAAAGGGAATCCATAAAGAAACATTCTATATGAAATACCAAAAGATAAGGAGGAAGGCTTCGTGAAGGGACGTTCCTTCCAAAGGAAGAGGATTGTTGCTGAGCTCATAGCTAGAGTAGAAGCGACGAACACTCCAAGAATGCTTGTACCACTCCCTACGAGAACTAGGGCGGCTATGAAGAATACTGAAGTTCTGATGAGTATATTGATTGTGTAGGCAAACGGTTTTTTAGCTGCGTTGTAATAGATAACCAAGACATTTGACAGAGTTGTAGTCGTGATTAATAGTGCAAAAAGCCAAGTATATTGGCTGAGAATAACTGCATTCGGCAATAGTTTCAGGATTAAACTTTGTAAAACAACAAACAACGAGACTGTGACTATAAGGCATAAGAATAGTAAAAGAAAGGCAGATTGAATTAAAAGAGATGACTTTTGATTGTCATAATAAAAGCGCATAATCGAATGCTCGAGCCCCATAGCTGAAACAGATGCAAGCAAATCTATTACGAAGATAGCTAGCGCAAAAACTCCAATCTCAGCAGGAGGTAGCCACCACGCCAAGACTACCCAGAGCATTAATGTAATTGCTTGGTTAATTCCTCCGGCTAGGAAGTAGAATCCGGTATTTCGTACTAAAAGTGGTGGCATAGGCATTCACTCAAATCGAGTTGAGAATTACTTAGATTTTGGGGAACGATGAGTGGTGCGTGGATATAATCATGCCTGAATGACGTGGTCTCCGATAAAATTATTGCGGCGAAAGGCATTTCTTGTGTCGATAATAAGAGTAGAGTGTTCATGTATGAGTTGATATGGGAAAGAAGAGTGGTCAGTGATTAGTATAACCAAGTCAAACATACCTAAGTCCTTTTTTGTAAGATGCAAGGATTGCATCTTCCTATCTTTGGTTTGTGATGACTGTAATATGGGGACATAGGGATCGCTATACTCGACGGTCGCTCCACTTTCTTGTAGTAACTTTATGATAGGAAGCGCAGGAGACTCCCTAGTGTCTTGAATATCAGGCTTATAGGTGACACCGAGAATTAGGATGTTTGAATTCGCTAGCTTTTTCTTTTGATTAGTTAATGCGCGTTTGGCTGTTTCACAAACATAACCGGCCATTGATTTTTCGACAGACAGCGCAGAATTAATAATTTGACTGCTCATTCCGAGTTGGTTGACTTTCCAAGAAAAGTAGATGGGATTATTAGGTATGCAGTGACCCCCGATACCAGGCCCTGGGGAAAAAGATTGAAATCCGAACGGTTTGGTACTAGCAGCTTCCAACACTTCCCAAATATCTACTTCCATTTGTGACAAGATTTGCTTTAGCTCGTTCACAAAGCTGATGTTCACATGCCGGTAAATGTTTTCGATGAGCTTCGTACATTCAGCAGTCTGAGTAGAAGATACCGGAAATACTTTGTTAAATACGCCTGAATAAAGACTCTCTGCGACCTTTAGACATGCATCTGTTGTTCCACTCACTATCTTTGGAATACTAGCGATTTGGTATTGTGTATTGCCAGGATCTTCCCGTTCAGGAGAGAAAGCTAAGAAAAAGTCGCTGCCAACTATTATTTCTTCAGTTTGCAATGATGGTAAGAGTAGTTCCTCAGTGGCACCTGGGTAAGGAGTGCTCTCTAAGCAGATCAGCTGGCCTTTGCGCAGGCTGTTTGCAATGTGTTTGACTGACTCTATAAGGTGAGAGAGATTAGGCTTGTGATCAGTTGTTGTTGGAGTTGGAACACAAATGAGGACTACATCGGGTTCGTTTAGCCTCTGCATATCAGTAGTTGCGGAGAATTTCCTGCTTGTTACGTAGGAGCCCATTAGGGAATCGTCAATATGGCTTAGGCAGCTTCGTCCTTTATTGATCGAAGCCACTTTTTCTTGGTCTTGATCAAATCCCAATACCTGAAACCCTGCTTCTAGGAAACATATAGACAAGGGAATACCTACGTAACCTAATCCGATGATTCCTATGGGACTTTGCCTAGTTTCTATCGATTGTATTAATTTTAAAGCTGTATTCATTACACAATTCTTTTGTTGAAAGTTAACTCAATTCTCGTGAAATGTCTTTATAACAGTGCAAATCCTGTCAACGTCAGTATCAAGCAAGTTTACTGAAGATGGAAGACTCAAGCCAGTATTCGATAGTTTCTCTGCAACAGCTAATTTTTGGCCAGTGTTGTATATTGGCTGCTTATGGATGGACGGAAAAGCAGGTCGGGCATCGATTTCCTGTGACTTTAAGAATTCCATTAATTGGTCTCTATTTTTTCCAAATGACTTAGTATTTACAGTAATGGTGTACAGCCAAGTTGAGCGCACGGCCCAGTCGTGAGATTGAGGTAAATTTATACCAGGGACGTTTTTAAGCGCTTCTGAGTATCTCACGGATATTCGTTCCTTTGCTGCAAGTAAGGAATCAATTTTCTCCATTTGAGCTACTCCTAGTGCAGCCTGAAGATTAGTCATCCGATAGTTGTAGCCCAAAGCAATATGCCAGTATTTTTTCGTTGGGGACATCCCATGATCTCGTAGGATTCTAATTTTCTCAGCCAGATCGGGATTGTCTGTTACGATCATCCCTCCTTCTCCGGTTGTTACAGTCTTATTACCATAAAAACTGAAGCAGCCGACATCTCCCAAGTTGCCGACTCTATGACCCTTGTAAAGAGCACCGTGAGCCTCAGCCGCATCTTCAACTACTTTCAAATTGTTTTTGGATGCTATTTTACGGATGGCGTCCATCTTGGCTGGGTGACCGTAGATATGCACTGCAATTATTGCTTTTGTTGCAGGCGTAATAGATGCTTCGATTAGTTCGGGATCAATGTTCCAGCTCTCTTCTTCACTATCTACGAATATCGGTCGAGCTCCTGTATAACAAACAGCATTTGCAGTGGAAATAAACGAAAAGGTAGGAACAATAACTTCGTCATTAGTGGTTATATTGAGAGCCGCTAGAGCCAGATGCAGAGCAGTGGTGCCGCTACTTGTGGCTATAGCATAGGTTGAGCCACAATATCCAGCGAACAGCTTTTCAAAACGTGTAATGAAACTTCCAGCTGAGGATACCCAGCCACCCAATATTGCTTCCGTGACGTAGCGTAATTCTTTCTCTCCGATTACCGGTTCTGCTATCGGCAGTCTCACTCGACTTTCCATTATCGCCAGATCTACCACCTGATTATTCTTATTTAAGATAGGAATAATCCGGATAGCTTTGCTAAAGAGCGAAGCTATTTCAGAAGTACTCATTTCTGATTGGGAAACAGTGGCATTTGGTCTTGGGATCGAAGCTACGGGTGAGCTTAGTCCAGAACCGGCTAAGAGAGCCCTGCGAATATCACCATCAGTAACAAGTCCGGCAAATATTTGATGCTCGCTATTGACTAGAAGGGCAAGGCCGATACCACCAGCATCTATAGCTGTCATCGCAGCTTTGATGCTGGACGTATCATCGATACTGATTGACTTAATCAACTTTTTAGTTGCTGCATCTACCATTTTATTCCCTAAGTGGCTTTCTATGCTTACTTGCTAAGTGGCTGTCACCTAAACAGGTCTTCATCCCTGAATCTGATCCTGAAGCCAGAAAAAGTGCCTTTGCAGATCTTGAAGAGATTCAAATTTTGCTTCTATAACTACAGGGATGGATTTGAGAAGAGGGTGCTTCAATACTTCAAGTATCCAGCTATTAGGCTTAATTGGTCTGTGATAATCTGCCGTGCCGTCGTTATCATGAACGTGCATAGACCTAATGTGTGGCGCCAAGCGTTCTATGAATTCAATTCGGTCGAAGCCCAGAGTGTTAGAAGTAACATTGAGGTGTCCAGTGTCTAAGAGCATGCCTAAAGCTGAGGACGGGATTGAATGGAAGAGATCTAGGAACTCAGAAGCTGTATCGAGTAATATTTTTCCGTTAAGATCACGGTCAATCACTTGGTTTTCAACTATAAGCTGAATATTTTGTCTTTCAGCATGCGAGGCTAAAGATCGAAGGTTGCTGATAAATCGTTCCATTGCCATAATACGGTCTTTAGGAGATTTTGGTGGGGGAAAAGTGAAGCTAATACCGCCAAACCCAGTAGGATCTGTTACAAATCCAGGATGAACAGAATATATGGTACCGTTGAGCTTCGTCAGAAGATCGACGGCATTGGTTGCCATTGCTTGGCTGAGTTTTACTGTCGCGGCATCAGAAGATGCGAGATTCAAGACAAAAGATTCTTCAGGTGGCGGAAAGTAGTTATGAATTTGAAATTTGTAATCCTCTTTACCATACAGATTGCTTAGTTCAGCTTCTGAAACGGTAACTCCTGCACCTAAGTCGACTTTAAAAATACCTGCAGAAGCATATAATTTCAGTTTGTCTGTAAGACTGATTTTGTTTGGAAGACAGTTGGTTGAGGCAAATAGTTCCATGAAATGTACCTTGAAATTCCCTGATGAAAATCCTTACTAACTTGGTTTGGTATTTTCAAATACCAATAGATTGCCCGTCCAATAATAACATAGTATTAAAGCTAATTCTGTAATTTAGCTGGAACGCCCCAAACGGTTCTATTTGGAAGAACATCACGGGTTACTGTGGAGCCTGCTCCGATTACTGCCCACGCTCCTATTTCAATGCCAGGTAATATTGTGGCTCCAGTACCAATAAATGCTCCCTCTCCAACTGAAATACGCCCAGCTAAATGTGACCCAGGAGCGATATGGGCATGGGAGCCTATCTTCACATCATGATCCACGGTAGCATTTGTATTGATGATTACATTGTCACCTATCACTGAATCACAGTTAATCACTGCCCCAGCCATAATAGCAGTTCCTTCTCCTATAGAAACTGAGTCCGATACGGTACTTTTAGGATGGATACTAGATATAGCACTAAATCCACTACCTTTCCACGTTTTAAATAAAGTGCTTCTCACCTCATTATTCCCTATAGCGACTATGAATTGATATTGAGCTGGTAATACAGTAGATAGAATGGAGTCATCACCAATTATTTTCGTTTTACCTAGCGCATTACCTATGGTGGTTGGAGTATTATCTATCGCACCTGCGACATAACTCCCAACGTTACTTTCAAAAAGAATGTCAAGTATCACTTTTGCGTGACCACCAGCTCCAATAACGATTAGCATTTTGGGATTGTTCCCAGGATTAGTTCCAGTTGAGACTGTCATGTGTTAAAACTTCCCCTTTATGAATGTCACGTGTAGAGGTTAGGCCAATAACTGCATCGTAAAGCTTGGGTGACAAACCGGTTCCAGGACGCTTAACTGTTATTAAGTGTTCTACTATTTTATCACCTTTTCTGATATCGCTATTTGCTACCAAACTACGCTGCATAACCTGTTTATTTAAATCGGCTCCTGCTGTCGGACTCTTGGTGCCATCGCCAAGGGCCTCTTCTGTTTCTCTAATCAGGGCAACAAGTTTTTGGAACCCATTAATGTCAAGTGAGGCTTGGTGATCTGGGCCCCGGAATGATCGGTCTAATGTGAAGTGTTTTTCTATTATGCATGCTCCTAAAGCTACTGCCAGCTGTGAGGCGATAGTTTCCGGCGTGTGGTCAGAAAACCCGATAGGGCAATCAAACTGTTCTATTAGGGTCAGGATTGCTTTCAAATTACTTTCAGTTATTGAAGCAGGATATTCAGAAGTACAATGCAATAGTGCAAAATTACCTTTCGCTCCTGAGGTATTTAATAAAGTGACTGCCTCCCAAACTTCTTCAAGGTCAGACATTCCCGTAGATAAAATGAGAGGAGTTTTGGTCGCAGCTATTTGTCTCAGAAGTGGTACATGGACAATGTCAGCAGAGGCGATCTTGAATGCTCTGACATCAAGTTTCTCTAGCGCGGACACACTTTCGTAATCATATGGGGTGCATAGAAACATGATCCCCAGTTGCTCACAGTGCTTTTTAAGCTGTTCCATATTTTCAAGGCTCAATTCCAATTTTTTAAGCATTTCAAACTGAGATTCATTTGCCCCTGTGGTGGTAATTTGATATTCAGCTTTGGTAGCAGTTGTAGAAACGAGTTCTGAAGCTTTAAAGCTTTGAAATTTGATTGCGTTTGCTCGAGTTTTAAAGGCTTCGTCCACTAATTTATGCGCTAAGTTAATATCGCCGTTGTGGTTTACACCTGCTTCTGCAATGATGAAACAGGGATTGTTTGGGCCAACAGTCAAATTACCTAGCTTAATAGATGATGTCATTTTAAAAGCCTCACTAGTTCAGATTAAAGAACATATTTACAATCTGAAATCGGTGCTCTAGGCACTAGAAAACAGACCTTTATTGTAAAACTTTGTAACTTTGATTGGCAATCAGGATACCGAAATGACTAAGAGTTTTCTTTTCCTAATATAGTATATAGTGGGGTAATTGTCAGAACTTAGTGATTGGATTAGGATTGGGCAGTTATGAGTGAGAAGAACCCATTATCTATTGGGGTATTTGGTTTGGGCCATGTTGGCTTACCTACTGCTCTAGGATTTTCGGAATTGGGCTGGAATGTCATAGGGGTGGAATCTGATCCTAAGAAGGCCCAGTTGATTAAAAATGAAGATGTTCCTTTTAACGAGATTGGGGTAGCAGCTTTATTGAAGAAACACTCCAATTCTGGGAAATTTTCTGTAACTACTGACACAAAATTGGCTGTGAAACAGGCTGATATTCTCTTTATGTGTGTTGGTACGCCAAAGAGAGCGGACGGCTCGGCTGATACTTCGCAACTTGAGCAACTGGCACGTGAATTACACGATAGTATTGCTAGCTACAAGATCGTTATTCAAAAAAGTACTGCTCCCGTAAATACCTCACGAAAAATCAAGGACATTTTAGTTGGAGGAAAGAATGATGGGCATGATGTTAAATCCAATCGGAAAATAGTTGATGTGGTCGTTATTCCGGAATTCTTGCGCGAAGGACGAGCTTTAGAGGATTTCTTTAATCCAAAACGAATTGTTGTTGGACTGGATAATCCTGAATTAAGGCCCGTCATAATTGATTTATACAGGCCTTTGCTTGAAAAAATAAAACAAGGAGAAGATATTTTCGTTTTTACAGACCTTTCATCTGCCGAAATAGCTAAGCATACGGCTAATGCTTTCTTGGCTACAAAAATATCTTTTATCAATATGATTGCTGATTTATGCGCAAAAGTAGAAGCCAATGTTGAAACTGTAGCTAAAGTCATAGGAATGGATCCTAGGATAGGCACTGAATTCTTGCGTGCAGGAATAGGATTTGGCGGAGAATGTCTTCCTAAAGATTTGAGTGCTTTCATCCAGATAGGAAAAAACAACGGTCTGGACTTTTCTTTGCTTGAAGCGGTTGAAAAAGTAAATAACGATAGAGTTAATGCTTACCTTTCTCAAGTGGTTCGTTATCTAGGGGAATTAGGAGGAAAAACACTGGCCGTGTGGGGATTGGCTTTTAAGCCAAATACTGATGACGTTCGAAATTCCCAATCAGTTGCAGTTATCCAGAGACTGGTTAACCAAAAAGTCAGATTACAGGTGCACGATCCATATGCTGTCGAAGAGTTTAAGAGAAGAAATCAGGTTTCTGATTTAATTACTTTTTGTGAGTCGCCCATAGAGGCTGCCCATGGCGCTCATGCGATATTAATTTTGACAGATTGGCCACAGTATAGCGAAGAAGACTTTTCTAAATTGTGTAAAGTCATGAAGACTCCTATTATTTTTGATGGACGCAACACACTTGATCCGAGTGTTCTTCATGCTGCCGGGTTTCAATACCATGGTATTGGGTTGGGTAATAATGCTTAGTGGAAGCTGGGATCATTATGAAGAAAACTCATCTAACCAGGGTTCGCTGAACATGGTACGGAGTTCTCCTAAGAGCTGATATGCATGGGTATCTTGGGCTTCTGTCAGACCACCTGTAGTTCTACTAAGTTGAGCTGCACTGAAAGCTTGTTCTAGGTCTCCAAGTTGTTGATAGGCCAGGCTATTATATAGAGGTACTAGAGACTGTTGACCAGTACCAGATCGGAGCATCGACGAAACGATTGTAGTGGTTTCCAATGCCTTATGCGGTTCTCCAAGAACAATATAAGCAGAAGCAAGATCGAGATAGGCTCGCCAGTCATTGGGCCTTTGTTGAGTCAGCTCTTTGAGGGATTTAATAGCGTCACTCTTCATTTGCTCTTGGCCGAGCAAACTTAAATTGAGAGTACTGAAGGCTAGGGTATGCTTTGCCGGATAGTAATAGGGGTGCAAATCTAATGCCTTCTCACTAGCTTGGATGGCCAATTGGAGGGTTTGGACTCTGCGTGTTTCGTTGGTATCGCCACTTGCAGCTTCTCGGAGAATGAGAGCTTTGTAGTCGTAGTAACGGGACAGATCTGGGGCTAATGCTAAGGCATTATCAATAAGTGCTAGACTTTGCCGGTAGTCTTGAGTTAGTTCCTGGCTTGCTGTGTAGGCTTGACGATCTGCAGAGAAATAGTTGGCATTTTTTTGCCAAGAGAATATCACTACACTGAGTGATAATAGAATGAAACACATTACCAGAACATAGGAATGTTTGGCAGTTTGTCTACTTGTTAAGGTAGTTTTTATGCTTTTGTAAGCAGGTGGCTTTTGTGGTTTGTTATGAGACTCCGAAGAATCTGTGAATCCATTAGTTTTCTTGCATAAAATTAGCAGTAAAGCAACCAAGCACCAGAAAAGCACAAGATCAGAAATTCGAGGAATGCCGGTAATCATGTTAATTGTGTAACCACTTAGTGCTGAAAGACTGCCCAGAAAGATATACGAGATATTGGGGCGGTTTAAGGCAACGTACCCGATTCTGCTAATTCCAACCACGAATATTGCAACTATCAAACCAAGGTAGGAAATAAATCCTAAGAATCCAAGTTCTACCGCGGTATGGATAAAGTGATTATGAGCATAATTCGGAACACCGCCGGAGCCGTTATCGAAATTAACGTTTGCCCTCAATGGAAATACTATATGGAATAAATCTGGACCGTAACCAACTACATGTCTCGATAGCTGCCTTTCATTTTCCTCGAATGGAAACCACGGTCTATCGGATAGCAAATCAGAGGAAGCTTGCCATATTTCTATTCTGCCTCCCATTGTTCCCGAAATAGTTTCTGTATATGTTGATCCTAGTCGATCAGTGATTGGCTGGGTCAACTCATTAAACTCTGTCCTAACGGAACCGATGCTTAAGAGGAAACCTAAAACTACAACAAAGAAAACCCCGATAGCTAGAAAAGGCTTCAGGGAGTAACTTTGCTTTCGCCTATTGGTAACCCAAACGAGGAGTAGAAAAACCCCTACAGAAAAGGAATAACTTATGATGGCTGATCTTCCGAGTGATACGAAAAGTCCTAATAATTGTGGCATAAAAAATGCTGTGAAAGCGAAAATTGATACCCATTTCAGTTTCCCGAAACCTTGAATTAATAGCGCAAGCGTAAGAGGGGCGGTAAGCAGCAAGAAATTTGCAACGAACAACGCGTTTCCCATCGTTGCTGTAGGCCGCACGTATGCAGTTTGGACTATGCCTAATGGATCAAGGTTAAAATATTGAAGTGAACTGTAGATGGCCACTAGCCATCCAGAAATAACTATAGTTATAACGAGACGGAAAATCTGTTTTTCGTTCTTTAGATATCTTAGCAGCACTAGCCATAGTGCGAAGTAGCAGACAATGTTGTATAAGGAATAGCCCTCTGCTCCGGGATCTTTTCCCCATAAGCTAACCCTGGGTGACCCTGAAAAGGCTGTAGATGTAATATTTGAGACTAGATAAGCGATTGCGAAACAAGTAATCCAGTTTGCTTGATCTTTTTTCAACCATGCGGAAAATCTGGTGATAGGATTATAGTTTCGTAGACTTCGTATGGATGCAAAATTAGAGTTTCTGAGATCTAATAAGAAAAGCCCAACAATTATCCCTATGAGTAGTCGAAATACAGTAACCTTGGGTATTTGATAAGGGAATATTAACGATTCCGTGTAAAGGTGAGATACAAAAACCAAAGGTGTTAAGCCGATTGCAGCTAGCCAAAGAAACTCAAGAGAGATTTTTAGAACACTATGGCCATTACGAGTCGTTGCTGTGGAAGTCATGATATTGCCGGTCATTGATAGATTTCTGGTTGGCCGTATTGTAGGACAGGGCTTTTGGCATCCCGTCTAGACTCGTAAATAGATTCCATGGTAATTTGAGCCAGTTTTCTTGGATCGTGATATAGAGGGTCATCTGTGTTTAGTAGAGACTCAAATAGGATTGGCGCTGTTCCCTTATGCTCAGTAAAAGGTTTTATTAGCAAGTTTGCTGTAGCGGGGTCTAAATTATCGGGGATGTGGTTATTTGCTAAAACTAGATCTGGAACGGCAGGTTTCATGTAGTCATAAATTATCTGAATATGGTCATCCAAGCTGAAAGAAGTAGTTTCACCAG
>CEUZ01172312.1_pt1 | contig 16587 bp, 17 predicted proteins | sample 361511 | NCBI WGS metagenome assembly CEUZ01 (sample SAMEA2622822, study PRJEB7988) | marine metagenome | biome: marine biome (ENVO:00000447); feature: surface water layer (ENVO:00002042); material: "saline water (ENVO:00002010), including plankton (ENVO:xxxxxxxx)" | depth 5 m
ATGGTAATGTTGAGATTAAATGTTCCTTCAGTTTTTATTTATGGAGGCTCTATACTTCCAGGAAATTTTAAAGGAAAAGACGTTACCATTGTAGATGTTTTTGAAGGTGTAGGTAAACAATCAACCGGAAAAATGAGTAAAGAAGATTTACTTGAGTTAGAAAGTGTAGCTTGCCCTTCAGGAGGATCATGTGGAGGTCAATTTACAGCTAATACTATGGCGTGTGTTTCTGAGGCTATCGGATTAGCCTTACCAGGTTCTGCTGGAACTCCCGCCGTATATGAAACTCGAGATAAATTTGCTGTTGCAAGTGGGGAAGCGGTAATGAATTTAATAGAAAAAAATATTAGACCAAGAGATATCGTGACAAGAAAGTCATTAGAAAATGCTGCTGTGATAGTAGCTGCGTCTGGTGGATCAACTAATGCAGCATTACATTTACCTGCTATAGCAAATGAAGCAGGAATTAAATTTACATTAGAAGATGTGACTAATATCTCAAAAAAAACACCTTATATTGCTGATCTTAAACCTGGCGGCAAATATGTTGCTAAAGATCTATATGAAATAGGAGGTGTGCCAATTTTAATCAAAGCATTATTGGATGGTGGTTTTTTACATGAAGATTGTTTAACAGTTTCTGGAAAGACGATAGCTGAAAATCATAAAGATATTGTTTTTCCACCCAATCAAAAAATAATTTATAAAACATCAAAACCTTTAAGTTCAAGTGGAGGTTTTGTCGGTCTTAAAGGAAACTTAGCACCTGACGGAGCAATAGTTAAAGTTGCTGGTATGAAAAGAAGAAAATTTAAAGGAAAAGCAAAATGTTTTGATGGTGAACCTTCCGCACTTAATGCAGTGCTTGACAGAAAAATAAAACCTGGCGACGTAATAGTTATTAGATACGAAGGACCGAGAGGAAGTCCTGGTATGCCTGAAATGTTATCGACTACTGGAGCTATATATGGACAGGGGTTAGGTGAAGAAGTTGCTTTAATTACTGATGGACGTTTTTCCGGTGGAACACATGGTTTTTCTATCGGTCATGTTGGTCCAGAAGCTGCCGTAGGTGGACCTATAGGATTAATTAAAAATGGAGATGTAATTGAAATAGATGCTGATAAAGGTTTATTAAAAGTGAATTTATCATCTAAAGAGCTTATTAAAAGAAAGAAAAAATGGAAACCAAAAAAAATTGAATATACTTCTGGAACCTTGTGGAAATATTCTCAGTCTGTAGGACCAGCTTTTAAAGGTGCTGTTACACACCCTGGGGCATTTAAAGAAAAAAAATGCTACGCAGATATATAAATTACAAATGAAAATAAAACCAGTAATTTTGTGTGGTGGGGCAGGAACTAGATTGTGGCCAAAATCAAAAAAAAATTTACCAAAGCAGTTTATTAATTTTGGTGGTTGGAACTTATTCCAAAAAACTCTTAGTAGAATTAAGAATCCTATATTCGATGATCCTATAATTAGTACTAATTTGACTTATTTGAATTTAGTACGAAGATATTTGTCAAAGTTTAAAATAAATAAATATAAGATAATTTTAGAACCATTAAAAAAAAATACTTCTGCTGCAATATTATCAAGTACTCTTTTAGATGAGATCCCTCACTTCCAGCCAATGATTTTCTTCCCAGCAGATCATTTAATTGAGAAAACTAATAAATTTAACAAGTCTATTGTTCATCATAAGAAGTATTTAGATGATGAAAATATCTTTATTTTTGGTATTAAGCCTAATCAACCATCATCTCAATATGGGTATTTTTTAACAAAAAAAAATTCTGAAGGAGTTAACCAGGTTACAAAATTTATTGAAAAACCTAGTTTAGCTAATGCCAAGAAAGTTATTAAAAAAAATGGATATTGGAATTCAGGAATAATTTTTGCAACAAAAGTATCTATCATTAATAATTTTTATAATTTTGAGCCAAATACTTTAAAACATTGTATTAATGCTGTAACAAAATCGAAAGTTCTAAAAAATATTTTTTATTTAGATAAAAACTCATTTAAGAATGTCACTGAAAAATCATTTGATTATGCTATTTTAGAAAAATCTAACAATATTAATGCTATTAAATTAAATATACCTTGGTCTGATTTAGGTAGCTGGAAGGAAATTTCAAATATTTTTAAGAAAAATAAATCTAAATATTTTAATAAAAATAATGTTTTTTATAGACCTTGGGGGAGGTTTACAAATCTATTTATCGGAAGGGGTTTTTTAATAAAAGAGCTGATCGTTAAACCCAAGTCATCAATAAGTTTACAAAAACATAATTATAGAACCGAACATTGGACAGTTGTTTCAGGCAAACCAAAAATAACAATCAATAATAAAAAATTTTTTAAGCTTAGAAACGAAACTGTTTTTATACCCAAAGGCTCAATCCACAGAATAGAAAATCTTTATAAAAAACCTGTTAAAATCATGGAAGTTCAAATTGGTTCAATTTTAAAAGAAACTGACATTATCAGATACAAAGATATATACGGTAGAGCTAATTAATTTCTAGCTCTATTGGAGTATGATCTGACGGTTTAATTTTTGATCTTGGTTTTTTATTAATGTTTACACTTTTAATTGAGTTTAGAAGATTATTTGATACTAGAAAATGATCTATTCTCATACCATGATTTTTTTGCCAAGCGCCCGACATATAATCCCAAAAAGTATATTCATTTTTATTTTTATTAAAATGTCGATAAATATCGTGAAAACCTAGATTTACCAATTCACGAAATTTTTTTCTTATCTCTAATTTAAATAATGCGTCATTAGTATATTTTTTATAATCATAAACATCATTTTCTTCTGGAATTACATTAAAATCCCCACCTATGATAATATTTGAATTTTCTCTTAATGTTTTTTTTATTTTTTTTATAAATGAGTTGTACCAATCTTTCTTATATTCATACTTTTCAGTATCAACAGGATTACCATTAGGAACGTATATATTTATTAATTTAATAAGTTTTGATTTTTCTTTTATATCGCCTGTAATAATTCTGGCTTGGCTCTTTTTATCTTTAATAAAATCTACATCAATTTTGCCGATATTACCTTTTGATAGAAATGCAACTCCATTATAACTTTTTTGTCCAAACACATGTGATTTATAGCCTAAATCACTAAAATCATTAATTGGGAAATTTTTATTCTCAGTTTTTATTTCTTGAATTAATAAAATATCTGGATTTGAAGCTTTAAGATAATCAAGTATGTTTAAAACTCTAGCCCTGACTGAATTTACATTCCAAGAACTTATTTTCATCAAAATGAAAATGATATACCGCAGCCACAAGAAGATTTTGTTTTAGGGTTTGAAATTTTAAAAGAAGTTCCAATAAGTTCTTCTGAGAAGTCAATCTCAGAGCCCTTTAGCATTTCAAGTGAAGATTTGTCTATAACTATATTCTCATGTTTTAAATCATTTTCATCTATTTTATTATCAAAAGTGAAATCGTATTTAAAACCTGAGCAACCACCACCTTTTACAGCAATTCTAAAAAAAGTGCCTGATGGTTTTTTTAATATTAGCTGGTTAATTTTTTCCACAGCTTTTTTACTAAAATTTATTTCTTTAATCATTTTTACTTACTTTGTTGTAATATAATCTCCTTAATTAAATTATGCAAAAAAAATATAATGAAAATCACCTTAAATCCTATGCGGTAAAATCGATTAATTCCAAAGGAAGAATTTTTAGAGAATCTGAAAATTTCATTAGATCTCCATATCAAAGAGATAGAGATAGAATAATACATTCCTCATCTTTTAGAAGGCTTAAGCACAAAACCCAAGTCTTTGTTAATACTGAGGGGGATCATTATAGAACGAGACTTACTCATTCAATGGAGGTTTCTCAAATTGCAAGAACTTTAGCAAGAACTTTAGGTTTAAATGAAGACTTAACTGAAACTTTGAGTTTGTCTCACGATCTTGGCCACACGCCGTTTGGTCATGCTGGTGAAGAAGTCCTAAATAAATGTATGAAAAAATATGGCGGATTTGATCACAATATACAAACCTTAAGAATAGTTACTCTAATTGAAAATAAGTATTATGGCTTTCATGGATTAAATCTTACGATAGAGACATTGGATGGATTGATAAAACACAATGGCCCAATAAAAAACCTGAATCCATATAAAAAGATTTTAGATAAAGGCTTATTTGGTAATAAAATATCTTTTAATACATATCCATCAATGGAAGCACAAATTGCGGCTATATCTGATGATATCGCTTATAACAATCATGATTTAGAAGATGGACTAAGAGCAGGTTTGTTCACAATTGAGAAATTAAAAAAAATATCATTTATATCCAAAATGATTGAAAAGCATTTAAAAAATATAAAGAAATATAGAAGAGAGATAATAATCAACCAAATAGTAAGAGAGCTAATAAATTTGATGGTTGTAGATGTTATTAATACAACCAATAAAAATTTAAAGAAAATTAACCCACAATCAATAAGTGATATATATAAACAAGGTCACATGATAGTTCATTTTTCAGATAAAATGAGAAAAATAGATAAGCAAATAAAATCTTTTTTGAAAAAAAATATGTATCATCATAAAAATGTTATCGTTAATACAAATAAAGGGAAAAAAATAATAAAAGATTTATTTTCATATTTATTTAAAAATAGCAATAAATATATTGAGCGCCAGCAATTAAAATACGGAACTAAAGAAAGATTAATTGCAGATTTTATTGCTGGTATGACAGACAGATATGCAATTAATTTACATAAAAAAATAAAATGAATTTATTTATAGAGTACCAAAAAAAAATTTTCAAAAGTATTAAAGAATTGGAAAAGAAAGGATTAATAAAAGTTCCTTCAAATTTAAAGAGCTTTACTGTGGAGTTGCCTCCAAAAAATCAAAACGCAGACCTATCGTGTAATGCAGCTTTAATAATGTCAAAAATTAATAATACCTCACCTAAAGAGTTAGCAGAGATTTTAAAAAAGCAATTATTATCAAGCTTCAAAGAATTTAAAAATATAGAAATTGCTGCACCAGGTTTTTTAAACATCTATTTTGATATTTCATTTTGGAGAGACTATCTAGTTAAAATTGTTCAACTCAATTCTAAATTTGGATGCAACAAAACCAGTAAAAAAAAGTATAATATAGAATTTGTATCTGCAAATCCAACTGGTCCACTTCACGTTGGCCATTGTCGTGGTGCTATATTGGGTGATGCACTATCTAATATACTTAGTTTTAATGGAAATAAAATAACAAAGGAATATTACGTAAATGATTATGGCTCTCAAATAAGAAATTTTGTTTTATCAGTATATTGCAGAATACTAGAAATTAGCAAAAAAAAACCGTTTCCATCTAATAAAGATTTATACCCTGGAGATTATATAGTTGATATCGCAAAAAAAATAATTAAAAAAAAATCTATCAAGAATTTTAGTAGCTTTGAAAAAATTTATAAAAAACTATCTATAGAATCATTAAAATATTCAATGCAAATGATTAATGAAAATTTAAAATTACTAGGTATAAAACATGATTCATTTATTTATGAATCTAAACTTATAAACAACAATGAGGTTTCAAAGGTAATTAAAAAATTAAAAAAGAAAAATTATATATATGAAGGTAAATTAGAGACTCCCAAGGGTGAACAATCTAAAGATTGGAAAATAAGAAATCAATTATTGTTTAAATCAACAATGTTTGGAGACGACACTGATAGACCGCTACAAAAGGCAGACGGATCATGGACTTATTTTGCTGGTGATTTAGCTTACCACTCTAATAAAATTTCTAGAAAATTTGATATTTTAATAAATATTTTAGGTGCAGACCATGCTGGTTATACTAAAAGAATTACTTCAGGCACCAAAGCAATTTCTGATAATAAAGTTGATTTAATATGCAAAGTTTCACAACTAGTAAAATTATTTAAAGATGGAAAGCCTTTTAAAATGTCAAAAAGAAAAGGTGATTATATCACTGTAAATGATTTAATTAAGGAAGTAGGGAAAGATTCTGTGAGGTTTATGATGCTAAGCAGAAGCAATGATGTTGAGTTGGATTTTGATTTTAAAAATGTAACAGAGAAATCAAAGGAAAATCCAGTTTTTTATGTTCAGTATGCGTTTGCACGTATTAATTCAATTTTTAAATTACTTAAACTTGATTTAAATAAAAAGATTAAAATTAATAATAATGAATTTACACTAAATGAGCATGAAATTCAGATTATGAAAAAAATATCTGAATGGCCAAGATGTATGGAAATATGTTCAAATAAACTTGAACCACATAGAATTTCTTTTTATTTATATGAGCTTGTAACTTTATTTCATGCTTATTGGAATATGGGTAAAGTAAATAAAGAATTTAGATTTGTGCCCGAAAATTCTAATTTAAACAATTCTAGACTTATACTTTTACAGGCACTATCAATTGTGATAAAAAATGGTATGTCTATACTTGGAGTTTCTACTCCTAGAAGCATGTAATGTTTCAAAATATTAAAAATTTTTTATTTATAATATTTATCTCTATTTCTATTTTTTTTGTAATAAAACATTATTTGTCAGAACAAAATATTGTTTTAACTAATAAATCGAGATCATCATATACTTTGGATACAAGCAAAAATTTAGCAGTATTAAAAAATGATACAGATAATATTATTGTATATAAAAATGATCTTGAAGAATTTAAAAAAAAGCGAAAAAAAAGATTCTGGGAGAAGCTAATTTCTGGTGAGAATGAATAGTAAGTCAATAATTTTTGGTATAAAGGGTTATAAATTAACAAAAAAAGAGAGAATTCTTTTTAAGAGGCATAAACCATGGGGAATTATATTATTTTCAAGGAATATTCAAAGCATTAGTCAATTAAAGGAGTTGATTTTAGATATAAAGCAATGCTTTAAACAAAAAAATTATCCAATTTTAATTGATACTGAGGGAGGAAAAGTTTCCAGACTTAATAAAATAATAGATTTGAGTTTGTTTTCACAAAATTATTTTGAAAAAATATACAAAAAAGATAAAAAATTATTCTTTACCTATTATAAAATATATATTGATTCTGTCAGCAGTATATTAAAAGACGTTGGAATTAATATTAATACTGTACCAGTATTAGATGTCAGAAGAAAAAATGCACATGATATTATAGGATCAAGATCTTTTTCTGAAAACACAAAAACTGTTTCTACAATGGGAAAAATATGTATTAATTATTATAAGAGAAATAAAATTGCTACAGTTATTAAACATATACCAGGCCATGGTTTATCAAAATACGACAGTCACAAGAGAACACCGACTATTAAGAAAAATAAGAAAATACTTATAAATAAAGATTTTAAACCCTTCAAGGAGTGCAAGTCACTGTTTGCTATGACTGCTCACATTGTGTATGAAAAATATGATCCTAATAATACAGCTACACATTCTAAAATAATTGTTAATAAAATCATACGTAAACATATAAGTTTCAAGGGTATTTTAATTTCCGACGATATATCTATGAAGTCATTAAAGTTGGGTTTAATAGAAAATACAAGGAGAGCTTTAGATGCAGGTTGTAATTTAATATTACATTGTAATGGCAATATAAGAGAAATGAATAAACTAGTAAAAGTTGTACCCAAAATTAATAAGTTTATTCAAAAAAAAACATCAGATTTCTATAATTTTTTAGGATAAAATAAATTTTATGGAATATACAGAAAACAATTCAATGAAAATTAATATAGACAACTACTCGGGACCTTTAGAAGTTTTGTTGGATTTGGCCAAAGCACAAAAAGTTGATCTGGCAAACATTTCAATTACGCAACTGGCCGATCAATTTATAGATTTTATCAGCAAAGCAAAAAAAATTAATTTAGATATAGCGTCAGAATATTTACTAATGGCAACTTGGCTTGCATACCTTAAATCAAAACTTTTGTTACCCGAAGATGATGAAGATGAATTCAAAGCTAAAGAAGTAGCAGAAAAACTAAAATTACAATTAAAGAAATTGGAATTAATAAGATTATTTTCTGACCAACTTCTAAAAAAGAAAAGGTTAGGCGTTGATGTTCATATGAGAGGAATGACTGGTGGTATTAGAACATCAATAAATTCTAAATATGCTGTAACATTGTATGAGTTATTGAAAGCCTACTCAAACCATATTATGAAAAAAAATTTTTTATCTATTAATATTCCAAAACTTCCTGTCTGTACTACTGAGTATGGTATTGAAATAATAAAAAAAAATATGAGCAAATTAAATGATTGGAAAAATATATCTGAACTTATACCCTCTAAATTTAAAAAAAATACCAACCTTAAAAGAACAGGTATTGCAGGTATTTTTTCAGGTGCTCTTGAATTAAGCAGGGAAGGTATAATTACAATTATGCAAAAAAAGAACTTTGATACAATGTTAATTAAAGAAAAAAAATGAAAAAGAAAAATGGATCAACAGTAGTAAAATTTCCGAATACTACTGCACAACTAGAAAGACAAACTGAAGCAATTTTATTTGCTGCAGATGAACCGTTAGATATAGAAAGTATTAAAGAAAAATTAAAAACAAGAGCAGATATTAAAAAAATTTTAGATAATTTACAAAACCAATATAAAAATCGTGGAATAAATCTAGTTTGCATTGCAAACAAATGGTCATTTAGAACTGCTGATAATCTTTCTAAGTTTATGAATTTACAAGTTTTTACAAAAAAAAAACTTTCTAAAGCAGCAATAGAAACTCTTGCAATCATTGTTTATCATCAACCAGTTACCAGATCTGAAATTGAAGAAATACGAGGAGTCTCATTTGCTACCGGAACATTAGAAACTTTATTGGAGATGAATTGGGTAAGACCTGCTGGAAGAAAAAATGTACCAGGAAAACCTATTCAATACACAACGACAGATGACTTTTTAAGTCACTTTAATCTGCAAAAACTTTCAGATTTACCTAATATTGAAGAACTTACTTCAGCAGGTCTGATTGATAATGCAAATATTGATACTTCTATATTTGGAACAGGAAAATTTTACAAAGAGCAGTTAGAGGAAAAAAAAGAGAATATATATTCAAATATAGATGATATGCTGTCTAATACTTTAAAATCTGAAGAAGATTAAATGATAGCTTTAATAAATTTAAAAAATTGTATATAATTTAAGCATGAGCATAGGTTTTTGGCAAATTGCGATAGTAGTTGTTCTAGTAGTCCTTCTTTTTGGAAGAGGCAAAATATCATCTTTAATGGGTGATGTAGCTAAAGGAATTAAAAGTTTTAAAAAGGGGATGTCAGACAATCCTGATCAGAATGATTTAAAATCATCATCTGAGGAAAAATCAAGCACAGATAAAGATCCTGAGAATAAATAAATCAAAATGCCACAAATTGGATGGTTTGAGATACTGATAATTGTGGCGCTTGCGATCTTAGTTATAGGCCCCAAAGATTTTCCAGTTGTATTAAAAAAAGTAGGAGGTTGGATCGGCTCCGTTAAGAGATATTTTAATGCAATACAAAAAGATGTTATTGATGTTCAAAGTAATTTTGAAAAAGAAATTTCCATAAAAGAAGATAAATCAAATAAAACTAAAGTTAATGAAAAAGATGAATGATGAAAAAAGTAAACAAGGTAGTTTTGTCGATCACTTAACTGAACTTAGATCTAGGTTAGTAAAATCTTTTATTTACCTATTTATTTGTTTTATTGTATCGTATTTTTTTGCAGAAAATATTTATAGATTTTTAGTAGAACCTTATGCGGAGGCTGTTAAAGATGATCCAAATAATAGGCGTTTAATTTTTACTGCTTTACATGAAACTTTTATAACTTATCTGAAGGTTGCTTTTTTTACAGCAATATTTGTTACAAGCCCTATTATATTAACTCAGATTTGGAAGTTTATTGCTCCAGGATTATATAAAAATGAAAAAAAAGCTTTACTTCCGTATCTAGTAGCTACTCCAACTCTATTTTTATTAGGAGGAATGCTTGTTTATTATTTAGTTATGCCTCTTGCAATTAAATTTTTTCTATCCTTCGAAACATCTGCGCAAGTAACATCTCTACCAATACAACTCGAAGCAAAAGTTAATGAATATTTATCTTTAATTATGAGACTAATTTTTGCGTTTGGTATCAGTTTTCAATTACCAGTTTTATTAAGTCTCTTAGCCCGTGTAGGTTTTATTGATTCAGAATTTTTAAAAACTAGAAGAAAATATGTTGTAGTAATAATTTTTGCTGTTGCCGCAATATTAACACCTCCAGATCCAATTACTCAAATTGGTCTTGGAATACCTTTGTTAATACTTTATGAATTATCTATATTGTCAGTGAAGATTATAGAAAAGAAGCAAAAAGATGCATAACATAAAATTTATTAGAAAAGAGCCTGACCTTTTCACAAAAAAGCTTAAAAATAGAAATCAAGAGGTAAATTTAAATACTTTACTGGATTTAGATAAAAAAAATAGAAATTTAATTCAAGAAAAAGAAAAACTTGAACAAGAAAAAAAAATTATATCCAAAAAAAATGACAAAAAACTCTTTACTAGATCTAAAGAGATATCTGTTGAAATAGATAAGATTGAAAAATCCCAAAAACTATTAAATGACAAAATTCAACTATCTATAAGTTCTCTACCTAACCTTGCCTTAGAAGATGTTCCTATTGGTAAGGACGAAACTTCAAATAAGGAGATAAAAAAAGTTGGTAATTTTTTTAAATTCGATTTTAAACCACTTTCCCACTATGAGTTAGGAAAAAAACTTAGCTTAATGGACTTTGAAGCAGCAACTAAAACTTCCGGTGCAAGATTTGTTTTCCTTAAAGGGAAATTAGCTATGCTTGAGCGCGCGATTTCAAATTTTATGCTTGATTGTCATACTAATGAGTTTGGTTACAACGAAATATCGCCACCTCTTATTGTTAATGATAAAACTATGTTTGGAACAGGTCAACTTCCCAAATTTGAAGATGATCAATTTGAAATAAAATTAGAAAACGAAACTTCAAGAAAATTTCTTATACCAACTGCAGAAGTTATTTTAACAAATATTGTAAGAGATAGTTTTATTTCTAAAAATGATTTGCCTTTGCGATTTGTGGCTTCTACAGCATGTTTTAGAAAAGAAGCTGGAAGTTATGGAAAAGATACTAAGGGTATGATTAGACAACACCAATTTTATAAGGTTGAACTAGTTAGTATTGTTGAACCAAACAAATGTTTAGAAGAACTTGATAGAATGACAAATTGCGCAAAAGAAATTTTAAACAAATTGAAACTTCCTTACAGGATTATATTATTATCAACTGGCGATATGGGTTTTAGCGCTGAAAAAACCTATGATTTAGAAGTTTGGATACCTTCAGAAAATAAGTACCGTGAAATATCTAGCTGTTCATCATGTGGCCAATTTCAAGCTAGGAGAATGCAAGCTAAGTACAAAAATGATAAAAATGAGAGCGATTTTCTGGGTACACTAAATGGGTCTGGCCTAGCTGTCGGTAGAACACTGATTGCTATAATGGAAAACTACCAGCAAAAAGATGGAAGCATCATGATTCCGGAAGTTTTAAGACCTTATATGCATGGAGAAAAACAAATAGGTTAATTCTTATTGTTTATTTTTTTTTTTTAGTATAATCATAGTAGAAATTTAGGAGCTAATATGTCTGGTTCAGGTTTTGCACAGTTTATTCCATTAATTTTAATCTTTGTTATTTTTTATTTCTTTCTTATAAGACCTCAACAAAAGAAAGTTAAAGACCATAAACAAATGGTTGCATCGTTAAAAAGGGGAGATCAAGTGGTTACTTCCGGAGGCATAATAGGCAGAATTGAAAGAATAATTGGTGATGATAAAGTAGATGTTTCAATTTCTGAAAATGTTACGATTCAAGTTGTTCAATCTACAATACAAAGTTTGGTAAAAAAACCTGATACAAAAAAATAATTATATTTTGTGTTATATTTTTCAAAAATTAAATTACTTGCAATTTATTTAATTATACTTTTTTTATCAGTTTTTGCCCTATTTAACTTTATTGATAATAAAGAAAATATTTTTTTATCCAAAAAAATTAATTTAGGATTAGATCTTCAAGGAGGTTCTTATTTATTATTAGAGGTTAATTCTGAACCTATCGTTGAACAGTATCTTCAACAAAAACTTATTGAACTTAGAAAAAATTTTAAGAAAAATAATATTAAGTATCAAAACTTAAGTTTAAAAAATAAATCAATAAATTTTTTATTAAAAAATGAAGATGTTGATAAATTTGAAGAGTTCTTTTTAAATAAAGAAAATGAAATTAATATTTATTATGATCAATATAGATCTTATGAGATGGATCATTCTGTTGTTGATGGTTTGTTTAAGTTAAAATATTCGAAGTTTGGTTTAATTGAAATCAAAAACTCAACATTAAATCAATCTTTAGAAATAGTTAGAAGAAGGATTGATGAAGTCGGAACAAATGAACCTACTATTATTAGAAGAGGTAATGACAGAATACTAATAGAGTTACCCGGGTTAGAGGATCCCAATAGAATAAAAAAACTTTTAGGTCGTACTGCCAATTTAACTTTTCGTTTAGTTACACAACAAGAGGATTCCTTTGGTTCTGAATTATTACTTTTTGAAAATAGTGATGAAGGTTTAAATATAAGCAAAAGAGTTATAGTAAGTGGTGATAATTTAATGAATGCTAAAGCTGCATTTGATAATCAAACCAATCAACCGGTCGTTAGTTTTACTTTTGATAGGGTAGGAGCTAAAAAGTTTGGTAGAGCAACTTCAGACTACATTGGTTCAAGAATCGCAATAATTTTAGATGGAAAAATAATTAGCGCTCCTGCTATTAGAGAACCTATTCTTGGTGGAAACGGTCAAATAACAGGAGATTTTACTTTTCAATCAGCAACCGACTTATCTTTACTTCTTAGATCTGGTGCGCTTCCAGCGCCTTTAGAAATTGTAGAGGAAAGGACAGTTGGTCCAGATCTTGGAGAAGATTCAATAAAAGCAGGAGCGATCTCTCTAATTATTGGTTTTTTATTGGTAATTTTTTATATGTTATTTAAATATCGAAAACTTGGAATTATTGCTGACTTAGCTTTAATAGTTAATTTAATACTTTTAATTGGTGTCTTAACAATTTTGGAAGCTACTTTAACTTTACCTGGCATAGCAGGAATAATTTTAACAGTAGGTATGGCCGTAGATGCCAATGTACTAATATTTGAAAGGATAAAAGAAGAATTAAAGACAGAAAATTCTATAATTCATGCTTTTGACAGCGGTTATAAAAAAGCACAATCAGCTGTACTTGATGCAAATATAACTACACTAATCTCTGCAGTTATACTTTTTTTTCTAGGATCTGGCCCCGTTAAAGGTTTTGCTGTTACATTGGGAATAGGAATTTTAACTACTTTATTCTCTGCATATTTGTTTGCTCGTCATCTTTCATCATTTTATGTAATGAAAAATAAGGACAAAAAAATTACTATATGAACTTTAAAATACCAAAAGATATTAAATTTTCTAATTATTATAAGAAATTAAATATATTTTCATTAATATTAATTACTTTTTCAGTCACAATAATTTTGTTTAAAGGATTAAATTTAGGTGTTGATTTTGTGGGAGGAACTTTAATTGAGGTTAGAGTGGAAAACAAATCAGTTAGTATTGGTGAAATAAGACAGTCATTGATGAAAATGGAGTTAGGTGATGTTAATGTTAAAAAATTTGGTAAAGAAAACGATTATTTGGTTAAAATAGAAACAAATAGCGTAAATAATCCAGATTTTATTGCAGAAATAAATAATAAACTATCTTCGGACTTGGGATCTGTAATAAATTTTAGAAGAGTTGAAAATGTTGGTCCAAAAGTTAGTAATGAATTGTTAAAAGCTGGATTATTAGCAATAAGTTTGTCCTTAGCCGCTATGTTGTTTTACATTTGGATTAGATTTGAATGGCAATTTAGTTTAGCTGCAATAGCAGCAATAATACATGACGTTATAATCACTGTTGGTATTTTTTCTTTTTTATCTTACGAGGTTAACTTATCAATTGTGGCTGCCGTGCTCACCATAGTTGGTTATTCAATGAATGATACAGTTGTTATATTTGATCGTATAAGAGAAAATTTAAAAAAGTATTTAAAGATTTCAATATCAGAAATATCTAATATTTCCACAAACGAAACTTTATCAAGAACCTTAATTACATCAGTCACTACATTGCTAGCTTTATTCTCAATATATTTATTTGGTGGATCAATATTAAAAGGTTTTTCTTTCGCAATGATCATCGGTGTTATCGTTGGTACGTATTCATCAATATTTGTTGCTACACCAATATTAAAATATACGAATGTAAAACAAAAAACCGTCGAAAAAATTAGTGGAGAGAATAATTAATATAGGTTTTGTGCCATTACCATTGAAAGTAACATTGGTAATGATAACAATGTATTTATTCTTGAGGTTAGCATTGCAGTCTTGGCTGCTTTAGGTTTTTCTTCTGGTGAACACTCAACTATACCCAGAGCTTTTTTCTGATTAGGCCAAATAATAAACCAAACATTAAAAGCCATAATTAAACCTAGCCACATTCCAATACCTATAGCTGTGTTTTTTCCACCACCACTTCCTATACCAAGAGCCATGGCTTGATGGACATAACCATTTAAATAAGCGACAATTAATCCTGTAACAATTGTAGCTAATGCTGCCCATCTGAACCAGAATAGTACAGCTGGTGCAATTACTTTACCAATAGCAGGTTTTTGTTCATCAGGAATTTTTGGCATACTTGGTATTTGAACAAAATTTAAGTACCAAAGTAAACCAATCCACATAACACCCGCTAGAACATGAAGATATCTAAATAACCAACTCCAAAACAGTTGATCAAAAGCCCAATCTCCGCCAGCAAAGAATAGTCCTATAAATAACAAAATAGCTAGAACTATCGATAGGTGTATAGTTTTTGATAGTGATTGTAATATTGAAACCATAAAGAAATTATATCATTTTTTAAGACAAAACTAAGCTGTTTTTTTTAGCTTACCGTTCATTATACTTTTTAGGAAATCCCCAGTATAACTGCCATTTATTTCAGTAATCTTTTCAGGGTTTCCTTCTGCGATGATTTTTCCACCATTTATTCCACCATCAGGACCCATGTCGACAACCCAATCTGCAGTTTTTATAACATCAAGATTATGTTCGATTACAACCACTGTATTTCCTTGAATGACGAAAGTTTGCAGAATTTCTAATAATTTTTTAATGTCATGAGAGTGTAAACCTGTAGTTGGTTCATCCAAAATATACATAGTTCTTCCCGTGGATCTTTTTGATAATTCTTTAGCCAATTTAATTCGTTGCGCCTCACCACCAGATAATGTTGTGGCTTGTTGCCCAACTTTTATATAGCCAAGACCAACCTTTTTTAAAGTCAATAGTTTTGATCTAACAGCAGGTATGTTTTCAAAAAAGTCACAACCTTCATCAACAGTCATGTTTAATACATCGGCAATATTTTTATCTTTATATTTAATCTCTAAAGTTTCACGATTATATCTAGTTCCTTTACAAACATCACAAGCGATATAAACATCTGGTAAAAAATGCATCTCATAGGTTATCACTCCATCTCCTTCACATGACTCACATCTCCCACCTTTAACATTGAATGAAAATCTTCCAACTTTATAACCTCTAGCTTTTGATTCTGGTAAATTTGTAAACCAATCTCTTATTGGTCCAAAAGCACCTGTGTATGTAGCGGGGTTTGATCTTGGAGTTCTTCCTATTGGTGATTGATCTATATCAATTATTTTGTCAATCTGTTCAACACCTTTATAATTTTTAAATGGCATAGGTAATTTTCTAGATTTATTATTGTTAAGCATTAAATTTAACGCATTATATAAAGTATTAACTATTAAAGTGGACTTACCGCTACCTGATACTCCAGTAACGCAGGTAAATGTACCTAAGGGTATTTTGAGGTTAACATTTTTTAGATTATTTCCAGAAGCTCCAAGAATTTCTAAATATCTTCCATTTTTTGCTGTCTTTCTTTTATTTGGAATAGGAATATTTTTTTTATTAGACAAATAGTTGCCAGTAATACTATTTTTAGTATTCATGATTGTTTTAATTTCGCCTTGAGCGACTATATTACCTCCATCAACACCTGCTTCAGGACCTAAGTCAATAATGTGATCTGCGTTTTCCATAGTTTCAGTATCATGTTCAACTACTATTACGGTGTTACCCAAGTCTCTAAGTCTTTTTAGTGCATTGATTAATTTAACATTATCCTTTTGATGTAAACCAATGGAAGGCTCATCTAAAACATATATGACGCCAGTTAGTCCTGAACCTATTTGTGAAGCCAGTCTTATTCTCTGAGACTCACCACCTGACAAAGTCCCAGACTCTCTTGATAATGTAAGATAATCCAAACCAACATTTAATAAAAAATCTAACCTTTCGTTAATTTCTTTTAATATATG
>CEUZ01024381.1_pt1 | contig 16584 bp, 16 predicted proteins | sample 361511 | NCBI WGS metagenome assembly CEUZ01 (sample SAMEA2622822, study PRJEB7988) | marine metagenome | biome: marine biome (ENVO:00000447); feature: surface water layer (ENVO:00002042); material: "saline water (ENVO:00002010), including plankton (ENVO:xxxxxxxx)" | depth 5 m
TTTTTTTTTGGGCTTTTTTTTCAATAAAATCTTTACAAAAGAATTCTAAAAATTATTTTTTTCTATAAAAGTATTATGACAAAAGCTATTAAAGATAATCCTAACTTATGGAAACAAATTATTGCTAAAATAAAATCAGAAGCATGTTACGGAACAAAAGCTGGCCAATGGAGTGCAAGAAAAGCTCAAGCAGCTGTTAAAAGATATAAAGATGCTGGGGGAGGTTACGAAGATGAAAAAGATTCTTCAAATTCTTTACTTAAATGGACAAAACAAGATTGGAGAACCAAATCGGGATTAAATTCTTCAGATACTAAGGAAAGATATTTGCCTGCAAAAGCTATCAAATCATTATCTAAAGAAGAATATATAATTACTTCTGAAAAGAAAAGAGAAGATTCTTTAAAAGGAAAACAATTTAGTAAACAACCAAAATTAATTGCAAAAAAAGTAAAAAAGTATAGAACTTAAATATTAAAATGAATCAAATAAAATTTGAACCTCAATTAACACCTAAAGAAATGTTAAAACTAGGAGTTTTCGGTGGTTATTATTTTGAAGGCGAACATAGTGAATTCCCAAAAGATTGGTTTAAAGATGCAAAACTCAGTAATTCAGGATATGACGTAAATTTAAATTGTTTTAAGATTAATTCTGGATTATCTAGGTCTGAATGGCAAAAAAGTGGATGGATAACTAAAGAAGATCCTCTTGGCTGGTTTCAATGGTATTGTAGATATACTCTGGGTAGAAAAATACCTGATGTAGATAATTTTCAAATTAGTCGATGGGCTGCTTTTGGTCCTAGGCACATAGGTGGAATTAAAGCAAATTGTGAACCGGGAAATTTAGATTGTAGACCAAGGCAAAGACAAGCATTATTACATTGGGCATACGATCCTTTTATATAAATTTATGCGAATTTTTTTAATATTACTTGGATTTCAATTAACATGGCTAGCTTGTGTACTTGGAGAATATTTTAACTACCCATGGCTAGGAATTCCAGTTGGTTTAATATATTTAATTTTATTTTTCTTAAATGTTAATAACAAAAAGTTTGCATTAAAAACAATTTTAATCTTCTCGGTACCAGGATATATATTTGATAGTTCAATGCATGCATTTTATATTTATAAAATTGAAAGTGAGTTGATTATTGGTTTTTTACCAGCATGGATGATAATTTTGTGGCCGAGTTTTACAACACTTTTTGTAGATGTCTTAAATTTTTTAAAAAACAGACCAAAGTTATCAATTTTTTTAGGTATTATTCTTGGCCCAGGTTCATATTACTCAGGCGTTCCTCTTGGTATAGCTAATTATGCAAATTTAAATTTAGGATTAGTATTTATGGCAATATTTTGGGGTATTTTAATGTTTGTATATACAATTTATATAAAAAATATTAAACCAATTTCTGATTTATAAATTTTAAAAAACTTTTCCTATCAGGAGAAGGGCAAACGTAATAATCTTTAAAATTATTTTTTTTTAACGAATTTTCTATTTCGCTACTTAAACTAATACATCCAATATTTTTTAAATACTCACGTAATTTATATTTTAAAACTACACTATTAAAAGATTCTGCGGTTTTTTTTGAAAAAAAAGATATAAAATTTAACTGATTAGATTTTATTTTTTCTAAAATATTTTTATTTATTACTTTTATTTTTTTTGCTTCATAAACGATAACTTTATTAATATTAAATCCTTTTTTTCTTAAAATAGAAATTAAATTAACTGATGTTTCTTTTGCAGAAACATATACCAATTTTTCTTTTTTATTATTAATTTTTTTTTCAATTAATTTTATTAAATCTAAAACATTACCATTTGCAGAATAAACATTTTTAATACTATTTTTTAAACATATTTTTTTTGTGTCTCTTCCTACACAAAGAACTTTATTTTTGAAAGATTTTAAAAAATTTTTACTAAAAAAAACTGCATTACTGCTAGTAAAAATTATTGTATTTGCATATTTAATTTGTTCTTTTTGATTTTTATTTAATTTTAAAGGTTTTATCTCTAACATTGGATTACTTATAAAATTAAATTTTTTATTGGATTTAAATTCATTACTTTGTTTTTTTGGTCGAGTTAAAAGTATTGATATTTCTTTTCTTAAATTATTATTTTTTAAAAAATTTTTTCCTAATTCTTTTTTTAAATTAGCTGCTGATTTTATACCCAAATTCTCAGGATTATTAATTTTGCCTTTTGATTTATAAAAATAAATCCTATTATTATTTGGATCCGGTACTGTAATTGAAAAATTTATAGATTTTTTAATTATTCTTGCATATGCCCCTACAGGACTATCACAATCTGCATTTATTTTTTCAAGAAACTTTCTTTCTGTTTTAACCTCAATTTCAGTTTTAGTATCATTTATTTTTCTTACTAAACTATTGATAATATTAGATTTTTTAAGCACAGTTACCGCAATTGCCCCTTGACCACCTGCAGGAACAAATTTGGAAGAATTTAATATATTTTTTTTTTTATATTTTAAACCTAACCTTTTAACTCCGGCCAAAGCTAGAATAATCGCAAAATAGTTATTATTCTTAAATTTTCTAATTCTCGTTTCAATATTACCTCTCATATATTTTATATTTAAATCAGGTCTCAAATTCTGAATTTGAGTTTTTCTTCTAATAGATGAAGTTCCTATTACGATATTCTTTGGTAATTTTTTAAATGAATAATTATTTTTACTAAATAAAATATCTCTCGGGTCTTCTCTTTTTAAAAAAGCTGAAATAATAATATTTCTTTCAATTTTAGATGGAATATCTTTTGCAGAATGGACCGCTAAATCAATTTTACCTTTTAGTAATAAATCATCTATTTTTTTTGTAAAAAAACCTTTATATCCTGCGTCTAAAATTTTTGATTTATTTATGTCACCTTCAGTTCTAATTTTGATAATTTTAAATGAAAACTTTTCTTTTATTTTCTTTAAACTTTTAAATTTTTCTATAACTAATTTTGCTTGCTTTAAAGCCAATTTGCTTCCACGTGTTCCAACTTTTATTTGTGTAATTGAATTAGACATTTAATTAATATAAGTTAGTAGATTATTTAATATTAATTATAACGAATGTTTTTTTATTATGGTAGTTTTAGGTATTGAAACAAGTTGTGATGAAACTGCAGCTTCTATTGTAGAACATAAAAATGGCAAAAAAAAAGTTCTGTCTAATATCTTATATTCTCAATTTAAAGAACATAAAAAATATGGTGGAGTTGTACCAGAAATTGCTTTTAGAGAGCATGTAAAACTTATTGATAAAATAATAATTAAAGCTCTAAATAAAGGAAAAAAAAAATTTAAAGATATTGATCTTATAGCTGCAACAGGAGGCCCTGGATTGCATGGTGGTTTATTGATAGGTACTACAGTTGCAAAAAGTATTTCTTTGTCAATTAATAAACCTTTTGTACCTATAAATCATTTAGAAGGACATATTTTATCTCCAAGAATAGAATACAATCTTTCTTTTCCATTTTTAGTATTATTAGTAACTGGAGGACACACAATGTTAATCATAGCTCATAAAATTGGAAAATACGAAATCTTAGGTTTAACTTTAGACGATGCTTTAGGTGAAGCTTTTGACAAAGTTGCAAAATTACTAAATATTGGATTTCCTGGAGGTCCACAAATAGAAAAATATGCAAAAAAAGGGGTTCCTAATATTAAGTTTGCTCAACCTTTAATAAATTCTAATGATTGTAATTTTTCTTTTTCTGGATTAAAAACAAGTGTTTTAAAAAAAGTTAGTGAAAAAAAAAACTCAATAAAATTTAAAGAGGATGTTTGTGCTAGTTTTCAATATACAATTCTAAATATACTTGAAAAAAAAAGCGAATTAGCTCTTAAAATTTTTAAAAAAAAATTCCCAACAAAAAAAAAGAATTTTGTTATTGTTGGAGGCGTAGCATCAAATCTTTTTTTAAGAAAAAATTTTAATAAGTTCGCAAAAAAAAATAATTGTAAATTATTTGTACCTAATAAAAGTTTTTGTACAGATAATGCAGCTATGATTGCTTGGACTGCTATGGAAAAATATAATAAAAAAAAAAAAAATAATCTAAATTTTCAACCTTTACCAAATTGGCAAATTTAATATATAATTAAATAATATTAGAAATTATTAAAATGGGATATTGGCTAATAAAATCTGAACCCTATAAAAAAATGTGGAACGCTATTGAAAAAAAAGGTAGCAAAGGATGTTTCTGGAAAAGAGTTAGAAATTACCAAGCTAGAAATTATATGAAACAAATGAAAAAGGGAGATAAATGTTTTTTTTATCATTCAGTAGAAGAAAGACAAATAATTGGTGTTGTTGAAGTAACAAAAGAATATTATCCAGATAATACTGATAATACTGGAAGATTTGTATTGGTTGATGTTAAAACAAAAAAAAAATTAAAAAAACCCGTAACTTTAAAAGAAATTAAATCTAATCCTGATTTATCTCACCTAGCAATTGTCAAACAATCTAGATTATCAGTGATGCCCATTGATTCAAAATCATGGAGTATAATTTGTAAATCAGGAAAATATAATTAATGAGTGATATTTTTAAAGCAGATAGTTTTGTAACTAATTTAAAAAACACAAAACTAAATAAAAAAAAATATGATGAGTTATATAAAAAATCTATAGAAAATAATGATGAATTCTGGAATGAAGTAGCTCAAAGAATATCTTGGAAAAAAAATTATGAAAAAATAAAAGAAGTAAATTACAAAAAAAATGTATCTATCAAATGGTATTTAAAAGGGGAATTAAATGCATGTTATAATTGTGTTGATAGACATTTACAAGAAAGAGGTAATAAAATTGCAATTATATGGGAAGGTGACAATCCTAAAGATTCAAAAAAAATTACATACAAAGAATTATATTTAGAAGTCTGTAAATTTTCAAATGCATTAAAAAACATAGGAACAAAAAAAGGCGATGTTGTTACAATATATATGCCAATGGTTCCTGAGGCTGCTTATGCAATGCTAGCATGCGCAAGAATTGGTGCTATTCATTCAGTTGTTTTTGGAGGATTTTCATCGGAATCATTAGCAGATAGAATTAATGATTGTGATTCTAATTTAATTATAACAGCAGATTATGGTGTTAGGGGTGGTAAAAAAATACCATTAAAAGAAAATGCTGACAAAGCTGCTGTCAAAGCTCCTTGTTTAAAAAAAATGATAGTGGTAAAAAAAACTGGAGATAAAATTCCATGGAATAAAGATAAAGATTTATGGTATCACGAAATAATAAAATCTTCTTCTGATATTGCTCCTCCGGAAAATATGAATTCTGAAGATCCTTTGTTTATTTTATACACATCTGGCTCAACCGGGAAACCCAAAGGAGTTCTTCATACAACAGGAGGATATATTGTTTACGCTTCATTTACACACGAATATATATTTGATATCAAAGAAGACGATATTTATTGGTGTACAGCAGATGTAGGTTGGGTTACGGGACACAGTTACATCTTATATGGACCGCTAGCAAATGGCGCAACTACTTTAATGTTCGAAGGAGTTCCAAATTACCCGGACAGTTCTAGATTTTGGCAAGTAATTGATAAACACAAAGTTAATATTTTTTATACAGCTCCAACTGCTATAAGAGCATTAATGAAAGAAGGTGAAGAACCTCTTAAAAAAACTAGTAGAGAAAGTTTAAGAATTTTAGGAACAGTTGGCGAGCCAATTAACCCAGAAGCTTGGATGTGGTACTATAAAAATGTAGGAAATAGTAAGTGTCCTATAATGGATACTTGGTGGCAAACAGAAACAGGTGGAATATTAATAACTCCTATTCCTGGAGTAACAGATCTCAAACCCGGTTCAGCAACTACACCTTTTTTTGGAATAAAGCCAGAAATTGTTAATAAAGAAGGAAAAATTTTAGAAGGTAAATGTGAAGGAAATTTATGTTTATCTGCATCATGGCCTGGTCAAATGAGAACTGTTTATAAAGATCACGAAAGATTTAAAAATACTTATTTTTCTACATATGAAGGAAAATATTTTACTGGAGATGGATGTAAAAGAGATAAAGACGGATATTATTGGATAACTGGAAGAGTTGATGATGTTATTATAGTTTCAGGTCACAATTTAGGAACTGCAGAAATTGAAAGTGCTTTAGTAGGACATGAAAGTGTAGCTGAGGCAGCTGTTGTTGGCTATCCTCACGATATTAAAGGATGGGGAATATATGCATATGTAACATTAAAAAATGGGTTTGAAGAAACTGAGGAATTGAAAAAAAATTTAATAAATGAAGTAAGAAAAATTGTTGGACCAATAGCATCGCCAGATTTAATACAATGGGCTCCTAGTTTACCTAAAACTCGATCTGGTAAAATAATGAGAAGAATTTTAAGAAAAATTGCTGCTGATGAAAGTGAAGAGTTAGGAGATGTTTCAACGCTTGCTGATCCAACAGTTGTTAATGATTTGGTAAATTCACGTTTAAATAAAAAGTAATTAAAAATCTATACATCTACCTTTAATTTCCCAATCACCATATCTAGTTGGATTAAGTTTTTTTGTAGTCTTTTTTTTTGATTTATCGTTTTTTTTAAATATTTTTTTTTTTTTAATTTTTTGCATATTAATTGTAGAATAATATAGACCAGTGAAAAAAAAAATCAAAATAGCACCTTCTATATTAGCAAGTAATTTTTCAATTCTAGGTGAAGAAATTACAGCTATAAGTAAAGCTGGGGCAGATTATATTCATTTTGACATAATGGATGGTCATTTTGTTCCAAATTTAACCTTTGGTCCTGATACAGTAAAATTTTTAAGAAAATACACAAAAAAGGTTTTTGATGTACATTTAATGATAAAACCAGTAGATAAATTTATAATACCTTTTATTAAAGCAGGAGCAGATATAATTTCATTTCACCCTGAAACTGTAAAAAATGTCAATAAAACCATTAGTTTAATAAAATCATATAAAAAAAAAGTAGGTTTAGTTTTAAATCCAAATATTAATGAAAATAAAATTTATCCATATTTAAGTAAAATAGATTTAATTCTAGTTATGAGTGTTTACCCTGGATTTGGTGGGCAAAAATTTATAAATAGCCAATTAAAAAAAATTGAGAGAATTAATAAAAAAATAGAAAAAGAAAAATTAACTATTGATTTAGAAGTTGATGGTGGAGTTAATTTTAATAATGCAAAAAAAATTATAAATGCAGGTGCTAATGTACTTGTAGCTGGCACTTCTTGTTTTAAAGGTGGCAAAAGATTCTATAAAAAAAATATTTTAAGTCTTAAAAAAACAAAATAATATGGCTTCAATTAAAATAAGAAATTTTCATTTTCAAAGATTTATTGAAAATTTAAAAAGATTTAAATTCTTTATATCTAAAATTTTTTATAACTCCCCAATTTATGGAAAATTCAATTTTGATGAGCTGCCAAATGAAGCAGAAATTGTCTTACCAAATTTATGGGGAGGAGATTTAGAAAAAATAAAAAGTTTTCTAAAAACAAAAATTCCTAATAACAAGAATGTTAAAAACCCTTTTTTTTATTATTATCACTCTTTTGAATTTTTAAATGATTTAAAAGAAATAAGCCAAGAAAATTTAAGAATACATGGAAGACAATTAACATCTGATTGGATAAAAAAAAATAATTCTTGGAAATCAAAAACATGGGATGATTTTACTTTGGCAACAAGAATTTGTAACTGGATTAAAAATTATAATTTTTTTTACAATACAGCTGATGAAGAATTTAAAAAAAAAATATATATCTTAATATTAAGACAAGTTGAACATTTAGTAAAAAACTTTTCAAATATAAAAAGAAATTCTGACTTAATTAGAATAATTAAAGCTTTAATATTCACAAGCGTATATATTCCTAATAAAAAATATTATTATCAAATTGCAATTTTTAATCTTAAATCTGAATTAAATAAACAAATACTAAAAGATGGCTGTCATTTCCAAAGAAATCCAAAAATTCACGCAGAAATTTTAAGAGATCTTTTAGATATAAGAACAATTTTAAGCGCAACAAAAAAAAATGTTTTTTTTGACTTACAAAATACTATTAAAAATATGTCAATCGCTTATAGATTTTTTCTACATAAAGACAACTCTTTGGCAAACTTTAATGGTTTTAATAATATTAATCAAAAAGAAATAAATAATTTAATTACTGAAATTCCAAAAATTAGAAAAAATCCAAGAGAATTAAACGAAGGTGGTTTTCAAAGAATTGAAACTAAAGATACAACTTTAATTGTAGATTGTGGTGTCCCAAAAAATTATGATGCCACTTACAAAGCTCACTCATGTACAACAACTTTTGAATTAAGTCATAAAAAAAATAAGATTATAATTAATTCATTAGAAAATCTTGATGAAAAAATAAACAAAGCAACTGCTGCACATTCTACTTTAACTCTAAATAATACTAATTCTTATAAAATTCTTAAAAATGAACATTTGTCAAGAGTTCCAGAAAAATTAAAAGTAAAAAGAATTGAAAGATATGGGGCAAATATTATTGAACTAGAAAATTATGGTTATAAAAATCAATATGATGCTATACATAAAAGACTAATATATGTAGATAAAGAAGGATTAGATATTAGAGGTGAAGATAATATTTATTGTCCTATGGAAATTGATTTTGATATAAGATTTTATCTTGATACAAATATAAAAACTTTACTTACAAATAATGGAAAAAATATTTTACTAAAACTTAATAATGGTTCAGGATGGAAATTTTCCTCATCATTAAATAAACTAAATATAGTAACTAATAGAAATTTAAATATTAATAATCAACCAATAATAAATGAGCATATTTATTTAACAGGTAAAACAAAAGAATTAATAACTGTAATTAGATGGTCCTTAAAAAAATATTAAAATGGAAAAATTAATAATTATTTCAATTTTTAGTTTTATTTTTACTTTTTTTGGAACAAAGTTATTAAAAGATTTTTTTATAAAAAAAAAAATATATGACTACCCAAATCAAAGAAGTAGTCATACAAAGCCTGTTCCAACAAGTGGGGGTTTAATTATATATTTTTGTATTATAACTATAATTTTAATTTTAGATCCCTACGATAAAATACCTGCTTTAATTACTATAACTGGTCTAGCAGTATTATCTTGGAAAGACGATTTAAAAAATTTAAATATTTTAGTTAGATTATTTTTTCAAATTTTTTTTATTTCTATTTATTTCTTTTATTTATACTCAATAAATTTTTATCAACAGGTCCCGTTAATTAATATTTTTTTTACAATATTAATATTTACATGGTTCATAAATATATTTAATTTTATGGATGGAATTGATGGTATTAGTTCGCTAATGACAATAACAATATGCCTAGGTATAGTTTTTGCATATTTATTAAATAATTCAGAATATTTTCCATCATTTGAAATTATTATAATCTCAATTTGTTTAGCTTTTTTATTTTGGAATTGGTATCCAGCAAAAATATTTTTAGGTGATATAGGAAGTATAACTTTAGGTTTTGTTTGCGCTTTATCATTATATTGGTTGCTACTAGATAAAAATAGTTGGCATTGGGTTTTAAGTCTTCCGATGTATTATTTTTTAGATACAACTGTAACTTTAATAAAAAGATTTATAGAAAAAAAAAAAATTTGGAAAGCACATAAAGAACATTTCTATCAAAAAGCAGTACAATCAGGTATGAAACATTCTAAGGTAGTTTTTTTAATCTCAATATTGCAAGTAATAATAATATTAACATGCTATTTGGTAAAAAATCCTTATTTAGTTGTTTTTTTAGCTTTTATAGAAAGTTTAATGCTATTAATTTATTTCTCTTCAAAATATAAAAAGAGTACCTAATATATAGTACATGTTGTCTTTTTTTAGAAATAAAGCCAATCTTGTTTATTTACATGATATTGTAGTTACCGCTATATGTTTTAATTTATCTATTTTTCTTAGATTAGGTTCAGAATTTAACTCATTACCAAATACATTAATTATATATGGAACAGCTTTAATAACGATTATTGGGGCAATTGTTTATAGAACTACAGGATTATATAAAGGTATTTGGAGATATGCCTCAATTAATGATTTAATTAATATTATAAAAGCAACAAGCATGACAATTGCTGCTTTTTTAATTTTAATGTTTGCTATTACAAGATTAGAAAATTTTCCTCGATCTGTTTTATTTATCAACTGGTTTGTTTTGATAATTTCTTTATCAGGCTCAAGAGCTATTTACAGGTTATATAAAGATAAAAAATTCTTTTTAAAAGATATTTCTAATAATGAAAATTCAATTCCAGTACTATTAATCGGTGCGACTGATAGAGCAGAACTATTTATAAGAGAAATGAATAGAAATAATAATCCAACACACAAAATAGTAGGAATTTTAGATTTAAATAAAAATAAAATTGGGAGATTTATAAGAGGAATTGAAATTCTAGGTACAGTATCAGAAATCTCTAAAGTTATAAATAATTTAGAAAAAGAAAATAAAAAAAATAGACCACAAAAAATTATTATTTCTAACAATGATATAGAAGGAAATATAATAAGAGATCTTTTAACGTTTACAGATAAAACTGGTATTTCACTTGCCAGGCTACCCAAAATTACAGATCTTGAAAGTGATATAAATAACGAAAAACTTAAAGTAAAACCTGTTGATGTTTTTGATTTATTATCTAGACCTCAAGCATTACTAGATAGAAATGCAATGAAAAAGTTTATAAATAATAAAAAAATTCTAGTTTCAGGCGCTGGTGGAACAATTGGCTCTGAATTAGTTGAACAAATTATTAATTATGATCCAAAAGAAATTATACTTTTAGATAACTCAGAGTTTCTTTTATATAAAATAGAAAAAAAAGTTGAAGAAAGAAATAAAAATATAAAAATTAATTCCGTATTAGCTGATATAAAAAATAAAAAAAGAATAGATAATATTTTTAATGAAAGCAGACCTGAAATAATTTTTCATGCTGCTGCTTTAAAACATGTTCCAATAGTTGAAAAAAATCCTTTAGAAGGAGTGCTAACAAATATTTTAGGTACTATTAATATTGCTGAAAGTTGTAAAAAATATAATGCTGCTGAAATGGTTTTAATTTCTACAGATAAAGCTGTTAATCCATTTAGTGTTATGGGTGTTACAAAAAGAATTAGTGAAAAATATTGTCAGAGTATATCTAATACTTCAAAAACAAATTTTAAAATTGTCCGATTTGGAAATGTTCTTGGATCTACAGGATCAGTTGTTCCTTTGTTCCAAAAACAATTAGAAAAAGGGGGCCCTCTTACTGTAACTCATCCTAAAATGAAAAGATACTTTATGACCGTAAGAGAAGCAGTTGAATTAGTAATTCAATCAGCAACATTAGATAATAATAAAAAAGGTGAAATACATGTTTTAGAAATGGGCCAACCTATTGCAATTACTGAAATAGCTGAACAATTAATTAGACTAGCTGGATTAAGACCAAACAAAGACATTTTAATTAAATATACTGGCTTAAGACCAGGAGAAAAAATACAAGAAGAATTACACTATAAAAATGAGAAATTTATAAAAACTAAAAATAAATCTATTTTTATAGTTAAACCAAAAATTGAATCCTATATAAAATTATCAAAATCTATAAATAATTTAATTGATTTAGCAAAAAACGGAAAGCTTGAAGATTGCTATAAAGAAATGTCAGTTTTAGTACCAGAATATAAAAAAACAAAAGTAGAAAATTTACATAAAAAGAGATTTGCCTAATAAAATTAAAATAAAAAAAGCATTAATTTCAGTATTTGATAAAAAAAATATTTTAGATATTTCTAAGTTTTTAATAAAAAATAATATAGAAATATTTTCATCAGGTGGAACTTATAAATTTTTAAAAGAAAATAATATAAAAGTTAATGAAATTTCTAAATATACAAATTCTCCTGAAATCCTAGATGGAAGAGTAAAAACTTTACATCCAAAAATTCACGGCGGTATATTAGCAAAAAGAAATATTAATAAACATTTAAAAGAAATAAAAAAAAATAAAATTAATTTATTTGATCTTGTAATAGTAAATTTATATCCATTTAAAAAAACGATTTTAAATAAAAGTTCTTTTAATAATTGTATCGAAAATATAGATATAGGAGGACCAACTTTAATAAGAGCATCAGCAAAAAATTTTGAATTTGTAACAACTTTAACTAATCCAAATGACTATCAAGAATTAATTAATGAAATGCAAAAAAATAAAAATTATGTTTCAAAAAAAACTAGATTAAACTTAGCAAGTAAAGCATTTAGTGAAATTGCTTCATATGATATTGATATTAGTAATTGGTTTTCAAAAGTTGAGAATAATAAAAATCAAAATTTTTTAATACATTCAAATATTGTTAAAAAATTAAGATATGGAGAGAATCCAAAACAAAAAGCTGCGATTTATAAAAATAATTCCATTTTAAATAATAAAAATTCTTTTTTTAATACAAAAATTATTCAAGGAAAAGAACTTAGTTACAATAACATTAATGATATGCAAGCAGGTTGTTTGCTTGCTGATGAAATTAATATGCCTTGTGTTGTTATTATAAAACATGCCAATCCTTGCGGTGTAAGTAAAAATAATAATTTACTAGAAGCTTATAAAAACGCTTTTAAATGTGACCCAATAAGTGCATTTGGCGGAATTATTATTATTAATGGAAATATTGATATTAAATTGGCAAAAGAAATTTCTAAAACTTTTGTAGAAATAGTTATAGGAAAAAAAATAAGTAGGGAAGCAAAAAATATTTTTAAAAATAAGAAAAATTTAATTCTTGTTGAAACAAAAACATTTAAACAATTTAAACCACAAAAAGAAATTAAATCTATGTCTGACGCTCTCCTTATTCAAACTCCTGATAATTTTTCTAGTAGTAAAAAAAATTTACAATTTGTTACAAATAGAAAACTTAAATCAAAAGAAATAAATGATTTACTTATTGCTGAAAAAATTTGCAAATATGTAAAGTCAAATGCAATTGTTTATGTAAAAAATAATAGTTCTATTGGAATAGGTGCTGGACAAATGAATAGACTTGATTCTGCAAAAATTGGTGCTGAAAAAGCAAAAAAGTTTTTTAATAAAAATATTTTAAAAAACTCTTTTGTAGCTTCAGATGCGTTCTTCCCATTTCCAGATAGCATAGATGTATTTGGAAAATTTGGGGTAAAAGCAATTATCCAACCTGGCGGATCTGTTAAAGATAAAGATGTTATTAAAAGAGCAAATAAATATAAAATTGCTATGGCTTTTAGTAATATGAGACACTTCAAACATTAAAAAATTATTTTACTAAATTAGGCCCAATAAAATTTCCAAATCCTCTAGGCCCCTCTCCAACTGAAATTTCTTTTATAATATTTAAATTTTTACTATCCAAAATATAAACTTCACTATCAAACCAATTAACAACTAATATTTCTTTTCTTTTTTTATAAAAATTAATACCTTCTGGATATTCCCCAACATTTAAAGTCTTCACATTTTTTTTATTTTTAGTATCTATTATAGAAATTGTATTTTCATGTTGATTAGTTACATAAGCCTTTGCCCCATCATTACTAAATGCTATTGCGTATGGAGATTTTCCGACTTTAATTGTTTTAATTTTTTTGTAATCTTTTGTGCTAAAAATACTTAAATCACTACTTTTAACATTTGCAACATAAAGAAACTTATTATCAGGGCTCAAGGTAACAGCAAATGGTCTTTGCCCAGCTTTTAAGACTTTTTCCACTTTAAAATTCTTAATATTTACTACTGAAACTGTATTATCATCTCTATTTGCAACATAAAAAAAAGTATTATCATTATTTGTATCAATACCTGCAGGAGATTTGCCAACTAATATTTTTTTAATTAATTTTAATTCTTTAGTATCTATAACTCTTACTGAATTATCATACCAATCAGCAACTAATAAATACTTATCATCTTTTGTTAATGCTATTCCTAGTGGGCCTTTACCTAATGAAATATTACTAATATTCTTTAAATTTAAACCATCAATAACTGATATTTCTTTACTTTCTGGATTGCTAATAAAAATTTTTTCTCCATTTTTTTGTACAGCAACGCCTGCTGGTTTTGATCCGACTGAAATTTCTTTTATAACTTTATAAGTTTCAAGATCAATTACACTAACACTGTTTGATAGTTGATTTGTGATGTAAGCAAAATCATTTGACAAAGAAACATTTAAAAAAAAAAAGAAGAATATCCATAAATTAATAAGAAGATTCTTCATATATATATTTTTATTTTTCTAATGTACTTTTTAGATTATTTAGTCCAGCTTGAAAAAATTCTGTAACAGCTTTTATTGCAGCTGCTTCATTTAACTCTGGTGGGGGATCATTATTTACATAAGCTCTATAAAAGGCAGCTTTCCAAAGTACAGTGGAAGTTCCATCATCATTTCCTTTTACAGAAATATTTGCTGTATAAGTATTTACAGGAAAATTTTTTATATCTACTTCAGTAATCGAGGTTTTATACATCATTTTTTCAGCATTATAATTTTCAAGTTTTTGTTTTATGGGTGTATTATTTCTTGGAGAATAATAAATAGTTCTTATTTTTCCATCGCTATCTACTTTAGAAATAGAAGGGTGCCAATTATTTATTTTGTCAAAATCTTTGATAACATTCCAAACATCTTCAGGTTTTGCTTTTATTGTAACGGTTTCTTTAATTTTTTGTCTAGTTGGGCCATGAGAAAATCCATCTGTTAGTAAAAAACTAAAAATAACTAATATTAATAAGAAAATATTTATTAAAAATTTCATAAAATAATACTAATTTTTTTTTTTCTTATTTCTATTAATTTTTTTAGACAATTTGTGGTTTTACATCAAAAGCTATACAAATTCTTTCTTCATTTGAACTAAAAGGAATTGTTCTATGAAATACAGATGAGGGAAAGAAAACAACATCACCAACATTTACAGGATAGGTTTTTGTTGGAAAATCTTCATGTTTTTTTGGATAATTATCGCCATGTAAGCTCAATTCGATTGCTCCTTCATTAGGATCTTTTTTTTCTTTTGGAATAGATAAATAAACTGACCCACTTACCCAACCTTCTTCATGAATATGAGAATCTAAATGTCCACCAGATTGCATTTTTACATACCATGAACTATTAAAATCAACAGTTTTTGGAAATTGTTTTACAAAAATCGAATCTTTATCTTTATTTTTATTTTTTTGATAATAGTCTTCAATAGCTTTTGCAATTAATTTTGAAAGTGTTTTAAAAGATCCTTCTGGCCTTTTAAACAAATTTCCAGAAGACTGAGTCCCATGGTGAAGTCTGCTTTGAGTTCTTTTTGATATTTCTTCTTTTTCAATATCTTTTAATAATTCCTTTAAAAGAGTACTGTTAGGGTCTGCTAGTTCTTTAATAGACATATGCTCAGCAAAATCTAAAGGAGAACTACAAAAATTATATTTATCTTTTGTTTTAAAATTTAATGCATGATGAGAAGATAAAGTAGCTAAAAAAGGGGAATCATTTTTTTTGTTTTGGATTATGTTATCTAAATCTGATTTAAACTTTTCAAATTGTTCAGTTTTATATAAACAATATAATGATCTTTCTTGCCAATCATTAATTTTTGCTCGTTGAAAATGATCTAATGCTTTTTCAAGTTCGTTATTATCACTTAAAAAAACAGCTAAGTTATAATTAGAAGTGGGATGATTAGGATCAATTTCTACTGCTTTATTTAACATTTCTAATCCTTCATCAACATTACCTTTGTGCCAAAGAGCATCTCCAAGACTTGTTAATGCTTCTGGATTATTTTCATTAAATGATAATGATTTTTGATAATGTTCAATAGATTCGTCTAATGAACCTTTATTTCTAAGTCCCGCTGCTAAATTAAAATGATTTCTGGCATCAGAACTAATAGAAAGAGCTTTTTTATAATTTTCAATAGCTTCATCTAATTCACCTTGTGCTTGAAGAGCAGTTCCCATCGCTCCTATTGCTTCATGAAAATCTGGTTTTAATTCAATAGCTTTTTGATAATTTTCTATAGCTTTCTCATAACTTTGTAAATTTTGACAAACTAATCCTAAATTAAAATAAGCATTTAAAAAATCTGATTTTATAGTTATTGCTTTTTCATAACTTATTCTAGCCTCATTACTTCTTCCTAATCTATGATAAATAGATCCCATATTAAAATGTGTTTCTGGACTATTTTCATTAATTTGTAATGCTTTTTCATATATTTTTATTGCGTCTTCTGTTTGCCCTTTAGCATCTAAAATTACGCCTAAAATATTTAAACAGGTTAAATCTTCGGGAAACTGTTTTAATAATTTTTGAGCCTCTGCTTCAGCTTCTTCTAATTTATTTGATTGATAAAGTTGTATCAATCCATTTAGTTGTTCTTGCGTTGGTTGTACCATAAAAAAATATTATACTAATTTAACAATAATATTTAATTAATTA
>CEUZ01211225.1_pt1 | contig 16575 bp, 14 predicted proteins | sample 361511 | NCBI WGS metagenome assembly CEUZ01 (sample SAMEA2622822, study PRJEB7988) | marine metagenome | biome: marine biome (ENVO:00000447); feature: surface water layer (ENVO:00002042); material: "saline water (ENVO:00002010), including plankton (ENVO:xxxxxxxx)" | depth 5 m
ATGAAAGAAGTTCATTTTAATGCTTCAACAATTGAAGCTTTAATGGAAAGTCTTTATGAATTAAATAAAAAACTTTTGGTCAGAGAAGGAAAACTAATTAGAATGGCTCTAAATGTTGGAGTCACTAGAAAATCTTTTATTGAAAATTATCTAAATTACAGTTTTGAAAAAAATTGGATAAAAAATCTTTTAACTTTGAAAGATAAAAATTGGGAAAAATTTGTCAATAGATATCATCTAGAAATCAATAATTTGATTGATGAGATCAAAGAAATACAGTTAGCTACTGAATTACCTCTAACAGAGTTTAGAAGAATAGTAGGGACTGTTCAACAAGGTGAAAGATCGGCAAATAGAGCTAAAAAAGAAATGATTGAATCGAATTTACGTTTAGTAATATCAATTGCTAAAAAATATACAAATAGAGGTTTGCAATTTTTAGATTTAATCCAAGAAGGAAACATAGGGTTAATGAAAGCTGTAGATAAATTTGAATACAGAAGGGGATATAAATTTTCAACTTACGCAACATGGTGGATTAGGCAAGCAATTACTAGATCTATAGCTGATCAAGCGAGAACTATAAGAATTCCGGTTCATATGATAGAGACAATAAATAAAATTGTAAGGACCACGAGACAAATTATATCAGAGATTGGAAGAGAACCTACACCTACTGAATTGGCAGATAGACTACATATGCCTTTGGACAAAGTAAAAAAAGTTCTAAAAATTGCAAAAGAGCCAATTAGTTTGGAAACTCCTGTAGGAGATGAAGAGGACAGCTCTCTTGGCGATTTTATTGAAGACAAAAATGCCTTAATTCCTATTGAAGCAGCTGTTAAGAGCTCACTTCGTGATACAACCACAAGAATATTATCATCTTTGACTCCAAGAGAAGAAAGAGTTTTAAGAATGCGTTTTGGTATAGGAATGAACAGTGATCATACTCTTGAAGAAGTTGGTCAACAGTTTAGTGTTACAAGAGAGCGAATAAGGCAAATTGAAGCAAAAGCACTTCGTAAGCTTAAACATCCAACTAGGGCAAGAAAATTAAAGACCTTTCTTGATGAATAATGCAATTGACCTTGTTAGGTACGGGATGTCCAAAGGTTGATCATAATAGATTCGGACCATCAAATTTAGTTTCTTCTTTAAAAACATTGATCCTAATAGACTGTGGATCAGGTGTAACTCAACGTTTAGATAAGCTGAATGTTCCTTTATCAAAAATTGATGCACTTTTTTTAACACATTTACATTCAGATCATGTTGTAGATTTATATCAATTAATTATTTCAAGCTGGCATTCTTATCGAACTAAACCTTGGAAAATATACGGACCACTAGGAACTAAAAAATTTGTAAATAAGATCATGGATGCTTGGAAAGATGAGAGAAATCTTAGAATTAAATATGAACAAAGAGAGTCAATTGATGCATTTAATTTAAAGGTATTTGAATTTGCCAAATATGGAAAAGTCAAGATAAGAGATATAGATGTTGAATATTTTCAAGTTGATCATAAACCAGTAAAATTTGCATATGGTTTTAATTTTTTTAATAAAAACAAAAAATTGACAATTAGCGGAGATACAAAACCATGTGAAAATCTTATGAAATATGCACAACTGTCAGATGTTTTACTTCATGAAGTGTTTATTGAAGATGAAATAAAAACAACAACAAAAATGAGATCTCAAAAAACAATACATAATGTAAAGGAATATCACACTACCTCTTCTATGGTAGGAAAAGTAGGAAAAATTTCGAGATGTAAAAAATTAGTATTAACTCATTTTGTTCCAACTAAATTTAATGAACAAAAATTAAAAAAAATTGTTAAAAAAGATTTTGGTAAATTTCCAGTTGTAGGCAAAGATTTATTGAAGATAAAAATCTAAAAATGAAATCACTAATTATTAATGACAATTCAGGGAAGAAATATGAAGTTAAGGATATCAAAAGATTTTATAAACATTTAGTTAATTATCATACATTTAATAATCAAGCTGATAACAGCGTTCATGAAGAAAATGGTTATTATTTTACAGTTAGTCAGGAATTATTTGATAAAGTTAAAATTTTTATAGAAAAATAATTAATAAAATTCTAATTGAAACCTACTAATAAGCTGTATAATAGCTACTTTTGTAGGGCCCTTAGCTCAGTTGGTTAGAGCGCTCCGCTCATAACGGAGTGGTCCGGGGTTCAAGTCCCTGAGGGCCCACCATATTCAGGAATAATATTATTAAATTTGAATAGTTTATATGAAAAGATAAAGAAAATATCTTCAAATAGGGAAAAAACAGCCTATAAATTAATTTAAAAATTGTTATATAATAACTAAATAATTTCTAAATTAAATGCAAAAAAAACCTTTAAAAATTTATTTAGCAGACCTAACTTATGATACCATTACAGTATCTACCAATAGCATACCTCTCAACATTGGTTTTATTGCTAGCTATTGTATCCAAAGATTTAGTTCAGATATTGAAGTAGTTCTTTTTAAATATATTAAAGAATTAGAAGCGGCTATTATCAAATCACCCCCTGATATTTTGGGTCTTAGTAATTATTGCTGGAATCAAAATTTAGGTTATGAGATGTCACTTTTGTTGCACGAGCATAATCCTGAAGCATTGTCAGTTTGGGGTGGTCCAAATTTCCCTAAAGAAAGATATCTTCAAGAGGAATGGTTAAAAAAATATTCTGATATGGATATTTATATTCCTTTAGAGGGCGAGGTTGGATGGGCAAGTCTTATTGAATCAATATTAAAAATAAATAATAGAAGTAAAATAAGAAGTGAAATTCGTGATAATATTGTTTTTGGTTGTATTAATAGAAAACAAGACGGCACTATTAATATTACTCCACCTGCTCCAAGAATAAAAAATGTAAGTGATATACCTTCACCATATCTTACTGGATTATTAGATAAATTTTTTGATGATAAACTTGATCCACTTATACAAATTAGTCGAGGTTGTCCTTTTAAATGTACCTACTGCGTAGATGGTGACGACGATGTAAAGGTAGTCAATAGATTTGATGTAGATCGTGTAAGTAAAGAACTTGAATATATTGCAGAACGCGTTCCAAAAAGAATTGAAACTTTACAGATTGTAGATTTGAATTTTGGAATGCATAGAGAAGATTTAGATGTTTGTGATGCTATAATGAAAGTTAAAAAAAAACATCAATACCCAAATATGATACAAACTTCTCCAGGTAAGAATTCAAAAGAACGTATAATTGCAACTGTTAAAAAACTTGAAGGGGCATTAATTTTGACAATGTCTGTTCAGTCTTTAGATAAACAAGTATTAAAAAACATAAAGAGATCCAATATTAGTGAAGAACAAATGCTTGAGTTAGTTCCAACTATTAAGGATAGCGGTTTACAAACAAAAGCAGAAGTCATCCTCGGTTTGCCTGGAGATAGCGTAGATGCCCATTTGTTTACTCTTAAATCACTTCTTAAAGCTGAAATAGACGAGATATTAGTATTTTCTTGTATGTTATTACCTGGATCAGAATTGTATAGCAAAGAAGAAAGAAAAAAATGGGGGATCAAGGCTAAACATAGAATTTTACCGAGAGACTTTACACAATTAAATAGTGGAAAGGTTGTATTAGAAACAGAGGAAGTCGTTATCGCAACTGAAAATATGACATTTGATGAATATGTTGACCTCAGAGTTTTTAATTTTCTACTTCGCGTAACAACAACTGATAAAGTCTATTCTCCACTTAAAAAATTTTTAAAACAAAATAATATTGAAATTTTTGATTTAGTCCAAAAAATGTTTAAAAATCTTGATACTGCTCCAAAAAAGATGCAGGATATTTGTAATCAATATCGAAAAGCAACAGTAGATGAATTATGGGATTCTTCAGAAGAGATCATTGCAAATTACCAAAAAGAATCTGAATATAAAAAATTGCTTAATGGAGAAGCTGGCATAAATGTTTTATTTCAACATCAATCTTTAGTTATGATTAGTTGTATGTCTGAGTGGACAGAATTTGTATTTCAGGTTTTAGAGAACTTATTAAATGAACAAGAAGGATTTAATATTGATTTCGAAAATCAATTTAAGGAGGTTGCCAATTATACGCAAGGTACATCTTTTAATCCTTTAGGGAAGAATAGATTAAGCACAAATCCTAAATATAAATTTAACTATGATATTTTTAATTGGCTAAATAATAACAAAGAATTACCACTATCAAATTTCAAGTTATCTCTAACAAAAGAAGTTGAATTTAAATTAACAAATAAGCAATATAATATTATTCAAAATAGACTAGATCAATTTGAAGATAATATAGTTAGTATAAGTAAGGCATTATTCTCAGGAACATTAATACCGTCACATCTTTTTTGGAGAAATCCATCAATAGATGATCAAATATTAGAAAAACAAAAATATAATTAGATATTTTATTAATAATATTTGTTATATGCAGACTAAAATGATTAGAAATATTTTTTATATTTTTTTTATTGCTATTATCTTAGTTTTATCAAGAGTTTTACCACATCCTCCAAATTTTACTCCTATAATAGCTTCAGCAATAATGGCTCCTATATTAATGAGAGATAGAATAACAGGATGTTCTGTTCCTATAATTGCTATGTTTATAAGTGATATATTTATAGGATTTCACGCTTATCAATTTGTTATTTATTCAACACTCCTATCCATTAGTATTTTTACTCCAAAATTTAAGAAAATGTTTTTTTTAGGATTAGTCGCATTTTTAAGTAGCGTATGGTTTTATCTAACAACTAATTTTGCAGTATGGATTCTATGGGATTATTATCCAAAAAATATCGAAGGTTTAATATCTTGTTATTATCTTGCTCTGCCATTTTTTAAGAATACAATTCTTAGCACTTTCTTTTTTACATTTTTGATTGCTTTCGGAATGAAGTATTTAGATTATTTTAATAATTTAACATATAATTTTGTTTTTAGATTAATAAATTTTAGGAAACAATAGCTAGTAGTCAAAAATTCCCTATTTTCATATGAGAGATGCAACCTTTATTATTACAGCAAGGTTAAAATCTACAAGGTTGCCAAAAAAAATTCTTCTTGAGGTTAAAGGAAAGCCTTTGATAGTTCATATGATAAATAGAATAAAATATTCTAAAAAAATAAAAAATATAATCATTGCTACTTCAACTAATACCCAAGATGATATTTTGGAAGATATAGCACGTAAAGAAAAAATTTTATGTTTTAGAGGTAGTGAAGAGGATGTTTTGACAAGACTTTTAGAGGCTTCACAAAAATATAATTTATCTTATTTTGCAAATATCACAGCTGATATACCAATGATTGATCCAACATTGATAGATCATGGAATTAATGTTTATAAACGCATCAATCCAGATTTATTCTTATATGAAAAATATAGTTTTGGCATATGTGTGGTTGTCAAAGTATCTTCCTTAAAAAAAGTTTGTGATTTAAAAAAAGATAAAAATACTGAATCATGGGTGAAATTTTTCAAAGCAACTCGAAATATTAACATTCATATTGAAAAGGTTTCAAAAGAAAATAAAAATCAAAACCTAAAGACTTCATTAGATTATTATGAAGATTATTTATTAATTAAAAAAATTTTTGATGAATTATATAAAGAAAATGAAATCTTTTTAAACAAAGACATTAATAATTTATTAATTAAAAAGCCTGATATAAAAAATATTAATAGTAATGATACTTTTTTAAATAGATGGAAAATGCATATTGAAAGATCAAAATAGAAATAATTTATTGCGTTTATGACTCAAAACCATTTTCTTGAATAATATTTTTATAAAAATAAAATGAATTTTTAGGCGTTCTTTTTAAATTATTAAAATCTACATGTATTAATCCAAATCTTTTTTCAAAACCAAGAGCCCATTCAAAGTTATCTAAAAGGCTCCAAGCCATGTACCCCTTTATTTTTGCTCCATGATCTATGGATTTTTTTACAGCAGATAAATATTTTTTTAAATAATCAATTCTTTTTACATCATTTATACTTCCGTCTTTTTCAATCTTGTCAGAATAAGCACATCCATTTTCAGTTAAATAAATATTTGGATTATTATATTTATTTTTTAATTCCATTATTTGATCATAATAAGCATTTGGTGCAATTTCCCAACCCATTGAGGTTAACTCTTCTTGATTATCTAAACCAAAAGGTCTCTCATCTTTATAAGCTACCCTTGCGCCTAATAAATAATCTTTATCAGCTTTTACTCTAGAATGTTGATAGTGATTTAAACCTATGTAATCACATTTTTGATGTATATTTTTTAAATCATCATTCTGAATATATTTTTTTAATTTATATTCTAAAGCAGCAGGATATGAACCGGTATACATAGGATCTAAAAAAGCTCTATTCCAATACATATCAAAAATTTTTGTTGCTTTTGTATCCTCGTCAGAATTTGAACAAGGTAAACTAGGAGATAAGTTAAGAACGCATCCTAATTCTAAGTTTGGTTTAATTGATCTCATAGACTGAATTGCATATCCGTGAGCAAGATTTATATTGTGAATGCTAGAAAAAAAAATATTTTTATCAGATATTCCGGGTGCCATATATCCATCTGCATGACCATGAATGGAAAATACTGCGGGTTCATTTAAAGTCGAGATAAAATTGACCCTATCTGAAAACTTTTTAACAAAAGTTGTAGCATAATCGCAAAAAATTTTAGATGTATCACGATTCGACCATCCACCATCGTCTTGTAATTTTTGAGGTAAATCCCAGTGATATAATGTAACTAATGGTTTAATATCTTTATTAAGTAATTCATCAATAAGTTTATTATAAAAATCTATTCCTTTTTGATTTAAGGATCCCTTGCCTTCAGGATAAATTCTGGCCCAAGCTATAGAAAATCGATAAGCAGACATTTTGATATCAGCCATCAATTTAATATCCTCTTTAAATAAATGATAGTGATCTGCTGCTATGTCACCATTTTCATCATTTTTGATTTTGCCTGGAGTATGCGAAAAGGTATCCCATATACTCTTACCTTTACCATCTATATTTGCTGCACCCTCTATTTGATAGCTTGATGTAGCTGCTCCCCATAAAAAATTAGTTGGAAATTTTAAGAGCATAAAGAATTATATCTATTATTTGACGAATTAATATACAAGAATCACTTAAATATTTATAATAATATATAATTAGGAAAATAAAATGGCTTTAATTAGTATGCGTCAATTGTTAGACCACGCAGCAGAAAATGAATACGGCGTCCCTGCATTTAATGTAAATAATTTAGAACAAATAAGATCAATTATGGAAGGCGCTAAAGAAACAAATAGTCCAGTAATTGTTCAAGCTTCTGCAGGTGCTAGAAAGTATGCAGGTCCTAAATTCATTAAAAGTATGATGAGCGCAGCTATTGAAGAGTTTTCAAATATACCAATAGTAATGCATCAAGATCATGGAGCTTCTCCTGCAGATTGTCAAAAGTGTATTGACTTAGGATTTAGTTCAGTAATGATGGATGGCTCATTATTAGAGGATCAAAAAACACCATCTAGCTTTGAATATAACATCAAAGTTACTAAGAAAACTGTTGAATTCGCACATACAGTCGGTGTTTCAGTAGAAGGCGAATTAGGATGTCTAGGCTCTCTTGAATCTGGAATAGCAGGAAAAGAAGATGGTGTTGGGGCAGAAGGAAAATTATCTGAAGATCAAATGTTAACAAATCCTGATGAGGCAGCTGCCTTTGTTAATGAAACCCAAGTTGATTCTTTAGCCATAGCTATAGGAACCAGTCATGGCGCATATAAGTTTTCTAGACCTCCTACAGATGAAATACTTTCTATGGAAACTATAAAACAAATTCACATGAAAATTCCTAATACTCATTTAGTTATGCATGGCTCTTCTTCAGTTCCTAAAAATTTATTAGAAATTATAAATAATCATGGTGGAGAAATTCCTGAAACATATGGAGTGCCTATAAAAGAAATTCAAGAAGGTATTAAAAATGGAGTTAGAAAAATAAATATTGATACTGATTTAAGATTGGCTTCAACAGCAGCAATAAGAAAATATTTATCCGAATGTCCTTCAGAATTTGATCCAAGAAAATATTTTTCTAAAACCATGGAAGAAATGAAAAAAATAGTTATAAATAGATTTGAAGAATTTGGTACCTCAGGTTATGCTGATAAAATTAAACCAATTAATCTTGAAAAAATGATTGTAAGATATAAAAAAGGAGAATTAGAACAGAAGGTTTTATAAAATCAATTTCCAATTATTATTGAATAACTACTTTCATTTTGAGCATCCAGTATTTTATTAAATTCTAATAGATTGTAATTTACCTTCTTAAGCATTGAATTAAATTCAGATCTTTTTGTTACAACAAGGGAAATATCAGCAACTATTAAATCAATGACATAATTACGATTTTTTGACTTTTTTACTCTCCAAGTTACTAACAAATTACCTGTTTCATTAATAATTTTCATATCTATTAAGCTAACTTTATTTTTTGAGTCATATTTAGAGTTTGTCAGCTCATAGTTTTGATCTGAATATCCTTGCATCAAGGAAGCAATGTTAAGAGCAAGATGTCTTTTAAACAACCTTATATAATCTTTTTTTTCTACTTTAGATGCATTCTGCCATGATTCTCCAGCTACAAATTTAGCTATTCCTGTACCAGCAAAATTATTATTTATAGTTTTTTCAATTAATTCAAATCTTTTGAAGTTAGACAACGAAGGGTTTTTATAAGAGTCAAGTATAGTATCAATTTCTCCTTTTAACCAATTTGAAACTTCATCAGCTTTCACACAATAACTAGAAAAAAGTACAATAATAAAAAAAATTTTAAAAAAATATTTCATTTTATTCAAATTCAATACTAATTAAAGGAAGTGGTGTTAGCTCACTATCATCAGTGTTAAGAATAGAGGCTTTTCTATTTTGATAATAAGAGCTTCTAACTGCAGCATAGTAGTCCACCGAATTGTCTCTAAGTGCATTAACCTCATCTATAATTTTTGATCTTTGATCAACAGCATTAGTTGCAGTTCTTAAAGGTATTAACCAAGCTTCACCTTCGCTAATAGCGTATGCATTTATTGGATCTGTTACATAAGTCATGACCATTCCAGCTGTATCTCTGATATTTGATGGCCCAAAGATTGGAAGTACAATATAAAAACCGTCACCAACACCCCATGTTGCTAAAGTTTGTCCAAAATCTTCTTCTTTTTCTTCTAATCCAATTTTTTCAGCTACATCAACTATACCTAAGACTCCAGCAGTTGTATTAACAACAAACCTTCCCGTAGATTCAGCCGCGTTTTTTCCTTGACCTTGAAGAAGTTGATTTGCAATAACAAGAGGAGTTCTCAAATTGCTTAAAAAATTACTAATCCCAGACTGTACTGGACTTGGTAATTTTCTATAACCTTTTGCAACTGGCTCAAGGACAATTCTATCGGCAACATTATTGAATTTAAAAATTGCCCTATTGAAAGATTCCAATGGATCATAAATTTCATCTTCATAATTAGAAGTTTCAAAATCAACAGAACTGGTTGTAACATTGTCCGATTCTTCTGCTGATATTGAAAGGTTAGAGAAAATTAACAATAAAATTAGTAAAAAAATTTTAATATTTGCCATAAAAGTTCTCTAAATTGATGTAAAGTTAAAATAATTTTATATAAACACTATATCATAAAATATGGATTTAAATCTCAAAAATTACCTAAATTTATTAAATAAAAAACAGCATGAGGCTGTTACTATGACAGAAGGTCCTTGTTTGATACTTGCAGGTGCAGGAAGTGGCAAAACAAGGGTGCTTACAATTAGAATTTTACACATTCTGCTCCAAAAAAAGGCTTATCCAGGACAAATATTGGCAGTTACTTTTACAAATAAAGCAGCAAACGAAATGAAAACACGAGTTGCAAATTTATTAAATAGACCAGTTGATAATATGTGGATAGGTACTTTTCACTCATTATGTGCAAAGATTTTAAGACAGCATTGTCATTTAGTAGGATTAAAAAATAATTTTATAATATTAGACTCGGATGATCAGCTCAAATTGATAAAACAAATTTGTGAAAGTGAAAAAATAGATACTTCAGAAAAATCTCCAAAATATTTTTTAAGTTTAATAGATAATTTTAAGAATAAAGGTATTGCTTATAACAAAATAAAATTATCTAAATTCAATCAATATGAAAAAGAAATAAAATTAATATATAAAATATATCAAGAACAATTGATAAGACTTAATTGTGTAGATTTTGGTGACTTAATTCTTCATTGCATTAATATATTTAAAAAAGAAAAAGATGTTTGTTTAAAATATCAAAAATTATTTAAATATATTCTTGTTGATGAATATCAAGACATTAATAAAGTACAACAATTATGGCTTGAAATCTTATATGAGTTTAATAGCAATATATGTTGCGTAGGAGATGATGATCAATCTATTTATTCCTGGAGAGGAGCAGATGTAACAAATTTATTAAACTTTGAAAAAAATTTTTCCAAACCAAAAATAATAAGATTGGAGCAAAATTATCGATCTACAAAAAATATATTAGATTGCGCATCTTCTTTGATTAATCAAAACAAAGGAAGATTTGGTAAGAAATTATGGAGCGATAATCCGGTTGGGGATAAAATATTTGTATCAGGTTTTTGGGAAACAAAAGAAGAAGCTTTGTATGTTAGCGATAAAATAGAAAAATTAATTTCAAAAAAAGTTCCCTTGAGTGAAATATCAATATTATTTAGAGTTGCAGCCCACACAAGATCTTTTGAAGATAGATTTATAAATATAGGCTTACCTTATAAGATTATTGGAGGACTACGTTTTTACGAAAGAAAGGAGATCAAAGATGTAATAGCATATTTAAGATTGGTTAACAATTTAGATGATAATCTTGCTTTTGAAAGAATTATTAATGTTCCTAAAAGAGGAATAGGCAAAATTTCAATAAAAAAAATTAATGCATTATCTAGAGAAAATGATTGCTCAATGTTTGAAGCTGCAAAAATCTTTATTGATACACATTCTTCTAAATCAAAACAAGATTTAAGTATATTGATTTCAAAAATTTTAAAATGGCATCAAAGTAAGAACAAATTGAATCACATTGAATTAGTTGAATTGATATTAGAGGATTCTAAATATATAGAATACCTAGAACAAGAAGAAAAAAATTTAAAAAATCCTGAAAATTTAAATAGAATCGATAACATCAAGGAGTTTATTGTTAGTCTAAAAGATTTTAATAATTTAGAGGGTTTTTTAGAGCATGTTAGTTTAATAATGGAAAATATATCAGTTAGCAGCAATCAAACACTAAGTTTAATGACTATGCATAGCGCTAAAGGTTTAGAATTTGATCATGTATTTCTCGCTGGATGGGAGGAAGGAGTATTTCCAAGTCTAAGATCAATTGAGGAATTAGGAAAGGCAGGATTGGAAGAAGAGAGGAGATTAGCTTATGTAGCTCTTACAAGAGCTAGAAAAAAAATTAACATAACTTATGTTAATCAAAATCGTTATTCTTATGCCTCTCATGACTTTAACACTCCTTCAAGATTTATTGATGAATTACCGAAGAATTTAGTTGAAATTAATGATTCTAGTTACTTGGAAAACAATAAATTTATTTCTGATTTTGTTGAAGAAGAATATGATTATGAAGATCAAATTTCTCCAGGCAGAAAAAGATTAATAAATTATTATAAAAAAAATCAAGATGATTGGGATTTAAATCAAGATTATGAAATGCAATCAGGTTTTGAGGAAGGTTCTAGGGTGTTTCATCAAAAATTTGGTTATGGAAAAATATTATTTTTAGAGGGAGATAAAGCAGAAGTAGAATTTAAAAAATCATCAAAAAAAATGATTTTTATTAAATATTTACAAATTATACATTAGTTTTTTTTATCCACTCTTGTTCAGTTAATATAGTTAAACCTAGTTCTTTAGCTTTTTTTGCTTTAGATCCAGGTTTTTCACCTATAATTACAAAATCAGTTTTCGATGAAACTGCAGAGGATATTTTTGCTCCTAATTGAGTTGCTAAATGTTTAGCCTCTTCTCTAGAAAGCTTTGATAAAGTTCCAGTAAAAACAATATTTTTATTAGAAAATAAACTATCAGATTTTGGTTGAGTAAAATCTATAATCTCCAAACTGTTTTTTAAGTTTAAGATAGTTTTTAGATTATGTTTATCTTGAAAATATTTATGTAAAGAATTTATTGCTTTCGGTCCTAATCCATCAATATTTTGCAATTTCTCTTTATCGTTTATAGAATCAACCAAATTTTTTATATTAATAAATTCTTTAGCTATCAGAGCAGATAATGTCTCGCCTACATATCTTATACCTAAAGAATAAATGAATTTCTCTAAATTAATTTTTTTTGATCTATTAATTGATGTAATTAAGTTTTGAAAAGAAAGATCTCCCCATCCTTCTAAACTTAAAATATCTTTTTTGAATTTTTTTATATTAAAAATATCATTATAATTTTTTAAAAAACCTAATTTATAAAATTGTTTTATTTGTTTTTCTCCAAAACCTTCAATATTAAAACTTTTTTTACTAACAAAATGTATTAAAGATCCGAGTATCTGTGCATCGCATGTTTTTGAATTCACACACCGTATTATAGTTTCGTCTTTTTCTTTAATTGTTAGTTCACCACAAATAGGGCAATGTTTTGGAGGTTCAATTAATTTTTTTCTATTTTTATCTTTCTTAATTACTTTTAGCACTTGAGGAATAACATCTCCTGCTCTTTGAATTTCAACTCTATCGCCTTCTCTAATATCTTTTTTTTCTATTTCATCAAAATTATGAAGTGTTGCGTTTGAAACCAATACTCCTCCAATATTTATTTCTTTCAGTCTAGCAACTGGAGTGATTGCCCCTGTTCTACCTACTTGAAGATCTATCTTTTTAATTGTTGTTATTGCTTTTTCACTTTTAAATTTCAGAGCAATAGCCCATCTAGGATTTTTTCCAACAAAACCTAATCTATTCTGAAGTTTTAATTCATTTATTTTAAAAACAATGCCATCAAGATCATATGCAATATCCTGACGAATATTATTAATCTGATTATAATAATTCATCATTTCATCAATAGTGCTATATTTATTTGATAGATTATTAATTGGAATTCCCCAATTTTTTAAATCTCTATAAAAATCACTTATTGTTAAATATTCTCTAGTTGTTTTACCTAAGCCATGTGCTAAAAATTTTAAAGGACGCATCCTTGTTATTTTAGAATCTAGTTGTCTTAAACTACCAGCGGCAGCATTCCTAGGGTTTGAAAATTTATTCTTATCTTCAATTTCATTATTTAATTTTACAAAATCAATTTTATTTAAAAAAATTTCACCTCTAATTTCTACTTGTTGTGGAACATTATTTTTTTTCAGCATTATCGGTATTCCTTGAATATGTTTAACATTATTAGTTACATTTTCTCCTATTTTTCCATCACCTCTAGTACTTGCAGATACTAGAACACCAAATTCATAATTTAAGTTTATAGATAAACCATCAATTTTTGGCTCACAAATAAAATTAAATTTATAATTTTTTTCTAAATTAAGAAATTTTTTTATTCTATCCAAAAAATCAGTAATGTCATTTTCATCAAATGCATTTTGTAAAGACAACATAGGAAGCTTATGATGAATTTTTTCAAATTTATTTGAAAGAGGACTTCCAGTTGATAGGTTAGGACTATTCTTTATAATTAAATGAGGAAATTCTTTTTCAAGTTTATTATTTTCTATAACTAATGCATCATATTCAGCATCAGTGATTTGAGGCTTATCATTTTGATGGTAAAATATATTATGTTTTTTAATTAAGAGACTTAATTCAACTAATCTTTTTTTTATTTTATTCTCATCTTTTACTAATTTATTTTTATTCATCATCCTGGTTTATAAGATTAGAAATTTTTTTAAAAAAAGAATTATTTTCTTCATTGGGACGAATTAGATCATAGCTATATTTATACCACTTTGACTTTGGATAATTATACCCAAGAACAGCTGCAGTTTTTTCTGCATCCTCTATCATTCCTAGTTTATAATAAATTTCTACAAGTCTATGTAAAGCTTCAGGAGTAAATTTACTTTTTGAATGTTTATCAATTACTTTTTTATATCTTTTCATAGAAGCAAGATATTTTTTTTGATTAAGATAAAAAAAAGCTATATCCATATGTTTGGCTGCGATATTTTCATTTATAAAAATAATTTTTTGTTCACTATCTCTAGCATATTTAGAATCTGGAAATCTATTAATAATTTGTTCAAAATTTTCTAATGATTTAATATTATAATTACCATCTAAATACTCATTCTCAATTTGTTCAAAGTAACACATAGCCCTCATATAATATGCGTAATCTAAATTTTTGTGTGAAGGATAATTGTTGATAATTCTGTTAAATTTAAAAATAGATTCAGTGTAATTCATTTTTATGTATTCAATAAATGCATCCATAATTTGAGACTCAACAGCTTCATTAGATAGTGGAAATAATACTTCAATCTCTAAAAATTTTTCTTGGGCAATATCGTAATTATTATTGTCTAATTCGATCATTGCTAATTTAAATAGATTTTCTGGTGTCTGTTTATTTTCAGATAGTATGGATTCTTTGCTATTTTGCGAACAAGAGATATGAATGATTAAGCATAATATAATCATTGCAATATTGAAAAATTTTTTCATAATAATCTTTTATATATTGATTAAACAATAATTTGAATGAAATTTATTAATAAATACCAATCCTCTAATTTTAATAAAAGGAAATCTGGCTCTTCTATTAAATATATAATTATACATTATACTGCAATAGAAGATTATTTTGAAGCAATTCAACATCTATGCAGCAAAGATAATAAAGTAAGTTGTCATTTTTTAATTAATAAAAAAGGAGCTATATATTATTTGGTAAATACAAAAAATCGTGCATGGCATGCTGGTCAGAGTTATTGGAATAAAGATACTGATATAAATTCAGAGTCCATAGGAATTGAAATGGTCAACTCTGGTCACCATATTTTATTTGAAAGCTATAACCTAAATCAAATTAAGGCTTTAATCAAGTTATTGCAGTATTTGGTTAATAAATATAAAATAGATCCTATTAATATTCTTGGACATTCAGATATAGCCCCTTATAGAAAAATAGATCCAGGACAAAAATTTCCTTGGAAAAAAATAAGTAAGAATAACATAGTATTTAAGCTAAAAAAATTATCAAATAAAAAGAAAGATGAGCTAGATTATTTCTTGTATAAAAAATTTAAAAATAGTCAAAAAAAGAAAGTTCTTTTTATTTTAAAGAGTATTGGATATAATATTAAACCAGCTACTAAAAGTGATAAAAAATATATAATTTTAATTAAAGCATATCAAATGCATTTCAGACAAAAAAACGTATCTGGAAAGATAGATCGTGAAACATATAAAATACTACTATCCCACTATAATCAAATCTTGACCTAGTTTAATTTTTCTAATAGTTGTAAATTATTGATGGTGCGATGATCGCTTGAGCAATCAAGAGGAAAGTCCGGGCTCCACTGGAAAATAAAACCAGGTAATACCTGGCAGGCGTAAGCCTAGGGAAAGTGCAAAAGAAAATATACCGCCTAATTTATTAGGTAAGGGTGAAATGGTAAGGTAAGAGCTTACCGCGCAGATGGTAACAAATGTGGCATGGCAAACCCTTTTAGGAGCAAGGCCAAATAGGGATAACAATTAATTTCCAGTTAAGTTATCCGGGTAGGCTGCTTGAAACAAATGGCGACATTTGTTCTAGATGAATGATCATCACTTTTAGTAATAAAACTACAGAACCCGGCTTATGCACCATCAATTTATCGAACATAACAAGAACATTTAGTGAAATTATCTTATACCCATTGACGCCCATAATATCCCATGATAACCCAAAAATAATAAAGGGTTTTAATGGATTTATTTTTATCAAAATTTTCAAATAATATTGATAAAAAGGGTAGAGTTACTCTACCCTCATTATTTAGAAATGCCTTACCTAAAAACGATAGAAATGAAATTATATTATTTAAATCATTAAAGTTTTCTGCAATTGAAGGTTGCAGTAGTCAAAGAATAAATAACATAGCAAAAAAAATAAATGAATTGGATATTTTTTCAGATGATCAAGAAGATTTTGCAACTTCGATTTTTTCAGAAGTAATACCTACAAAGCTTGATAAAGAAGGAAGATTTTTAATACCTGATAATTTAAAAAATCACGCTAATATTTTAAACGAAGCTACCTTCATTGGTCAGGGGCATTATTTTCAAATTTGGAATCCAAAGGGAGCTCTAGAGAGACAACAAAAATCTAGAGAAAGATTAGTTAAAGAAAAAAGAACTTTAGGTTCAATATTATCAAAACAGGAAAATAAAAATGACTGAAGTCAATACACATATACCTGTCATGCT
>CEUZ01118969.1_pt1 | contig 16573 bp, 14 predicted proteins | sample 361511 | NCBI WGS metagenome assembly CEUZ01 (sample SAMEA2622822, study PRJEB7988) | marine metagenome | biome: marine biome (ENVO:00000447); feature: surface water layer (ENVO:00002042); material: "saline water (ENVO:00002010), including plankton (ENVO:xxxxxxxx)" | depth 5 m
CTATTGAAAAAAAAGATATAATTTCATCTATAAATAAATTTATGATTAACGAAAAAATGAACAATGCTGATAAGAATGTTGAATATATTATTAAAACCCCAAAAAAATCAGTAATACCAAGGTCAGAAAAACAAAAAAAATATGTGAGAGCTTTAAAAAATAGCGAAATTATTATTTCAGCTGGACCAGCAGGAACTGGAAAAACCTTTCTTGCTGTTGCAGTGGGATTGACGATGCTGTTAGAAAAAAAGATCGAAAGAATAATTCTTTCTAGGCCAGCTGTTGAAGCTGGTGAGAGACTAGGTTTTTTACCGGGAGACATGAGAGAAAAAGTTGATCCTTATTTAAGGCCACTATATGACTCGCTATATGACTTATTAGATTATGAAAAAATTCAAAAAAGAATTGAGATAGGTGATATAGAAATTGCTCCCTTAGCATTTATGAGAGGTCGAACTTTAAAAAATTCTTTTGCTATATTAGACGAAGCTCAGAATGCTACAGACACTCAAATAAAAATGTTTCTTACTCGAATAGGTGAGAACTCTAAGATTGTTATTAATGGTGATCCATCGCAAATTGACCTTCCAAACAAATCTTTGTCTGGATTAAATAGATCAAAAAAAATTTTAGGAAATCTAAATGAAATATCAATAGTTGACTTTGATCACTCTGATGTTGTGAGACATCCTCTTGTTTCTAAGATTGTAAAAGCATATTCGGAACAAAATAGAGATGAATGATAAAAGCTAACGTATTTGTAGAATTTCCTAAGTGGAGAAAAAAGATTAGCAACCCCAAAAAATACATACAAAAAAAAATTAAAAAACTTAACAAAATTGCATTTTTAAAAAATAAAAAGCAAGAATTTTCGATATTATTAACAGAAAGCAAAAAGTTAAAAAGATTAAATAAGATTTATAGAAAAAGAAATAAAGCTACCGATGTACTATCTTTCCCAATTAAGAATATTTTTAAAAACGATTTTTATATAGGCGACATAGCAATTAGTTTTGAGTTTATAGACAAAAGATCTTTAAAAACGAGTTTTCAAAATGAATTTGATAAAATGTGGGTTCACGGATATTTGCATTTAATAAATTATGATCATAAAAAAAATGATGATTTTAAGAGAATGAATAATAAAGAAAAACTAATTTTGAAAAAAATAAATAATTAAATTGATAGAAATTTTCAATAACAGAATAATATTTTTTATTTTACCTTTTTTTCTTGGTATATTAAGTTCTTTTAGTTTACCACCTTACAATGCTTTTATTTTAAATTTTATTTCATTTACAACAATATTTTTCATTCTAATTTATAATATAGATAAAAGTAAATTTACTACATTCTTAATTGGCTGGATATTTGGAACTGGTTATTTTTTATCAAATCTTTATTGGATAACAAAATCTTTATCCTTTGATGAAAATTTTACAAAATTAATACCTTTTGCTCTTTTTTTAATCCCAGCATTTCTTGGAATATTTTATGGCTTTGTAACTCTTATATGTTCATATTTAAGATTAGAAAAAAATATAAGTTCAATTCTTATTTTTGCTTTAGTATTTTCTTTTTTAGAGTTTATAAGGGCAATCATATTTGGAGGATTTCCATGGAATTTAATTGTTTACAGTTGGACTGAGTACATAAACGTAATTCAAATTCTTTCTTTTATTGGAACTTATTCTCTAAATTTACTATCAATTACATTTTTTTTAATACCATCAGTTATTTTCTTTAATGAAAAATTAAAAGTAAAAATTTCTATCTTTTTGTTTGCCATTATCATTTGTATTTCAAATATCTATCTTGGAAAGATTGTTATAAATAAATTTAACAATTTAGAACTTATCAAATTAGATACACAAATAAAGGTCATTTCTCCAAAAATAGAAATAAGTAGATTTTTTCAAAGTGAAAACACCGAAATAATTTTAAATGATTTGATTAAATTATTGAATCCAGAAAAGGATAAAGAGACATTGTTTATATTTCCAGAGGGTATTTTAACTAATGTAAATCTCGAAAATCTAAATAAATATAAAAATATTTTTGAAAAAAATTTTTCACAAAAACATAAAATTATAATTGGAATAAATAGTTTGAGAGATTCTAAAATTTATAATTCAATGGCGTTATTAGATAATAGAACGAATGTGCTTAGCCAATACGATAAAAATAAATTGGTACCATTTGGTGAATTTCTACCGTTAGAGTCTTTACTTTCTAAACTTGGTTTTAAAAAAGTAACTATAGGATATCAATCATTTAGTCCTTCAAATGAAAGAAAAATAACAAAAATAAATAATATCAAATACTTGCCTTTGATTTGTTATGAAATAATTTATTCTGGAAATCTTAATCAAGAAAAAGGAGAATTTAATTTCATAATTAATATTTCAGAAGATGGTTGGTTTGGAAATTCCATTGGACCTATACAACATTTTTCTCATTCAATATTTCGATCAATCGAGGAAGGAAAAAATTTGATACGATCAGCCAATAACGGCATAACGGCACATATTAATCCAATAGGGAAAATTGAAAAAATAATTAAATCAACTGAAAGTGGAGTTTTTGAAGTAAGTTCATATAAAGAAACTCAAAATACTCCTTTCGGAAATTATGGAAATAAGATTTTCTTTTATTTCATGCTTTTTTATATTACTTTGATTTTTTTCTTAAAAAAAAAGGGGAGATAATAACAATGAAAAAAAATTACTTATTTACTAGCGAGTCAGTCTCAGAGGGTCATCCAGATAAAGTATGTGACAGAATCTCAGATATGGTTGTCGATACTTATTTAGGTCTAGAACCTCAAGCGAGAGTCGCTTGCGAAACACTAACTACAACAAATAAAGTTGTTTTAGCTGGGGAAGTAAGAGGGCCTGAGTTCAAAAAAGACGAATTAATTCAAAAGGTTAGAGATTGTATTAAAGATATTGGTTATGATCAAAAAGGTTTTACTTGGAGAGATGCAACAAAAATAGAGTCTCATCTTCATTCACAATCTGCTGACATTGCGATGGGAGTAGACTCCTCAGGGAATAAAGATGAAGGTGCTGGAGACCAAGGAATAATGTTTGGATATGCATGTAATGAAACAGATGTTTTAATGCCAGCGCCAATACATTACTCACATAAAATATTAAGACTTATGGCAGAAGACAGAAAGTCAGGTAAATTGAAAAATATTGAACCAGACTCAAAAAGTCAAATAACAATCGAATATAAAGATGGTAAACCTGCTAATGTCAAATCAGTAGTAATATCGACTCAACATTCTGCAGACGTAAATCAATCTCAAGTTAGAGAGCTTGTAAAACCTTATATAGAGAAATCAATTCCAAAAAATCTTTTGGGAGGTTTAGATGATAAAGAAATTTATGTAAATCCAACTGGAAACTTTGTTATTGGCGGACCCGATGGGGATAGTGGTCTCACAGGAAGAAAAATTATAGTTGACACTTATGGAGGAGCAGCACCTCATGGTGGAGGAGCTTTTTCAGGAAAGGACCCAACAAAAGTAGATAGATCAGCAGCTTATGCATCAAGATATTTAGCAAAAAATGTTGTTGCCTCAAAAATTGCTGACAAATGTTTAATTCAATTAGCTTATGCTATAGGTGTATCAAAACCTTTATCTATATATGTTGACTTGTTTGATAATGATGAAGAAAAAAATAAGCACGTTGAGAAACTAATCTCAGAAAATTTTGACTTAAGTCCAAGAGGGATAAGAGAGATGCTAGGTTTAAATAAACCTATTTATGAAAAAACTGCTGCCTATGGCCATTTTGGTAGAGAGGCAGAGTCCAATGGCTCATTTTCTTGGGAAAAAACTGATAAAAAATCCGTTTTTACCAAGTAAAAAGTTGAAAAATTAAAAAAAACAATTATATTCAAAATACATTGTTGAGATTTCAAAAATGGGCCTCGGCCCATTTTTTTTTGGAAGCAGTAAAATTATGTTAAACAAAAGAGCTGATAAATTAGAACTTTTAAGAATTGCTGAGGCGGTTGCCTTAGAAAAATCCATTGATAAAGATTTAATAATAAATTCAATGGAAACTGGTATAGCAAAAGCTGCGAAATCCAAATTTGGTCAAGATAATGAGATATCAGTTTTAATTAATAGAGATAATGGAGATATTTCAATTTATAGAAAGTTGGTGATCGTAGAAAAAGTTGAGAATATTAATACAGAAATTACTTTAAAAGATGCTTTAAAATTAAATGAGGAAAACAATAACAAAAATATCGGCGATGAAGTTTTACAAGTTTTGCCATCTTTCGATTTTGGAAGAATAGCAGCTCAAACAGCAAAACAGGTAATCAGCTTTAATGTGAGAGAGGCCGAAAGAGAGAGACAATTTAATGATTTTAAAGATAAAAAAGACACTATCTTAAGTGGTATTGTTAAAAGATTAGAATTTGGAAATGTAATTGTAGATCTTGGCAAAACTGAAGCAATTATTCAGAAAAATGAGCTTATTCCTAGAGAAAATATTAAAGCTGGAGATCGTATTAAAGCTTATTGTTACGACGTCAGAAGAGAAAGTAGAGGACAACAAATATTCTTATCTAGAGCTCATCCTAAGTTTATGGAAAAACTTTTTATCCAAGAGGTACCAGAAATCTATGATGGACTTATTGAAATTAAATCATCAGCAAGAGACCCAGGGAGTAGAGCAAAGATATGTGTAAAAGCTATAGATACATCTTTAGATCCAGTAGGAGCATGTGTTGGAATGAGAGGTTCAAGAGTCCAAGCTGTTGTGAACGAACTTCAGGGGGAAAAAATAGACATCGTAAATTGGTCGGAAGATCCTGCAGTTGTTGTTTCAAATGCGTTATCACCAGCTGAAGTACAAAGAGTTAATGTTGATAATGATGCAAAAAAATTAGATGTAATTTTAAACGAAGAAAATCTAAGTAAAGCTATTGGTAGAAGAGGTCAGAATGTCAGACTTGCAACAAAATTAATAAATTATGAGATAAATATTATGACTGAGCAAGAAGACTCTGAAAGAAGGCAAATAGAATTTAAAGAAAAGACTGAAAATTTTGTGAAAAATTTAGAGCTGGATGAAACATTGGGTCAACTTTTAGTAGCAGAGGGTTTCTCTTCTATTGATGATATTAAAGATAGCACTCCAGAGGCTTTAGTCAAAATTGAAGGGATTGAGGAAGAAACAGCAAAGGCTTTGATTGATAGAGCAAAAGAATTTTATATTAAAGACCAAGAAGAGATTTCAAATAGAATTAAGGAGCTGGGTATTGAAAATGAATTGAAAGAGCATGAGGGATTAACTCCGGGCATGCTATTAACACTAGGTGAAAAAAATATTTTAAAATTATCTGATTTTGCAGATCTAGCCTCAGATGAATTAACTGGAACTTATGATGTAATTAAAGGCGAAAGGGTAAAAGTTAAAGGATATCTTGAAGATTTTGCCTTATCAAAAAATGAAGCAGACGAATTAATCATGTCAGCTAGAAACAAAGTTTATAAAGATTGAGTAATGAGATATGGAAAAAAAAGTAAAATTATCAATTTCTGGAAATATTAAAAAGTCGATTGAAAATATTGAAATAGCTAAATCTAAGGGAAAAAACTCAGTTTTAATTGAAAAAAAAACTAGCAAACCTCAAAATAAAGGGTTTATTAAGCAAAATTTTGACAGAAAAAATAAAATAAATCAAAAAAGCTTTTCTGGAGAAAAACCCTTTTACAACAAATTTTCATCAAAAAACAAACCATTTTCACCGTCAAAAGATTTTGATAAACGAAAATTAGCTGAGCAACGAGCTACGAAAAAATTTAAAGAGGACAGTAGCACTAAGGATATAAAAAATAAGACAAGCTTTAAAAAAAGAGAATTGAAATTAACTGTTTCAAGGGCTTTGAGTGATAAAATTGAAACAAGAGCGAGAAGTCTAGCATCACTAAAAAGACAAAAACAAAAGGAAAACAAATATTTAAATAAAGATGAATTAAAAGAAAGCTTAAAGCCCGTAAAAAGAGATGTAAATATACCAGAAGCTATAACTGTTAGAGAATTATCTAATCGAATGGCTGAACAAACGAGCAAAGTAATTAAACATTTACTTGAGATGGGGGTGACTGTAACTATTAATCAAAATCTCGCTGCTGATACAGCTGAATACCTTGTAAAAGAATTTGGCCATAATCCAATAAGAGAAACTAAAGCTGAGGAAATAATAAAAAAAATTAAAGAATCTAGGTCAGAGAATTTAAAAAATAGACCTCCAATTGTTACTGTTATGGGCCACGTTGACCATGGCAAAACATCTGTATTGGATGTTTTAAGAAGTTCCAATGTCGTATCTGGTGAATTTGGTGGGATAACACAACATATCGGAGCTTATCAAATAGAACACCAATCAAATATTTTGACTTTTATTGATACACCTGGACATGCTGCATTTACAGAAATGAGAGCTCGTGGATCTAAATTAACTGATGTAGTAGTCCTAGTAGTTGCAGCAAATGATGGAGTAAAACCTCAAACTATAGAGTCCATTAAACACGCGCGGGCTGCTAATGTACCAATTGTAGTTGCGATAAATAAATGCGATTTACCAGACTCAGACCCTCAGAAAGTTAAAAATCAATTGTTAGAGCATGAATTAATAGCCGAGGATTTGTCAGGAGACACACTTATGGTTGAAATCTCTGCAAAAACAAAAAAAAATTTAGATAAATTAATTGAAGCAATTTCTCTCCAAGCAGAAATTTTAGATTTAAAAACAGACTTTGAATCTAAAGCCACAGGCGTAGTTTTAGAGTCAAAGATTGATGTAGGTCGAGGTCCAGTTGCAACTGTAATAGTAACTTCTGGTACTTTGAAAAAAGGAGATTATTTTGTAAGTGGATTAAAATGGGGAAAGGCAAGAGCAATAATAAATGATAAAGGAAAAAATATTGATGAGGCTTACCCATCTTCACCAGTAGAAATACTAGGTATTAATGGCGCTGCAAAATCCGGAGATGATTTTATTGTTTTAGAAAGTGAGAAAGAAGCAAAAAATCTTTGTGAAAAAAGAACACAAGACTCAAAAGAGGGTAAAAATCCTTTAATATTTGCGACACAGGAGTCTGCGTTTAAAGATAATATTTCAAAAGAATTAAATATAATTGTGAAATCTGATGTACATGGTTCTTCAGAAGCAATTAAGAATGCTATTAATCAAATTAAACACGAAGAAGTAAAGCCAAAGATTATATTATCAGATATAGGGATGGTAACAGAAACGGATATAAGTCTTTCAAAAGCATCAAATGCAGTATTAATAGCATTTAATGTTAAACCTAGCAAAGAAGCGAAGAAGTTAGCTGAGCAAGAAAAGATTTTAATTTCTTCTTACAATATTATATATGAGGTCTTGGATTTTATTAAAAAGAAAATGTCAGGATTGCTAACTCCCACTATAGAAGAAACAGTTACTGGTTCAGCAGAGATTTTAGAAATTTTTAAAGTATCTGGAACTGGAAAAGTTGCCGGATCGAGAGTTGTAGATGGAGAAATTACATCTGGCTCAAATGCTAGGGTGGTAAGAGATGGCTCAATAATATATAATGGTAAAATTAATTCAATTTTTAGGGAAAAAAATCAGGCCAAGCAAGTAAGCAGTGGTCAGGAGTGTGGAATAACGCTTAAGGATTTTATAGATTTTCAAAAAAACGATATTATAGAAGCTTATAATTCTATAAGAACAGAGAGAGCAATATAATGAAAAATAGAGCCGGCAGGACTGTAACACAAAGACAATTAAGAGTTGGAGAAATGATTAAGCAATCTCTAGGAATGATTTTTGTAAGAAATGAGGCAAAAGTGCCAAATCTAGAAACAAATAATATTACAGTAACTGAAGTAAAGATGAGTCAAGATCTCAAAATTGCAAAAGCATATGTCCTTCCTTTAGGTGGTGTTGATGCAGACGAAAAAATTGAAATTTTGAAGGAATATTCTTTTTTGATAAGAAAAGTATTATCAAAGAAAATTTTTATGAAATTTTTACCAAAAATTCTTTTTGCAAAAGATGATTCTTTTGAATATGCGGAGAAAATTGAAAATTTAATTAAACAAACAAATAAATAGGAAATATATAGTATGAATAAAAAAGTAAAAGAATTAGCAACTCACGAAAAGGATACTGGATCCTCTGAGGTACAAGTTGCTCTATTAACAGATAAGATTGAAACCTTATCTAAACATATAAAGCAATTTAAGAAAGACAAACATTCCTCAGTCGGACTTTTAAAAGCAGTCAATAAAAGAAAAAAATTATTAGACTATTTAAAAAGAAATAAAAATGACTCGTATAAAAATGTATTAACAAAGTTAAATTTAAGGAAATAAATGTTTAAAGTAATTAAAAAAGAAATAGAATTAGGTGGAAAAAAAGTAAGTTTAGAAACTGGAAAGATTGCAAGGCAAGCTGACGGAGCGATTATCGCTAAATGTGGAGAGACAGTAGTCCTTGCCACTGTAGTTGGAGCAAAAAAAGTGAATCCTGAAATTGATTACTTCCCATTATCAGTAAATTACCAGGAAAAATATTATGCAGCTGGAAAAATTCCAGGTGGGTATTTTAAAAGAGAAGCAAGACCCACAGAGAGTGAAACATTAATATCTAGACTAATAGATAGGCCGATAAGACCTTTGTTTCCAGACGAATTTAGAAACGAAGTACAACTGTTGCCAACAGTAATCTCATATGACAAGGAGAATGAAGCTGATATTTTATCGATCATTGCTTCATCTGCTGCATTAGCTATTTCAGGGATGCCATTTATGGGACCTATCGGCGCCTCAAGAGTAGGATATATTGACAAAAAGTTTGTTCTCAACCCTTCAAAAAAAGAGTTAGAGAATTCAAAATTAGACTTAGTAGTAGCTGGAACAAAAGATGCAGTACTAATGGTTGAGTCAGAAGCCAAAGGACTTACAGAGAAACAAATGTTAGATGCAGTAAAATTTGGTCATGAAAATTTTATTCCTGTTATTAAAATGATTGAAGATCTCGCAAAAGAGTGCAAAAAAAAAGACTGGGTAGTAGAAAAAAAAGATTTATCAGAAATTAAAAGCAAGCTTAAAGAAGAATTTGAAAAAGATCTTAAAAAAGCTTTTTCAATTAAAGATAAACAAGAAAGATCAAATCTTATTTCAGAAGTAACAGAGAAAGCTAAGAAACTTTACGAGGATAATGAAAGTTTTTCTGAGCTAGATGTTATGTATGAACTAAAAAATTTAGAAAAAGGAATAGTTAGATCAGATATTCTTAAGAACAAGAATCGTATCGATGGACGAGGACTTGCAGATGTAAGACCCATATCTTGTGAAGTTGGAATTTTGCCAAGAGTTCATGGCTCAGCTTTATTTACAAGAGGAGAAACTCAAGCAATAGTTACAACTACCCTAGGTACTTCAGACGATGAACAAAGAATAGAAAGTTTAGAGGGACTACAAAGAGAAAGATTTATGCTTCACTATAATTTCCCTCCTTTTTCAGTTGGAGAAACAGGCAGAATTGGAACGGGAAGACGAGAAATCGGTCACGGTAAACTTGCGTGGAGAGCCATCAACTCATCTTTACCATCAAAAGAGAATTTTCCGTATACATTTAGAATCGTCTCAGAAATAACAGAGTCAAACGGTTCATCTTCAATGGCAACAGTTTGTGGATCATCATTAGCCTTAATGGATGCGGGTGTTCCCATTAAAGAGCCTGTAGCTGGAATAGCGATGGGCTTAATTAAAGAAGGTGACGATTTTAGCGTGCTTTCAGATATACTTGGAGATGAGGATCATTTGGGAGATATGGATTTCAAAGTTGCAGGAACTAAAGATGGAATAACGTCTCTTCAAATGGATATCAAAATAACAGGAATTACTTTCGAAATTATGGAACAGGCACTAAATCAAGCCAAGGATGGAAGAATACATATACTTGGTGAAATGAATAAAGCTATAGCTAAAGCAAGGGATAGCGTAGGAAAACACACTCCTAAGATGGAAAAAATTACTGTTGATAAAAAAGATATTGCGACAGTCATCGGAAAAGGTGGAGCAACAATAAGAGAGATAGTTGAAAAATCTGGTGCTAAGGTAGATGTAAATGATGAAGGCGTTGTAACTGTTGCAGCTCCTGATGATGAATCTAGAAATAAGGCCATGCAATTTATAAAAGATCTGACTGCTAAAGCAGAAATGAATAAAATTTATAATGGAAAAGTTATTAAGATTATGGAATTTGGCGCATTTGTAAATTTTCTTGGAAAGCAAGATGGTCTTGTGCATATATCTGAACTTGCAAACAAAAGAGTTGCAAAAGTTACAGATATTGTGAAAGAAGGCGATGAAGTTAAAGTCAAAGTGATTGGGTTTGATAGAGGCAAGGTTAAACTTTCAATAAAACAAGCAGCAGTCTAAATATAAACTTAAATAATTTGAAGAGAAAATTATCATTTAAATAATGAGATATAAAGATAATTCTAAACCTCTCATGTTATTTGTAGCTGAAGAAATTTATAAGAAAGTTTCAGGAATTAAAAAAAATAATCTAGACATTACTAATGTTGAAGCTATTGAAATTTTTATGGGTACTAATGACTTTAGGGATATAAGTAGTGGTAAATTTCATAAAGAATTGTATTTAGAACTTAAAAGAAATAATTTCATCAACAAAGAGACAGGAAAGCAATATCCAGATGAGTCAATTAAACTTTTAGAAATACAAAAAAAGACAGTGATTGAAAGATTTAATTTACCTAATGGTGAATACTTTCCGAAAAGTTCATATCCTCTTTCAAATTTTCAGAGTGCATTTGATTTGTTGTATAGAATGTGTGAAAGTTATGAACTTTGGTGCCAAGAAACTGGGAACAAAAAACTTATAATTTTAGATATGATCGAAAATTTATGAGATGTTTTTAGGATTTGGCATACCAACTTTATTGTAACCAGCGTCAACATAGTGTATCTCTCCAGTCACTCCTGCACTTAGGTCACTTAATAAATATAAAGCTGAATTTCCAACATCTTGAATATTTACATTTCTCTTTAAAAAAGAGTGATCTTCATTCCATTTATATAAAAATTTAGCATCACCTATAGCAGAGGCAGCTAATGTTTTAATTGGTCCAGCACTTATTGCATTTACTCTAATTTTTTTTTCTCCAAGGTCTCTTGCTATATATTTTACACTTGCCTCAAGTGCAGACTTACATACTCCCATAACATTGTAGTTAGGAATCGCTTTTGTTGACTCATAGGTTAAAGTAAGCATACTTCCATTTTCATTCATAATTTTTGATGCTTCTTTTGCTACCTCAGTAAATGAAAAACACGATATAAGCATACTTCTTAAAAAGTTCTCTCTAGATGTATTAAGATATTCACCTGATAATTCTGATTTATCTGAGAAGGCAACTGCGTGCACGACGAAATCTATATTTCCCCATTCCGTTTTAATATCTTCAAATAATTTTATAATCTCTTCTTTATTTTCTACATCACAACTATAAGTCCAATTTGATTTAAGTTTTTCTGCTAATGGAACAACTCTTTTTTTTAAAGCATCTCCTAAATAAGTAAAAGCTATCTTGGCACCAGCTTCAGAAAGTTTTTGTGATATTCCCCATGCTATAGATCTTTCATTAGCCACACCCATTACTAAACCTTTTTTACCTTTCATTAATTCCATAATTAGACTTTCTCAAAAACTAAGGTTGCGTTAGTACCTCCAAATCCAAAACTATTCGACATTATAGCATTTAAATTTGCATTTTTTTCTACTTTTGTGACAATTGGATATTTTTTTGCCTCATCATCAATATCAGAAATATTTATAGAAGCAGAAATAAAATTATTTTTCATCATTATTAAACTATATACTGCTTCATGAACTGATGTAGCTCCCAAAGAGTGTCCTGAGAGAGATTTTGTAGAACTTATTTTAGGGAGTGAATCCTTAAACACCTCTCCTACAGCTTTAAGTTCAGTTATATCACCAACTGGCGTAGAAGTCCCGTGAGTGTTTATGTAATCGATTTTATTTTTACTGGTGCTAAGTGCTAACTTCATACATCTGATTGCACCCTCTCCTGATGGTGCTACCATGTCATATCCATCAGATGTTGCACCGTAACCAGTTAGTTCAGCGTAAATTTTTGCTCCTCTTGCTTTTGCATGTTCATACTCTTCTAAAACTAATACGCCTCCACCTCCTGAGATTACAAACCCATCTCTAGTTTTATCATAAGGTCTAGATGCCTTTTCAGGGGTGTCGTTATATTTTGATGATAGCGCAGTCATAGCATCAAACATAGCAGTCATAGCAAAATGAACTTCATCGCTTCCTCCAGCAAAAATAATTTTTTGCTTTCCTAATTGAATTAACTCCATTGCATTTCCAATACAATGACCACTTGTTGCACATGCAGAACTAATTGTGTAGTTAACACCTTTAATCTTAAAAGGAACTGCCAAAGTTGCAGATGCTGTACTAGACATTGTTCTTGGAACAACAAATGGTCCCATTTTTTTGGGATTCTTTTCCCGTGTTTTGTCAGCTGCTAGAATAACATTTTCTATAGATGGACCTCCAGATCCCATTATCATTCCCGTAGAAATATTGCTTACTTCTTTTTCCTCAAGTCCAGAGTCTTTTACTGCCTCTGCCATCGAGATATAATTATACGCTGATCCTGGTCCCATAAATCTTATAAATTTTCTATCAACATAATCAGTAAGTTTTATATTTGGTTTTCCGTGAACGTTACTTTTTAAATTATATTCTTTATATTCCTCTGAAAATGTAATACCGGATTTGGACTCTATTAATGACTTAAAAACTTCATCTTGATTGTTTCCTAAACAAGAAACTATACCTAAGCCTGTAACAACAACTCTTTTCATTTAAATAATCCTACTTTTAAATTTTCTGCCGAGTAAATCTTCTTACCATCTGCTAATAATGTTCCATTTGCTAAACCTACTGTAGTTCCTTCTTTTATAAGTATTCTTTTCATATCAATTATATATAAAGCTGTTTTTATATTCTTTAATACCTCTCCTGTAAATTTTACAGCTCCTACACCTAAAGCTCTTCCCTTTCCTGGTTTGCCTAACCATCCCAAATAAAATCCAACAAGTTGCCACATCGCATCTAACCCTAGACATCCAGGCATCACTGGGTCTTCTTTGAAGTGACAATCAAAAAACCAAAGATTACTTTTCACGTCTAATTCAGCTTTAATTAATCCTTTTTTAAAAACTCCATCATTATCTTTAATTTCAGTTATTCTGTCAAACATCAGCATTGGTGGTAAAGGGAGTTTAGCATTTCCCGGTCCAAAAAGTTCACCATTTCCGCAACTAATTAGATCTTTGTAACTATAGGATGATTTTTTAAGCATATTTAAAACCTTAATACTTTATTTGTTATAATTATAATATACAAAATTAAATAAATTGTTTAAAATCTTATAAAAAAATGAACAATTTAGATAGTTTTATTGAAAAACTCAGATCCTCAGGTTTAAGACCGACTAAACAAAGAATCGAGATATGTAAGATATTATTTGACAGAAAAACTACTTTTCATTTTTCAATTGAAGATTTAAACAAGGTTTTAAGAGAAAAGACAAAATTAAAAATATCTTTAGCAACAATTTATAACACAATCCATGCATTTAAAGATAAAAATTATATAAAGGAAATTTTTTTAAAAACAAATAAAACCTACTTCGATACAAATATAACTAATCATCACCATTTTTTTGATGAGAGTACAAATGAACTAATAGATTTAAAAAATAGTGAAGTGGGAAAAATTCATATAAAGAAAAAAATTCCTGGAAAAAAGATAAAATCTATTGAGGTTCTAGTAAAACTTGAAGACTAAAATAAAGTTTTAATTTTTATCACACACAATCAAATCTAATTGACACTAGTTTAGAATCATTATAATGTAGAATTTAAGGGTAAAAATATGAGTACGGAAAATTTCAAAAACAAATCTTTTAAATCGAAAGAGTTAAGCAAGTGTCCATTTACTGGGGTAGGAACTCCTGCAAAATTTTCAGCTGGAAGAGGTCAAACTAACAGAGATTTTTGGCCAAATAGTTTGAATTTAAAAATTTTGGGTTTGCACTCAGAACTTTCTAATCCCATGGATAAAAAGTTTAACTATGCAAAAGAATTTAAGAAATTAGATTACAAAGGTCTCAAAAAAGATTTAAAAAAACTTATGACAAATTCTCAAGATTGGTGGCCTGCAGATTATGGCCATTATGGACCATTGTTCATAAGATTGGCATGGCACGCAGCAGGCACTTATAGAACAGGCGACGGCAGAGGCGGAGCTGGCACAGGAAATCAGCGTTTTGCACCATTAAATTCTTGGCCAGATAACGTCAACTTAGATAAAGCAAGATTACTTCTGTGGCCAATCAAGAAAAAATATGGAAATAAGATCTCATGGGCAGATTTATTTATATTAGTTGGAAACGTTGCTCTAGAAACTATGGGATTCAAAACATTTGGTTTTGGAGCTGGTAGAAAAGATATTTGGGAGCCCGAAGATGATATTTATTGGGGATCTGAGACAGTAATGCTCGATGTCAATAGATATAGTGGAAAAAGAGATTTAGAACAACCGCTAGGTGCCTCACACATGGGTTTAATCTATGTAAATCCTCAAGGTCCAGATGCAAACCCTGATCCGTTACTTGCTGCTCATGACATAAGAGAGACATTTGGAAGAATGGCGATGAATGATTATGAAACTGCAGCACTAGTAGCTGGAGGACATACTTTTGGAAAATCACATGGTGCTGCACCCGAGTCACATAAAGGTCCTGATCCTGAAGCTTCTAAAATACAAGATCAAGCAACTGGTTGGAATAGTGATTATAAGTCAGGAAAGGGCATAGATACAATTAGCAGCGGCATTGAGGGTGCATGGACACAGAATCCCATAAAGTGGGACATGGGATATTTAGATTGTCTTTACGGCCATGAGTGGGAATTAACAAAAAGTCCAGCAGGCGCACATCAATGGACACCTAAAAAAAATGGTCAAGAGATTAAGATGGTTCCTGATGCCCACAATAAAGAAATTTTACATCCACCGATGATGCAAACAACAGACATTTCTTTAAAAGTGGATCCAAGCTACGGTCCTATAACTAGACATTTTCACAAAAATCCAGAAGAATTTCATGATGCATTCGCTAGAGCATGGTTTAAATTAACTCATAGGGACATGGGTCCTAGAGCATGTTATTTAGGTGTAGAAGTTCCAAAAGAAGAATTAATCTGGCAAGATCCAATAGATAAACCAAAATATAAACTAAAAGTTAAAGATGTTAATTTATTAAAGTCGAAAATATCTAAATCAAAATTGTCTATCTCAGAGTTAGTTTCAACAGCATGGGCTTCAGCTTCTACTTTTAGGGGTTCAGATAAAAGAGGTGGTGCAAATGGAGCAAGAATTATGCTTGAGCCACAGAAAGAATGGAAGGTTAATAACCCAAAACAACTTGCAAAAGTTATTGTCAATTTAAGAAAAATTAAGAAAAATTTTGATAATAAAAATAAGACAGTTTCTATGGCTGATTTAATTGTTTTAGGTGGAAACGTCGGTATCGAGATGGCTGCAAAAAAAGGTGGTTATAATGTTAAAGTGCCTTTTTTGTCTGGAAGAGGTGATGCTAGACAAGATCAAACTGACGTTCACTCATTTAATTTACTCGAACCTCAAGCTGATGGCTTTAGAAATTATCTAAATGGGGAGTCTGGAATTGTGTCTGCTGAGGAAAAACTTATAGATAAAGCTCAGTTGATGGGTCTTACTGCGCCTCAGATGACAGTACTAGTTGGAGGGTTAAGAGTCTTAAATACTAACTTTGATAATTCCACAAATGGTGTTTTTACAAAAAAACCAGGTGTTCTTACAAATGATTTTTTCAAAAATCTTCTAGACATGAATGTAACTTGGAAAGAAACTGACAAATCCGAACAATATTTTATCGGATCTAATCGAAAAACTAAAAAAATGATGTGGAAAGGATCAAGGGTAGATCTTATTTTTGGTTCAAATTCTCAACTGAGAGCTTTGTCCGAAGTATATGCATGTGAAGACTCGAAAGATAAGTTTATTAAAGATTTTGTTATAGCGTGGACCAAAGTTATGAACGCAGATAGATTTGATCTAAAAATGAATTAATTAAAAAATATAGTTAGAAACCCCACACATTATTATTTTCTATCCAACCTATATATTTATCAGATATTATTTTACACCAATCTGGTTTACATTTTTTTATTAATAATAATCTCCCCTTTTCAATATTTATTATTGGTTCAGAAAAAAGTGAAGGTTTTTTAAATAAGGTTTGATTTTCTAATAAAATAATTTCATTGGTTTTTTTTAATTGAGATATGTGAATCCATCCACTATTTTTTTTTATATCAATAATTCTTCTAAAATTTTCTTTTTTATCTATTATTTTAAGGGGTAGATTTTTTTTTTT
>CEUZ01058091.1_pt1 | contig 16543 bp, 13 predicted proteins | sample 361511 | NCBI WGS metagenome assembly CEUZ01 (sample SAMEA2622822, study PRJEB7988) | marine metagenome | biome: marine biome (ENVO:00000447); feature: surface water layer (ENVO:00002042); material: "saline water (ENVO:00002010), including plankton (ENVO:xxxxxxxx)" | depth 5 m
GGTGTTTATGGGATTAGCCAATAAAAACTTTCACGGCTTAGCTGGCCACCACCATCCTGAGGCAGAAATCATCTCTAGGATCGGCGCAAAATTGGGGTGGAATGTGATTCGCGGATCATCAACGGATGGGGGTAAAGGAGCTTACGACAGCATGTTAAATATATTAAAGACGCCCGGAAACGTTTTTGCCATAACGCCGGATGGACCACAGGGCCCCGCAAAAATTCCAAAAGCAGGCACCATTCGAGCGGCGCAAAAAACAGGAGCGGTTATTGTCCCCGCCGCAGGCCAATCAACAAAAAGGTGGTCTTTCACAAATTGGGATACATTTTATTTATCAAAGCCTCATGGAAAAATAATTCAACTTTTTGGTGAGCCAATTTTCCTTGAACCCAATGAAAGCTATAATAACTGTGCAGAGCGGTTACGGATTGCTTTAAATAGTCTAGAAAAAGAAGTGGAGCGTCGCGTTGGCATGGAAGCGCCAGATTGAGCCCAAATTCAGATATGCCCTTTTTCCCTTGGCGCTATTATATTGGGGCATCACGCTTTGGAGAAACCTTTTTTACTCCATGGGGTTTTTTGTTACAAGAAAACTCCCAGCAAAGGTTATCAGCGTTGGCAACATAACTTCAGGTGGTACCGGTAAAACGCCTGCCGTTATTTATTTGGCGAAAATGCTTTTATCTCAAGGTCATCGCGTGTCCATTTTGAGTCGAGGGTATGGTAGAAAAACGGCTGGAACCCAGGTGGTAACAGATGGGAAAAGCCTGGTCACACATTGGCGAAATTTTGGTGATGAACCAACGCTAATCGCCAATGCATTGACTGGCGTTCCTATCGTGGTGGATAGCAATCGCCACCGGGGCGGGATGGTGTTGGTCGATCGATTTAACACCGATATAATAATTATGGATGATGCATTTCAGCATCGGGCAATTGAACGGGATATTGATATTGTGTTAATAAACAGTCAAGACAGTCGAGCCACACATAAACTCCTACCGTATGGCATGCTGCGAGAACCGTGGATGAGCCTGAAGCGTGCAGACGTCATTATTTTTACAAAATATAACCTGAAAAAACCCGCGCCATTTTTAAGATCTTTGGCTAGAAGAATAAATAGACCAAGGCTAAGAAGCCACTATTCAATTGGGGCGCCCAAAGATATTAAAGACAGCAATAAAACAATGAAACCCGAAGCTCGGATGATGGCGGTTGCAGCCATAGGAGACCCGGAAGGGTTTGCGAGAACAATTAAACAGGCGGGCATATCCATTGTGGAAAAAATGTTTTTTATGGACCATTATCATTATACGCAAGAAGATATAGATCAAATTCGGGGTCAGATGAAAAAATCAAACATAGATGCTGTAATAACCACAGAAAAAGACGCCATAAAACTAAGGGGTCTTAATCTTGACGGGATAAACATTTTCAGCTTGGGTATAGAATTTGCTCTGCACCCGAAAGCAGAACAAAGCTTATTAAATATAATTCAAAATTAATGTGCTAAATCTGGGCCATTCCCCAGGCAAAGATAACACCGACAAATGAAACCAGTAGAGGCCACCCCGTGTTAATCATCTGCCGTGCGCTGGGGTCTTCAAACACATGGATTTGAAATTCATGAGAAGTGACAGCGCCACGCTCATCCATAGCAACCAATATAATATCATTTGGACCGCGCTGGTTTGGCCGTGGTTTCCAAGTCAAGACACCGGTTTTACGGCTAAAGGTAGAATGTTTGGGCAGCTTCACAGCCTTGTATGCCACACGATCTTTATTTAAATCTTCCGCCACGACCCGATATTTATATTGATGTCCGGTAAGGGCTACGGGCCGCGGCGAAGAAATGATATTTGGATTAATATTTACAAAAATTTTCCCCTCTTGTGTGTCGTTCGTATATCCATCAGAGACCTGAAATGAAAAACGATTTTCATTAATTTGTGCAGATTTAGGCACCCAAACCACCTTCCCATTTTTACTGATTTGCATCCCCTGGGGGCCTTTTAATAATGTAAAGAGAAGATCTGCATCCTCATTTTTATCTTCCACCTGAATGTTGTATTTGAACACTTCTCCAACCATTGCAGACACCGGCGGATTGGACACAATGACCGGCTGATGGTTTATATAAATATCAAAAGACTGTTCATCTTTTGTATAGCCATCTGAAACCAGAAAAGAAACCTCCTGTTTATTCACCTGGTCGGATGTGGGCGTCCACGAGATAACGCCCGTATATTCATCAACCTCCATGCCGTCAGGGAATTCGGTCAACGTATATTTGACCGGGCTCAACTTTCTCGCAACCACTTTAGGCGGCCGACCCTTATTGCCCTGAAAAAACTCCCAAAGGATATCTTTGATTGCTACGGTTCTGTCGTCCACTGATTCCACAATGATATTTAAACGGTCTTTTTCCCAAAAAACAGAGTGAACATATTTCTTCAAATTTAATCGGGACACCTCTAATGATAGTGTGTCGACCTCATCACCCTCGGATAAATAAACAGATTCAGCATTTTGCCAATCCATTAAATAACGATCAATGTTTTCAATATATACATCATCGCTGATTTGGATAGAATAAATCCTGTAATTTTCAACACGCTCAAGCGGGACAACCGCATCATAGGGCAGAAGGGCTCCACGGTTCATGTCTGAAGTCATGATTTGATATTGATAGGGATCACCAACGGCGCCCTGCATGGGGGGTATAGATACAATATTAATGGGGGCATTTATATAAAAATCTGCCTGAACCAGTTTTGAAGATCGCCCATCACTCACCTCAATTAACATATGAGAAAAATCCATGTTTTCACGCGTTGGTTCCCAAAAAAGCATTCCGCCATATGGATCCATGCGCATACCGACAGGCATTTCAAGGGCAGTATATATAAGGTCATCTTTTCTATTGGGGTCTGACACATTCAGCTGAAACCGAAATTCTTCCCCAAGGCTAATGACGTTCATTGTCATCGGCGCATCTTCAACAATTGGAGGATGGTTCACATAAAGAGAAACTATTTGTGAGTCCACCGCAACACCATGGCTTACTTTTACAGTAAATCGCTGTGTGTCAATCTGGGTAACACCGGGGGTCCAAGTAACAAGACCAGAGGTGTCAACGGCCATACCTTCCGGCGCATCGGGGAGACTATAAGTAAGGATGTGTTCCAGATCAGGGCGCCAAATATCAATTTTATACCGATAAAGCCTATCAACCTCCGCGTCAAAATCCGCCTCTGATAATATTTTTACACCGGCGCGCGCAAAAAGAGAAAAATCTTGTGTTGCCCGGTCAAACCCATCACTCACCACCAGTCGCACATCATAGACATCCACATGGGATGAATCGGTTTGCCAGACCAGCGTTCCATCGTCGCGGACAACCATACCGCCGGGGGCGGATTCAAGCTGAAAACTTAAATCAACATCTGGGTTTCGGTCTAAAATAGTTGGCTTATATATAAAGGTGTCGCTCGCCACGAACTCGGTGCCATGGGGTACAGAAGTAATAATGGGCGGATCATTTACATAAACCCACAACCGCTCATCATCTCCCTCTAAACGAGGAACGACCTTATATGTCATTAGAGAATCTTCTATGGCCGGTGTGGGCACCACCGCTTCACCGAGCTTTCTTTCTACATGATACGCCAATTTATAAGCACCCAACTGATCATCATTTGGAACCCATCGGATTGAGCGCGAATCATAATGAAAAAACATACCTTTTGGCGGTGGATGCAACCATCTAAAACTGTAGAACTCCTGTTTTTCTTCCTCCGGAAGTGTGTAGGCAAAAGATTGATTTACCGTTAATACATGCTTCGGCAAAATGCCTTTTGGAAGCGGCTGCCCCATGGTCTCAAGGGGTTTAGGTATCTGGGGAAGCGTTATTTCATCTTTTGGAATATAGGGATAAACATCCAACACGTCTTCAGAGTCAACCTCAAGGCCTGACACAATGGGCTTTTCAGGTTCGGGGCCGTATCCCAGCTCTGTAATAAATAGCGTCGTTTCGTAGCCGTCCCACCCCGCAGCAATAATAGAACCGGTATAAACACCTTGGATAACAATGGGTAGTGTCGAAAAGACCTGGGCACCGGCAAGGGCCTCATCTTCAAGTGCAAAATATTCTACAGGCTCAGCAAGGCCATCTATACTGCCGTAAGCCAAGGTGAGGATATTCATATCACCTGATACAAGCAGGATATCATCATAGGCATCTTGATTAAAGTCGGATATGCGCATACCAGAAAGAGGGCCGCCTTCTAGCGGCAATTTTTCAACGGATAAAAAGTCATCAAATAAAGATAAGGAAATCACATCTCCATTATAAAACGGCAACAAGATATCCGTTGCCCCATCTCGATCCCAATCGGTTGTGGATATGCCCGTTGGAATTAAACCATCTAGGCCCGGAATGGGTGTTTCTTGCCCATCACCCATTACAAGTTCACCACCAGCATTATAAAAGGGCTGGGTGCGCAACACATCACCCTCAGGGGAGACAACCACAACTTCATCATGCCCGTCTCGGCTCCAATCCACAGCCGCCACATAAACTGCACCAATGCCGGATCGCATTCCATTGGGCTTAATCGATTGGATGATTTGCCACTCCCCATTGTCGTTCAAATCGAGAATAGCAATTTCGCGCATAGGGCTCCCTAGAGACACAGCCAACTCCTGGTCCATATCCCCATCATAATCCATTAAAACAAAATTATGCCCCCGAACAAATTTTTTCCCACCGGAAAGATTTAAGACACTCCCGGCATCCTCGCTAAACCGCTCACCATCCCAGTAATAATAAAAGGCAATAGGCTGTAGAATTTCATCCTGCCCATCTTCTGATAAATTGAAGACTGTAATTAATTCAGGCACACCATCTCCATCAAGATCACCCAGCTCCACATCCACAAAGTTGCCCAGGAGCCCATCTGGAGCTTCTAGCTCCCAATCCATTTGTTGGTAGCCGTTGTCATCCAGCTCATAATAACGAATGACCGATAATTTTTTATCCCCCAACTGCCCGCTTTCTACGGATGCAAACTCTTGAAGGCCGTCTCCATCCAAATCATAAGTGCCCTCCATATGGGTAATTTTTAACCCTTGTGCCCACAGCGCGGAAGCATAAACCAAAACAATGATGAGATTTTTCAGATTCATTTTGTACTGTCCGGCGACGTGGTAGCGGGTGGGGGGCTTTCCAGATTGACAGAAAGACTATCCGGCCGTTTTGTAATTTGAAGGGTATCAGCGGCGGTCTCAGAGCCGACACCGTTTTCGGTTATGGGTGTTAGGTTTTCTAAAACCTTAGCGGGGGCATAAAAGGAGCGATAGTCGACCTTTGCTTTTAATGTGTCGGGCAATGAGTCTGCATGGAACACAAATGTATCCCGAGAGACAGGGTTTAGCCACGCGGCAATATTTAACGGCCTAAAGATAGATTCAAAATCAATTTCTGTCAATGTTTTATGGGAACCGTTCTCTTGTACATTAATATCGCCACGGATGGCGTGGGGCCGTCCGCCGAAGTAAGACACAGCCATTCCATGGTCTTGAGAAAAAAGCGGCGAATAAACAGTAACCCTGCCAGATATTTTTTCATCAGATGACAATAGGGAAAGACCGTCCGCGCTGGAATCAATAGCCATGGTATTGGGAAATCCCTCAAAAAAGTATTCAGGGTATGGGTACAGGCTGGGCCGCCACCCCTCCGGGTCAAATGATTGGGCAACCGAATCAGTGGCAGGGTAAAGGGCTGCATAAAAACTATTACTAGAAAGATCGTGTATAAGAGACAGGGTAATAATGGAGTCGGGTTTTTCAGCGGATGATTGAAAGGCAAACGAACCCGATTTATTTTGTTTGATGGTGCTCAAATTTGCCGATACGCCCACAGTAATAATCCCATTAGTATTCATGCTTGTGGTGCTAAAGGGCGTTTCACCCACAAATGTAAACCGATCAGATTCAGCAATATCTTTTGATGTAACCTCCACACGGTGATATCGGGTGGGCAGCAGCACAAACGGTTCAGGCGGTTTAATTGTATCTCCAACCAGCATAACAAAAGACGAATCATGGCTTTGTAAAATAGGATGTATCTGGTGGGTATCCCCAAGGCTGTCCACATCGCTGATAAGGGTTTCTTTCAGGCGGATATCGAGAGCATATGACACATCGACGATACCAATATGATCTCGAGTCGGACTCCATTCTATACTATAGGTTTTGGGATTAAATAGCATTCCCGGTGGCGGCGTAGCTTCCCAGTTAAAATGGAAAAAAGTTGCGCCGGAGTCTGGTAGTAAAAATAAGTTTAAAGTATCACCAAGCATTAACGTGTCTTCAACCAGGAGAAACAAAGAATCATTCACCGAAGATTGATCGATGCCAAGGGGAGGCTCGTAAAGTCCGCTTTCAATTCGAGAAAGAACCACCTGATTAATCTCTGCCTCACCTGCGCCGGACTTCACCCCAAACAAACCGGATTGACTCAACCGACTTTCTGTGAGCGTGACGCCGCTGTCTGATATGGCCAGGGCAAACACCTCTCCGGTTGCAAATGGGATGAGCAGCTCTTGGGAGCCATCTTTATTTTCATCAAAGGGCTGAATGTCCGGCCCTAAGATGACGCGCGCACCATTGGTAACTAAAATATCGGAATGAACAGACTCGCTGGGGTTAGACAGTGTAAAGACACTGGCCTTTAACACATTTCCCTCAGGACTAACTAAGCCCGCATATCCTTCACCAGCCACAGTAAAGAGCCCCACATAGATGGGACCAAAACCATTTGACACCAAAGGTGACGAATGGGAGCGATCGTTAGATTTTTCCGGGACGCCCTTGTTCAACCCAAGAGAAAATACGGAGGCACTCCGCGTGGGGGTGGACATAGAAGCGGCAAATATGTTTGAATATGAAGCAAGATTTGAAGGGCGAATTTTATCATCTCCTGCTACCAAATTGACAATTGAAGACTGCGTTGGGGAGAACCCAGCGCCATTCCACTCAAATACAGTGAGCCATGTGCCGGACGAATCGCCCTGCTGTGCCACAACCAACTCGGGGACGTCATCCTGATTGAGGTCGCCAAACTTGGCATCAACAATTTGGATTAACGGCGGAGGGGAGTAAGACCAAAGGGTCTGGTGGTTCCCAGCATCGTCAAGCTCAACCAATTCCAGTGGCGCCACCAAGCCGTTTAGTTTTAAAATTTCACTTTTACCATTTTTATTAAAATCAAAAGTGCCGAAGATATAAAGATTCCCTGCGATCAAAGCTCCCAGAGAAAAACCAAACACAGAGATGGATCGCCTAAAGAACAATAGGCGCTCGCAATGTCTGAACTTGAAAATAGTTGAGATATGATTGTATGATAATATGAATACCCTTACCTAGATATTGATTGAAATATAGGTGTTCACCGTCGAATATATCAAGAGAAAGGCCATTAATATATACTACATTTATATTTCCAAATTAAATAGAGACGGAATAAATTGGCCGGGCATTGTTTAGCTCCTATTTTGACTTGATGAAAAAAACACTCACCTTACTACTCGCCTCAGCAACCATCGCCTTTTCTCAGGGGGACATTTATCCATCCGAAACCCACTATGGTGGCGGTATCGGATTCAGCACCATGTATATGGTTTTGGATTCGGTTCCCGGTGAAGCATTGCTAAATGAATTGGGTTTTGATGTATCCTCATTAAACACCCGGCCACTGGTTTTTCAGGGCGGTGAAGGGTTTGCTCAAATGTCAGGCCCATGGCGGTTGGGTGGCTATGCCGGTGTGGGCGGTGCCCAAGTAAGCAATGTGTTTAATGTGCACTTATATGCGGATAAAGATGGCACAGCCGGATATGATGCAACCGGAGACACTCTCTATGCCTATTCTGATAATTTATCTATGCGGGCGAGCCTTGGCTTTTTAATGGGGGCCATGACCATTGAATATGTTTTTCCGGTTTTTAGGGATTTGGAATTAATGGCAGGCGCCCTAATGGGGATTGGCCGCTATACACTATCTGTGGATCAACACATTGGTACCCCCCAATGGTCTGATTTCGGCGAAAACATGTTTGGATTCATAAGGGGAGACAGCGTTTTGGTTCCCCTGGACACGATTGGTCAAACATATGATGAAGCCGCAAACAACTTTCGCGAACAAGGATTACGACCAATAAATGTGACCGGATCGATGACAGAGCTTAGTGGCACCTTTTTTAATTTTCAGCCATATGTAGCAGTAAAATGGCAATTTTTAGATCGTATGGGATTGCGGATAAGCGCAGGGTATAATCGAGGAACCATCGGTGCCGGACGATGGAAAAGAAACGGGCATATTCCGATTAATGATTCTCCGAAATCAGCGCTAAAAGGCATTACCCTTCGCACAGTCATTTATTTCGGTCTATAGTGAAACGAATTAAACCATTATTTTCATCCGGCGGATGGACATGGCTGGCGGGTATTGCCACGGGTCTATTAATTGCATTTCCTTTGACCCAGTCATTGTATTCTAAGCAAAATAACGCTTATGCGGTCATTGAGAGCAAGTTTAAAGTAATGAACCAAATTCTTTATTATGTAAATCAGCTTTATTATGATGATGTAGACATGGAATCTTTAATGGACGGCGCCTTTAGCGGAATTATGGACCAGCTGGACCCCCACTCCATATTTATTTCAGCTAAGGATCAAAAAAATATTGATGAAATGTTTCGCGGTGAATTTCAAGGCATCGGCATCGAGTTTGATATTTTAAATGGATACATTACGGTAATTGCGCCTGTTGTAGGTGGGCCATCTGAAAAGGCCGGTATTCAATCGGGAGACTGGATAACAAAAATTGATGGTGAAAGCGCAAAGGGCATTGCCAGGGATGAAGTATACAAAAAATTAAGAGGCAAAAAAGGAACCCGCGTTGATTTGGAAATTGGCCGCATGGGGGCAGACCCCTTTGATGTAACCATTATCCGAGACGATATACCGCTATATAGTGTGCGGGCCAGCATTATGCTTGATGATCAAACAGGATATGCTTGGCTTACACGGTTTTCAACGAAATCAGGCTCAGAAGTAAAAAAAGCAATCACCAAGCTTTTGGACCAAGGGATGAAACGAATGGTTTTGGATCTCCGTAATAATGGTGGCGGCATATTAGAACAGGCGGCAGAGGTGGCCAACGTATTTATTGCCGATCGAGACACATTGGTGTATACAAAAGGTAAAAGCAAAGATATGGAGCAGGTATTCTTAGCGGCACCCCAAAAAGGAAACGAAGATTTTTCAGTAATTGTATTGATTAACCGCGGGTCAGCCAGCGGCAGCGAGATTGTGGCGGGGGCAATCCAGGATTTAGACCGAGGACTTATTGTTGGTGAAACCAGTTTTGGCAAAGGACTCGTTCAACGGCAGGCGGGCCTAAGTGACGGGTCTGCCATCCGCGTTACAATAGCTCAGTATTATACACCCAGCGGCCGGTTGATACAGCGCCCCTTTGATAATGGCAACTATGATGACTATTATCGAGAACTCTATGAAGATGGCCGAGAAGAAAAAATTGATTCACTAAAGAAAGCACGGCCACCCTTCAAAACCAGAAATGGTAGGACGGTTTACGGCGGTGGTGGCATCACGCCCGATATTCATATTCCATGGGAACTGGAATTAAACGAAACGACACGAAAGATTCTTTCTCACCCGAATCGTTTCATGTTTAATTGGAGTACTCAGTATATAAAAGAGAATAAAATAGGGGGCAAATACGCGACATTTCAATCTGATTGGGAATTACCCGAAGAAGCGGTAAATGGCTTTTATAATTATATAAATAAAGAAGAAGATTTTGATAAAGAAGAATTTGAAGCAAGCCGACCCTATTTAAAAGTTATTTTAAAATCTGAAGTGGCAGGTGCAAAATGGGGAAGGGACGAGCTTTGGGGCATAAGAATTGCTGCAGATAATCAAGTTATGGATGCATTAAAACATTTTAACGAAGCTGATGCATTCTTGGTTGAAAGCAATTAAATTCCCGAGTTTTTAATTTGACTTTCCTTAAGGTAAGGAATAATTTCAAAGATACTATTTACATAAATGGAGGTATTTAATGGTTCAATATTTCATCGATGGCGGCGCCTTTATGTGGCCGATTTTGATTTCTTTGGTCTTCGGACTTGGATTCGCGCTCGAACGGGCGTACTCACTGGTGATGTCTTCAATAAATTCCCAGAAATTTTACACAGATATTACTGAAACATTAGAAACAAACGGTGTGGACTCCGCTTTGGAGCTGTGCAATGAAACCCGAGGCCCTGTTGCTGAGATCTTTCATGCAGGCCTTTCAAGGTTACACAGGGGTGTGGCCGATGTTGAGAAAGCAGTCCAAAACGCAGGATCGTTGGAAATGTCTTTCCTTGAAAAGAATATGATTTGGCTGAATACCGTCATTACCGTTGCCCCCATGATTGGATTTACCGGAACGGTTGTGGGTATGATTGCAGCATTTGACGCAATTAAAGCTGCCAATGATATTTCACCAGCTGTTGTGGCAGGAGGTATTTCCCAAGCACTTTTAACTACAGCATTCGGCTTGATTACTGCGATGATCATCCAGTTTTTCCAAAACTTCTTTGTTTCTCGGATTGATAAACTCATCTTAGACATGGAAGAAAATTCCATAAAGTTGGTGGACCAGCTTTATGAAATGGATGCCACTAAAAAAAGTAAGAAATAATTGATTTATGGCGCGTAAACGTAGATTTAAAGGGGGCGAAATTCCTACATCTTCCATGGCGGATATTGCATTTTTACTTTTGATATTTTTTCTCGTGACAACAACCATTGATATGGATAAAGGTCTAGGTATGGTGTTACCAGCAGAAGGAGAAGAAATCGAAATCAATAAAAAGAATATCCTAAACTGTTTAATCAACTCTACTGGCGCCGTGCTCTTGGGAGGTGAACCAGTTGAAGTAAAGAACCTCTCAAGGACAGTAAGACAAAAATTGGTTGAAAATGACAAACTAATTATTTCAGTAAAAGCTCACAAGTCCTCTAATTATTTAGATTACGTAAGAGTAATCGACCAGCTTAAAATGGCCAATGCTACTCGGATATCTATTGCAGAGTCAAATTAATGAATATAAAAAGAAAAACACAGCTAGACTCTGAAATTCCAACAGCCTCTATGCCCGATATTATTTTTATGTTGTTGATCTTTTTTATGGTAACAACCGTATTAAGAGAATATTCAGGCCTGCCCATTTCTCTACCCAAGGCCAAGCGGATTGAAAAACTCAAATCCAAACGCCACACTTCACATATTTGGGTGTCAAAAGAAGGCCTAGTGTCTATTGAAGACAGGCTATATTCTTCAGATGGTGTACGGCACATCATGTATGAAAAACGCGTTGCGGACCCGCAACTGGTAGTGTCTCTAAAAGCCGATGAGCGGGCGAAAATGGGGTTGGTCAGCGATATTCATACAGAGTTGCGTAAGGCCGATGCTTTAAAACTCAATTATTCTTCCAAAACGGCGGTGGATTAATATGCGCACAGAACAGTCTGCATCATTAAAATACACCTATCCCGTTGTAGTTCGCATAACCGGATTCTCTGGATTGGTCTTGTTAATTTCCACATTTTTGATATTTCCGAGAGTCGTGAACAAGGTGGAGTTGGACGAAGAAGTACAAATCATCATAGAACAAATTGATATTCCCCAAACGGAACAATTTGACAGGCCCCCACCCCCGGCAAGGCCTTCGGTTCCTGTTGAATCTGAAAGTGAAGATATTGCAGATGATGTAACTTTGGACGAATTCAACTTGGATGATTTCGATGCCTGGGACGCACCTCCTCCCCCACCAGAGGGACCGCGCGTAAAATTCATCCCTTATGACGATCCTCCGATTCCCCTATCACCCATTCGACCTAAGTATCCTGAAATTGCCCAAGAAGCAGGGATAGAAGGGACTGTTGTGGTTCAAGTATTTGTAGATGATAAAGGGCGCGTTAAAGAAACATTAATTCTCAAAGGGATTCCCAACACAGGATTAGATGAAGCAGCTAGCGAAGCCATTCGTACGGTTCGTTTCAGACCGGCGAAACAACGGGAAAGAGCTGTTGGCGTCTGGATTTCTATTCCAGTTAATTTTAGGCTGAAAAGCTAAAAGAAAGAATAAAAAGCCCCGTATAAATACGGGGCTTTTTTATTTATTAAAAATTTTCTTAATGATATTTAAAATAGGATCATAATACCGATCCACAACACGTTCTTTAATGGGAATAATAGCGTTATCTGTAATTTGAATGTGCTCGGGACACACATCCGTGCAGCATCGAGTAATATTACATAAACCGGAACCATAATCATTCTTTGTTGCGGGGATACGATCAGCTGTATCCAGAGGGTGCATCTCTAGGCTGGCCAATCGTATCATGAAACGGGGCCCTATAAATTGATCCTTTTTATCATGGTCTCTAAGCACATGGCACACATTTTGGCATAGATAACATTCGATACACTTCCGGAACTCTTGCACGCGATCAACATCTTCCTGCATCATGATATAATTGCCCTTTTTATCTTTTTTGGTAGGATCGGGCTTTAAGGGGGTTATTTTTTTATTTTGTTCATAATTCCAGGAGACATCTGCCACCAGATCTTTCATAATGGGAAAGGTTTTAATCGGGCGGATGGAAATGGTTTCATCTTCTCCATATTCATTCATTCTCGTCATGCAGGCCAATTTCGGTTTTCCGTTAATCTCAACACTACAGGATCCACATTTGCCAGCCTTACAGTTCCAACGGACAGCCAAATCCCCAGCCTTTTCTGCTTGAATCCTATGGATTACATCAAGAACAACCATTCCTTTATCAACTTCTGTAGAATAATCCGCCATCGTTCCACCATTTTTATCACCACGAAATATTTTGAAATCTCTTAATGCCATAGGCTATTCAACGCCCCTCTCTTGGCGAACCTCTGCTTCTAATTCTTCAATACTGAGATTCGCAATTCTTTCCAACTCTTTACCGGGTGCCTCCCGATGCACCTTTTCTGCATTCATGGTTCCATCGTCATTTTTGCTAAGGACAACATTATATTGTAGCCACTCATCCCGTTCGCCCTCAAAATCAACACGAGTATGTGCGCCGCGACTTTCTTCGCGGATGCGAGCTGCCCGGGCTACCGCCTCAGATGTAATGAGCAAATTACGGAGAGCAATGGCTTGGTGCCACCCAGGATTAAATTGGCTGGCGCCGTCCGCTTTTACAGATTGGAACGATTTCCATAAATCCATAACACCATCAATGCCTTCAGACAATAATTCATCTGTCCTTACAATGCCCACGTTGCTTTGCATAAGGTCTTGCAACTTTTCATGAATGAGATATGGGCTTTCACCCGATTCACGGTTTAGGATGTTGGTGGCGGATCGTATAATATATTTTGCTTGTTCATCATTTAGATTTGGTGTGGCTGTGGATTTTATATAATCCACGGCACCAGATCCTGCCAGTTTGCCACACACAAGAAGATCTGACAGTGAATTGCCACCCAAGCGGTTTGCCCCATGAACACCAGCAGCACATTCACCGCAGGCAAAAAGTCCCGGAACGCGGGTCATTTGGGAATCGGCATCCACACGGACACCACCCATAAAATAATGAAGGGTTGGCCCAACTTCCATGGCTTCCTTGGTAATATCAAGCTCAGCCAACACCTTAAACTGATGATACATGGATGGGAGTTTTTTCTTAATATCCTCTGCAGACCTTCGACTGGCAATATCCAGAAAAGCACCGCCGTGGGGCGATCCTCGGCCAGCCTTGACTTCCCGGCGAATGGCTCGGGCGACAACATCGCGAGTCAATAATTCTGGTGGGCGACGGGCTTCCTTGTCGCCATCTAGCCAACGCTCAGCTTCTGCTTCTGTGTCCGCTGTTTCTGGAGCAAAACGCTCAGGGATATTATCATACATAAAGCGCTCATTTTCGCTATTCACTAAAATGCCGCCCTCTCCACGAACGCCCTCTGTTACAAGAGTACCACGAACAGATGGAGGCCACACCATTCCGGTAGGATGAAATTGTGTGAATTCCATATCCATAAGTTCGGCGCCGGCCTCATAAGCCATTCCATATCCATCGCCAGTATACTCCCATGAATTGGAGGTGATTTTCCAAGCTTTACCCCCACCGCCGGTTGCGAGAATAACCGCTTTGCATCGAAAAATAATGAATTCACCCGTTTCTCGCCACATGGCAACCATACCGGCAATTTTATCACCGTCTTTTAAGAGATCCAGACCTGTGCATTCCATATATACTTCAATACCTTGATGAACGCCCCGATCTTGAAGCGTCCGAATGATTTCAAGTCCGGTTCTGTCGCCTACATGAGCTAATCGCGGATAACGATGTCCCCCAAAATTCCGTTGATTGATCAATCCAGTTTTGGTTCGATCAAAAACAGCTCCCCATTCTTCCAGCTCCCGAACCCGGTCAGGGGCTTGTTTTGCATGGAGTTCGGCCATACGCCAGTTGTTTAAAAATTTTCCACCACGCATGGTGTCTCTGAAATGAACTTTCCAATGATCCCGGTCATCAGAATTGCCCAGAGATGCAGCTACCCCCCCCTCTGCCATAACAGTATGTGCTTTTCCCAAAAGGGATTTACAGACCAAGCCGGTGCTAAGACCTTGCATGGAGCACTCTATGGCCGCGCGAAGACCTGCACCGCCAGCCCCAAGAACGATTACATCATGTTTAACTGTTTTTATTTCATTTATATTCACTAATTGCCCCAAGTATTTAAATCTATCCACTGTCCGCTGGCTACCATACGAACGTATATATCAGAAAAAGCAACCCACAACATACTAATCCAGGCCCAGAACATATGACGGCCATTTAACCATGAAACACCCCGCCAAACCCGATAACGAAATGTGGGCTTTCCATTGGGACATGTAAAGCAATCTTTATTGCCACCGGTTAAATGTCTAAATGCATGGCATCCAAAAGTATATCCTGCCAGCAATATTGGATTCACAATCAATATAAAGGATCCAACGCCAAACCCAAGCTTGCCCCCTCGAAATAATGATAAAATGCCATCATAAGTAAGAATAACAACAAACCCCAATGCAATATAAAGAGTAAACCGGTGAAGGTTTTGGAATACAAGGAGGGCAGTTTCACCTTTATAATTTTTAGGGTGGACGCCACCAACTGCACAGGCTGGTGGTGTCATAAAATATGCTCGGTAATAAAATTTTCTATAATAATAACAAGTCATCCTAAAAGATAAAGGGCCCGCTAAAATCAATATAGCTGGCGAGGCTGGAATCAGCGCAGGCCACCATTCTGGCCACCGACCAAACCAAGCGTGATCTAACGGTGCACTGCCTTTTACGGCTTCTTTTACAAATATCAATGGAGAATAAAATGGCGATAAGTATCCACCAAATCCGTCTTGACCTGCACTCCACCAATAATTGTCTCCCTGAAACATCGCCCAAGTTGTATAAACGACAAAACCGAGGAACCCTAAACCGGTCCAAAGCGGTTCGAACCACCACCGGTCTGTGCGGCTTGTGGCTAGAAATCCGTCCGTTTTTAAATCAGATGATTGGTACATGGATTGAGTATTTCCCCTTTAACTCACTAAAATGTGGATTGGAATTTAATTGCTTTAAATTCCAACAAAAATAAAATAAACCATCAAACCCGCCCAGCAAGCTTTGCACCTAAATGGCCACCATAATATAATAGAGCAATACCAATACCGCCAGAGATCAAATATAACCACTTCAATTTTGGAATTTCATAAAATTGAGGATTACGGGTTCGCCACATAAAAAGGAGGAGAAAAACAACGGAGGAGACAATTTGGACCCACCCATGATTTACCCAAATCGGGAATACTGACCCAAGGTGCCCGATGAGTGTATCATCAACAATACCCGTCGCAATTGCCGCCGCAGATGAAACCAAAGCCAAAAGCATTACCCACCAACCGACCAATAGATTTTCAGGCTTAGTTAATAATATAAACAGGGCATCAAAAAAGATTGCCGCTGAAAAAAGCGCAATAGGGAAGTGGATAAACAACGGATGTAATTCTGGTAACATACTTATTGTTATTGAGAGGCGCTTTCCAGGCAACAATCCAACAGGAATCGATCCAATGGCCCCCCGGCCTTTTTATAAGCATTCTGAATTTGTTTAGTTTTGGGCCCATTTACCAAAAGATTATTTAGGATAGGCTCTAATATTGGTCGTTCGCTTTTTATATTGAAAAAGGCCGATCGTTCGTCAAGCCCACGAAGAGAAAACCCACCTAAAGTTGAAAGCCAATCCCCAACAGTGGTATTATTAGGACCAATATTTTCAAAGGAGATATCCTTAGCGGTTTGATCAAGCTGTTTGCGCTCTAGATCTGACCATTGCTTTACTATTTCAAAGACATCTTTCCGAGTAGATGGCGCAG
>CEUZ01261856.1_pt1 | contig 16533 bp, 18 predicted proteins | sample 361511 | NCBI WGS metagenome assembly CEUZ01 (sample SAMEA2622822, study PRJEB7988) | marine metagenome | biome: marine biome (ENVO:00000447); feature: surface water layer (ENVO:00002042); material: "saline water (ENVO:00002010), including plankton (ENVO:xxxxxxxx)" | depth 5 m
GTTTATTGGTCCAACATTAGCATTTGGATTTTGATATGGAGTAATTTTATCGCCCCTTGAAATGATTAAGCGAATATGAACATGATCATTCATATTATTTTTTATTAAAACTTTATTTAGTTCATCTATAATATCTTGTCTTGATAAAGAAATATTTAATGAAATTCCTTTAGCGCTTGCGAATAATCTATCTATATGTTCCTCAATAAAAACCAGTGTTTTTTTGTGTAGCCTAATTCCTTCCCACACACCATCACCAAGCAAAAATCCACTATCAAATACTGATATCTTTGCTTCTTTTCTGTGGAATAATTTCCCATTGATATTAATAAAAATATCTTCATTTTTTGGATTTTCTATATACGAATGACTACTCATTAGTGGGCCCACAGGGACTTGAACCCCGAACCTGCGGATTATGAGTCCGTTGCTCTAACCAATTGAGCTATGGGCCCCTATGATTAATATTTGTCATTTTTTATTAAAAAAACTAATATTATCTAATAGATTTGTTTAAAATAAAACTTTTATTTAAATATGAAAACTGGTAAAAATTCAATAGTTCTTGATTGTGAAGTTGGTGAAGGCACCCAAATTTGGCATTTCTGTAATATTTATGGTTCTAATATTGGAAAAAATGTAAAGATTGGTTCTTATGTAGAAATACAAAATAATACTAATATTGGAGACAGTTCTATAATTAGTTCCCATTCTTTCATTTGTTCTTTGGTAGATATCGGAAAAAATGTTTTTATTGGACATTCAGTTATGACTGTGAATGATATCAATCCCCCTTCTTTTAAAAGAACAGGTTCAAAATCAGAATGGAAAGAAACTAAAATATGTGATAATGCAGTGATTGGTAGCGGTTGTGTTATATTCCCAGTTAGAATTGGTACAAACTCTGTTGTTGGAGCAGGCTCAGTTGTGACGGAAGATGTTCCTGATAATACAAAAGTTGCTGGTTCTCCAGCAAAAATTATTGGTAAGGTTGAATGCTAATGAAAATTCCATTTGCTGATATCAAAAGACAATATCATAATATAAAAAATGATATTAATAATGCTATTGAAGAGGTGCTTAATGATACAGCTTTCATACGTGGAGAATATGTTGATCGTTTCGAAAAAAATTTTTCCTCTATATATGGAATTAGTAATTCAATAGGCGTTGGGAATGGCACGGATGCTATTTATCTTGCTTTACGAGCATTAGAAGTAGGCCCAGGAGATGAAGTAATAACTGCTTGTAATTCATGGATTTCTACTTCTGAAGTAATAAGTCAAGTAGGAGCTTCGGTAAAATTTGTCGATATTGAATCAGATAATTACAATATAGATGTAGATTTAATTGAAGAAAAAATTACTAAAAAAACAAAAGCAATTATTCCAGTCCATCTATATGGTCAGCCCATTAAAAATTTTGAAAAACTAATTGAAATTGCAAATAAGCATTCCTTATATATTATTGAAGATTGTGCTCAGGCAATTTTTGCAAAATATAAAAATCAGTATGTAGGTACATTTGGAGATTTTGGGACTATTAGTTTTTATCCTGGTAAAAATTTAGGAGCATATGGTGATGCAGGATTTATTATTTCTAATAATAATGATTTAGCAAAAAAAGTAAGAATGCTTGCAAACCATGGGCAAGAAACAAAACATACACACATATACGAAGGAATAAATTCAAGAATGGATGGTATTCAGGGGAATATTCTTAATACAAAATTAAATTATATACTAGATTGGACTAAAAGAAGAAAGGAGATTGCAAAAATTTATGAAAAAAAATTATCTCATGTTAAAGGGATAATAACTCCTAAGATTGATTCTGATTCAACACATGTATTTCATCTTTATGTTATTCGTGCAGAAAGAAGAGATGAGCTAAAAAATTTTTTAAGCTCAAAAGGAATAGGTACCGCAATTCATTATCCAAATATTCTACCACTGCTTGATTGTTATAAAGATTTAAATTATTCTAAAAATGATTTTCCAGTAGGATATAAATTATCATCAGAAATTTTATCAATACCTATGTTTCCAGAAATAAGCAATAGTGAGATTGATTATATTTGTGAAACAATCAAAAGTTTTTATATATAACTATGGAATTTATTGATTTAAAAAAACAACAAAAAAAAATTAGAAAATCTATTGATTCAAGAATTAAAAAAGTTCTTGATAATGGACAATACATTTTAGGTGAAGATGTTAGATCGTTTGAAAATGAATTATCTTTATTCTGTCAAGCAAAACATTCTATAGGTTGTTCGAATGGTACTGATGCTTTAATGCTCGCATTGCTGGCTTTAAAAATTGGTCCAGGCGATGGAGTTATTACTGTTCCTTTTACATATATTGCTACATTAGAAGCAATTGCTTCTGTAGGCGCGACTCCAGTTTTGATAGATGTGGATGATTCAACATTCAATATAAATCCAAATTTAATTGAGAAAACTATAAATGAATCAAATACAAATATTAAAGCAATTATGCCTGTTGATTTATTTGGTTTGCCAGCTAGATATAGAATTATAAATGATATTGCTAAAAAGTATAATTTCAAAGTAATTGGAGATGCAGCCCAATCATTTGGCGCATCAATCAATAACAAAAAAGTAGGCACATTATGTGATATAACAACAACCTCTTTTTTCCCAGCAAAACCTTTAGGGGGTTATGGTGATGGTGGAGCAATATTTACTGATTCAGATACATTAAAGGATATAATAATATCATTAAGGGTTCATGGAAAAGGAGTAGACAAATATGATAATGTAAATATAGGTATGAATTCAAGACTTGATACAATTCAAGCAGCTATTTTATCAGAAAAGTTAAAAATATTTGAAGAAGAAATTATTTTAAGAAATAAAATAGCTGATTTATATAGAAAAAATCTTTCTCATCTACCAATTTTTTGTCAAGTTATTCCTAAAGACTATGAGTCTGTTTATGCTCAATTTTCTATTTTATTTGAAAACAAAGAAATACGTGATAAAACTCAAATAAATCTTAAGAATAATAATATCCCATCTGTTATCTATTATAGAATACCTGGTCACTTGCAAACAGGCTATAGATATTTAAATTACTCAAAAGGTGATTTTCCGGTCTCTGAAGATCTCTCAGATAGAATTTTAAGCTTACCAATGCACCCATATTTAGAATTAGTTGATATAGAAAAAATTACTAAAGTTATTGAAGAAAGCATAATCAACGCTTAATATCTACGCACTATAATGAAAAATAATAATATTAGAATTGGAATAATTGGAAAAGGTTTTGTTGGCACTGCTGTTGCACACGGATTTTCAAATCAAACAGGCTTTAATGCTGATATTAAAATTTATGATATTGATCCTAAAAAAAGCTCTCATACATTAGGCGAGACTGTCAATAATTCTGATTTTATTTTTCTATCTGTCCCAACCCCTTCATATAAAGATGGATCCATTGATTTATCAATTTTAGAAAATGCTATTCAATCCATCGATAAAGTTAGTAAAAATAAAGATAATGTTATTTTAATACGCTCTACTGTTGTGCCAGGCACAACTGAAAATTTTCAGAAAAAATTTCCAAATTTGTCTTTTGTTTTTAATCCTGAATTTGTGACTGAACGTTCGGCAGCTTTTGATTTTATTAATCAAACAAGAGTTATTCTTGGGGGAACAAAAAAATATACCAGTATAGTTAGCAAACTTTACAAAGATAGATTTGGTGAATATTTGCCCGTTCTTGAAACAGACTTTCAGACAGCAGAGTTAATAAAGTATATGAACAATTTGTTTTTTGCTACAAAAGTTTCTTTTCTAAATGAGATGAAAGTATTAGCAGATAATATTGGTGCAAATTGGAATGATGCAATTGAAGGTTTTATTTTAGATGGCAGAATTGGCCATTCTCATCTTTCTGTTCCAGGGCCTGATGGAAAATTTGGATTTGGGGGGAGTTGTTTTCCTAAAGATATTCAAGCATTAATTGATTTTGCCGATAAAAATGGCATCGAAATGAATGTATTAAAAGGTGCTTGGAAAACAAATTTAAATGTTAGACCTGAAAAAGATTGGGAAAAATTAAAGGGAAGAGCTGTTTCAGTTGATGAAGAAGAATAAGATAATTTGGCTCACTGGTCAACCTGGTAGCGGAAAAACAACACTTGCAAAAGAGCTCCATAAAAAGATATCACAAAAAAATTCTAAAAATAATATCATTTTAGTTGATGGAGACGATTTAAGAAATATTACTATAAATACAGACTATTCTAGAAAGGGACGTGAATCAAATATTATTACTGCTCAAAAAATTGCACATTTTCTTTCTAATAAAGATTTTATTGTTATAGTTGCTTTAGTTGCGCCTTATTTGCAAATAAGAGAAGATTTTAAATCGCTTACTTCTGTCTTAGAGGTATATTTGCATACTAGTGAAATTAGGGGTCGTGAACATTTTTTTGCTAAAGATTATGAAAAACCAAAAAAAGATTTTTTAGAAATAGATACAACAAATAAGAAAATTGAGGAATGCGCAGATGAAATACTCTCTTTTTATTGGTAGATGGCAACCTTGGCATGAAGGGCATAGATGGTTAATCGATCAAAGATTAAAAAAAGGCTTCAATGTTTGTATTGCAATAAGGGAAGTAGAAAAAAGTGATTCTAATCCCTTTTCTCCATCAGAAATTAAAAAAAATCTTGAAAACGAATTAAATGATTTAATTGCGTTAAATAAAATTAAAATTGTTATAATACCAGATATAGAATCAGTTAATTATGGAAGAGGCGTGGGTTACGACATTATTGAACATTTTCCACCTCAAAAAGTAAAAAATATATCAGCTACAGAGATAAGAAAAAAAATATTTAAGAAATAAATACTATTATACCGCAAGATCATGGTTGACTGCGGCCTCATATATAAGATAAAGATATATTGAATAAAGAATATATTCATGTATTACTAAAAACAATAAAAAAGTATAAAAATCTATGTTCAAGTAATATGAAAAGCTGTACAATATTAATGAAGTGATGAGATAAAGATATTTCCAAAAAGCTCCTCGAAAAACAAATTTTTTGATTGATAATAGTTGACTAACAGTAGAAACAACAAATTGTATCAAAAAAATAAATCCAAGATATTGCGCAATTATTCCTGAATCAGTCCATTCTTCTCCTAAAAATAATGGGAAAAATGTTGGACTTAAAAAGAATATTAAAATAAAAACAGGGAATGCTATCAAAAATAATTTTTTGATTGAATTTTTTAGTAAAGGAAGTATTTTAGAATTTTGATTGATTTTTGCAGAAACATCTCTATAAAATACTTGGCTAAAGGATTCTCCTATAAGAGCAGTAGGGATAGATATTAGCCTGGCTGCTAAAAAATATAATCCATTGATTGCCTCTCCACCAATAAATAGTATAAAAATAAACGGTAATTGATGTGTAATTTTATTTGCTATAGATGCTGGTGCATTATAAAGTGGAAAAACTTTATATTTCTTTAAATTATAAAAGAAATTTTCTTTAGAAAATTTTGATATCCTATTTTTTTTAAAAAAATTCTTTTTTACTAATGAAAAATATGTGGCAATAAAACCTCCAAAGTAACCAATTAGAATATTGATTGCGTTTATAGAAAAAAATGATAAAAATATTGGTATTGAATTCTGAAAAATAGATCTTAAAATTTTTGCAATAGATATAGATTTATAGTTTTCAAATCTTGTATTTAAAATATTTAAAATATTAAATAAGCCAATAAAAAATGACATTATAGGTATGAATAAAAATAATTTTTTATTTATACCTTGGCTTATAAAAATATTTTCATAAGTCAAAAATAAAATAAAGGTTAGAATTATTGTTAATAATAACATTAAAGCAAAGCTAATTAATGCAAGGATGATAGCTTCTGAATTCTTTTTGGGTTGGACTATTGCTACTTCATAGCGACCTCCAATTATTATCGATAGAATTCCTGTTATACTAAAAAATATTGCAAATAATCCAAAATCTTCAGGTCGATAAATTCTTGATAAAATTGGAGTTAAAAAAATTGTTATTAATTGTGCTAGAGTTGTTCCTCCAACAAGAATAGCAACTTTTTTATCTGAATTATTAAATTTATTTAACATTCGCTTAATATCTGTCTTTTATTCGTCAAATTATAACTTTATATTATTAATATGTCTTATAAAATAATATTTAATTTAAAATCGTTATTAGATTTAAGAAAGAGGCCAAAGACATTATTGAGAGCTTTATTTACTAGCTTCGTCCTTTCTTTGTTATTTTATTTATTTACACCAAGAGAATTTGTTTCTCATGCTTCAATTTTGCCATCAGAATCGCAATCATCTAATTTAAGCGCGATGACTGCATTAGCAAGTCAGTTTGGTTACAATATGAATCAAAGCAACAATCCTTTAACTGAACCTAATGTTATAAAAGAGATTGCAAAAAATGACAATGTATCTTCAAAAATACTCAGTCATATTTTTAATTCAAAAGATGAAGGATCAAAAGAAATTTTTTATTTCCTTTTCCCGAAAAAGGATATAAATGATCCTTTGGATATGGAATTAGGAAAAGAATATTTAAACAAGAAAATTGTAAACGTTTATCAGGATTTAGAAAGTTCCATTATACACTTTAATGTTACAACTAATAATCCAAATCTATCTTTTGAAATATGTAAATTAGTTTTTAAAGACACCATTGATAAAATCAACAGCCTTAATGCTGCAAACAATACTCAAAAATTGTTTTTTCTGAAAGAAAGAAATGAATTGCTTAAGTTGGATTTATCTAAAAAACAAGATGCTTTAAAAGTATTTCAGGAAAAAAATATTTCATCTAAATCACCTGCGTTACAACTAGAGATTAGCAAATTGATTACAGAAATAGAAATTATTAAAAGTATCTATATGGCTTTAAGAAGTGAAGAAGAATCATTAGCAGTCGAAGTTAATAATAACAACAATGGTATTTTTTTGATTAATGAACCATATTTACCAATTGATAAGTCATATCCAAAATTAAGAAATTTAATTTTTCTTTTTCTCTTCCTTAATTTTATTTTTGCAGGAATGCATATACTTAAAAATTCAAAAATTATTGAAATAATTGACAATTAATATAAAAACAATATTTTATTTACTTTTTTGTAGATTTTTAATTGATATTTTATACTACTTAATTAGTTTCAAAATATATGCATACCAGGGTTATTCAGCTGATATTGAATTATACATATCTAATCTGCCTATATCTCTTTTTTTTATAATACCATTTATTTTTAATGATAACAGAAGCACTGTTTCAAGTTATCTGGTATTTATTTTATTAATTGGCATATTATTGCCTTTAAGCACGTTATATGCATTTGGTTCTACCCCTTTTGTTTGGTATATAATAAACCTTTTCGCCTTTATTTTTATTGTTTTGATTAATAATGCAATATCCAATATTGATATAGACATACCTTCATTAAGCAATTTTACAGTTTTTAAATTAATTTTTTATTCATTTTATACAGTTTCAATTTTTTTGTTTTTAACGAAATATGGATTAGATATTAATATCAGCAACTTCTCTCTGACGAGCGAATTAATATATAACCAAAGAAGTTATTTTAAAGATTCTAATCCAGGATATTTAATACTTAATTTTTTTACTTTAGGCCCACCATTATTGTTTGCTTATTCTGTTATATATAAGACAAGATTTCTAACTATAATATCCTTTTTATTAACTATTATAATTTTTTCAACTTCATCAGAAAAATCTCTTCTATTCTCTATGGTTCTTTATGCGGGTATAATTTTTGTTCATAAATTGTATTCAAAAATTCAGCAAACAGATTTGATTAAAGGCTATATATTGATGATTTTATCTGCATCATCAATATATTTTTTTAATTCAATATTATCTGCTCTTTTTATAAATAGATTGATCTTTACCCCTCAACTAGTTGCTACTTTTTATTATGAATATTTTCAAAAGTATGATTATTCTTATTTTCTAGATACATCTATTTTTAGCTTAATTTTTGGTAAATCTTATCATACAAATATTGCTAAAGAATTGGGTAGGTCTTTTTTTGGCGATGAGACTAATTTAAATGCTGGTCTAATAGCAGATGGGTATTCAAAATTTGGTATCATAGGAGTTTTTATAGTTTGTATTGTCTTTATTATGATTTTGAAAATCATAGATATTTTTTCAAAGAACAAAAATACTTTGTTTATAAAACTTTTGATGACATACTCTGTTTTTACAATGATTAATAGTTCAATTTTTACAGTTTTTTTTACATCAGGCCTTTTTTTATCGTTGATTTTTCTTATTTTATTACCTCTTGACAATAAAGAATTAAAATTTATCTATGAAAAATAACGTACATATTTACCCAACAATAATGACTCATGAATCTAGAATCTATAAAATTGCTGAGACTATCAGCAGTCTAAATTATTTTGACAATATTTTTTTACTTGGAATCAATAATGGCAAATTAAAGAAGCAAGAATCGTTTAAAAAAAATATATCCATTTACAGATTAAATATGAATGAAACGCAATGGTTGAAAACTGGAATTCACGTTAAAACCATGAATGTATTAAGATTAACTTTTCATACTTTTAAATTTTTAAAACAAAAGAATCCTGAAGTTGTTCATGCTCATAATCTTGCTTCATTGCCGGTATGTGTGTTTTATAAATTTTTTAATAATAAAACAAAAATTGTATATGATACTCATGAAATTGAAGCTAGAAGAAATGGGTGGTCTATATTAGTACAATTTATAGCAAAGAATATAGAAACCATTTTAATTAAGTTTTGTGAAGTGACAGTTGTTGTTAATGATAAGTTTAAGGATGTGTATAAAAAATGGTATAACATTGAAGCTATAAGAATTTTTAATACTCCATTTTATAATAAATTGCCTAAAAATAATTATTTAAGAGAAAAATATTCAATCAAAGATAACACGCCAATATTTGCTTATGTTGGTGTTTTAGATGACAGTAGAGGCGTGGATCATTATTTAGATTTTGCTTTAAAAACTAATATGGATATTTGTTTTGTATTTATTGGACGTATAATAGAGAATGAAAAAAATATAAAATCAATTGCAAATCAAACTGATAAAATTTTTATACATGAAGCAGTTCCTTTAGATGTATTATATAAAATTTTAAGATCTGCAGATTTTTCTTTACAAGCATTACACCTGAGAAAATCTATTGCTATGAATAATTTATTAGGCCTAGGAAATAAATTTTTTGAAAGTGCAATGGCTGGATTGCCTATGATTGGTGGAGGGTTTGAAGTTCAAAGCGGTTTTATATCTGAATATAATTTGGGTGTTGTTATCAAAGAAGGAAATGAATTTGAATCAATTACAAACGCAGTTGGGGAAATAACAAAAATGGATTATTTAATTTTACAAGATAATTGTTTTAAATTTTTTGCAAAATATAACTGGGATAATGAATCAAAAAAAATCAAAGAATACTATTATAATTCATTAATCTAACTTTTATACAAAATGAACATCAAAATTATAGATTCAAAATTGTCCAATATCAATTCCATTAAAAATATGATAGAATGGATTGGTTATGAAGCTACTATTATTGAAAATCTGAGAAATATAAAGGATGGAGATCGTATCATTTTACCTGGTATTGGCAATTTTGGAGAAGCTATGAGCTATTTACAAAAAAATAATATAGTTCATGAGATCCAAGATATTGCTCAAAAGAAGAATAATCTTATTTTAGGTATATGTTTAGGAATGCAATTATTGATGAATAATAGTGAAGAATCTCCCGGTATTGATGGGCTAGGGTTAATCGATGGGAGTGTCAAAAAATTTAGTTTTTCTAATAAAGAATATAAAATACCACATATAGGTTGGAACACACTAGAAATAATAGAAAATAATTCTATTTTAAATAATATTGAGAATAAAAAGTCTAGGTACTATTTTGTTCACAGCTATTTTGTTGATTGTAATAATCCAAAAAATGTAATATGTAAAACAAATTATGGGACTTCATTTGATTCAGTTATTTGTCAAGATAATATATTTGGATTTCAATTTCATCCTGAAAAAAGCTTAATGCATGGAGCAAATCTGTTAAAAAATTTTTGTGAGATGAAGTTTTGAAGCGAATTATCCCTATATTATTAGTTAAAGATCGATTATTATATAAAACTATTAACTTTAAGAATCCGAATTATATTGGAGACCCTTTTATAGCACTAAAAATATTTAATGAAAAAGAAGTAGATGAGTTAGTTGTTTTAGATATAGATAGTTCGAAGAAAGGGCCTGATTATGATTTTTTATATAAGCTTTCAAGCGAAGCTTTTATGCCATTGTCTTATGGTGGTGGGGTTAATAGCGTAGAGATAGCAGAAAAAATTTTTAGAATAGGTTTTGAAAAAGTAGTTTTAAATAGTATAAACTTTGAAAATTTTGATATTCTTGAAGCCATTGCATCCAAATTTGGAAATCAAGCAGTTGTTTGTTCGGTAGATTATAAAATTGATTTTTTTGGGAATAGGTTTTGTTTCTTCAACTATGCAAAAAATAAATCTAAAAAAAATATTTTTGATTTTATTACTCAAGCAATTAATTCAGGCGCTGGAGAAATATTACTTCAATGTATTTCTTATGAAGGATTAATGAAAAAAATGGATATTTCATTTATTAAAAAAATTTCTGAAGTTTCATCTGTTCCGGTAATTGGTACAGGAGGTGCACCCTCTCAAGAATATATTAAAAATTTTTTTGATGATACCAATGCTTCTGCAATAGCTGCAGGAAGTATTTTTGTATATCATGGCCCCCATAATGCTGTATTAATAAACTATCCACCATTTGAAAAAAAGATTAAATTGCTGACAAGATGACTATAGAAGAAAAATCCATTTGTTCTTTTTGTGTCATGGATATATCTGTTCCAGATATAATTTTTGATGAAAATCATCAATGTCAATATTGCAAAAATCATCTACAAAGAATCATTTTTGAAAAAAATAGTTATCCAAATTATTTAGAAAATTTAACTAAAAAAATAAAAAGCAGTTCAAAAGTTAAAAAATATGATTGTATTATAGGAGTGAGTGGGGGGGTTGATAGCACGTATGTTGCTTACTACATAAAAAGAATTCTCAAATTAAACCCATTAGCAGTACACCTAGATAATGGATGGAACTCTGAACTAGCCGTAAAAAATATTAAAAATTGCTTAGATATTTTAGAAATTGATCTTGTTACCCATGTTATTGATTGGAATGAATTCAAATTAATACAAAAATCATTGTTAAAATCATCTATCAATAATTTAGAGATTGCAACAGACCATGCTATAAATGCTTTATTAATCAAGACAGCTTCAAAACATAAAATCAGATTTATTATTAATGGAAGCAATACTTCAACTGAAGGAATTATGCCAACAAGTTGGATGGAGGATAATAAAAATAAATATATAATAAAATCTATATTTAGAAAATTTTACCCTAAAATAAAAATTAGATCACTTCCTACAATCTCTCTCATCGAATATTTTTATTATTTTATTATTAAAAGAATAAAATTTATACCAATTTTAAATTTTATAGATTTTGATAAAAATAATGCTATCAAAGTTTTAGAAGAAGAAATTGGATATAAGCCATATAGATACAAACACTATGAGTCCATTATAACAAGATTTTTTCAAGGATATATTTTACCCAAGAAATTTAATATTGATAAAAGAAAGGCACATTTTTCATCTCTAATTATATCTAATCAAATGGATAGAAATGAAGCTTTGAAGAAATTAGATGAAGAAGATACTTATGGTGATATTAATATCATGAAAAGAGATAAAATATTTTTTTTAAAAAAACTTGATATGGATGAAATAGAATTTGAAAAAATTATGAAAGATAATCCAAAATCAGCTTCTCTTTATTCGCCAATGAGTATAAGGTTTTTTAAATTTTTAGAACAATTTCATTATGTGATTCGATGGATAACAAGGTAATAAATAATTATTAATGGAAGTTATTTGAAAATATTAATTATAAACCATTTTGCAGGGATTCCAAAGTATTCCGATTTTTCATTAAGACATTATTATTTTGCAAAATATTTCAAAGAGAAAGACTTTGAATGTTCAATCATTACTTCTAAACAAAATTATCAAAGCAGAGAAAAAGTAGATAGCAGCAAAAAATTAATTGAAGATATTGAATATTTTTTTATTGATGAACCTGCTATAAGTTCAAAAAGTCTTATTTCTAAAACAATAAGAATGTTTGGATTTTCTTTTAACCTTTTTAAGTATTTATTTTTTCAATCAAAAAAACATAATCCTGATTATATTATTGCTAGCAGCCCAGATTTATTTACATGTTTTGTTTCCTATCTTTTTTCAATCAAAAGTTCTTCAAAATTTATTTTAGAAATAAGAGATATCTGGCCATTGACCCAAATAACTGTTCATAATTTATCAAGAATAAACCCATTAGCTATTTTATTAAAATTGATCGAAATATTTTTGCATAAAAAAGCTGATTTTGTTGTAAGTAATTTACCTAATTATAATCAATATTTGATTGATCATAAAATTAAATTCAAAAGATATTGCTATATTCCACAGGTTATAGATGTGAACTATTATGATAAGAATTATAAAAAAATTGATTTAGATAAAGCCAATTCAAATATTTTTGATTCTTATGATAAAGTAGGAATTTATGCTGGCACAATTGGTCATTATTATGGCCTCGATAATATAATCAAATCTATAAAACTAATTAATAATGATACTGCAATTATTTTCATGGGAGAGGGAGATTTTAAAGAAAAAGCTATTAAGCTTAAATATAAATATAACTTAGAAAATCTTTTTTTTATTGATGGCCATAATAAATCATATTTATTTACTGTTATGAAGAAATGTTCATTTGGTATTGTTAGTTTTCCTGATAAAGATTTTTATAAATATGGAATTGCATCTCTTAAAATGTTTGATTATTTATATGCTCAAATTCCACTTTTAATGATAGGACCATTTAACAAATTTTCCATACTAAAAAATTTAAATAATAAACATGAAGCAAAATTTGATGATATTAATGAAATTGCTAGTCAAATCAATATTTTAACCAACCTTAATAACGAAGAACAGAGCGTATATCAAGACCAAAGCAAAAAGTTGCTTGATAATTATGCAAGTATCAATTCCATGAGAAGCCAATTAGATAAAATTTTTTAACATAAATGATTTTTTATTTTTTACTATAATGTGTATAATGTTCTGAAATGAATAAAATTATATTATTTGGTGTTGGATATTGGGGGAAAAATCATTTAAGAGAATTATCAAATAATAGCGACATATCATCATTAGTCGTTGTAGATCCTTTCATTGATAATTATAATGAATTATTAGAAGAATATGCTGACGTTAAATTTTACCATAGCTTTGAAGATGCATTAAAATATAATCAGGATATTGATGGTGCCGTAATTGCGACGCCTCCTTCTACACATTTCAAAATAGCTAAACAGTGTTTAGAAAATAATTTCCATGTTTTAATTGAAAAACCAATGGTAGAATCTTTGGAAGAGCTTAAAGTTTTAAATGATATTGCTAAAGATAAATTGGTATTGATGTCAGGACATACTTATTTATATAATCCAGCCATTAAGTCTATAAAAGAAATAATTGATAGTGGAACAATTGGAGATGTTATGTTTATTCACAGTCAAAGACTTAATTTTGGTATAATGAGAAAAGATATTGATGTATTTTTGAGTCTTGCGCCACATGATATTAGCTTAGTTCAGTTCTTTCTTAATGATAAAAAACATATAAATATGAATAATAATAGATCTAATTATACATTTAGTCCTTGCGATGACTTTTCTTCTACTCATCTTGAATATAAAAATAATATCTATGCTCAGATTGATGTTAGCTGGTACTACCCAAAAAAAATTAGATCTTTAACGATTGTTGGAACAAAAAAAACAATTGTTTTTGATGATGTTAAGAAAAAAATATTATTATATGATATAATGGTTGATTCAGATTATAATCATATTGATAATAAATTTAGTGAAATACAATTTGACAAAACAATTTCTCCTTTAACAAATGAAATTAAATATTTTCTTCAATACTTTGAAAATCCTTCTGATTGTATAACTGGATTTAATCATACATACAATGTTATTAATGTTATTGAAGAATATTATAAATAAAATTTATGTTTTATAGTATTTATTATACATATGATCAATGAGAATTTTAATAATAACTCAAAATGAACCTTTTTATCTAGCAGAAAATTTAAGATATCTAATTAAAATTTTACCAAACCATTCAAAAATAGTTGGAGCAGTTGTTACTAATCCATCACCTTTTGGGAAAAAAGAATCTTTTTTAAATAAAGCTAAGAGAACATTGAATATTTTTGGTATAAAATTTTTTTTATACTATGGTTTCAAATATATTAAAAATTTTTTTAGAAAAAATTCTCAAGTCAAGAATGTTTTAAAAGAAAATAAAATAATTGAGGCTAAATTAAATAAACCAATTAATCATATAGATTCAATAAATATTATAAAAAAATTTAAACCTGATTTATTGGTATCAATTTTAGGTAATGAAATATTTAAAAAACCTATTATTAATTTGGCAAAAAAAGGATGTATAAATCTCCACACTGCATTGCTTCCAAAATATAGAGGATTAATGCCTACATTTTGGGTGTTAAAAAATAATGAAAAATTTACTGGAGTAAGTGTTTTTTTTGTAGATGAAGGCATTGATAGTGGACCAATTATTATTCAAAAAAAAATAGCAATTAAAGATTACTCACAGCAAGAATTAATTTTTATTACTAAAAAAATTGGAATGGAAGCAATTGCCGAAGCAGTGGATAAAATTAAAAAAGATAATTTTACTTTAATAAAAAATGATGCATCAAAAAAAACTTATTATTCATTTCCTACAAGGTCTGATGTGAAAGATTTTATGAAAAAAGGGAAAAGGTTCTACTGATGAATATACTAACTTTTGATATAGAAGAATGGTTTCATATCCTTGACAATGATTCAACTAAAACAGAAAGAAATTGGACACATTATGAATATAGATTAGAAAGCAACATGGAAAGAATCCTTCAATTATTGCAAGATAATAATCAAAATGCTACTTTTTTTTGTTTAGGGTGGGTTGCCAGAAAATTTCCTCAAGTAATAAAGAAAATTGATTCATTAAAATATGAAATAGGATCACATGGAGATATACACCAATTGGCATATAATCAAAATAGAGTTGATTTTGTTAGTGATTTGTCTAATTCAATTAAGAGTTTAGAGGATATAACTAGTAAAAAAGTGAAAAGTTATAGAGCTCCTGGTTTTTCTATAAAGAATCAAAATAAATGGGCTTTTGAAAAATTAGTTGATTATGGTATAGAAATTGATTGTAGCGTATTCCCTGCAAAAAGAGCACATGGAGGACTACCACAATACGGATACTCTAAACCAAGCTTGATTAATATTAATGGTAAAGTTTTAAAAGAGTTTCCTATTAATACTTTTAACATTCTAAATACATCATTAATTTTTTCTGGAGGTGGATATTTTAGATTACTTCCTTATACAGTTATTAGAAAATTGATGAATAAGAGTGACTATGTAATGACATATTTTCATCCAAGAGATTTTGATTGTAATCAACCAATTATTAAAGATCTTTCACTCTTTAGAAAATTTAAATCTTATTATGGCTTAAAAAACTCTTTTAAAAAACTTAATAAATTGATTAGAGATTTTGATTTTATTGATTTAAAAGATGCTTCAAAAAGAATTGATTGGGAAAATGTTGAAACAATAACTTTGTAAGTTAGTGTTTTATATTTTTTGAAAACAAAACTACTTCAATAGTCTTTAAAATAATTTTTAAATCAAGTATAATATTTTTGTTGTCTAAATAGTATTTATCAAGCTCAACTTTTTTTTCATAAGAATTTGAATCACGCCCATTTATCTGAGCCCAACCAGTTATTCCTGGTTTAATTTTATGAATGTTATTTTCTTCACGCAATTTCCTGACTATTTCTTCATTATTAACCATGCATGGTCTTGGGCCAATAAATTTCATATCACCTTGGATAATATTTAAAAGTTGAGGTAACTCATCTAAGCTGAATCTTCTGAAAAATTTTCCAAATTTTAATATATATTTTTCTGGATTTTTCAATTCTTCCGTTGATATTTCAGGGGTTCCTTGTCTCATTGTTCTAAATTTATACAGATAAAATTTCTTGTGATTTTTGCCATAATTTTCTTGAATATATATGACAGGAAATCCATCAGTAATTATGATTATTATTGATATCAATAATAACAAAGGCTGTAAAAGCAATAATAATAAAAATGCTATTAACTTTTCAATTATAGATAACATAAACTAATATTTATAACCATCTTTTTT
>CEUZ01122402.1_pt1 | contig 16528 bp, 12 predicted proteins | sample 361511 | NCBI WGS metagenome assembly CEUZ01 (sample SAMEA2622822, study PRJEB7988) | marine metagenome | biome: marine biome (ENVO:00000447); feature: surface water layer (ENVO:00002042); material: "saline water (ENVO:00002010), including plankton (ENVO:xxxxxxxx)" | depth 5 m
GCAGGACATCAGCACTTTCGTCCCATAGCATGTATTTGCCAGACGTATCGCCGAAAAATTTAACGTCATAACCAGTACCGTCTACGCCAACTGTAATTGCGCCATCAGCTTGAACAGCACCATCAATATCAACAGCATCTAGGTTTGTTGTGCCATCAATATCAACATCACCAGATATATCTAGTGAAGTAGCGATGACTTGATTTTGAACAATCATTGCTTGTGAAAAAGTAACTTTACCGTCAGAAGCAATTGCCATTGCATCTGTGTCAGAAGCAGAACCAATATTACCAGCATTAGGAATAACAATGTTACCCTTGAATGTGGCAGCTAACCCAGTACCCGCTAGACGTAGAGCTTCAGCAACCGAGCCGCCGTCACCCGGAGAGAAAACTAGGTCAGCAGGAATATCTCCAGTGCCGGGTGTACCGTTTACAACGGAGCTAATGCGACCGGCAAGCGTTTGATAATCTGTCCCATCATCACCGCTAAAATCAATCCTTCCTAACTCATCGCTATTGTTAACAACTGTATTACTTCCAACGGTGGCGTTCCTTGATTTTCCTAGATTTAATGTTGCTCCATTAGCATTTGCACCCCATCTCATCGCAGAAATAGATGAACTATTGTAGTCATTCCCCATTACTTGAAGAGATGCTTGCAGCGCATTTGAAGTGATAGTAGAGGAGGTTCTTCCAGCTAGTATTGCTTGTGAAAAAGTAACTTTACCATCAGAAGCAATTGTTATTGAATCCGTATCAGAAGTATGACCAATAGTAGTACCGTTAATAATAATATTATCTATTGTAAGAGTTGTAAGAGTTCCAAGAGAAGTAACATTACCTTGAGCGGCAGTAGCAAGTGTACCAGCAATTGTTCCACCTGAAACATTAATACCAGCACTAAATACTGGTATTTGATTCATTGTTACAACACCACCGGAAGAGATGGATATAGCATCAGTATCACTGGCAGAACCAATATTACCAGCATTAGGAATAACAATGTTACCGCCAGTAGTCATAAGACCGCCACCAGTATAAGTACCACTTACATCAAGATTAGCATTTACATCAACTAATGTAGCGTTAAGTTCAACTTCATCTGTAGCATTAATATCAAGTACAGTAGCACTTGGAGCGTTGATATATTGAGAAGCGTCATTAAACTGAATAGCCATTGTGCCATTTAAAAGCACACCAGTATCAGCAACGTGAGTTAGTGTTACATCATTATCTGCACCAAAACCTAATACAGCAGCATCGCTGTTAAGTTTTAGATCGTTACTTACAAGAACTGCTGTAGATGCGTTAAGGTCAATTGTAGCTTCGCCATCAATAGTAAGAACACCATCTGAACTTTGATGAATAAATGAAGCAGTATCTCCAAACATAATCTTTTCTGTAGAATTAACAAGAATATCATCAGAGAATTTAAAGTAGTCTTCATCTTCCATCCAAGCAAGAACACCATCATTTGATTCGCCATCAAACGTAATGGTAATATCTGTTCCAGCCGTAGCAGCACCAAATGTAAGAGTATTGCTTAGAAGTTTAGCAATTGCTCCACCTTCACCGGCAGTACCATCATGTGAGTGTCCACTAGTTCCAAACGCTGCTAAAATAGCATCAAATTCATCATTTGAATCATCAGCGTCAATAGTATCGCCTTGTGTGTAACTACTTTGTCTAGCTGAATAAGCTGTACCCATTTTTCTACATCCTTGTTCCCGGTGTAAATTCTAATTGAAAACCTTTTAACGTAATAGGTGGATTACTTGATGTATCGTCAATTTTAACAACTGCCGTAAATCCACTTCCTTCTATAGGTTGTCTCACAATTGGAAAACCTTCTGATCCGTATGTCGATCCACCGTATGTTGTACTTCCATACAAAGCGTGTGAAACTTGAGTAGTAAGACTGTAGTTAGCTGGTTGTGGAATATCAGCATTTTCAAAATCAAACTTAACACCTAACATAAGGTCTACTTCACCCGCTGAATCGTAGTTAACATTTATTCTTTGCATATTTTTACGAATACCCGCGTCACCTAATGTAAGATCAGGAGAACGATAAGATGCTCGTATATTAGTTCCTGCAAAAGTATTACCACTTTCTTGTTGATATACATAACCATCATACGCACCATGTACAACTACTTCGCTGTTACTTATATATTGAGAATCACAACAAGAAGGTTTGATGCCTTTTAAATCCGACCACTCCCAACCTATACCACCTTGAGGAGTAGCTTTAATAACACCTATTATACCTTTTGCTGCTTTTTCAATACCGCCTGTTGAAGGTGTAAATAAACGATATTGACTTTTTTCTCTTATAACAACAGAACTAATTCTGTCTAGTATAATGCCTTCAAATCTTCTTTGAATAGGTTTAGAAATTGAACCTAATTCGATATCGCCAATCCTAGCAGTACCTTGCACTGTGCGAATACCATCAGGACCGAGAAACGCTAGATCACCTCCTATCTCCTGTATGCTAAATCCATCTAAACAGCCAATAAATCTAGAAACATTCTCAATAGCAAAAGAAGCTAATCCACTTCCTGTAAGTTTGAATATTCTATCGCGGCAAAAGATGAAAAGGTTATCACGAAAAACTTTTAATCCTGTAACACTATCGTCAACCTTAATAGAGCCAGCACCATTTCCTGATGTAAAATCATCTTCATTAAATGGTGCAGAAAAAACTATTTCTTGTGGATTTGAAGACATTCCTGCATAAAACATGTGATTTCTAAAAGAAGCTACGTATTGAGCGCCTTCAACTCCGCTAGAAGATATAGTAGCAACAGTATTTCCAGTAAGAACGCGAGGAGCATCCGCTCCATTCACAAGAATAAGTTTTTCCGTATTTTCGTAATTAAATCTTTCTCCTATATACCTTCCGCTTGAGTTAAGACCTGTTGTAACACTTGTCCAAGTACTTCCTGAACTACGAGCTAACGTGCCGTTAGAAATGGCGAAGACTTGATCATTGTACACAAACACACCTTGAACAACATTAGAACCGTTTACTTGAGAAGAAGAATATTTTGCAGTTCCTTCAAGTCTTCTGTATCCTCCTAAAATAGACGGTTCAAAATTACTTAAAATTGAAGCTGCTCCCGGCGGCGTTGAATAAACGTCTTGATCAAGAATAAGACCGCCACTTACGGTAACGATACTGGAAGTAACTTGTTGTGTCATTAGATATGCAATCCTGATGCAAAAATATAATTTCTTTTATTTATAAGTTCAATCCTCATTCTGGATAAACCTTCTTTATAATCTTTTTCAGAAAGTTGCGCTGCTGGCATATTAGCTCTTACAATGTGCAGATAATACTTTCCTCTGTTTACTATTACATCGTCATATCGCGATGGAAGATCAGGCGTGTCGCCATGTGCATCTAAATCAGTGTGTACTTTGTAATATTCGTACTTTACACTTATAGTACTTCTATCTGGAATAGGAGTAAGACCGTACTTATCATCAAATGTTTCGTACACATACTCAGGAAGACCAAACTGTTCCTTTTGAGTAGGGTCTAAATCTCTTGCTGAAAATTTCTCGTACCACTCCTCATACGACAAGAATTTTAATCGTCTTGGTGGAATATCTTCAGATACTTCTACATTATCTACATCGTAATTAGCAGAAGCAGAGTTAACAAATCCTACATATGTTGTAGTTGTTGTAGCAGCAAACTTAATTGCATGATACTGTCCGTCACCTACGTTGTCAACACTTAATGTTTGTGTATCTATTTGAGTTCCACCAGAACCAGTTCCTATATTTAAAGTAAGATCACCTCCGAATGTACGACATCTTAGAACATACTGTTTGTTTACTACAGTGCTAAATGATTGTTCTGCGCCAGCGGAGTTAAGTCTCATAACACCTGATGAGTGAGATGGACTACCAGATGTTGTAGACCAAGAATTAATATTAGAATCAAACGTACCGTTTGTAATAAGATTAGAAGGAACAAGAATAAACGTACCTACTTTAACTTTTCTGTGATCAGAAGGAAAGCTATATTCTTGTGTTCCAGCAGTAAGAGAGTCAGTTTGATCGCTATGAATAAAAGGCCACTCTATTTCAGAATTATAGATATCGTGAACACTTTTATTTACCATGTTCTTAGCGATAGTCTGAATACCTCTAGAACTTGTAAAAGTACCTGAAGTAAGTTCAGGTTCATTTAACTCATTAAGTATTCTATTCGTCAGTGCTAGAAATGTAGCCATTTTTCATCCATGCTGTTTTAAAAGAATTAAAAAGATATGAAGTGTGAGGGAGAAATTAATCTCCCCCACACAATTTTAGATCAGGTTAGGCGAAAGTTACCTTTTGACCTTGACCGTCACCAATACCATCAACATCTGCAATAATTGCCCAAACACGGCAAACACCGTTTACGGCAGCAGTCGCAGTAACAATATCAATTGTATCAGAATCAGCATAAATGCCGTATCCCGCAGAAGTAGTACCCATAACACTAGTACCAGCTTGAGCTACGATAGTTTTCTGACCAGCCGCTGTCATAACAACAGCCGCTACATAACGGTCGACATCATCACCATCTCCAAGAGAGATAGTTCCACTGCCTGTTCCAACAGTAAGAATATCAACACCAGCAGTAACAACATAACTATTTGCTGGAACTTCAATACACTCAAAAACATCACCCGCAGCATTCGTAGTAGACGAGAAGTCAACAACTACGCTTGCTACGCGAACTTTAGGCGCACTAGAGGAAAGACCTGTAGTGCCACCACCTGTAATAGTATAAGTAGCCATTTTTCAGTCCTCCCTTTTAACTGTCTAAGTCCAGCAAACCCTTGAACGCGCCCTTGAAGCCAGTGCCACTGCCTTTGAGAACCTTACGTCCGAAAACGTGAAGACCTCTAACAATGTCAGCAAAGCTGTCGGGGTCACGAATCACTTCTGTCTTGGCAATGTGCGAAGCAGTAACAACAGCACTTTGATGCCCATACAGAATAAGAGTTTCACCAGAGTTTGTACCAGAGCCAAAAGTATGCGTAGCCGCAGTACCTGTAGAACCAACTGCAATAGCGTTGGACTGATACAGGTCGAAACCATGCAACTGTTGGGCAGTTACTTTGCCGTTCAAAAGAGGCGAGGAACCGCCACCTGTGACCGACATGTCCATAACCTTAGACGATGCTCCTCTAAGAACTTCGTAGAACTGTGGTGGTGCCACAAGCCAACGATTCTCTTCAGGAACATCATTCTCGTCAAGATTACGAGCAGCCTGTGCAACCAGATTAGCAACTTCATCACCAGTATCGGCAGAAGTGCTTTGTGTTGCAAGAGTGCCACTGGAAGCAGCGGCATTGTCGTAAATGTTCTTGAGGACATTATAATCGAACGCTTTCTTCAACGAGTAAGCACCCGAAGAAGTCGAAAGCGATTCAAAGTTAAGATGACTGTGACGTTCTTCAATGTCATCGACCTTAAAGGCAAAGTAGTTGCCCTGATCAACAACCAGTTGAATCTGGTCATCAGACAAATCTTCTGTATTTACCGTCGAACCTCTAGCATAAGAACGCACCGTGATGGATGGTTCTTTGATGATGTTCACGGTATCGCCAAAATTCTCAATTTCACCAGCATAGTCGGTATTGGTGATTGCTTCAGCTACCGATGCGCGTCGGAAAAACTTGAGAACTTTTTGGCTGTAAATTGTAGGTACAAAATTACCTGACGGTAAATTCTGATACCCACCAGCGCGAGTAAAAGCCATTTTTGTTTCTCCTTAATTTTGGTTAAAGGTTAAAGCGAGTCAACGACACGCCCATCACGGGCAGCAGCGTCGATCTCTTTCTCTAGTTTTTCATATTCCCACGGTTTTAAGCGGGAGATTTCTTCAATGGTCCAAACTTTCTTATCAGAACCTAAAGGCTCTAAACCTTTACTGGTTCTTGTAACAACTTGTGCAGCTTCTGCATTAGTTTGTTTTGAATTAGAACGTCTAGACCTTGATTGACCGATATCACCTTTATAAAGATCAATTACTCTAGCGGCCCATTTTACATCTGTGTTGTTGTGATACACGCCATCAGATATATTTTCAGGTTGTTCATCAAGCCAATTGATAAAGTTTTCGTCAGTTTTAAGTTCGTTGAAATCTGGATGAAGTGCAAGAAGTTGTTTTTCTGAAGTAACTCTTTCAGCTTCTACTTCTTTTTCTCTCAGACTTTCAAGTTTCTCTTCAACTTCCTTTACTTTATCTTGTGCTTGAAGAGTAGAGATAGTTTCGACTACATCGTAAACATCTGGATATTGATCTCTAAAGTTATCCAGTTCTTCGCGTGTCTTTGGAAGTTCTTGAGCAACATTAACAGGTTGTTCAGACATTTTAAGCTTTGCTTCCATGATCTCTCGATTTTGACGCCATTCATTAAGTTTGGAATCATAGTGTTTCTTGAGATCGTCATAACGCTTTTTGTAGTCGTGTTCCTCTCTTTGAACTACACCATCAGACTTTCTAGGAGTAGCCGCTTGTTCTACAGCGGGGTCCAGTTGATCATCCCACTCTGGTTCATTCAATGTTCGCCTGTACGCATTTTCATATGGGGTAGGCTCTAGTAATTCTTCTTCTTGTGTTGTATCAGTCATTTTTATCTCCTTTTTCTCTTGGGGCCGACACGTAGTCGGGTAGCCGTTCAGAGGAGTAGTGTTAATTAGCGGGGCCAATATTGAATCGGGTAGCCGCTCCGTTTAAAGACTTTCTTCAGTCTTATCTCTTTTTTTGTACAAGCCCTCCACCTCTCATATCCAAAGTCTGTTCTTCCATAGTCTTTGTAGGAGGTTGTAAAGGATTGTTGAAACCGGGATTGTCTACGCCACCAACACCTTGCATAGGAACGTATCCGCCGCCTTTCATCATAGGCATGGCTGGAGCTTGTTGTGGCATAGGCATGGCTGGAGCTTCTTGTGGCATTGGCATAGGTGCTTCAGCCATAGCCATATCTTGCTCTGAAGGCATTGGCATGTCTTCTTCTGGAGAAGGAGCATCTCTTTCTACAAAACCTTCAGTTCTTACAGATTCTAGTTGATCTCTAAATTCTAAACCTTTAGTACGAATAGCTTCCAATTCTTCTTCACCAATAATAGGAACCAATCTGCTTGGAATACGATATTCAAAGTTAGAAATTTGAATAGGAACTTCCGCTCCTTCGTCAACATTTTCTAGATCAATTTCTGGGCCAAGTTGCTCAATAGCACTTCTTACTATTTCATTGATCTTTTCAAATCCATAAAAAAGAAGGCTTTCATAAGGAAGAATAAAATCACCTTCTTGAGCAGTTGCAGAGACATCATCTTTCATAGATTCTACACCGCCTTCATCTGGCAAAGCACCTTCAGCCTCATTCACCATTCCCAGTTCCAAAGCATCGTTTTCTAGTAAGGGAGGTGGTGATGTTTGTTCTGCATCCATCATTTCTGGTCTATCTACTAATGCCATTTTATCTTTCCTTTTTGTTTGTAAAATTAACTACCGAATTTTCTTCTGTACTCGTCTTGCATACTCCACCCTTGCTTCATACTGCTGCCTTCATCAGAAAAATAACCTTCGCTAAAACTATTCATTTTAGATTCAGCCATTCTTACTGCTTTACCTTTTAATGTTCTCATATTATTTGCTATGTAAGAGTAATTATTTTCTGATTCAAAGTTATAAACAACTTGTCTTGAAAGTTTTCCTTCAGCAGGTTCATTTCTATAAACTTTTACTTTATTTCCATCTTGATCCATAAGTTCGTCACCAACATTTAACCACTGTACAAGACTAGCTGTTCCATCTGATTTTACCATCCATTCATTTTCAGAAACCATAGAATCATTTAAATGCCATATATTAGCTTTAGATACTAAAAGATTAATAATAGGTTTAGCTTCTAGTGAAGTGTTCCAACGTCTAATCTTAGAATTTTCTGGAAAGGACATAACCATATCGCCTATTTTTAAATTCTCAATATTTTTACAAGAACCGTCCTTCATTAAGATTTGTGTTCCAGCAACCCAACAAGGACCACCACCATCATCATCGCCATCATCACCTCCCTCGTCATCGCCATCATCATCATCATCAGGATCGGACATAGCTTCTGCTTCTGCTTCTGCTTCTGCTACATCTGCTGCTGCTTCTGCGTCTGCTTCTGCTGCTGCTGCTTCTGCTGCTTCTTCCGAAGTTGCTTCAGAAATCTCTTCTGCTGCTATATCCTCTTCGTCTACATCAAAACCGGCTGCTGCTGCTTCTGCTGCTTCTGCTGCTTCTGCTGCTTCTGCTTCTTCTGCTGCTGATGCTTCTGCTGCCTGTGATATTGCTTCCGCAATACTTACGCCGACTTCTGAAATAGCTCCAAATGTGCCGGGTTCAATATCATCATCAGGTCCGTGACCTTCACTATCTGGACCCGATGCTTCTGCTTCTTCTGCCGCTTCTTCTTCCGCTTCATATAGTGCTAGTTCAATTTCAAGTTGGGTTTTTTGATTAGGAACTCCAGCAGCATGAGGTTCCCCAAATAATGGTCCTTCAGCAAAATATGCTCCTTTTGCCGCGAGAGCCGTGTCAGCCTCCTCTTCAGTAATTGGCGCTGGTGCAAGTCCTAAATAAGACGGAATAGCACTAAAAAAATCTATTGTTCTTCCCGGTGGTTGCCCCCACATAGCAGCTTCTAGTTCTATAGCGTTATTAAGTGCTTGAGCATGATTTGCAACACCAACTGCCCCTACAGCAAGTCCAATAGCTGTAGATACAGGTTCAGGTACACCTAAGAAACCTAGAACAGCGTTTTGTGCTGCTCCCGTGAAAGCAGCTTCTACACTAAAAGGATTAGAACCGAATATATCTGGTTCTGTATAAGTATTAACATCTGGTTCAGTGAATCCTAATGTATCAGTAATACTGGATATTCCTAGCGCATCAGCAACACTAGATATTGCTCCAGTAGTATTTTCCGCTCCTGTATTCGTATCTTGACCTTCTGTATCTGTATCATCACCATCATCATCCGAACCATCATCTGAGACATCATCTAGTGAAACAATCGGAGTAGTAGGAACAGGCGAAATAACTTCAGAAGTATCTTCAGGTTCTTGTGACGAAAATGCAGAAAAATCATAGCTTGGATAGTAGTTTGATTTTTTTGGAATAAAACTATCTGAACTAGAAAAATCATATTGAGGCGATTGATATTGAGGTTGACTAAACCCTCCTACAACAGGAATAAAACCACTTGACCTATTAGAAGAAGTAATAGAAGGATCAGAAAAACCTCCTACAACTGGTACAAAGCCTTGATATTCATCTGCATACGCCATTAAAGACTATTCTTTCATTTTAGAATCTGATTCAGCCGATACCTTGAGGTTCACCAATGTTTCCAGCAAAGCCAGCTTCCCCTGCAATCGGCGCATCTCCAACTCCGATTCCGCCACCACCAGTTGCCGCTGCATCATTTGGGCCAACTGTTTGAGGTACTCCTCCAGCGGCTCCCATAGCTGGGGGTTGCTGACCAGCGGGAGAAGGTTCTTGGCCTGTCGGTTGTGCATTTATACCTCTCAAAATATCTGCGAAAATAGCTGCGTCATTTACGTCGTTTACAAGCAGATCAGGATCAATATCTTGACTAATAGCAAGTTCTTTTATAAGGTTTGGAATCTTGATAAAAGGAGCAAGCATTGGATTGGAAATAGTTTGAAGAAGTGTAGTAAGACGCTGACTACGTACTTCCTTTTGAACTACTGCGCTTGTACCTCGTGGTTTGATTTCAAGATCACCGTGTATTTCAGGCATGTTTGAATTAAACTGCATGTTCCATTGAAAGTAAGATTCTCCAAGAGGCTTTAAAAGAAAATCATCAATATTCTTGATAACAGTCTTAATACTTAATCCTGCACTGGACATAAGCATACTTAAACCAGCGGCAGTTCTTCCTGTTCCTGTAACACCTGTCTGCCCGTGCATGATACTTGGAATACCAGTTTGTTCGTCAGCAAGTTGTCTTGCTTTGTCGTACATCTGAATATTCTCTCCAGCAGTATTAGGAAACTTGATACCGTTGATAGCTGTTCCTGTTACACCAGATTGCCTTCTAAAAACTTTACCGGGAAATACATCATAAGATTGTCCCGGTACAAGTTGTGTTTCATCAATGTCAAAAACTAGATTGCCAGCTAAAGCAAGATTGTCAATAGCCATTCTTACGTGACCGTTCATAAGAAGCTGGCTATCTTCCATATTTTCTGCAACACCTACACCAAAAATCTGATAAGGGTTGAGTTCAAACGGAAATGAGTAGTAGGGTAGTCTAGTAGGAAGAAACGGATTAGAAACAATTCTAAGAACTTCTTCACCACAAACCCAGACGTTTACCTGAACAGATCGTCCCGAATCTTCCGATATTTCAAGACCAGCTTCTCGCGCAAGTGCCGTATCCATGATACCCCAGTATTCCAATACTTCATAACGATTTTTCTCATTATTAGTATCCTTTTCATTATTGTACAAAGTACTTTCAAAATAGCGTTCTTGATAGTTTGGACCTTCATCAAGAACTCGTTTAATAGCGTCTTCATCGAATAAAGGACGATTAAGAAGATCACGCAATTGCTCCCTGTTAAATCTGTGTCTTTCAATAACGTATTCACAATCACTAATAGAGGTAGCAGAAGGATCAGGATAAAAATCCCAACAGCTAACAGAGCTTAAACGAGGAACAGTCTTTTCGTAAGGTTCGTACTGTTTCTCGCCTTCAGGGCTACCTTCTTCTGGAACTGCCCAGTTGTGTACTGTCTTGCTATAATTAAACGGTCCTTTTACAACACCAGTGCCTAACAAAGAACACTCAAACAAAGAGTGCCTCATAATAGTTACTGCGTTAGTATCCAAAAGCTGATCTTGAATGCACTTTTCCATATAACGTGCGGATTCTCTTGCTGGAGCTATTTGAGGTGCATTTGGAGCTTTAGCTACGCCTTCTTCTAAATTAGCACCTTCGTACTTATTACTTAGACCCGCAAGAAGAGTAGCTTCTGTAGCACCCGGTGGAAGTTCTTTTCCGTCACCGGGAAAACCATAAGGGCTTTCTTCTTGTTCTGGTTGTTGTGGTTGCTGCGAAAGATGAGCGAACTCAGCAATACCTTCAGGAACAGGTGTAGACTCCACAGTAATAGGAAACTTGTTTTGTGAAAATAAAATATCTACAATCTGTCCGTAAGCAGCAAGTACCTTTGTCTTTGTAATCTTTATAAAGACTTTACTACGCTCGTTATCACGGTACTGTGTGGTAGAATCGTAGATACCGCGATAATTTTTATAAGCTTTAAGCCAGCGTTCTTCATCAGGTCTACGACCTGTTTCAGCATCCATAAACCTTGATTTTACTAAGCCTACTAGCTTATATTCTTCGTATTCATCCATATTAAGATTACTTTCGTACTATTTTCTAGCTATGAGGAGATTTACTAGCAAGACTGCCAAGAACTTTAGAATCTACGTTCTTGCCGCCACCCTTTTTACCAAAGTCCTCAATAAGAACACCGTGTTTGATTTTCATATCAAACTCAGCCTTTTCACGGTAAAGCGCACTTTCGTTTGCATCATTCATCTCGCCCTGTTTGGACATCTGATTCATAATGTAATCTTTACCGTACATCTGTTTGTTTCCGTATGGCATAATGTTATTCCTTTTTTTTCTAAGTGGGTAAATCAAATAATTGTCTCATTTCTTCTTCGTACTGTTCTAATGTTCCTAAAGGTGTTTCACCCTTAGTATCTTTTTGAAATAGTTCTCTTCCAAAATCTTTTTGTAAATTTTGACGATTAACTTCTGGCATTTCACTTGGTTTAGGTAAACTTTGAGCGTAGTTATATCTATCAAGTGCAGACGTAGTGAAGTCTTCTTCTGTATATTTATGAGTAGCTAAATCGTTTCTTGCTTCAATAGATGCTTGATCTCGAAAATTCTGAGCATATTGATCATACATTCTATCAGCAGCAGTTTCTAAATTAGGATCACCGCTTACCTCAAATCGTTGAGCAGCTCTTAGATAGTTTTCCATTTCATTCATATCTAAAGATTGCGGTAATTGAAGACCAAAATCCGGTGCAAATCCTCCTTCTGGTCTTTCCCCTATTGTAGTAGGATCAAAAGTCTGTAAACCAGTTTCCAAGCCAGCTTCTTTTAGAAGAGGACCAGCTAATGGCCGTGTTACAGGATGAAAAGATGCTAACCCTGCTGCTGTTCCTGCAATAATAGGACCAATAACATTTTTAAGTTTGTTTCCATCTCTAAGTCGGCTGTACAACCAATCTGAAATTCTGTCGGGCATCCCCTGATCTGGTTTATAGTCAGGATTTTCTGATGTATCCAAAACATCTGCTGGATTTTTCCATTCAGATGTTTTAGATTTAGGTTCTTCTACAAGTTCATCCGTTGGTTGTGTCTCTACTTTTGTTTCTTTAACTTCAGGCGTAGGTTGTAGTTTTTGTGCTTTTTGTTGTTTTGCTTTATTTTCTTCTTTAATATCATCTTCAAGCATATTAAATGCAGTTAAATAGAATTTCCGTGCATCTGTAGCACTATCAAATTCATCTACAGGATTCATACTAAATATTTCATCGTAAATAATTTCTGGAGAAATACCGCCTCTGTGCGGAGAGATACGTTCTAAATTTTGTTTAGTACTTTTAGCATCTTCAAAACTAATCTCTAGTTCTTTTTGAAGTCTTTGTATAAATCGATTATCTTTTAGGTTTGTTTTTAGTACATCTAAACCAGCCATAGAGCCTTCAACATTAGTTGGTAATCTACTTAAATCAAGACTGAAATCTTTATTATATATACCATCTGAACTAAAATCAACATTAACAAGAAAAGGAAGATGACCTGTACGTAAATCTAATTTTCTTCCTGTTGTTTTTTCATATTCAAATATTTCATCACGATACATTTCTCTCCATTGTTCTATAAACAGTTCTTCTTGTTTTTCCATCATTCTAGCAGCATCATCCATATAATTAGGATCACCGATTACTCCACCATAAGCTGACTGTATATTTGTTCTTCCTTCAGAAGTTTTTTGTGGATTAAGAACATGTCCCATAAGTTGTTTTAAAGCATTTGACATATCAGGAAAAGTGTCAAGATAAAAAGTTGAAGTTACTGCTCTCATATCTTTTGCATATTTAATAGCTCTTCTACCCCAAGAATCGTAGTCTCGTGATTGAGTTCTTTTTGTAAATCCTTCATCTCCTTGCGAAGCTAATTGAGAGGAAATTTTATTAGAAAAACTACCTTCATCATCATCAGGAAATAACCGTTGTCCATTTTGTAAACCTTTACTATTTTTAATGTTTTCAATAAAAGCAGCCATAGCATCAGATATTTGAAAATTATGATACTTTTTCATACCACTTTCTTCTAGTGTACCTGATTTACTAAAATCTGGTTGAAAAACAATCATTTGTCTTTCAGGATCGTAGTAAGGAATTGATTTTCCTGCACCATAAGTTAAATTAAATAGCTTTTCTAGTCTTGTAGGAATAAAATGAGACATGTACATAAAATTTCTTATATCTTGATCTGGAATAGTTTGTAAAGAAGTTATAAGAGTCTCAAAATGTTTAGAGGGAGAAACTGATTTAGCTATAGATGGAGCAGCTCCTTCAGCACCAATTAAATCTCTTTTTTGAGCAGTTATTCCTTTTGTTAATAAATCTACTTTAAGTGTTTTAAATTCAGGAAGCCAACTTGGAAGTTTTCTGTTTCCTACAAGAGGTTCAGATTGCCATCCTACAACATTTGAAGAGACAGCATCGACTACATCTCCTATTATACTTGCCGCTGCTGGTCTAGAAGTTACACCTTGAAAAAGATCGTTCACCATAAAATTAGTATTAAATGCAGTTTTTAAAGGAGAATCTAGACTTTGCGATGTTTTATCGTAATACGTTTCTAAATTTATTATTCCTTTCATCCAACTACTTATTGTTTTAGATTTATCGCTATTTGAAATGTTTATATATTTTTCTAAGTTCTTTTTCAATGAATTTTCTATTAATTTTTTTTCTGCATCTGTTCTTGACCTAAATTTATTTCCATCTTTAACACGACCATAATTTGTAATTAAAATATCATCAACACTATCAGCAGATATTCCTTTATTATAAAAAGCTAATAAAATTGCTTCTCTTACAGTAATAGTTTCTTTTTCTATTTTTGTTTGTAAATCTTTTACACTTGGAAGTTCATCTCCAAATGATTGAAAAAAACCAATTAACTTTTCAGCATCAGCTTTTGGAACTCTACGAGTAGCTATAAAACCTTTATCTTTTTTAGCCATGATCAGCAATCAAACTTCTTATAAAGTGCTTCCATTCTTGCTAGGTCCAGTTCAGCACTAGGAACAGCAGAATCAGTCTTCTTTTTTGTGTACTCCACTTCTTTGTACGGATAAGCTCTTTCTTCACCCGTATCATAAGGATTGAAGTTAAACTTACTCAAGTTTGTACCAAAAGAATGAAAGATAAAAGGAATGTGATCTGTTGTAGTTTTTTTCTTAGCCATATTTAATATCCAAACACTTGGTTAGAGGGTTCGTAAGATTGTTGTTGTTTAATAGAGTTGAACATCGAACTGGTTGCATAGCCGGTCTGGCGCGTCATGCACATGTATCGTAGGGCATCATACGCATGATCCTCTGCTTTAGTGTCTACGTCCTCTGAATTAGTGCGAGACAAAGGTAAAGTGGGAAGAGTGCGTATGAGATTTGTACAAGTGCTAAAGATACGCAAACCGTTACCACCTTTAGAACTTAGTGGCTTGTCTTCATCAAGTCTTCTGTGAAGTTCGATTTTTCCGGCCATGCGATTTCTATCCGCTGGTATAAATCTTGCACCGTTGCGGATCATTGTTTCAGCAATACTTGGTCCTGTGCCGTGATTTGACCAGCAAGACCCGTCAAGAACATTTTGCGTCATAGGAGGATCGTCGTATTCTAAAGCAAGAATAAGACTTGCTAGGCTTTCTCCTGTATGTCCTTTTTCGTACAATTCTCTATACACCCATATTGTCCCGTCCCAATCTACCGCGCCCCATAAGACACAACTAGGGCTACTGTAACCGTAATCCATTGCTCGTATACGGGGCCAACTAAAGGGAACTTCAAATGGTTCAACAACATGTACTGATCTATCGAACTCATAAAATGCTGCCCCTTCCGCAACATCCCAATCTCCTTCAAGTAGCCTACGTCTTTCAACTTCAGGAAGACTGAGAAGCATTGATTCATATTCGCCTGACTCCGCTAGATAAGGGTTGTCCGTTAATCTTGCAGGAATAAACTTTCTTTGAAACAACGGATTTTGAGTTCGTGGATTTCTTAAAGTTCTTCCTGTTTCAGGATCAATCGCCCAGAACGGTGTGTTTGGCGGTACAGGATCAATAAACATCTTTTTAATCCACCATCCACCTTGACCACCGGGGTTAGCTGATGCCCTCATATAAGTCTCTATAGTTGGGTCTGTGGTTCTTAGGCGACTTCGTAGATACGTCCACACATACGGTGTAGGATAGTGTCCTAGTTCGTCAACACCAATCCAAGTGAACGCTTGTCCTTGATATCGTGTTACGTCGTGGTCTTTGTCTACGTAGCTAAACATTGCTGTTGCACCGCTTGGGAAAATCCACGTAGACTTTGATTCTCTGAATACTGCTCCGTTAAATGCTTTAGGATAAAGTTTTCTTGATTGTTCGATTAGTTCCGTGAGTTCGGCAAGTGTTCTTCGCAGTAGAAGTGCTTTGTGATTAGGATTATTTGCATAGCGCAGGAGATCAACAAGCATCGCGTATGATTTGCCACCGCCCGCAGCACCTCCGTAAAGAACTTCTTTTTCCGGCGCTGCAAGAAAGTCGGTTTGTGGACCTTCGTTAGGTCTGAATACGAGTTCTGTGTCGTCCTCAAGGTTTTGTCGTACAGAAGCGGGTAAATTGTTAATGAAATCATCGTCTATAACTCCACCTTGTTTTGATACTTTATCAGCAGTTTTTATATTTTCTTTCTTTTTAGTAAGTTTTTTAAGGCTTGCTTCAGCGCGTTCTATTTTTTCCTTTTGTCTTTTAATATTACGCCTTGCTTCAACTCGCTTCTTTTGAACGCTTGATTGTTGATATTTGCCCTTTTCGCCGGGTTTAAGCTTTGGTCTTCCTCTTTGAGCCATGATGTACTATTTGTAGTTAGCGCGACGAGTGTTGTTCGTGTAGACCTTACCGCCGCCTTTCATTCCTTGAAAACCTTTATTTTTCTTTTTCTTTTTATTTTTCTTGTTTAATAACTCTCGAATCAATCCATCATATTGGTAGGGTGTCAGCAACGTATCTCCCGGTATCGTTGGTTCCAACGACATTTTTTTAGAGCGGGCTTTTTGTTTTCTGAAAAATTTTATTTTTTTGTCTAATTCTTCTTCTTCATCCATTGTATTTAGCCTTTCT
>CEUZ01140175.1_pt1 | contig 16512 bp, 13 predicted proteins | sample 361511 | NCBI WGS metagenome assembly CEUZ01 (sample SAMEA2622822, study PRJEB7988) | marine metagenome | biome: marine biome (ENVO:00000447); feature: surface water layer (ENVO:00002042); material: "saline water (ENVO:00002010), including plankton (ENVO:xxxxxxxx)" | depth 5 m
CCTGAATATTTCCTGGAGAATTAGACAGAAGAATCATAATGTTACACCTATTAATCGATTGTATTTTCCTTTTGCAAATAGAAAAGTTCATTATGAATTAAAAACAAGAAAAATTAAATATAGTTCTTTAATAGAAATTTATAAAATAAACAACTTGTACAAACCAAAGAATAATTACGTTTTTTATTCACCTTATTTTCGTTCATTTATTTCAGAAAATTGGATATGGGATTTTAAGACTAATATTACAAAGAAAAGAAAAAACATAGACTTTGATAAAAAAAATACAATTGAAATAAATTTTAAAAAACCAGTTTTTTTTATATCAAGTACAAATGTTTATTCTTATTTCATTTTTTGGAACATTTTTAATATTTTATTTTTTATAAAAAATAATATTTCATTCGATATAGTTGTTCACGAAAATCTTAAAAAAGAAATAAGTTTTAATAAAAATTTTGTTAAATTTTTAAAAAAATATTTAAATTTAAGAATTATTTATTTGAATCCTAATAGGAATATTTTAATTAAGTCGGAAGTTCTACTTCTAAATAATTATTTAAAATTTGCTCCCTACAAATCTAATAAAATTAAATCACATTATATGGTTTTTCCTAAAGAAATTATTAAAGATTTACCATCTATAATAATAAAAAATAGAAAACTAAAAAAATTTTTTGGAAAACCTCGAAATGATGTTGTTTTAATAAGTAGAGAGGATTCAAGAATCATTAAAAATGAGAAAGAATTATTAGAAAAAATTCCAATCATAAAAAGAATAGTGCCAGAAAAACTGACTATAGAAGAAGAAATTTCTTTTGCTTATCATGCAAAAGTAATCATAGCTCCTTTTGGAGCAGCAATTTCAAATATTTTCTTTGCTAGACCAGATTGTGCATTAATTAGATTAAAATTTAAAAAAATAAATCAATCTGATACAAAAGTAGATCTTTTTTCTGATTATACTAAATTTGAAATGATGGCAGAAAATAAAGGCATGAAATATTTTTTACAAGACCATGGTAACTTTCATGGAAGTTCAACACAAAAAAACTCATATTTTTATGTAGATATTAAAAAAATTGAGAATTTGTTAAAAAAAATAATTTAAATGAACACAATTAGATTAAAGAATATTCAAACAAATAAAAATCTTTTTTCAGAAAAAGTATGGAAGAGATTATCTCTTGAGCTAAATAGAATAGTAAATAAAAATAAGAAAACTAATAGTTGTCCAGTATGTAAGAGTCGAAAAATTTCTTTTTATATAAAAAAAAATGGATTCAATATGTTTAAATGTTTTAATTGTAATTTAATTTTTTCTAATCCTTATCCGTCAAAAAAACAATTAGAATATTATTATAAGAGCTCTATTAAAAAAAATGAAAATAGAAATTTTAGAAAATCTTTTGAAAAAAGAATTAATATTTTTTTACCAAGAGTAAAAATTATTAAAGAATATTTAAATTCGGGTAAGCTTCTTGATATAGGTTCTGCAATAGGAATTTTTGTCGAGGCACTTAAAAGATCTAATCATAATTTTTCAATAACTTGTTGTGATATTGATTTTGATTCATGTAGTGAATTAAGAAAAAAATATTCGAATATTAAGATTTTAAATAAGGATTACACAAAAATTAATAGTAAATTTGATATTATAACAATGTGGGACACAGTAGAACATATCCAGAATTTAAATTTGCTTTTTAAAAAAATAAGGAAATTATTAAATAAAAAAGGATTTTTTTTCTTTTCAACACCTAATACAAAAAGCTTCGAATGGTATGTGGCAGGTAAAAACCATGGTCAAATTTTACCACCAGGTCATATAAACTTGTTAAATTTAAAAAGTATAAAAATTTTATTTAAAAAGAATAATTTTGAGTTTATAGATATTTTAACATTAAATCCTTCACTTGATATTGATACTGTAAATAATTTAATCAAATCAAACCCAGTTAGCCAAAATAAAATAAAGAATTTTTTCAATATTTATTGTAGTAATAAAAAAGAAGATTATATTTCAAAAATTAGGAATAAAAATTTTAGGCATGCATTTGAGAAATTGTTAATAAAAAAAAAGTTAGCAGGAAATATGATAATAATAGGTAAAAAAAAATGAAAGTTGTAATTATTGCCGGAGGATACGGAACAAGAATTAGTGAAGAAACTATTACAAAACCAAAACCAATGGTTGAAATCGGCAATGAGCCAATTTTAATTCATATTCTTAAATATTTTTCTAGTTTTGGATTTAATGATTTTATTATAGCTCTTGGATTTAAAGGGGATTATATCAAACGTTATATGTTTGATTATTTAAATTTTGAAAGTGATTTAAAAATAAACTTTAAGTCTAAAACTATAGAAACGTTGAATAAAAAAAACAGACCATGGAATGTAACTTTAGTAGACACGGGAGAAGCCACTAACACTGGTGGTAGATTGAAAAGACTAGAGAAATATCTAAAAAATGAAACTTTTTTATTTACATATGGAGATGGTTTATCTGACATAAATTTAAATACTTTAATAGATACTCATAAAAAATTAAAAACACTTGTTACGCTAACTGCTGTAAAAGCCCCACCAAGGTTTGGTAATTTAAAAATTGAAGATGATAAAGTAAAAAAATTTACGGAAAAAGATCCTAATGCAAATGAGTGGATCAATGGTGGCTTTATGGTAATGGAGCCAAAAATATTTAATTTTCTAAAATCCGATAAGGATTCGTTGGAATTTGATGCTCTTGAGAACTTGGGATCAAAAGGATTGCTTGGAACTTATAAACATTCAGGTTTTTGGAAATGTATGGATAGTTTAAAAGATAAAATGATTTTAAATGATATTTGGAATTCAAAAAAGGTTCCCTGGAAAAAATAATAAATAAAATGGATAAAATTAATGTTAATCCCATAGTTAGGGAAGACTGCATAAATATTATTAAGGATAATAATTTTTTATTAAAAAAATTAACCGGTAAAAAAATCTTAATAACAGGTGGTAATGGCTTTTTAATGAGTTACTTAGTTGATGTATTAGTTTATTGGAATGAATTAAATAAAAATAAAGAAAATATTATTTATGTAATAGATAACTGCAAAAAATTTGATCGCATCAGTTATCTTAAAAATAGAAAAGATGTAAAATTAATTAGAAAAGATGTTTCTAAAATAAAAAAAATTAATTCAAGAATTGATTACATAATACATGGCGCAAGTATTGCTTCTCCAACATATTATAGAATATTTCCTTTAGAGACTCTTGATGCAAACATATTAGGAACTAGAACAATGCTTAATTTAGCCAAACAAAAAAAAATTAGATCTATGATATTTATGAGTAGCAGCGAGGTTTATGGAGATCCAAATAAAGAAAATATTCCAACATCTGAAAGTTATAGTGGCAATGTATCTTTTACAGGACCCAGAGCATGTTATGATGAATCTAAAAGAGTTGGCGAAACAATTTGCAATATATATAAAAATAAATTTCAAATACCAATTAAAATAATAAGACCTTTTAATGTTTATGGACCTAATCAAAATATAGACGATAAAAGAATCATCCCAGATTTACTAAAATCTGCATTAAAAAAAAATACAATTGAGCTATATAGTGACGGTAAAGATACCAGATCTTTTTGTTATGTTTCAGATGCTATATCATTGATTTTAAGAATATTACTAAGCGAAAAAATCACAGAAACAGCATTTAATGTTGGAAATGATAAAAAAGAAATAAGTGTCAAAGAGATATCTAAGTTATTTGCAAGATTAACTAGTAATTTGTTAAAAAAAAAAATAAGAATTGTATATAAAAAAAGTAAAGATAAACACTATTTATCAGATAATCCCAGAAGAAGAAGACCAAATATAAACTTAGCTAGAAAAAAATTAAATTGGAAACCAAAGGTAGATTTGGTTAGTGGTTTGACAAGAACATTAAAATCTTATTTATAAAGAAATTGAATAAACATAATATATCGGTAATAGGAGCGGGTTATGTTGGCCTAATAACAGGGGCATGTCTTTCAAAATTTGGCAATAAAGTTATTTTTGTGGATAAGGATAAAAACAAAATTAGAAAAATAAATAATGGTAAAGACCCTATAAATGAGCCATATTTAGAAAAAATCATTTATAACTCAAGAAAAAAAGAATTAATCTATGCAACTAATGATTTACAAAGTGCAATTTTTAATACTGATATTACATTTATAGCAGTTGATACTCCGTCAAAAAATAAAAAAATAGATTTAAGGCAAATTAAATCAGTAATAATTGATTTATCTAAGGCACTTTTATTAAAAAATAAAGAAATAAATAAAAAACATTTTATTGTAATCAAAAGCACTGTACTACCTGGTACAACAAATTATATAAAACAATTTTTAAAGAAAAAATTAGGAAAAAATTTTAAAAATATTGAGATTTGTTCTAACCCTGAGTTTTTAAGACAAGGTTATGCGGTCAAAGACTTTTTAAATCCAGATAGAATTGTTATTGGCTCAAGCAATCAAGAAATAAATAAAAAAATGTCCAAAATATATTCTGTTTTTAATTGCCCAATTATTATTACAAGTCTTGAAAATTCTGAGTTAATTAAATATGTTTCTAATACTTTTTTAGCAAATTTAATTTCTTTTAGTAATCAAGTATCAATTTTATGTAATTATTTGCCTAACACAGATGTGAAAACTATTTTGAAGGGTTTACATTTAGATAAAAGATTATCTATAAAGTATAAGAATAAAGTCTTTAAACCAAAAATATTAGATTATATAAACGCAGGTTCAGGCTATGGCGGTTCTTGTTTACCTAAAGATGTAAAGGCTATCAATCAATTTTTAAAGAAAAAAAAAATTAAGGCACCATTATTTCAGTCAATTGAAAATATTAATAATGAGCAGCCTAATAAAGTAATCAAACATTTTAAAAAAAAATTAGGTAAAATTTCAAACATGAGGATTGCTGTGTTAGGAATATCTTTTAAGGGCGATTCAGATGATTTACGAGACTCTCCAGCTATAAATATAATTAGATTGCTAAAAAAAGAAGGTGCAAAATTAAAAATTTGGGACCCATATGTAAATTACAAGGCTGTAAGAAATTTTAAAATTATTGGTTTTTCAAATAACTTAAATAAAGTTCTCTATAATGCTGATTGTATTTTTATTGCAACAGCAATAAAAAAAATAACATCTTTGAATTGGAAGAAAATTTCACATCTTATTTCTAAAAATAATATTTATGATTCAAGAAACTTTTTGAATAAAGATAAAGTAAAAAAATATTTTAATTATTATCATATAGGATCATAAAATTTCATGAAAAATAATTTGAAATTTCCAAGAGTGCCTTACGCAATGACTGTTCATGACTCAAAAGAAATAACAGCTGTAGTAAACACTTTAAAAACTTCAACTCAAATGGGAGTAAAGACTAAAGAATTTGAAAAGAAAATAGCACATCTTTACAGTAAAAAAATTGGATTAGCAGTTAACTCTGGCACTTCAGCATTATATCTCGCAATGGAATCTTTTAATATAAAAAAAGGAAGCGAAGTAATTACTCCAGCTTTAACTTTTGCAACAACGGTAGGTTGTATTGTAAAAAATGGTTTAATTCCTTCATTTGTAGATGTTGATTTAAATACTTTATGTATTGATGAAAATAAAATTGAAAAAATGATTAATAAAAGAACAAAAGCTCTATGCATACCTAATTTAATGGGCAATTATCCAAATTGGAAAAAAATTCAAGAAATTGCAAAAAAGAATAATTTACTAATTTTGGAAGATTCAGCTGACATAATAGGCTCAACATATAAAAACAAAAGACCAGGATATTATTCTGACATAACAATTTCTAGTTTTTATGGTATGCATATAATAAATTGTGCAGGAAATGGAGGAATTATATGTACAAATAATAGTAAATATGCAGAAAAAATTAGTTTACTGAGATCATGGGGTAGAAGTTCATCGCTTTTTACTGATTCAGAAAATATTGAAAATAGATTCAATGTTGCAATTGATAATATAGAATATGATGCAAAGTTTATTTTTGAAGAAATAGGTTATAATTTAGAACCTAGTGAAATAGGTTCAGCCTTTGGTTTAGAACAATACAAAAAATTAAAAAAAATCATAAAAATAAGAAAAAAAGTGTCATCACTGCAAAAGAAATTTTTTAAAAAATATCATGAATGGTTTATTTTACCTGAATTAAATCCTGATGCAGATACTATTTGGTTTGCATTTCCTTTAATAATTAAAGAAAATGCTCCTTTTTCAAGAAAGGATTTACAAATATTTTTTGAGAAAAGGAATATTCAAACTAGAGTGATATTTACGGGTAATATATTAAGACAACCGGGATTTAGAAATATTAATAAAAAAGTAGCGAAAGAAGGATACCCAGCTGCAGATTTTATTATGAAAAATGGTATTTTAATAGCAGCTCATCATGGAATAACAAGTAAAATGCTAGACCATATTCATAAAAGTTTTGATATTTTTGCATCTAAATATTAATTAGATTAATTTGAATTTGAGAAATATACTTATTCATAAATTTTGTAATTTTATAATTTGTAATGGCTAAAGACAAAGTTAAAAAATTTTCATTAAAAGGCTTATTTTTGTCTATTTTTTCTTTTATTAAAGAAAAACCATTTGTTACTTCTTTAATAATTTTTCTTTTTTTAATTTCAAGTCTTACTGAAGCAGTAGGAATATCTGCATTATTAATAGTTTTATTAGAATTTTTTAATTTAGATACATCTCAAAATCAAATAATAATAAAAATAAATGATTTTTTTAATTTTTTTGGCATAGAGTTAACATTAAATTCAATGTTATTTGTTTTTTTTATAACTATAATTTTTAAATCGATTATTCAATTTAGCTCTTTATATATATCTTCTTTAGTAGGACTAAATATTGCTCAATTTGTAAGAAAAAATTTAGTAGAAAAATTAATATCAGCTAAATATAGTTTTTTAATCAATATTCCAATTGGAAAAATTATAACACATTTGAATGAAGAGGCGGATAGAGTATCAATTTTTTATGTTAAATTTTGTAGAACAATTAATTATTTAATTCAAACAATTGTTTATTCTGGTTTGGCAATATTGTCCTCATGGAAAATGTCTTTTTTATTGGTATTTTTTGCTTTAATAAGTTCATTACTGTTAAATAGATTTAATAAAATTTTTTATATTATCGGACAAGAATTTTTAAACATAAAAAGAATTTTTAATAATAATGTTTCAAACTTATTTACTTCTATCAAACCTTTAAAAGCAATGGGTTTAGAGAGGTTTGGATCAAGCTCTATTGAAAACGATATAAAAGAAATAAAAAAGAACATGAAAAAATATTGGCTTTTCGAGTCTATTTTACTTGCATTCCAAGAGCCTTTTAGTTTTATCTTTATAGTAATTTTTATAATATCAAGCATTGAATATTTTGGCATACCGGCTGTAACTGCACTTTTTGTTGCAATAATCTTTTATAGATTAAGTAATAGATTGTTAAGCTTCTATAACAGCGTTCGATCTTTAGGAAATTTTTTAGCATCTGTTAATTCAATTAAAGAAATTGAATCAACCGCAGATAAAGAAAGGGAATACTATAGTGAAAGAAACAATATAAAAAATGTAAACAAAATTAAATTTGAAAATATTACATTTAAGTACAAAAAGAATATTATATTTGAAAATATTTCAACAACTTTTGATTTAAAAAAAATTCTTTATATTGAAGGCGAGTCTGGTGCTGGAAAAACAACATTAGTTGATTTGATTACAGGATTAAATAAACCGGACAATGGAATAATAAAATTAAATAATCAAAGTATAAATAATATAAATCTTTTAGACTGGAGAAAACAAATTGGATATGCATCTCAAGACCCCGCCTTATTTGATGATACAATTTTAAATAATTTAACATTAATGAAAGATTATAATATGAAAGAAATTGAAAAAATTTTAGAAATAACTTTTTGCAAAGATTTTATTAATAAATTTGATAAAAAAATAAATACTGTAATTGGTAATAGAGGTACAAAAATTTCAGGAGGTCAAAGACAAAGATTGTCTATTGCCAGAGCTTTGATTCAAAAACCAGATTTATTGATTTTAGATGAAGCAACTTCTGAATTAAATCCTGATTTAGAAAAAAAGATTTTGGCAGGTATTATTAAATATAAAGAAGCAACCGGAATTATAATAATAAGCCATAATAACAAAAATAAAAAATTAGCTGAAAAATATTATAAAATTAGAAATAAAAAAATTACTAAATATTCATAAAAAAAGAAAAAGAAATGAAATCAGTTATTATAATACCTTCTAGATGGAAATCTTCTAGGTTTGAAGGTAAATCTTTAGCTCTTATAGATGGCGTGCCTATGATTCAAAGAGTGTATGAAAGAGCAATTAAATCCAAAGAAGCAGACGATGTAATTATAGCTACTGATGATAAAAGAATATTTAATTTTTGTAAAAAAAATAAATTGAAAGTTATTATTACATCTAAAAATGCTAAAAATGGAGCTGAAAGGATATCTTTTGCTACAAGAAAAATTGATTCAAAAATTTTTGTTAATGTTCAAGGTGATTGCCCATTAACTAATCCTAAAAGTATAGATAAAGTAATTTTTTGTTTAAAGAATAATATTTCTAAGGGCTACCATGTTTCTGCTGGCTGTGCAACTGATAATAATCTAAAACAAGATAAAAGAAATAGTTTAGGTTTTGTAGTTATTTCGAAATCAGATGATATTATTTATACTTCACGATCCATAATACCTTTTTATAAAAGAAATCATAAAAAAGTTAAAATGTTTAGAACAGTAGGGTTATTCGCATATACAAAGGAAATTATAAAAAAATTTCCTTTATTAAAAAGTGATCTTGAAAAATATGAAGATTTAGAAATTTTAAGATTTCTAGAAAATAATATTAAAGTGAAATGCGCTCATGTAAAAGAAGAAATTTCTGATGTAAATTATAAATCTGATATAAAGCGAGTTGAAAATCTATTAAGAAAAACAAAAAAATAATTATTTTTTAATGAAAAAAAACATTTCTTTAAATACTGTTTTAATTATTGGCAATCATATAAGACACAAAGCTTTTGCTTATTTTGTTGAGAAAGATAAAAATATTAATATAAAAAGTTATATTGTTTTTAAAAGGGAGAACCCCAACCCATTACCTCCAAAAAATATAGATCCTGAACTAAAGAAGATATGGGTCAATCACTTTAAAATAAGAAACTTAACTGAAAAAAAATTTTTTGGTGAAAAAGATTTAAAAAAAAACTTACCAAAATTAGAAATTAAAAAGGGTGATAATTTAAATTCAAAAAAAACGATTAATTTTATTAAAAAACAAAAGCTTGATTTAGCTATTATATATGGTTCTGATATAATTAAAGATCCTTTATTTTCATTTCTACCAAAATATAAATTAAATTTTCATTTGGGATTAATTCCTCATTTTAAAGGCTCTATAACAATGATATGGCCGTTTTTACTTCTACAACCAAACAATGCTTGCTGCACTTTTCATTTAATAGATAAACTTGTAGATACTGGAGAAATTATTCATCAAGTTAGTCCAGTTTTAAACAAAGGAGATAAAATGCATGAAACTATTTATAAAACATGTTTAAAATCTTTTTTTGAATTTAAATATGTTGCAAAAGAATTAAAAAAAAGAATTACTAATAAAGTTAAAATTAAATATGATAAAAAGTTAGAACGAACAGGAAAAATATTTAGAAAAAGTGATTTTCAACCAGAACATTTAAGGGTTATTTATAAACATTATAAAGATAGAATAGTAGACTTATATTTAAGAAAAAAAGTGAATCCAAAAAAGATTAAATTAATTAAATTAAAAAAATGAGTTTTAAACATAAAGATAAAACAGTTAAGAAGTTACTTTATTCAAAACAAAGTAATCCACATAGTGTTTTAATTAAAAAAAAAGGTATTGAGTATAAGAAATACAGGGAGCAATGGAAAGATACAGGAGATCTAAAGATAGAAACTGATTATCCTACTCAGGTTGATTTTGAATTAAATCCTTCTTGTAATTTGAAATGTCCAATGTGTACTTGGAGTGCAGAGAAAACTTTTGGCCAGGGAAGATCAAAATGGATGGATTTTAATAAATATAAAAAAATTATAGATGAAATTGAACATAAAGTTAAATCTGTAAATCTAAATTATATCAACGAACCTTTAATAAGAAACGACCTACTGGATTTTATTAAATATGCAACAGATAAAGGTATTATGGAAATTATGTTTAATACAAATGGTTTATTGCTAAATGAAAAAATATCAGAAAAATTAATTAATTCAGGGTTAACAAAACTTTCAGTTTCTCTAGATGCATATACTGAAAAGGTATATGACAAAATAAGAATTGGTAGTGATTTTAAAAAAGTAATACAAAATATAAAAAATTTTTTAAAAATTAGAAAAAAGCTTAATTCTAAACTGCCTTTACTCAAAGTTACTTTTTTGAAAGTATCAATTAATAAAAATGAACTTGATCCTTTTCTAAAATATTGGGAGAAAAAAGCAGATTTAATTTCTATTCAAAATCCATCAAACCCATTTGATGGTAAATTATTTGAGAAAAGAAGAAAATGGTTAGGTATAAAAAAAAGTAAGAATATAACAAAAGTTAGTAGTAAAGTTTCATATGAGCAAGAATTTGATGATATGAAAAGATGTGCACAACCTAATCAAAGATTAGTTATAGATTCTGATGGCACAGTTCATCCTTGTTGTAATTTTAGAGGAAAAGAAATAAACATAGGAAATGCTTTCAAAGACACAATTCATTCGATTTGGAATAATAAAAAATATACTGAATTAAGAAAAATACAAAAAAAAGGTGAATATAAAAAGAACAAAGTTTGTAAAGTTTGTATAGATCATGGATCTGAGAATATACCTGATGTTTAATTGTAATAAATTACACAATCTTCTTTAGAAAAAAATTCAAAAAAAATGGTTATACTAGGAATACATGACGGTCATTGTGCATCTGCAGCATTAATAATAAATAACAAATTAGTTGCTGCAGTTTCAGAAGAAAGAATTGTAAGAAAAAAAATGGAGTGGTGTTTTCCTGAGTATGCAGTTAAAGAATGTTTAAAAATTGGAAACATAAAGATTAATGATATTGACAAAGTGGTTCTTTCATCTTTTCATATAGCTCCAAAACTATATCTTACAAGAAGAGAAGCAACTTTTTCATTATCAGATTGGTTAAAAGAACAAAATCTTTATTGGTATCCTAAGTTATATAAAAAGAAGAATGTGTCATATGTGAATATATTTAAAAAAAATACTAAATACAAAAAGTTTCCATACAAAAAAAAATTTATAAAAAATGAAGACGATGTTAATGGCATGCTTAAAGCAAGATTAGAGCATGTAAAAAATTTTTTTAATAAAAAAAATATTTCTATAGAAGTTTATGATCATCAAGAATGCCATGCTTATCATGTTTTATCATTTGTTAAAAAAAGAAGTAAGAAAAAACTGATATTTACTATTGACGGCGCAGGTGATGGGGCTAATGCTACATGTTGGATCTATGATCCTAAAAAGAATTTTTTAAATCAGGTTATAAGAACAGATAAATGCATAATTGGAAGACTTTATCGTTTTATAACATTGTTATTAGGAATGTTGCCTGTACAACATGAATATAAAGTTATGGGTTTAGCGCCATATGCTAAGCCAGAGTACTCAAAAGAAGCAAAAAAAATTTTTAATGAAATATTAATAGTTAAAGATTGTTCATTTATTTTTAAAAAGAAAATTAAGGATTTATATTTTTATTTTAAAGAAAAGCTACAAGGATATAGGTTTGATGTAATTGCATATTCATTACAAAGCTTTACTGAAGAAATAATCTCTAAGTGGATCAAAAATGTATCAAAAAAATATGGAATAAAAGATATATGTATATCAGGAGGCGTTGCACAAAACATAAAATGTAATCAAAGAATATCAGAACTTAAAAATATAGGAGATGTATTTGTTGCCCCTGGTTCTGGAGATGAAGGATTGGCCATAGGAGCAGCATTTCGCGCACATTCACAAGAAAATTTATCAATAGATAAAAATTTTTATATTAAAAATGCGTATTTGGGAAACAAATTCTCAAATAATGAAATAAAAAAAGAAATATTAAAATTAAATAAAGAGAAGTTTATTATTGAGAAATTTAACAAAAACAAAGTGGTAAATTTATTAATTAAAGGCGAGGTATTCGGAAGGTTTTGCGGAAAAATGGAATTTGGACCAAGAGCTTTAGGAAATAGGAGTATTATTGCAGATCCAAGAAATGCAAATGTTATACAAAAAATAAATGAATTTATTAAAGAAAGGGATTTTTGGATGCCTTTTGCCCCTTCAATCCTCAAAGAAAAATCAAAGAAATATATTATAAATAATAAAAATTTAGTTTCTGATTATATGACAATAGGTTTAAATACAACAAAAATTGCACAAGAATACTTAAAAGCCGCAATTCATCCCTATGATAAAACAGCAAGACCGCATTTTGTTACACGGGAAAATAATAAAGAATATTATGATTTAATAAAGGCGTTTGAGAAAAAAACTGGTACTTCGTCTTTACTAAATACTTCCTTCAATCTGCATGGCGAGCCAATAGTATTCACACCTTCTAATGCAGTAAAAACATTTCTAAAATCAGGTTTAAAGAATTTAATATTAGAAAATTATCTAATTAGAAAAAAAATTGAAAAAAAAAATTGATAGAAAGATTAGTATCGTGTTCTATACTTTCGGCAATAGAAGGATAGGATTAGGTCATTTATTTAGATGCATATCATTGGCTAATTTCTTTTTAAAACAAAATTATGCATTTAGTTTTGATTTTATTATTGATAACACTCAAACTGATATTTCTGTTATTAAAGAGTTCGCTAACTTTAGGTTTAACATTTTTAAAGAAATACCAGATTTTAAAAAAAATAAATGGAATATTTGTATTACTGATAAGTTAAATGTAAAAATATTAAATTTAAATAAGCTAAAAAAATTAACAGACATACTGGTTACCATTGATAATAAACATATTAATAATCATGTTGATTTAAGTTTTTTTCCACTTTATAAACCAAAAAAAAAAGTAAAATATGGGCATGACTTTCAAATATTAAATCCTAATTTTTTTAATGAAAAAAGAATAAGGAATAAAAAAACGAAAGTTTTATCATTGTTTATTTCCCAAGGCGGATCCGATGCTCACAATCTTTTATATAAAATTACTTTTTATTTAATGAATGAACTTTGTAATTTAAATAATATAAAATTTTATGTTTTGTTGAGTTCAAAATATAATTATAAGGAAAAGAAACTTTTTTATTCATTAAAGAAAAAAAATCCAAATAAATTATTTTGTATTTATAAAGAGAAAAATCTAGCAAAAACAATGAATAAGATGGATTTAGCAATAAGTTCTGGAGGTATAACAGCATGCGAGTTAATGTATTTAAGTATTCCTACTTTGTTAATATCAAAAGAAAAAAAAGAATTAGAAACCATGAACTTTTTGTCGAAGAAAAAACTTTGTATTAATATTGGTTATTTTAATAAAAATAATATGAATATTTTAATGAAAAAAATAAAAGAATTAATAAATGACCATAGTAAAAGGTATTTTTTTCAAAAAAATTGTAATAATTTTTTTAAAATTAATTCATCAAATCAGATATGTAAAATTATTTTAGAAAAATTTATTAGAAAAAGTTTAAATGAACAAAAAAAATATAAATTTCAATAAGCAAGAACTAGTGACTGTTGTAGGTTTAGGATTCGTTGGATCAGCTATGTCAGTTGCAATATCAACTTCAAAAAACAAAATTGGAAAAAACAATTTTGTTGTTTATGGATTAGAGCGTAAGAATAAAAAAGGAAAAAAGCTAGTTAAGAAAATAAATAAAGGCATTTTTCCATTTAAGAACGAAGATTCAAGCTTAGAAAAAAATCTGAAAAATTCAGTACTTAATAAGACTTTAATAGCTACAACTGATAAAAAAATAATAAATAAATCAGATGTCGTTGTTATAGATATAGAATTTAATATTGATAAAAAAAATAAAGATTCTAAACAAAATTTAAATAAATTTATTAAATCAATATCACAAATTTTATTCTTAATGAAGAAAGAATCTCTTTTATTGATAGAAACAACAATCCCTCCTGGAGTCTGTGAAAATATTATACATCCGGAGCTAAACAAAATATTAAAAAAAAGAAATATGCCAAAAGATTCTATTTGTTTAGCTTTCTCATATGAAAGAGTAATGCCTGGTGCTAGATATCTAGACTCTATCACGAATTTTTGGAGAGTTTATTCAGGAATCAACAAAAAATCAAAATTGTTTTGTAGAAAATTTCTAACAAAAATAATAAACACAAAAAAGTATCCTTTAAAGGAATTAAGTAAAATAACAGAAGTTGAGACAGCAAAAATTCTTGAAAATACTTATAGAGCAACAAATATAGCTTTGATAGATGAATGGAGTAGATTCTCTGAAATGGCAGGAATAGATTTATACGAAGTAATTAATTCAATAAAGGTAAGGCCTACACATAACAATATTATGTATCCAGGTCTAGGTGTAGGAGGTTATTGCTTGCCAAAAGATCCTTTACTTGCGGAATTTTCTGCAAGGAACATTTTCAATTCTAAAAAAATTAAATTTCCTATTACAAACATGACAATAGATATTAATGCAAATAGTCCATTAGAAATAATTAAAGTTATAAAAAAATTTTTTAAAAAAAATATTAAAGATAAAAGAATTATTATATTGGGAGTAAGTTACAAAGAAGATGTATGCGATTTTAGAAATTCACCAACAATTCAATTTTGTGAGAAAATTCGTAGAGATGTAAGTAATGTTTTCTGCCATGATCCATATATAGAATATGAAAAAAAGAATAATATTATTTTCTCTTCAAACCTATCTCAATTTAAAAAATCAGATATTATTATCTTTGCTGTAAAGCATAGTATGTATCAAAAATTAGATGTCATAAAGTATCTAAGAAATTCAAAATCTTTAATTATAGATACAAGCAAAATCATAAATAACTCAATGCAAAAAAAATTAAAGGAAAAGAAAATTAAAGTTTTTTCACTAGGAAAAGGTATCACTTGAAAAGGATTTTAATTACTGGCGGCGCTGGCTTTATAGGACTAAATTTAGCTAAAGAATATTCAAAAGGAAATTATATCATTGATATTATTGATGATTTTTCAAGAGGAAGACAAGATAATGAACTATATAAATTTTTAAGATTAAAAAATGTAAATTTGATTAAAAAAAATATAGAAAAAAAAATTAATTTAAGAAATAGTTACCATTTTATTTTCCACCTCGCCGCAGTTGTAGGCGTTGAAAATGTTACAAAAAATCCTCTAGAAACATTTAAAAAAAATATGAATATTTTATATAATGTTCTAGATTTTGCGAAAAAACAGAAAAAACTAAAGAGATTTATATTTTTTTCAACCAGCGAAGTTTATGCAGGTGCTTATAAAAATTATAAGATTAAAATTCCTACAAAAGAAAACACACCTATAACATTAAGTGAATTGTCACATAGTAGAACTTCATATATGTTATCTAAAATATCAGGAGAATATGTTTGCAAAATGTCAAATATTCCTTATACAATTTTTAGACCACATAATATCTATGGCCCAAGAATGGGTTACAATCATGTAATTCCAGAAACTATACAAAAAATTCATAACTTAAAAAGAAAAAATTTAATTAATGTTTATTCATTTAATCACAAAAGAAGCTTTTGTTATATCTCGGATGCAGTACATATGATTAAAGAAGTTATAAAAAATAACAAGACTATAAACAAAACTTTTAATTTAGGTAATGAAAAACCAGAAATAACCATATTAGATCTTGTTAAAAAAATTATAAATATAAGTCAAAAAAAAATAAAAATAAAAAAATTACCTCCTACAGAAGGCTCTCCTGAAAGAAGAGCTCCCAATATGTCAAAAACCTTTTCTTATATTAAAAAGAAAAAAAATATCAGTTTAGAAGAAGGATTGTTAAAAACTTTTTCCTGGTATAAAAATAATTTATAATTTTTTTATGAAATTAAATAAAATAAAACTAGGAAAAAAAGTTATAAGCAATATGTCAACCCCATATTTTATTGCTGAAATCGGTGTAAATCATGAAAACTCAATAGAAAGAGCAAAGAAATTAATACTACTTGCAAAAAAAGGTGGAGCAGATGGTGTAAAATTTCAAACTTACAAAGCAGAAACTTTGGCATCTAAAAAAAGCCCTTCTTATTGGGATACAAAACAAATAAAAATAAAAAGCCAATATGAATTATTTAAAAAGTTTGACCATTTTAATTTTGAAGATTATAAGAACCTAGCTTTATTCTGTAA
>CEUZ01133947.1_pt1 | contig 16506 bp, 11 predicted proteins | sample 361511 | NCBI WGS metagenome assembly CEUZ01 (sample SAMEA2622822, study PRJEB7988) | marine metagenome | biome: marine biome (ENVO:00000447); feature: surface water layer (ENVO:00002042); material: "saline water (ENVO:00002010), including plankton (ENVO:xxxxxxxx)" | depth 5 m
CCCGGTGGCCGGGGGTTCGAATCCCCTCAGGCCCGCCTGATATGGCTGCAGGACCACGTTTTCTGGGTTAAGAGGGGCGCACTATGGCAGTAAAAAGTTCAACCAAAAAGCGCCTAATGGAACTGGGCATCTCAGAAACCCACGCTCACCGTCTCGCCGATGACGCCAATATGGACGCAATCAAGAGAATGACAGTCGAGCAGGTCGCTAAGAAACTCGAGCTGGAGATGGAGAGTCAGGATCTTGAGAACGTGATGGCTGTCATCAGGGAGCAAATCAACTCAAGGAAGAGAACTAGGACCGGGAGAATCACACTTTCCAGAAAGGCAATTCTCGATTCTGATATCCCTACAGGAGATGACCGATTCAATGTTCTGAATCATATATTGGTACCTCACCATGAACTGTTATCAGTCGAGGACGAGGAACCATCTTTGGCACCTTGGGATATGATGGTGAACAATTCCGACGGAACTAAGAGACTGGCCAAGGAACTGCTACCGAAAATTCTGATTACGGATCCAGCTATTCAGGCAATCAAGGAATCAGTGGAACTCGAGAATGATGACCTTCCAGCTGGCTGGTTAACGAACAGAGTTGTCAGGATTGTTAGATATAGCCGTTCAGCCGGCTCCAGTACTGCGTTTAGGCTGATTGTAGAGAGTGCGTGAGGCGAGAATATGAAGGAGATAGTTGAGAGTTATTTCAGACAGAGAAGCCTAGTCAATCACCAGTTGATGTCTTACAATGACTGCATTCCTTCCGGAGACGGAAGACTCAGCAGGATGGAGCGGATTGTCAGGTCAATTCGAATCGGTACAGATGACTCTGTAGACGACCTCCCTGGCGGCGAGAGCGCTGGAGGCTGTATCAAGCTCGACGTACTTGACAAGGAGATTATTGTCAGACTGAAGGGCATACGTCTGGGCAGGCCAACAATCAGAGAGGCAAACGGAGCAGAGCATCCAGCAACTCCTCTCGAGTGCAGGATTAGGAAGTTAACTTACTTCTCTCCCGTATACATGGACTTCCGAATCTACCGTGATGACATTCCTCCCTCAAGTCCTGAAGGAGACCTCGGTTACATCGAGGAAGATGGAGTCCACATCGGCAACTTGCCAATCATGGTTCGCTCGGCTAGATGCAATGTGCACGCCGACCACATTGATGAGAACAGGAAACTCTCACCTCAAACATCTGTCGAGGATGCAGAGCATCTAACTCAACTCCTACGAAAGGCTGGCGAAGATCCTCTCGACCCCGGTGGATACTTCATAATCAATGGAACTGAGAGAGTTCTGATTTCGATGGAAGATTTGGCCCCCAACCGAGTTACTGTCGAGAAGAACAAGAAGTACGCCCACGATACCGAGGTAGCGAAAATCTTCTCGCAGAGAGATGGTGTTCGTAAGCCAATAAACATCGAGAAGCGCCGCGATGGAATGTTGATGGTCAAGATTCCGAGCGCCGGAACAACCGCCATCCCAGTCGTTCTGTTGATGCGAGCCCTAGGAATGAGCAACGACCGCGAGATTTTCGCATCCATAGCCGGCCCCGTAGAGGCTATGAAGTACACAGTAGCCAATCTAAACGACGTCAAGGACAACGAAGAATACGGTGTCGAGACTGAAGAGGAGGCAATTCTGTGGCTGGAGAAGAAGTTCGCTGCTGGTCAGCAGAAGGAGTATAGAGAGACTCGTATCCAGAACCTACTGGACAAGGAGCTACTACCGCATCTCGGCGACTCCGACGAGCACCGTCAGAAGAAATCAATTTTCCTTGGAAGGATTGTCAGACAGGTTCTGGAGATGGCCATCTCTGACCGTGATCCCAACGACAAAGATCACTACGCAAACAAGCGTGTCAGATTGGCTGGCGACCTTATGGAAGATTTGTTCAGAGTCAGTCTACAGCAACTTGCAAGAGATCTGAAGTATCAGTTAGAGAGGCATCATAATCGCAAGCGCGAGTTGAAGATTAACTCGTGTCTGAGGCCAGATGTCCTGACATCCAAGATTATGCATGCTCTAGCGACTGGAAACTGGGTCGGGGGCCGATCCGGAGTCAGCCAACTGCTTGACAGGACCACGTACATCGCAGCCCTTTCTCACATGCGCAGGGTTACCAGCCCACTAGTTCGAAGCCAGCCTCACTTTGAGGCCCGAGACCTGCACCCTACTCAATGGGGTAGACTTTGTCCCAACGAGACACCAGAAGGACAGAACTGCGGCCTAGTGAAGAATGCTTCCCAGATGATTGACGTCTCCGAGGAAGTTCCCGAGGACGACGTGAAGGAACTCCTCGTTGAGGCGAATGTGGACTCGTCCCCAGAGCAGTGGGCAGATGGATCTAGAATCCACGTCAACGGAGACATCTTCGGACTGCACAAGAGACCACTCAAACTAGTCGAGAGAATCAAGAGGAGTAGACGTTCTGGCAGACTAAGGCCTGAGGTAAGTATCAGGCATGATACTGCCAACAGGGACGTTTTCATCAACACAGACCGAGGAAGAGTACTCAGGCCACTACTCGTTATCGAGCACGGTAGCTTGAATCTTAACAAGCTCCATCTTGAGGGCCTGCGCGCAGGCGAACTAACATTCTCCGACCTAGTTTCCTCAGGCGTCATCGAGTGGGTCGATGCCGAGGAAGAAGAAGACCTACTTGTCGCCCCTCGCCCGTTCGATCTTCCTCTGATGTCTCCTGAGCACGGCAGACCAATCAACCCGGCCAAGGTCGAATGGATGAACTTAGGTGAAGAGGAAATTTCCGAGGCTAAGTTGAGGGTCGAAGTACAGCTCTCCAATGGAACTGCGGTCGTTGAGGAGTTCAGCCTGCCGCTGAATTATCATCAGGAAGATGTTGATGCATTGAAGAAGAAGGAGAAGAAGGATCACACAATCCTAGTCTATACGCACGTAGAGATTGATCCACAGTTAATCCTCGGCGTCTGCGCATCTCTAGTGCCTTACCCTGAGCACAACTCCACACCAAGAGTTACTGGCGGTACTGCGATGGTCAAGCAGAGCCTTGGCCTACCAAGTTCCAACTATCGCCTGCGCCCAGATACTAGAGCCCACGTCATGCACTATCCGCAGCAGTCAATCGTGGGAACACGTGCGATGGAATCAACCAATTTCAACACACGACCAGGCGGACAGAACTTCGTCGTCGCTATTATGAGCCAGCACGGCTACAACATGCAAGACGCAGTCATCATGAACCGTGCTTCTGTAGAGCGCGCCCTAGGTCGCTCCGCCTTCATTCGCACTTACAACGCCGAGAACAAGAGATTCCCAGGTGGCCAGGAGGAGCGAATCGAGGTGCCCGGAACAGGCCTCGATGAGGTCAAGGGTCTGAAGTCATTCGACAGTTACTCTCACCTCGAGAGAGACGGACTCCCGATTCCAGAGGAGTTCCTTTCTACCCTTGACAAATCGGATAATTCAGTATTGGTTGGAAAGACCAGCCCTCCGAGATTCCTTGAGGAGGCCCACGGAGCATTCCTCCAGGCGCAAGAGCGCCGAGAATCCTCGATGCTAATCAGGCACGGCGAGGAAGGCTGGGTCGACAACGTATTCGTGACAGAGTCCCTAGACTCGGGGCGCTTGGTTAGAATCACCATGAGGACGAACAAGATCCCGGAACTTGGTGACAAGTTCGCGAGCCGCCACGGCCAGAAGGGAGTGATTGGTCGCCTTGTTGATGAGAAGGACATGCCATTCACTGAAGATGGAGTTATTCCAGACCTGCTAATCAATCCTCACGCGATTCCATCTCGAATGACCGTGGCCCACGTTCTTGAGATGATTGGTGGCAAGGTCGGCTCGATGGAAGGCAGGAAGATTGACGGAACTGCATTTACAGGTGAGAAGGAAGATTCCCTTAGAGCCGGACTTCTGAGGAACGGATTCAATCATACCGGCCGAGAATCGATGACCAACGGAGAGACTGGTGAGGAATACACTGCAGAGGTCTTCGCAGGCGTAATTTACTATCAGAGACTACACCACCTAGTTAGCAGCAAGCTACACGCTCGAAGCCGTGGAAGGGTGCAGATTTTGACTCGCCAGCCGACTGAGGGACGAGCCCGACAGGGCGGTTTGAGATTCGGCGAGATGGAAAGAGACTGTCTCATTTCCCACGGTGCATCGATGGTGATTAAGGACAGGCTATTGGATGAGTCCGACGGCTGGGAGATGATGGTCTGCAACACATCGGGTTGCGGCCACATTGCCTATTATGACTGGAAGCGCAGGACTACAGTATGTCCTAACTGCGGTGAGAGGTCGGACGTTCACAAGGTCCAGACCTCGTACGCATTCAAGTTGCTGCTTGACGAGATGAAGAGTCTCGGAGTAGCTATGCGATTAGAATTGGAGGATCGAAGATGAGTGCCCGTGATGCAGCAAAGATTCCCAAGAGAATTGAATCGATTAAGTTCGGCCTGATGGATCCCAACGAGATTCGTAAGATGTCATCAGTGGAGATTAAGACCGCTGATACTTACAAGGATGATGGACATGCATTCAAGCAAGGTTTGATGGACCCCAAGATGGGAGTAATAGACCCTGGAATCCGCTGTGAGACCTGCGGAAACAAGCACGACGAGTGCCCCAGTCACTTCGGACACATAGCTCTAGAATTGCCCATCATACACATTGGCTTCACCAATCTAATCAAGACGGCGTTGAAGTCCACTTGCAACACCTGTAGCAACGTGCTTTTGCACAGTTCACTTGAGACGCACCCCTTGGATCCTGAGAAGTCCGAGCAGGACTACTACAGGGACCGCGTGCATGACATCATGATCAAGCACGGCGTCGGATCTAGAGAATTCAAGACGATCATAAAGGAGATTGAGAAGGAGTGCTCCAGCAAGAAGAGAACGATTTGCATGCATTGCGGGTCAGAGCAGGGCAAGATCGTACTCGACAAACCTTCAACATTCAAGGAGAAGAAGGCGGACAAGGGAGAGCATAAACTCAACGCTCGAGACATCAGGGAATGGCTTGAGAGAATTCCTGATGAGCACCTAATTTTCCTAGGTATGGACAAGGATTCGAGCCGTCCCGAGTGGACCATCATGAAGGTCTTGCCAGTCCCTCCAATCACAGTCCGTCCTTCGATTACTCTGGACAGCGGTGACCGCTCCGAGGATGACCTCACTCACAAACTAGTGGACGTTCTGAGAATCAACCAGCGTCTGCGCGAGAACCGTGACGCTGGTGCGCCTCAACTAATCGTCGAGGACCTATGGGAACTTCTACAGTATCACTGCACTACATACTTCGACAACCAGACTAGCGGAATTCCACCTGCAAGACATCGCTCCGGACGACCTCTGAAGACGCTCGCACAGCGCTTGAAGGGCAAGGAAGGACGTTTCCGCAGCAACTTGTCTGGAAAGCGTGTCAACTTCTGCGCAAGGACAGTCATCAGCCCCGATCCAAACCTCGGTATCAACGAGGTGGGTGTGCCTGAGAAGACTGCCAAGGAACTCACTGTTCCGATTCGAGTTACAGGCCGAAATAGAGAGCAACTACGTCAGATGATTCTCAGAGGGCCCGATGTCCACCCTGGTGTGAACTATATCATGCGCGGAGACAGTTTCAGAGTTAGAATCACTGATAGAACCAAGTATATCTGGGCCGGATTCAGATGCCTAAATCCCGAGTGTGACTCCGGTAGCGAAGACGAGCCGTATACCGGCTTCAGACCCGATCTAAACGAGGTCCTACCAGCCCCCAACTTCCTACCTGGTCTTGAGTTGATGAGGCAGAAAAGCAGGAACGCAATCGGCGATCTTGAAGAGGAATGGGGAGTGGACTTGGAGGCTACTCTGAACAATCTCAGAGGCGAAGACTCGAGAGGCGCATCCCTGGCCGACAACGATCCAAAGGCGACAATCCACAACAGATGGAAGTGGGAGCACTCCAATCCCGATGATTACTTCCCCGATTACCTTGAGGTGCACTGCCCTCACTGCGGCAGTCCTGAGGTCGAAGATGAGTACGGCGGATCATACCGCACTGAGATTGAAGACAGACTCAGTACCATCGACAGAGATGGTAATCCCAAACCAGGAGTCATCGTCGAGAGGCACTTGATTGACGGCGATGTAGCAATATTCAACCGACAACCATCCCTTCATAGAATGTCTATGATGGTGCACGAAATTAGAGTCATGCCCGGTAAGACCTTCAGATTCAATTTGGCTGACTGTACACCATACAATGCCGACTTCGACGGCGATGAGATGAATCTGCACGTGATTCAGAGTGAGGAGGCTAGAGCTGAGGCCAAGATTCTGATGAGAGTGCAAGAGCACATCATCACGCCGAGATACGGTGGCAGCGTCATCGGTGGAATCCACGACCACATTTCAGGTGCATATTTGCTGACCAATGGAGAACGTATTCTGCCCAAGAATCTCGTTCTTGAGATTTTAGGAGCAATCGGTTGGGTCGGAGATCTTCCCGAAGAGATGGAGAGCAATGGAATGTCAGGATACCGCGGTACAGATGTCCTAGGATTAATCGTACCTGCAGGATTCAAACTCAACTACACCAGCAGAGTCGGAGATGAGGTAATGGTGTCAGACGGCAAGGTCTCTGGTACTATCGACAAGAGAGGAATCGGCGCTGAGGATGGAAGACTCCTCGACGCAGTCGTTCAAACTCACGGCTCTGACGCTGGTGCCGAGTTCCTCAATCGTATGACCAAGATGACTATTGCAATCTGTTCTGCCATGGGATTCACTACTGGTATCGATGACGAGGACCTCCCTCCCGAGGCAAAAGCCGAGATCGCACAGATCAATGAGAGGGCAAGTAAAGAAGTCGACGAGGAGTTGGAGAAGTTTGGTAAGGACGGTCGTAGATACGAAACTCGTCCCGGCAGAACTCCAATTGAGACTCTTGAGGAAAACATCCTCCAAATACTCGACAAAGGTAAGGCTGAGTCCGGAGAGGTCGCTAAAGAACATCTGGGTTCTGACAACCCTGCAGTAATGATGGCAGTGTCAGGTGCTAGAGGTTCGATGGACAACCTAGCGATGATGGCCGGATCCATCGGTCAACCAAAGGTCCGTGGAAAGCGTCTGGAGAGGGGCTACCAAGACCGTGTCCTTCCTCATTTCCAGAGAGGAGTCAAGGGCGCTCAAGAGAAGGGATTCGTATCCTCTTCATTCAAGCGTGGTCTTGAGCCTACTGAGTTTTTCATGCTTTCAGTCTCAGGAAGAGAGTCACTGGTTGATACTGCGGTCAGAACAAGCAAGTCAGGATACATGCAGAGGAGACTCATCAACGCCATGGACGACCTCAAGGTTACCGATGACGGAATGAACTCGGTGCGCAACACTGCAAATCGAATCATACAGTTCGAATACGGTGAGGACGGAGTCGACCCAGCCCGAAGCCGCAAAGGTTCTCCTGTTGATGTTACTCAAACCCTTGAGGACGCCCTAGGGGGTGAGAGCTGATGGTAGTCAAGAGTGCAACCAAGAAGAAACTCATGGATCTCGGAGTCTCCGAGGAGTATGCACACAAACTCGCCGATGATCGCAAGTGGGACGATGTGAAGATTCTCACTTCCGGACAGATTGCCCAGATTTGCGGTATTGATTCAGGCACATCGCAAGAGATATTCAACGTCATGGCTGCATCTGGCAAGCGCTCCCGCGCTGCTACCAAGACAGAGAAGACGATTGTACGAAGGAGACCGGCATCTAGACGCAGGAAGAAGAAGTCCCTGCCTCTACAAGAATACGACTCGGAATCCAAGATGAGAGAGATTCTCAGGGATGTCGATATAGACGACCCAATCTACCAACAACTCCGTGATGTCTCAATCGATATGGACGCCCCACTTACTCCCAGAGTGCTTGGAGATCTTACAGATGGCGTCAGGGCCAGAGGCATGAGTAAACTCACCAAGTCAGAAGCGAAGAAGGTAGTAGATTCCACGATGTCTATGCTGTCAATGTCCAGGGCTGACCCCTACGAGGCGGTTGGAATCACCACCGCACAGTCGATTGGTGAGCCTGGAACTCAGATGACTATGCGTACCTTCCACTATGCCGGTGTGGCTACAGTTAACGTCACCCAGGGTCTGCCTAGAGTAATTGAGATTGTAGATGCCAGAAAGGTACCCAAGACCCCAACGATGCTAATCTACCTCGAAGAGACTAATTCGAAGGGCAAGCCTCTGAACACTAACGAGAAAGCCGTGCGAAACATCGCTGCAGCCCTTGAGATGACCACAACTCTCGACATAGCACAAATCGATGTCGATGTTACCCAGCGTCACATTACGATGAAGCTGATTAACAAGAACCTCAGAATCAAGCAGATGAATGGAGCAGAAGTCAGAGACAAACTATCTCGGGCTCTACGACTTTACATCCAAGCAGATGACGAGGATCGCCCCAAGATACTCACCATCATCCCTGGGGTCACCAAGGAGGATGATTTGGCTTCATTGGCAACCGACCCTCCTACCTACACCGCACTACTACAGCTAGAAGAGAAGATCAAGAAACTTAGACTCAAGGGCCTTGCAGGAATCTCGCGAGCAAATGTTCAGGGTCCCAGCAGAGATACCGGCGAGTACTACATCTCGACCATCGGATCGAATCTTCCTGTGGTCAGTGAGTTCGCCGGCGTAGACAGGTCTAGGACCTACACCAATAATATCGATGAGATCAACAAGTTCCTTGGAGTAGAAGCTGCGAGACAAGCTATCATCAATGAGATGTCAGATACTCTAGAGGGAGCCGGCCTTGAGGTCGACATCAGACACTTGTTGACTGTCGCAGATGTGATGACCAGCGAGGGCAACTTCCGTGCTATTGGAAGGCATGGAGTCAGCGGTACCAAGCACAGTATCCTAGCCCGCTCTGCATTCGAGGTCACAGTGACTCACCTATTGCAAGCCGGAGTTATCGGTGAGCGTGATGAGTTGAGCGGAGTCACAGAGAACATCATCGTTGGACAGCCGGTGTCGCTTGGGACCGGCAGCGTCGATTTGTTTTACATTCCGGAGACCGTTTGAGGGATTTTCATGGATATCGCAAGGCAATTGAAGCAAGGAATGAGCACAGGCAGCATAGTCTTTGGACAGCGCCAGACTAGAAGCGCTTGCGCCAACGGAGATGCAAGGCTAGTAGTAGTAGCGGCTAATTGCCCATCTGATTACATCTCAGGCCTATCCGAGAGTCACCCAGACGTACCAGTCCACCAAGTGGCCATGGTGAATGGGCAGTTAGGGGCCGCTTGTGCTAAGCCGTTCCCGGTCAGCGCGCTTTGTATTATCGATGCAGGACAGAGCGATCTACTGTCGCTTTCCTCTAACATTTAGACAACATCGAGGATTCGCCTTCAGAACCTTTCGCGAAGCGCTCTATTCAAGTTCGCCCTACCATCGGGTACCAATGTGAATGGTACCGTCAGAGACCTGTTAGCTGCCAGAGGAATTGCCCTCTCGCCTACTGATTTCACTGGAATTCACGGATTCAATTGCATAGGAATCGCCGAGAGGGTGCCTGAACTGAATCAGGATTCTTCATCGCAGGTATTTGTTTGGCATGTCGGAGATGACCTGTTTCCAGTGACTGCATCAGAGGTCGAGAGGTGGATGGTAGATGCACCTTCGGGAAAACACTGGATTCTGAGTGAGAGGGACTTCGACCCATCTCTCATACCAGATTCTCAATCAATCAAGGCAGTAGTCTGGGGGCCAAATAGGATGGCGAGTTGGATTGGTGAATCAGTTCTTTCGGGAGAGCTGGGTACGTTCCTCAATTCCGATGAGGAACAGGAACCACCAACTTATGATTCAGTTGAAAACTCTGAACTAGCTCAATCCCAACTCACTCTTAGGCCCTTAGTCGAACTCAGCAGTTGGCTAGAAAATAGGGGCTGGGAAGGGGCTAGGACCTCACCAGTTCTACTATCTTGTAGACTATGGGATGTCATGGGTAATCTAATTGGGCCAGACGGGCAGACTGAATCAGGGAATTGGCAGATTATTGAGGACCCTTGGGCATCTTCTTTTCACTTACACAAGACCGAACAAGCCTTGGAAAAATCTCCATCACTTAGAGTAATATCTTCTCCTTCTGGATGGATCGCTGGTAAGGATAGGATGCCAGAAGAGATGCTCAAACTGGCAGACCAAAGAAGACAAGGAAATCCTGAGACCAATGATGATGATGACGTGAGCAGCATTATGCTTGAGTGGTGGAGATTGGATCACTCCAGCGCTAAAGGCGAATATTCACAGTTGACGATTCCAGGATGGATAGTATATCCTGATGGAGGGGAATCGAGACTACTTCATGGCAGGAACGGCAGAGTGTACGAAATTGAATGATTAGTTTCTGCGTAACGCCATCAACTCTTCGGTAGACAATGTATCTCCAGACATCAGTCTGGACATTAGGTCAGTGACTTCGAGCTTTTCTTCTCCCTCTGCTCCCTCTGACTTCTTCTCTCTTGATTCCATCGCTTTCATCATATCTTCAATCGAATGAATACACCTCAGAGAAACAATGTATTGAGAGTGCAAAGCGTCTGCCTCCCTCTTGGATTTGTTCAACTCTCCATGGGCAGAATTTGCTTTCTCTCTAAGCCTATCGACCTCTTCTGACAACTCAACCATCAAATCGTGGGCCTCCTGAGCTCTCCTTACTGATGTCTCAACCGTCTTATGAGCTTCCTCTTGTGAAGCCTCAGCAGCCCTGACAGTATCTTTGAGCCCCCTCATTCCTCCAACGCTTCGCTCTTTCTCTGCCTTCTTGAGAGCCCCGGACAGCTCTTTCATCTTCTTGTGATAATCTCGCTCTCTCTTGCCTCCGAAACGCCCAGTCATATACTGCATCTCCAATCTCTCCATGTCGGACCTGATTTTTCCAGGCGGAGGGCCTCTGTTCTTCTTCGATTTAGCCCCTGATTCATCCTGCTCAGCAAGCTTGCTTCTGAGCTCTTCACGAACAACTTTGAGATGATCTGACTTCTCGGCCCTGATTTCCTTCAGTTTCTTGACTCTAGTATTGATTTCATCCCTCACCGATTTCTGAGCCTGGACTTCGTTGATGAGTTCCTTGACCTGACGATTAACCTCATTTCTCTCGTCCAGATGCTCCCTTACCTCGGCATTCCAACGGTCTCTATCTTCCTTATTTGATTCTGACTTTTCGACCATGACCTGAGATAGTGGCTGAAGAATATTCCTTACTTCACCAAATTCCACTACACCACCTCATCGGATTCGACCATGGTCTCTCATTTAGGCGTGATGGAAGTAGTAAGACTACTCATCTACCTCCCGTTTAGCCGCTAGAGTACCTCTTCTAGCACCACCTCTGGTTACGCCCAATCTCATTCCCTTACGCTTTGCTCTTTTTTGCTGTGAATCAGTCTTAGTTGTTGCAGACTCATCTTTAGCTTCAGTCAATTCGCTAAGTTTGGCAGAGCCCAATAGCGTCTCCAGCTCACTAGCATCTAGAGTTCCGCCTGTCTGTGCCCTTTCTTTGATGTCTGAGAGCTTGATTGGCCTACCTCCTCTGGTAGTTGCTTTCTGATAGGACCTAATCCTGCCCAGACTGCTTCGAATTTGTTTCCTCTCGGATGTTAGATTGTCCAGTTGCTTGTCTATCTTGCTAATCCTCCTGCTAACCTTTCTAATCTCAGATCTGGAAATTCCAACGGGTGCTTTATCCGAATCATTCGATTCATCCTTCTTGGTTTTCGGTTCAGGTCTCGGTGTTGAATCCAGTTTAGTAGTGATTTCTCGCATTCGCTTGATTTGCTTGACGTATTCCTTGTGATAGGTTTCAGACTTGCCCTTGACGGAAATAGCAGCTTGTAATTCAAAGAAGCGGGAGAATGAGTCCAACTCTCTGGCTAGAGTAGGAACAGTAGTGAGATCATTGTCCAATGTGGTCAGTCTATTATGAGTGTCAGAGAGCCATTCAGACAATACCTCTACTGGAGGAGGTATTCTGCTGTTGACCTCATCCCTTCCTCTACGAGCCTTATCAGCAGCCTTCCTAACAGTATGGAACTCGCCTAGCAGGCTTCTTCTAGCTCCGCTAACTTGTTCCATCTCACCGACTGTAGTGCGGAGTGAGCGAACTAGACTGACCTGTTCGCGCCGCTCCCCTCTCATATCACTGTGCTGCCGCTCTACAGATCTGAGGCTACGCTCCAAATCTCCTTTCATCCTCTCCACTTCTACGTGATCCATCTCCTCTAGATCATCGAATCCATCAGATTGAGATGAATCACTCACTCTTCCTCACCTCCATTATTCTTCAAATTCTTCTCTGTCTTTCGACCCCTAGCAAAGGATGACCTGCCACCAGATGAGACCTTGTTTTTGGAAGCCATCAAGTCTCGATATCCAGCTCCTAATTCGCCGAATCCATCCTTCAATCTCCTTTGCCAGTGCTCGATAGCGATATCTGACTGATCTAATAACTCACGAGCTCTATCCATCTGTCTGCGAATCTCACGTAACTCAGCAGTAAGCAAAATCTTCTTTTCGTGCAGTGGCTGAGCCTTGGAAACAGCCTCCAGCATTTTTCTGTGGGCAGTATCTGCCTTACGGTATGAAGATACCATTTCCCTTCTAGAATCTATGAATCTGGCCATCTCTGGATTCGATTCCTTTCTTGACTTCAGCCATTTTTCGTTTTCTCCCAGAATCTTCTTTCTACGATCTAGCAATTTTCTCTCCGAGCGATGGTCCAGTGCTGAAGTCTGAATACTGTCTTCGATTTCCTCAAGTTGCTCAAGCAATTTCTCTTTCTTCCAGCTAGGGTCCAAGTTGACCATTCCACCAGAATCAATCAATTTCTCTCGCGAATCCTTGACGTCTACGAGGATTTTGGTAGCCGCTTCTTGAGACTGATTCCGTTCGTCTTTGAGCAACGCTACTTTCTCGTTGGACTTGCGGTGTGATTCGACAGCCCTCTTAACTCGAGGCTCCAGAGATTCTTCCTCAGCCTCAAGATTTCTGATTACTCCGGGCAACTCCTGTTTGAGGACCTGACGCCTGACTAGGAGGGCCTGAGCTAACTGTTCGGGACGCATCTCCAACAGCTCGTCGACCTCCATGGCGTCCGGTGCACAAGAGAATCTGCATTAAAGGTCACTATGTGACCTTGGAAAGGGGGTTCCTTCATACATCGAATAACTACCAGATATACCATGGTTTGGCGCCAATCGGCAGGCGGGGTGCTACTTGCAATCCTGTTTTCTCTCTCAGTAGTGGCTTCTCCAGTATCCGGAGATGGAGAGAAGATGTTTGGTCCTGCAGGATCCTCGGAAGTCGCAATTTCGGGAGAACCAATCCATGTCGGTGATGTTTTATCAGTTTCAATCTTAGTTCACAATCAGGGTTCTGAGACCGGATCGGTGAGATTGGAACTCACTTCTGCAGAAGGAGTAAACCTGTCCATCGGACCCGATACGGAAATCAGTCCCGGCTCTAGTAGAGAGGTGGTAACCGAACTGGTTCCTGAGAGCGCTGGCCTGATGGATGTTAATTGGGAAGTCACCAGCGATGACGGAGGTGTTTCTTCCGACCTACAAGGGACATTCGAAATACAAGTTCTTGAGAGCCAATCGCTATCTCTGAATTTCAAGTCTACCGAGTGGACACTGGCCGAAGGTCTTGATTGTGATTTCACAATCACCCTGTCTGAAGGCAAATCACGTCTAGTCGAGGTCTCCGTCTTGTTAATTAATTCAGGAGAATCAACACAGGTGCAGAACTTTGATGTTATGATGAATCCAGGAATCCGCTCGCTAAACTCTGCCTTAGGACACCCAGATACATCAATGATTTCAATTTCTCTTTCTCCCATTGGATGGTCTCCTGCTAACTCTGTCTCCAATCTGTCTTGGAATACTGCCGTCACACCTCCGGCTGTATCTCCTTCCGTAACTATCGGCCCTTATCAGCCAGAGAACCCCAGTCCGAGTGATATGCTCTCATTGGATTACACCCTCAGCAATTCGGGCGATTCCTCAACATTACCCGGGATTCTGAAATTTGTCAGCAATTCTGACGGAGGAATGATACTAGCAGAAATACCAGTATCGGCCATCTCAGCTGGTGGCTCGTCCTCGGGAACCATAAGTGTGGGTCCATGGCCGGATTCTCAGGTCATAGAGGGAGAGTTAATCTGGTCAATGATTGGCTCTTCTGCCAGTAGCTCAATCTCGATATCATCTGAGTCGGATGCTGAGAACGGCATAGACCTACCCTTCGATATCATGGCAGCCCTGTATGGAGCCATTCTAGGTTTCGCGATCGTATTAGTCGGGATGATTGTGACTAGGGCCCTATCTGAGAGAACACCTAGTACAGAATCAGAGAATAAGGTACTCAGAGAATCTAGAATCACTCTCAGACAAGAGTCATCTTCCGATAAGAGAGAAGTGCCCTGTCCAAGTTGTGATCAGAGACTTAAGATTCCAGTAAATCACACAGGCATGGTGAAGTGTCCAGCGTGTAACAGTCAGTTCTCTGCAGCGCCTCAGGAAGTTATGGAGGATGATGCTGAAACCAGCCGACCATTAACAGATCCAGTCTCCGAGCTAGAGACTTCTTCTATTGCCACTGTGGCTTCCTCAGAGGACGAGTTACCTTGCCCTGAGTGTAAACAGATGCTCAGAATTCCACTGGATAGAAGGCCAGTTCATTCTAGGTGTCCTGCATGTAGGACCGAATTCCTAGCGGAGGTGGTTTGAGCGTGAAAGAATTTAGCGAATTCGAAGAAATGTATCTGAAAAGACTCTTCGAGGCACACTCAGATAATCCATCACAAATCATCAAGACAACGACTCTAGCTGAGATGATGGATGTATCTCCCGCTTCGACAACCGAGATGATACAAAGACTTGCCATTAGAGACCTAGTCACACACATACCTTACAAGGGTTGCAGACTGACTCCAGAAGGTTTCCAAGAGGCGGCTAAAATCAAGCGAAGAGAGGGCCTAGTGGAGATACTTCTAACCGAGGTGATAGGCTATGAAGGTAGTATCAACGAGGCAGCATGCAAAATCGAGCATGCTATCGATGAAGGCCTTGAAATCGCCCTTGACAGGATGCTCGGATTCCCCGAGAAGGCCCCCAATGGGGAGAAAATTCCGGTAATCGAAAGACAAATCGAACCAATCCGTTATGGAATTCTGATTCCACTCAGCGCACTTCCAGTAGGCAGCAAGGCAACAGTGGAGATGATTGTGATGAGGCCAACTGACTCTCGTACGCTTGAATTGGCAGGACTGGGCGTTGGAGCATTAGTAGAATCTAGGAGTGATGGGATGTATTCATCTGGAAATAAGCTCGAGATGTCAAAATCAGCGGCCCTGAGAATTCTTGCTAGGACAGAAGAGGTGATTTGATGGAGAATCAAGATGACCTGGACACTCTCGCAGATTCAATCAGCGATGTGGTTCTACCGGCCCCTGAGATCCAGCAACAATCTCCTGTAACCTCTCCTAATGATGTCGGCATTAATGACAGAATCGAGCTACTGCGCTCCAGAGAAAAGATGCTAATGAAAATCGACCGGATGCTCATTAGTAGTGGAGCGAGATTGGTTCTCTTCTTGCCTCTGGCCGTAATTGTACTGTACGGACTCGCTCAGGCATTTTCGGACAGCGAGCCAGAATGGTGGAGCAATCACCTTGAGTCGGTTGCCTGGGGCTCTGACATATCTACTGCGATATACGGTCTTTCACTGCTAATGCTAGTCGCCGATACAGCCATGCTGCTAGTGCTGTTTTGGTTGATGTCGATTACTCGGTCAATATTCTTCTTGGAATCGAGTGAGTTGACAAGACTTGGCCTGACGTTCAAGAGTTCACACGGGTACGCTGAGATGAGAGCCACTATTGACGGCGCGATAAGGCAGCTTGGAATCACCACCACTCTGATTTCACTGGCTGCGATTCTACTGGGGGTCGGCCTGTGGCTGCCAGAGGACAGCTCTGGAACTCCGTTCATGTTCGCACTCTCAACAGGAGCTTTGCTTAGTGGACATGGAGTTCACATGGTTTCGGAACGCTCGCGATTCAACACCAGTGAGCCATGGGGAATGCTTCAGGCATTCTCACCCCCGATTCATCCTGCCCTGCTTAACCGCCCATTCACTGATGTCATCAAGGCCCATGTCGACCCTCTGTTAGCAGTCAGGATGTCTGAGTACTTGTCCTCGATAGAACCGTCAATCAGAGAAGGAAGCAGCATGAGAGAGTTACAGGAGACGCTACTGCATCTACTCTATCTACGTAGATCCTCTCTAATCGATGAGGATCAATTTAGATCAGCTCTAGAACCTATGCTCGACCCATCCACAATCGAACGTTTGTTCAATCACCCGGAACTCGGCGAGGAGACTTGGGATCGCCTACTCTCAAAGGCCCGATTAGAATGCGCCCCATTCTTCCGTATTCATGACCGCTTGAGAATGAGCCGGCTCGTGGCC
>CEUZ01288246.1_pt1 | contig 16477 bp, 14 predicted proteins | sample 361511 | NCBI WGS metagenome assembly CEUZ01 (sample SAMEA2622822, study PRJEB7988) | marine metagenome | biome: marine biome (ENVO:00000447); feature: surface water layer (ENVO:00002042); material: "saline water (ENVO:00002010), including plankton (ENVO:xxxxxxxx)" | depth 5 m
GGTTTTCCTTTTCCGATTATTTTATTTTTTATTTTAATTGGTTTTATATTCAAATTTATCACAGATTTTTCAAATTATGTAATTTCATTATATCATCTTTTTTTGTTTCTAACCAATCTGCAAACTCAATTGACTTATGTTTAACTATTGATTTGCTAAATTCATTATTCAAAGATGTATTTTTTGGTCTTTTTGCAATAAATGCTGTATTGTCTATTGAATCTGGTTTAACCAGTTCTTCTCCGAAACCTAATTTTTCAGACATCATTTTACAAAATTCATATTTTGAAATTTTTTCATCTGAGCCTAAATGAATAATTCCCTTAAAATCTGAAAACACAACGTCAATAATTTGTTCAGCAAGATTTTCAACTGACAGCGGTGTGAAATAAACATCATCAAAACCAATAATATCTTGTTTTTGTTTGAGTTTCTCTAACATTTTATTAAACAGATATTTTTGTGAACTATCAATTCCATAAAAATTAGTTCTAATGATTACTGAATCATTACATTGATTGATCACTCTTTTTTCTCCTTCTAATTTGGTTTTTGCATAAACATTCTTTGGATTCGGTAAATCATTTTCACTATACATTCCGTTTTCTCCATCAAATACCGAATCTGTTGAAATGTGGATCAACTTTGAATTATTTTGTTGACACTTTTTTGCAATAATCCCTGGAGATATTGAATTAATTGATCTTGCTTCCTCTGGATTATTTTCAAGAAAATCTATATCATTTCTTCCTGCACAGTTAATTACAATATTTGGTTTTTCTTGATCAATCAAATCAGACACTTTTTTGTAATCACTAATATCTAATTGTAACACATTATCCATTTTATTTAATTTTGTTTTTATTATTGTAGAATTATTTTCTTTTAATAATCCTGAATAGATATTTTTCCCTAAAAATCCATACCCAAAAAGAATGATTTTGTTTTTCATGCTCATTAAAAGTTGATAAGATAATAAAAATTTAGTATAATTGATGAAGAAAATTTTGTTCTATGTATCTGAACATGGTTTGGGTCATCTTACACGATCAATTGCGTTAATTCGTGAATTAGAAAATGAGGCTCAAATTATGATTAGAAATTCAAATGAATCTTTTCTTAAAAAATCTCTACCTTCTATTTCGACATTTAGTGGAAAAACTGATCAAGGACCAATCATCTCTGAAAATTCAATATCTATTGATTGGGAAAAAACTTTCAATTCTGTAACCGATTGGTATTCTAATTTTAATTCTAATGTGGAAATCGAATATAATTTTATAAACAAAATGAAACCTGATATTATAATATCTGATATTTCTCCAATTCCTTTAGCTGCCTCAAAAAAACTTTCCATTCAATCTATTGCAATATCTAATTTTACATGGTTGGATATTTTTTCAAAACTAGATAATTTTAATTTGAATCATATTCAAAAATCATATGAAAATACATCATTTTGTATCCAACTACCTTTGAATACGTCAATGGATGTGTTTAAGCAGAAAAAACAAGTTGGAATTGTTTGTAAATTACCAACAGCTGATAATTTATCAATTAGAAAAAGATTAAACATTGATGCTTCAAAATTTTTGATTTTAATTAATCTACCAAAATTTTTTAATGTCACTCTAAAAAATTTTGAAAATTTTCAAGTTATTTCAACTGGAGCTAGAACTTCATCTGAGAATACTATATTTATTGAACCTTGGATAGAAGGCCAGAATTTAATTTCTGCATCTGATTTTGTTATCTCTAAATGTGGGTATGGGATGATCTCAGAATGTTTGACTAATGGAACTCCTTTCCAAGTAATAGCTGATGAATTACACCCTGAGCAGAATGCTATGTTAAAACGTCTATCTGATTATGGTATTCATAATAGAATCTTAAACTGGGAAAATGGACAAATAGAAATTGATTTTAATAATATTCAACATTTTGAATCGTTCAAAAATGATAATTCAAATGTAAAAAATATCGTACAAGAATTTTTGAAATAATTCATTGATATTTTGATAGATTATCTTTTAAAGAAATGAACAAAACCACTATAGATTGATAAATGAATAGAAATGAGGCAATAGAATGACGATTAATCTATTTGAACCATATACTGACAAATCTGAAGAAAAAGTAGTTTTAGATGTTTTACGAAGTAAATTCTGGGCATCGGGTTCTGGTGTACGTAATGTTGGAAAATTTGAATTAAAATTTAAAAAATTTGTTAATGCAGATGACTGTTTAGCTGTGAACAGTGGCACTGCAGCTTTGAATATTGCAATATCTCTGTTGGAACTGAAAAAGCATGATGAAGTTATTATGCCCTCATTAAGTTTTGTTTCCACTGCAAACTGTGTTTTACGTAATCAAGGTAAACCCGTTTTTAGTGATATTGATCCAAATACGTTATGTATTGATCCACAAAAGATTGAAAAATTAATTACAAAAAGAACTAAAGCTATTTTGCCTGTTCATTTTGGTGGAATGCCATGTGATCTTGAAAAAATATTAAAAATTTCTAAAAAATTTGGATTAAAAGTCATTGAAGATGCAGCACATGCAACTGGTGCAGTTTATAATAAAAAACTAATTGGAAATCATGGATTTGCTGTATGTTTTAGTTTTCATCCAATAAAAAATCTTGGAATGCCAACTGGAGGATTAATAGCAATAAATGACAGAAATCATAAACAACTTAGAAGAAAAATTGAATCTAGAAGATGGTGTGGAATTTCAAATAGACATGATGACAAATATGAAATTAATGAAGTTGGAGACAATTATTATATGAATGAATTTTCTGCTGCAATTGGTATAGAACAACTAAAAAAATTAAAAAAAATGAATTCAATTAGAAAAAAAATTGCAAAAAGATATTTTACAGAATTAGAAAATGAATTAAAAATGCCATTTCATAATAACTGCTCATATCATTTGTATTGGATATGCGTTAAAAATAGAGATAATTTTAGAAAAGAGTTATACAAAAATGGTATTCAAACCGGAACTCACTACAAACCAATTCATACATTCAAATTGTATAATGAAAAGGTGAAACTACCTGTAACTGAAAAAATTGGTAACGAAATTGTTACTTTACCTATACATCCTAATTTGACAAATAAACAACTTGATAAGATTATTTCATTATCAAATAAATTTTCAAAATAGTATTCAATTTTCAGGTTATAATCGCGATTCAATACATACTATAATTAATATACAAAGATTTGATTTTTAATTGTAATGAATGTACTAATTATAGCTGCACATCCTGATGATGAAATATTAGGCATGGGTGGTACAATTCTTAAACATACAACAAATAATGATCGTGTTACAATTGTTTATCTTGCAACAGGAATTGCTGCTAGAAAATCTGATCATCAACTTAAATCCAAAGAGGATAAAAAATTACAGAATGAAATATTAGAATTAAGAAAACATGCAAAAAAAGCAGCGAAAATTCTTCAAGTCACTGATGTTAAATTCTATGATTTTCCAGATAATCAAATGGATAGTGTAACATTATTGAATGTCGTCAAAGCTATTGAAAAAGAAATTGAAATTGTGAAACCAGAAAGGATCTACACTAATCATTATGGTGATCTTAATGTAGATCATAAAACCGTTGCAAATGCTACAATTACTGCATGCAGACCACATAGTGGTCAAGTGAAAGAAATTTTATCATTTGAAGTTCTTTCTTCAACTGAATGGAGCATACCATATAGCTTTAAGCCCAATTATTTTGTTAATATCAAAAAGCAATTAAAAAAGAAAATTCAAGCCATGGAGACATTTAAAGATGAAATCAGAGATTTCCCTCATCCACGTTCTTCAAAAAATATTGAATTTGTTGCTGGCAGATGGGGAACTGTTGCTGGTTTTGAAGCAGCTGAAGCTTTTGAAATTTTAAGAAGAATAGAGGAATAATCAATTATTGATAAACATGTTCGAACAAACTAATAATTCTGTATCTTTGAAAGAAATATCTGATTTTTTAAATACAAACTTTATAGGAAAAAATATCAGTATTAACGGAATAAGTTCTTTAAACAACATTAAAGATAATACTATTCTTTTTTATTCCGAATTAAGTAGCGTACAATTTAACATTAAAGATAATTCAAAATATGATCTTACAAAATTAAATAATTATAAAAACATTGCAATAATTGCAGATGAAAATTTAAAAGAACAATTTGAAATACCTATAATTTTTTCAAGAAATCCACGATTAGATTTTGAACGTATTGTAATGAATTTTTTTGTAAAAGAAAAATTTTCCTCAGGAATACATGATACTGCAATTATTGAAGACGGAGCCAAAATTGGAAAAAATGTATTCATTGGTTCCCATTGTTATATTGATAATGATGTAATAATTGGTGATGGAACAAAAATCTTACAAAATACATGCATCTATGGGAAAACCATAATTGGTTCAAATTCTGTAATTAAATCTAATACTACTATTGGTAGTGAAGGATTTAGTTTTAGTTATGATGATAATGACACTTTCCATTTTCCACATCTAGGTTCAATAATTATTGGAAACAATGTTTGGATTGGTTCAAATTGTGCGTTAGAACGTGCTCAAATTGATGAAACGGTGATAGAAGATAATGTAAAAATTGATGATTTAGTAAACGTCGCACATAATACCTTAATTAAAAAATTCTCCCAAATTACAGTTGGAAGTATAATATGTGGCAGAGCAAAAATTGGTGAAAGATGTTGGATTGCCCCAAATTCAATAATTGATACTGGATGTGAAATTGGTAATGATTGCTTTGTTGGAGTTTCAAGTTTCGTTAACAAAAACTTTTCAGAAAATTCTGTAGTTGTTGGCACACCTGCTAAACTTCTTAAAAAAAATCATAACTAAAAATGAAAAATTACTATACAAAACTACAAGAAATTAAAAAAAAGGGGCCTATTGATTTTATAAAATTTGATTATTGTGGTGAAAAAATAATTTTAAAATTAGTTGACGAGTCTGATGAAACTATCTCACTTCTTACAAAATGGCGAACAGAATATAGAGATATGTTCGCAACTGATTTCATTATTAATGAAGAAAAAACAAGAGAATGGATTAAAAATGGTATATTGAAAAATACTGATAAAATTCTATTTGTTATTTATGTCAATGATCAAAAAATAGGAATCATTAGTCATTCAAATTATGATAAAAACAATAATTCTTGTATTATGGATACTATGATGAAAGATCCAAATTTTCAATTACCTGGTCTAATGACAACCATTGAAAAAATTTATTTAAAATGGGTGTTTGATGAATTCTCTTTATCAAAAATTACTGGATTTTTGTTTTCAGATAATGAAATAATGATGAATATTCACAAAAAATGTGGTTGGGTAATTACTGATGTAGTCCCTATTGAGAAAGTACGCCTAAATGAAAATTCAGAATCAATTTGGAAAAAGATCGATTCAGACTTGGGAAACATAAAGGCATCAAGATACTTTAATCTTATTGAACTTAATAGAAAAAACTTGATGAAAAATTTTAAAGATATAGAATATGAAATAGTAGGTAATTGATTTGAAATTTAAAAATAAAATTGTATTAATTACTGGTGGAAGTCGTGGAATTGGAAAATCTATTGCAAAAAAATTTTCTTCTGAAGGCGCAACTGTTGTAATAACTTCAAAAAATAAAACAAAACTCCAACAAACCGCAAAAGAATTGGGAAATTTATTCTTTGTACCTGGTGACATTAGGGATGATGGTGATGTACAAAATGTTGTCAAAAAAACTATTGAAAAATTTGATCGCATAGATATTCTTGTTAACAATGCTGGTATCTTACCTACGTTGAAATCTATAGATAAAATATCTGAAAACGAATGGAATGAAACAATAGATGTTAATCTGAATGGAACGTTCAGATTTACTAAAGCTGTAATCCCTCATATGAAAAAAGTCGGCGGTTCTATTATCAATATTTCTTCAGACGCTGGATTGAAACCATTTGAAAATTTTACTGCTGATGCTTACACTGCATCTAAATCTGCAATAATCTTACTAACAAAATCTTGGGCATTAGAGTATGCAAAAAATAACATTCGTGTAAATTGTGTTTGTGCTGCAGTTGTAGATACCGATATGACAAAAAAATTCTGGTTAGATACAAAAGAAAAAAGAAGTATGACTGCAGCTGAACATCCTTTAGGACGAATCGGCACTGGTGATGATGTTGCTAATGCGGTATCATTTTTTGCCCAAGATGATTCTTCATGGATTACGGGGACAATTTTACCAGTTGATGGTGGCGTCTCTATAAAATAGTTTTTTTATATTTTTTCAACTTCTACTATGTCTAAACCAAATCCCATAGTAATTCCAACTAACAACCCATTTCCTGAAATAGTTTTATTTTCAAACATTGCTTTATCTAAAACTGTTGGTATACTTACACCTGTAAGATTTCCATATTGTTCAAGTGTGTCAAATGATTCCAAAACTTGGTTCTTCTCTAATTTATACAAATTTTGTAAACCATCTAAAATTTTCAAACTTCCTGTATGTATCATTATTTTTTTTTGATTTTCCATAAATTTCTCTGCTAATCTTTCATCAAAATCTTCTACATCTTTTCCAAGTGATACATTTAACACTTTTTTTGAGTAATCTAATGTTCTATTCAATATATCACTTCCAGCTGTTAATTCATATTCGTACATATGATCACCTGGATTACCGACTAATCTAACACATGCTTTTCTATAATCTGTATCATTGAAATTCACTGCATGAGTTATTTTTCCAATTTTTACTGAAATTTGTTCTAATTCATTCATACTCATTACAAAAGCTGCAACTCCGTCCCCAAAAAGGAATGAAAACATAGTTGAAACCCATTTTGAAATTTGTTGTTTTCTATCATATTGATCTTTTGAAATTTCACTTGGATTTTTAACAGCTTTATCATCTTTCAAGTGTGGTAGGTACCATCCAGAATTACATCCTGAAATCACAAATAGTATTTTATCCTCTGGATTATGAATAAAATTTTTTCCTAATTCTAGTAATTTAGGCAAGGTTGAACATGCCATACCTTGAATATTAAAATGAGGAATAAATTTGGATAAACCTAATTTCGTTAGAAGAATTGAAGATAATCCTGGACTCAAAAAATCATTGTCTTCATAAGCTGTCACAATACACGTAATATCATTTTTTTTAAGATTTAGATTTTCTAAACATTTTTCTGCAACTTTAACACATAATTCTGAAATTGGTTCTCCATCTTCTTTAGATTTCACTGGCTTTCCTGAATCTGAGATATATTGTTCAAAGGGTCTAATAAAATGACGATTTTTAACTCCTAATTGGAAAATGTTTTCTTTAACATCTTCTGATAATTTATTTCCTAAAATTTCAATCATCTCATTTGTTGTATATTCAAATTCAGGGTATTCTCTTGTCAAACCTGAAATTATAACATCATCTTTATTCATATTGTTAGAAATATCTAATCCATAATTACTCTTTCCACTTTTTACTGAAATTTGTTCTAATTTCTTATTATTTAATAATCCTCTTCATCAATTAATTTTCCTTTAGAAATTTCTTTTTTAGCTTTTTTGCCCAATACGTCAAAAATCTTTTTTGGTGGTAATCCATTACCTGGACGAAATAATCCTAAATTTTTCTCAGAGAAAACATCTCCCTGTAAAATATTTTTTTTTGCTATTACGCTTCGTCTGGCTTGTTGTTTAACTAAATTCTCGTTTTTTGTAGGTTCAACATTTTCTGAACCTAACATTTCATATGCTAAGAAAATTGATTCAGACCAATTTTTTAATTCAGATGGATTTGCAGAAAACCAGTGATCTGGACCAGGTAAATCATGATCAAGGGTGAAATGTTTCTCAAACACTTTTGCTCCAAATCCAACTGCTATTGATGCCGCTAAAGTATTTTGTGTGTGATCTGACAAACCTAATACAACTCTAGGAAAAGTTTTTGAAAGAGTTTTTAATTTTAGTAAATTGACATTTTTAGCTTCTGTCGGATATTCTGATGTGGTTAACATTAAAACTAATGGATAATCTTTTTGTACATTAAAAATCTGTAAACTTTCCTTTATTTCATTAAGATTTGACATTCCACATGATATGATTAAAGGTAATCCTGTTAAAGAAAAATCTTTAATCAATGGAATATTGATTAGATCATCTGAACCAATTTTTATTGCTTGAATGTCTAATTCTAATAATAAATTAAGATCTGTACGGTTTTCTGGTGTAGAGAGAAATAAAATTTTTTCATCGTCACATCTTTTTTTAATTTTTACCCAATCATCTTTAGAAAATTCACATTTTCTGAACATTTCATACATTGATTCTGTAATTGTTTCTCCTTGTGAAAAATAGGTATGTGTTAAATTTTTATCTAAAATAAATTCTGACGTTTTATAAGTAAAAAATTTTATTGCATTAACACCAGCTTCTTTTGCAGCATGAATCATATCTAATGCATAGTTGATGTTTCCATTGTGATTGATACCTGCTTCTGCAATCAAAAATGGTTTTGATGTTGAATTAATTACATATTGTCCTATTTGCATTTTATTCATTCCCATTATTTTTTACCTAAGAATTTTTTATCATCTTCCAGAGATTTAAGATATCCTTCATCTTTTACATGGCCTGAATTAATTTTTAATAATTTTGGGTTTTTTTCAAATAAAGTTATTATATCATTTAGTAAGATTGGGCGAGATTTAATTTGTGACACAACCATTCTAAGTAATTCTAAATCTTCTGGATAATCTAATGTAATTCGAATTTTTGAAAGATTTTTTTCACTTTGAAAATTAAAATATTTTTTTTGTTCAATATTTTTTAAAATATATGGTATGACATGTTCTTGCTCTGACGGTAATTTTGCATTTTTCCATGCATTTTCTAAATCATTAAATCGAAAAATACAAAAATCTAATCCATGTGGAAAGTCACCTTGTGAGTTTTCAACATAATCGTAGTCTTTATTTTCAAATTTTTCTACACCTTGATCAATTAACCTTGGGTCTATTAAAGGACAATCTGATGTTATTCGCATAATTTCATTTATTCCAAAAGCTTTTGCACATTGATAATATCTATCTAAAACATTTTTGGCATCCCCTCTAAAACATTTTATTTGTATTTTTTCACATAATTCTTCAATCACATTATCTTCTTCTAATATTGTTGTTGCAATAATTATTTTATCAATTTTTTTTGAATATTTTAATTGATCAATAAGGAATTCTAAAACTTTTTTTGTAGAATTAATATTCTGTAAAATTTTTTTTGGAAATCTTGTTGATCCCATTCTTGCTTGGATTATACAGTCTACCATATTGGACTAAATTTCTAATAATAATTAAATCATAATAAGAATTGGTTAGTACTATTTTAGAACTGAAATCTTTAAATCATTATTCAAAATCATAAAGACGTGAAGTTACGTTATATTTATTCTGCATCTGTTGTTGTAGAAACTCCGGATTTGATTATACTAAGTGATCCATGGTTTACTCCTGCCGAATACGGTTCATGGTATCACTACCCTCCTCTCCCTAAAGATCCAATCGAAATTATCGGGAAAGTAGATTTAATCTATATTTCACATCTTCATTCCGACCATTATGATCCACTATTTCTTAGAAAATATCTTAAAAAATATCCTGATACCAAAATTATAATCTCTGAAACCAAACATAAAATGCTTAAAAATAGAATGGAACTTGATGGTTTTAGTCCACTTGTATTTTCGGAGAAAATTTTTGGAAAAACTAGAATTATTTTAACCATCAATGGGGATGACTACATTGAAGGAGATACTGGCTGTTTAATTATTCATGATAATTTATCGATCGCAAATATGAATGATTGTGGAATTGATCAAAACCAAATTGATCTAATAAGAAAAAATTGCCCAAATGGTCACCCAACAGTTGCATTATTATCATATGCTGGTGCTGGTCCTTATCCTCAAACATATTACTTTGAAAATACTGAAGAAAGAAAAATTGCAGAAAAAAAGAAACATGATCAATTTTTAAAGATGTATGATGATTATTGTTTACTTTTGGAGCCTGATAGAGCGATGCCATTTGCAGGTTCATATGTTTTAGGAGGTCCATTATCAAAATTCAATCCAATACGTGGTGTTGCTGATGCTGTTGAGGTTTTACAATTAGACAAGTCTGGAAAAATTTCATTTGTTCTTGAAGATGGAGGTGATGCAGAATTTGATTTACAGACACTGACTGCAAATAAACTTAGAACACAGCCTTATTCATATGAAAAAATACAAAGTTATCTTGATTCTGTTCCTTTTGACGGTTATACTTATGAAAAAGAATTTTTGCCTATTGGAGATAAACCACTTCCTCTCAAACGTCTATGTTCAAATGTATACAAGAAATTAATTCAAAATAAACAAACAAAGGAAAACTGGTGGATTTGTTTAAAACCATCAAACCATCCTAATTATCTAGTTTTTAGTACGTCTATTGATCAAGGAGTTGTTGAAATGGAAAATGTTGAAAAATTAGAACCTAGATGGGAAATACATCTTGATGAACGATTACTATTCTTTCTTTTAAGTGGATATTATCACTGGGCTAACGCCGAAGGTGGATCACATTTGTTGTGTAAAAGAATTCCTAATCAATATGTTTCTGAAATTCAAGACTTTCTTTACTTTCTTGTTCCTTAATTTTTTGTATCAGTTTTGTTACAATTCGTTGTTTTCCTTTTCCATCAAAAAATCTAGTATTATTTTTTGACATTTTATTTAATTTTTCAATCTTTATTCCTAAAAAAAATTTTCTATAGTCCTCATATGAAACCTTTTTAGCCAAACCCAAATTTTTTACACAACAAATCTTTTCCATAGTTTTAGCTGATAATTCTTGATTTTTACCAATTATGGAAACTAATCCTGGTATTCCTAAATATGCTCTTTCCCACATCATACTTCCACTTGCACCTATTCCTAAATCTGACATTTGCATTAAAGATGATATGTTGTTGGTTCCAACAAAAATTTTAACATTTTTTATTTGTTTTGAAATATTTTTTAATCGTTTCAAAAACTTATTTGACTTTCCAATCACTACATTTATCTCGTTAAATTCTAATCCTGAATGTAATATTCCATTTAATACTTTGATGGATTGATTAGAACAATCTTGACCTCCAAAAGAAACAAAAATTTTTTTCAATTGAGTAATCTTCCTTTTCTTTTTAGATCTTAAGAATTCATCTCGTAATAAAACATAATTCGGTCCTAATAGACATAAACAATTTTTTGGAACTAATTTATCATATCTTTTCTCAAAATTTGAATATAAATTTTGATCAAGTAATATATCACATTCGTGTTTTCTATTTGCCAAATCATCAATGACAAAAATACATTTAACTATTGATCTTAATTGTAATTCATATTTTTTATTCCATCTATAATTGTCAATTATAATACAAGATATATCTCCATGAAATTTTTTTAAAATTTTTTTTGTAAACTGAAAATCATTTTCTATTGTATTTTTAAAATTGTCAATTCTATGTATAAAAAAACTTTGATTTTCTATTTCTTTGATTAAGTTCCCTTGTAAATTTTTACATATGAAATGTATTTCAAAATTTTTATTATTCAATTCTTTTGCTAAAATTAAACATCTATTCAAATGACCAAATCCAAGTATGCTACTTGAGTCAACTCTGAAAAAAATACGCTTTTTTTCCATATTTTAAAAAAATATTTCAATGTAAAAAATGGTTCTGTTTTTTCTCACTATTGTAAAATCAAATTATACTCATAAAATAATAGTTAATATTTTTAATCATTGTTGGAAGTTTTATTATGAAAAAAAAATTATTGTTCTGGATAGATTCATCATTATATAATTTTTTTAATGCAAAATTTATACAAGAAAATCTTGATTGTGAAATATTTGCCATTTATGATATTACTGATAATCCTAAATCCTATTTCAAATCTCAAAAAATTGTCAATTTTACTGATACTTGGTTTTTTCATGATGAAGTTAAAAAACCCTTAAAAAACCCAAATGAAGATTATCTAAATTCATTCGAACAAAAATTTAAAATTAATTTATGGAAATTAGCCTATAATGAAAGAAATTTTTATAAATTTAATAAATTTTATACTTTTTCTTCAGATCAGGTTTTATCAATATTAGAACAAGAATGTAGATTCTTTGAAAAAACATTAGAATCCATAAAACCAGATTTTCTAATTTTACCTCAACCATATTTTCATCATGATCATATTTTACTTCGAATATGTCAAAAACTTGGAATAAAATGTCTATTAATTAAAGTAACAAATTTTGATCCAAACCGTTGTCTTATACATGAACATGATGAATATACTCCAATAATTTTTCCAAAATCTTCGATAAGGAATGATGTAAGTTTTGATAAAATTCAAAACATACTAAGTTCTTCAAAAAAATTTAAACGAGTTATCGATATTGAAAAAACAAATAGCTTTGAAAAACTTACAGCAGTATTCAAATATCTTTTCAATTCAAATTCTAATATCCATACACATTATACATATTATGGACGAACAAAAATCAAAGTTCTTTATACAACATTTCTAATGAGCTTAAAAGGAAAAATTAGAACAAATTTCTTCAATAAGAATTCTATTTCTCAAATTCCATCCAATGAAAATTTTATTTATTTTCCATTACATCAGGAAGAAGAGGAATCACTTTTGATTGGTGCACCATTTTTTTGTAATCAAATTGAAGTAATAAAAAATATAGTTAGATCTTTACCAATTGGCTACAAATTGTATGTAAAAGAATCTCCAGTAATATCAACTCGTGACGGCAGAAGTATATCTGAATATAAGGAACTTCTAAAATTACCTAATTTGAGATTAATTCATAATTCAGTTAATCCTCATGAATTATTGAAAAAATGTTCATTAGTGATTACAATAGTAGGTAGTACCGGATTCGAAGCTGCATGTTATCAGAAACCATCAATAGTATTGGCTGATACATCATATGGTAATCTAAATACAGTTAAAAAAATGAGTAATTTTGAAGATTTACCTTTCTTAATAAAAAATATGTTAGCGGAAAAATTTGATTATTCTGATATATTTGATTATAATGATTTTATGGAAAAGAATTCATTTTCATTTAATTTTTATGGAATTTGGGACTTAATCAGCAAATATTTTCAATATGGAGGTGCATATGTTGATGATAAAATCACCGATACAAAAATGAAGATATTCTTAGAAAAATATTCTGACGATTTTAGACCTGCTTCTAACGAATACGTAAAAATAATTCACAATGCCTCTGATTAATGACTGTATGTTACTAGAACTTGAGCGTGATAAATATAAAATAGATGTCTAGAATGAATATATGAAATATGAAGTAGGTTCAATCAACATCTTAAAGGATTTACCAAAACTTGTTGAAATTGAAAATAAACCATACATAATTTCTGAAGATTCAAAAAAACAACTTGTTGCTTACAGTGCAGTATGTCCTCACCAAGGTGGTATTGTGAATGATGTACAAAAAAATAATTTACGATGTCCTAGTCATGGATGGAATTTTAATCCAAAAAATGGAAATTGTTCAAATATTACTAATGAATCACTTGAACAAATAAAAATCGAAATTCATAATGACCAAGTTTTTATTCATTTGGATGAGATAGACGATTTAAAAATTCCTATATCCAACGAAGAAAAAATTTCTCCAAAAATTACTGTCGTTGGAAGTGCTTCTTTACTAATCGAATGGAAAGGTTTTACTATTTTGACAGATCCTTGGATTGATGGAATCACCATGTTTGATTCTTGGGTAAATTATCCTCCTTCTGGAATACTGCTAGAAGATTTACCAAAAATTGATGCTATTTGGATTTCACACGAACATTCAGATCATTTTCATATACCAACTTTATCTAGTCTTGACAAAAATATTCCTGTTTATGTGCCAAATTTTATTGATGGTAGATTGAAAAAGTTACTTGAGAATTTAGGATTTACAAATGTAATTTCTATGACTCCAAAAAAAATTTATCAGTTAAATTCTAAAATTAAAGCAATTAGTTTTGAATCAGACAGTTTGTGGTCTGATAGTATTCTTTATCTACAATTGGGTAATTTTTCAATACTAAATGTTAATGATGCTGGTTTCAATTGGTCTATAAAAGATTACATTCATGATGTAGATTTACTTTGCCAACAATTTAGTCCCGCCAGTTCATATCCAACATGTTGGACTCATTTGAATTCTGATGAAAAGAATAAACTCTACAAAGCTAGAAATGAAGGTTATTTGCGTATGTTAAACCAAATTAGTGATACCTGTAAAGTAAAATATATTCTTCCCTTTGCAAATTTCAATGTGATGTTTAACGAGTCTCATATGAAATATGTTGAAGAGGTTCCTAGAAATAGACCTAATGATGTTATAAATTCTTTTAAAGATTCTCCTACAATTGTTCTCGATTTATTGCCAGGTGAATCATGGAATGGTAAAACTGAAGAATTTACTAGAAGACAAGATCGGGAAAATTTATTCAATAAAGATACAATATTCTCATACATTAAAAAAATCCAAAATTCTAAACTTGATCTCACCATGCCAACTAGATTTGATCTCACTCAAAATGAAATTAAAGAATATTTTGAATCATTTAGTGGTTCACAACTATCAAAAAATGTAGGTGATTACACGGTATTGTTAAAATTGCAATATAACTCACAAGAACTAATCGGTTTGATAACATTTCATAATGGAAATATTCAATACAACTCTCAACAAATTTCTGAATCTCCAAATCTAACAATGATTTGTCCAGGAAATATGGTTCAAAAAATTATACGTGAAGATATGTATTGGGATGAAATCATGTACTGGTGCTTATTCTCAAGAAATCCTGACATCTATAATCCTCATTTTGAAAAAGTTTTACATGTTCCTTGGAAAGCAAGACTGAGTAAATTAGATTATCAAAAAAACCCTGAAATCAGATTAAATACATCTATAGCAGATATTATGGAAAAAGGTAATCAGAATACAATTCTAATCTTTGAAAAATACGGTCTTTATTGTACTGGTTGTGAATTTTCAACTGCTGAAACAATTGAAGATGGTTGTAAAAAACATGGGTTGAATGATACTATGAAACAAAAATTAATCAAAGATTTGCAGAATAATGTTAAAAACCCTCAAATTGAATTGAACTAAATATAATGGAGAAAAGTAAAAAATAGAAAAAAAATGCTTGAAGATGAAATTCTTGGTAATCTATACCAAAAACTGCCTGTAAGTCTTGAAAAAGGCCTAGGTTCTCATGTTTGGGATGTTGACGGAAATGAGTATATTGATTGTATGGGTGCATATGGAGTTGCAATTGTTGGTCACGGAAATCAACGAGTTAATGAGGCAATTAGAAATCAAATTGACAAAATCATTTCTGTTCATAGTTCTTTTTATAATAAAACACGTGAAAATTTTCTTGAAACTTTGTTAAATGTTTCTCCAAAAAATCTTTCAAATGTATATCTTGGAAATAGCGGAACAGAAGCAATTGAAGCTGCCATAAAATTTTCTAGAAAATACACTGGAAAAAAAGGAATGATTGCTATGAAAGGATCTTATCATGGAAGAACAATGGGCTCTTTATCACTAACATTTACCCCAAAATATAAAAAATCATTTGAACCAATGGTAGAAAATACACAATTTGCTGAGTTTGGAAACATTGATGAACTTGAATCTAAAATTAATTCTGATACTGGATTTATTATACTTGAACCTATTCAAGGAGAAAGTGGAATTCATCCTGCACCTGATCAGTTTCTTCAAAAAGTAAGAAAACTATGTGATGAAAAAAACATTGTTCTTGTTTTTGATGAAGTTCAATGTGGTTTAGGTAGAACTGGAAAGATGTGGGCATGTGAACATTGGGCAACAATTCCTGATATACTTTGTACTTCGAAAGGTTTAGCTGGTGGAATTCCTTTTAGTGCAACTTTAACTAAACCTGAAATTTTAGCTAGTATGGAAAAAGGAGAACAATCTTCTACTTTTGGTGGAAATCCTCTTGCATGTGCTGCTTCAACAGCAACATTGACTGCATTGACTAAAGATGGTTTAATTGATAATGCATCCAAAATTGGAGAAATTCTCTGGTCTGGCTTACAAAAATTAAAAGAGAAACATAGTATGATTCGTGATATTCGTGGAAAAGGTTTGATGATTGCAATTGAATTTGAAATTGATGTTAAGAATCTGTTATACAATGCAATTAAACAACAAATAATTTTCTTATTTTCTTTATATTCTGATAAAAACATCTTACGTTTACTCCCTCCTCTAGTTTTAACTGAAAAGGATGTATCTCAAATTCTTTATGTTTTAGATGAAAT
>CEUZ01063376.1_pt1 | contig 16474 bp, 17 predicted proteins | sample 361511 | NCBI WGS metagenome assembly CEUZ01 (sample SAMEA2622822, study PRJEB7988) | marine metagenome | biome: marine biome (ENVO:00000447); feature: surface water layer (ENVO:00002042); material: "saline water (ENVO:00002010), including plankton (ENVO:xxxxxxxx)" | depth 5 m
AAGGCTCTGTTTTTTTATGCACTTAGCCTTCCTATTTCAAAGGTAATTCCACTACTCTCAACAGAAAGTATCTCAGTTTTTTTTATTCTCTTGATTTGGGATAAATCAACTAGTTTGTAATATACGTTTCTAGATAAGATGGCTTCCAAATTAGATCTAACAAGAACATAAGGTTTAGGTTCCTCCGTTTCTTTATCTATAACAACTTTTATGGGATGATCTTCATCTAATATGAACTTATCTCCTATGTTAGTTTCAAAGCTAATTTTTTGTATTCCTTTGTCTTTAAATACCTGAAAATCAATAATAGAAAAAGGTCTTTCATCAACTAAAATTCTTATTTTTTCAAAAGGAGTTACCAGATAATAATTTCCGTCTATATCTAGTCTTAAAACCTTACTAAATAACTTAACCATACGTTTTCTTCCAATAGGTGAATTCATAAAAAACCAATTTCCTTCTCGATCTATTCTCATTTCAACATTTTCACAAAGAGGAGGATTCCATAAATGTACAGGGGGAAACTCTTGATCTTTAAATTGTGAAATCTGTTTCAAGATAGAGGCTGGATTTGTATCAGTCATATTCAGTATAAATTTTATAATTGTTGAAGAATTATTTGAATTGATATTCCTAATAATAATATTCCTGTTATACGCTCAATCCATGGAACAGCAGAATGAAATAAATTCATAGCTACTTTATGAGTTAAAAATAAACTTACACACACGAACCATATAAAAGTAGCTACTGACATATAAACACCAAGTAAAGTTTTAATGACTAAATTAGTTTCTTGAGTAATTACAATAGTAAAAACTGTTATAAAGAAAATAAGAGCTTTTGGATTTAGTACATTGGTTAGTAGTCCTGTAATAAAAGATTTAAGAAAACTTGATGATTTATCCTCTAAGCCTTCTTTTACAAAATTTGTCTCTTTTGAGAATAATGAAACTAAACCTAAATAAGCTATATACAAAGAAGCAATTATTTTTAAATACCAGATGAGTGTTGGTTGACTTTGAAGTAGTATGCTTAATCCCGTAATCGATAGACTTACATGAAATAAAATACCAATTGAAATTCCTAAGCTAGTCCAAATTGCTACCTTTCTTCCGTATCTAAAAGCTTGCCTTGTAACCAATATAAAGTCAGGTCCTGGACTAACAACAGCAAATAGATGGAAAATAACTACAGTTAAGAATATAGACATTAAATTATTTTAGGCTCAATCTCGATATCTATTTTCATCGTTTTTAGGATATGTCTAGTAATAAAATCTGAAAGTTTTATTAATTCTTTACTGCTTGACCCTTCATCAGCTACTAGAACTAGAGCATGTTTATCCGATACATGGCATTTACCTATTCTCTTTCCTTTTAAACCGGCTTTTTCTATTAGAAATGCCAATGGAACTTTAAATAAGTTATCATTTTCTGTTTTAAAGTAAGGAAGATCACTTACGTAATTTTTTAAATTTTGTAATTCACTTTTATTAAGGAATAAGTTTTTATAAAAACTACCTACATTAGGCTCTATATTTGGATCTGGAAGTATTTTTTTCCTTATTGAAGTAACTGCTCGACAAACTTGATGAGGAGTTGCTTGACTTGGATCAATATCATCTCTTAATAGATAATCATGCAAAGAATGATAAGAGGTATTAGTTTTAGAAGATTTATTGAGTTTTAGTTTTATAGAAGTTATCAGGTATTCTTCTTCTCTTTTAAAGATACTGTCTCTGTATCCAAACTTGCATTCATTACTATTAAGATAAATAAGTTCATTATTATTTAAATTTATGACTTCAACAGAAATTAATCTTGAACTAATTTCTTCTCCATAGGCTCCTATATTTTGAACCGGCGCTGCCCCTGCCGTTCCTGGAATTAAAGCTAAGTTTTCTAAACCATAGAGTTTCTTTTTTAAGGACCATAAAACTATATCGTTCCAATTTTCACCCCCTCCTATAATTACATCTTCTTCTTTTTTCTTTTTTCCTAAAACTGAAACTTTTAATACAGCTCCTTTTATTTTCTTAGTTAAAACAATATTAGTACCTTCTCCTAAAGGAAATATAGGTATATTTCTTTTTAAGCAAAAACCTATGAATTCTTGACAATCCTCTATTGTTTTTGCCTCACAGTAATATTCAACTCTATGATCAAAAGCGAGACTATTAGATCCTTTTAATGAGAAATCTTTTTTTATATCAATCATTTAAAATAATTTTTCTAGCTTTATCTAAATCTTCTTGGGTATCTATACCAATATGTATATCTGATATAGATTTTAATGCCCCTATTGCAACTCCTCTATCTATCGCCCTTAATTGTTCTAACTTTTCTTTTCTTTCTCTAAGTGACATGTCCCAACTGACAAACTCCTTTATAAATCTTGCTTTGTAAGCATATATTCCTAAATGCAGAGCAGGTTTTAGATTACTTTTATTAAAAAGGTCATGATCTCTAGAGAAATTTATTACTTCTGAATTTTTCTTAACCCATATTTTTACTAGATTGGTGTCTTCTATTTTTTCATTGTTAGAAAAATCAGAAAAAAGAGTACCTATTAAAAACTGTTTATTCTCTTTGCAAAAAGAAGCTAGATTATTGATGTCTTCATATCTAGTGAAAGGCTCATCTCCTTGAAGATTTATTATTAACTCATCTGAGTTAAGTTCTAGTGTGTCTATTACTTCACCTATTCTATCTGTACCCGATAAATGATCAGAACTGGTCATAATTGTTTTTGCTCCAAAAGAGTTACAACAATCAAGTATCTCTTTATTATCTGTAGCAATGTAAACCTCTTCAGCATTGCTATATTTTGCTAAGAGATATACTCTTTCAATCATAGTCTTACCACCTAAGTCTTTAAGTGGTTTACCTGGTAATCTACTTGAAGAGTATCTTGCTGGTATTATTATCTTAAAAGACATTAATTTTTTAAATCTTCTTCTGATAGTTTTCTAGCCTTTTCTGGAAGCATTACAGGGATACCATCCTTGATTGGATAAGCTAATTTACTTTCAAAACAGAACAATTCGTTTTCTATTTGTACCAAAGGTTTTTTTGATAGAGGACATACAAGAATTAGTAAAAGCTTTTTATCAATAATTGTCATAATTATTTACTCTTAACCTTATTCATTATTTGGTTTATGAATTCTTCTGGTAAATCTGCTTCAATTTTTAAAACCCATATGTTTTTTTGATCTATTTTATGGCATCTTGCTGCATCTTTTTCAGTCATAATGATAGGTAAGTTATCTGAGAATTTCAGATCATCTTCAGCAAATTGATAATGATCTGGAAAAGAATGTTCTATAACTTTAAAATTTAATTCTCTTAAAGTGGTAAAAAACTTAGAGGGATTCCCTATTCCAGCTATACCATGAACTGCTTTACCTAAGGGCCATGAATGTAATGAAACTATTTTTTGATCAAATAATCTCATCCATTCTATAGGTTTATATTTCATAATTGCATTTTCAGTAATACCTTCTGCTAATAATGAAACATTAGAACTTACTATAAAATCAACTGAGTCTATTCTGTCTAATGACTCTCTTAGAGGACCTGCAGGTAAACATAATTTATTTCCTACGCCCCTAGTGCCATCAAAGATTACAATTTCTACGTCTCTACCAAGTTCATAGTGTTGAAGACCATCATCACTTATGATTATGTTGCAATCTGACTCTTCTATCATTTGCTTAGCTGCTTCAACTCGATTTGGAGAAACATATACAGGTACTTTTGCATTTTGAAATATAAGCCTTGGTTCGTCACCAGATATCCTAGCTCTAGTTGCATCATCCATAACTAAGGGATATTTTTTAGCCCTGCCTCCATAACCTCTGCTGATAACCCCTGGATTGTATCCAAGTTCTTTAAGTTTCTTTGATAACCAGATTACAAAAGGGGTTTTTCCCGTTCCTCCAACAACTATATTGCCAACAATTATTACAGGTATTTCTGGTTTCCAAGATCTTGAAGTTCCTTCAAAAAATTTATTTAATCTTCTTCTTGATATAACCTTTGTTAATAAAGATAAGGGCCATAATAACCACAACCAAGAACTTTTTTTATACCAGGATTTTTCTAAATATGGTGTGTGGTCTCTAGAGGTCATTAAAGTGGTTAGCTCATATTCTTTTAATTCTTCAAAATCATCAGTAGCTTTTACTTTTAGAGAAACAGGTTCTTCTTTAAATTGTTTGGCATGTAAATTTGCATATAGATCTCCATTCTTCAATAGCTCATCATGAGTTCCTATTTCAATAATTTTTCCTTCATCCAAGACAACAATTTTATCTGCATTTTCTATAGTAGATAATCTATGAGCTATTACCAAAGTGGTTCTGCCTTTGGTTAGTTCAGACATAGCATCTTTAATATATTCTTCTGATTCTGAATCGAGTGCTGATGTAGCTTCATCAAGAATCAATATAGGTGAATCTTTTAAGATAGCCCTGGCTATAGCTATTCTTTGTCTTTGCCCACCAGAAAGTAGAACGCCATCATCACCTACAACTGTCTCATACCCATCAGGCATAGAATGAATAAATTCATCTGCATGTGCTCTTTTAGAGGCTGCTTGGATTAATTCAAAATCTTCTTCTAAAGATCCATAACTTATATTTCTGTTTATCGTGTCATTAAATAAAGTGATATTTTGACCTACCAGGGATATATGAGATCTTAGATTATTAATTTCATAATCTTCTAAACTTACTTTATCAAGTAATATTTCACCTTCGTAATTGTCGTAAAATCTAGGGATTAGATTAACTAAAGTTGTTTTACCAGCACCAGATTTACCAACAAAAGCTATTGTCTCCCCTGAATTTATTACTAAATTTATATTCTTAAGTACATGTTTAGATTCATTGCTATATGAAAAAGATAAGTCTTTAAATTCAATAAGACCATCTATACTAGATTTTTCATATTTACCTTCATTTTTCTCAGGTTTTTCATCTAATTGACTGAAAATATCAGTAGCTGCAGCTAGACCCTTTTGAATTTGACTATTGATCTCAGAAAGCTGTCTCACTGGTTTTGCTAACATACCTGCAGCTCCAAAGAATGCAACAAAACCTCCTGGACTCATTTCATTAAGAACAGAGGGATCAAGTGCAAGCCAAGTTATTAAAGCGAGTGCAGCGGAAACCAAAAACTGTATTAAAGGAGAAGCTAAAGCATTTGTAGCTTCTAGTTTTAAATTTTGGGCCCGGTTGTTATCGCTAGCCTTAAAAAATCTATTTATTTCGTAGTCCTCTCCTCCAAAGGCTTTAACTTCTTTATATGCACTTATAGTTTCTGAGGCTACATGTGTTACGTCACCCATTGCTGTCTGTATACGACTACTTATTTTCCTTAATCTTCTTCCAGCATAACCTACTACAAAAGCTATAAAGGGAGCTGCAACAAAAAAAATTGAGGCTAGTTTTATATTTAAAAACATTAAATAAGAAACCAGTCCAATAACAAGCAGGCCTTCTCTTATAAGAACCTTTAATGCATTTGTTGCAGCTCCTGTAACTTGCATAACATTAAAGGTAATTCTAGAAACCAAATGACCAGAACTTCTTGTATCGAAGAAAGAGCTTGGTAACACAGGAATTTTATTAAAAAGATCTGTCCTTAATTCATGTACCAATCTATTAGAAATTGAAGCTAAGAGATAATTTCCTATAAAAAAACTTAAACCTCTTACAAGGGCAATCAAAATTAATAAAATTGGCCATATAAATCTTGATTCCTCTGATTGTGTAGTTGAACCTACATAATCAATTACTCTTTTTAACCATTCAGCAAAAGCTACTTGAGATCCAGCAAATACAGCAAATCCTAATATGCTTATTAAGAATTGAGGATAATAAGGCAAAACATAAGAAATCAGCCTTCCATAAATTTTAAAATCTGAAGGCTTAACTTCATTTAAATTTTTTTCTTTTTCCACTAATAGCCTTTTAAATTAAATATATTATCCATTTTAGATGATAAAGAAATATCATGAGTAGCAACTACAATACTAATTTTGAGCTCTTGGGCTAAATTAATTATAGTGTTTGTGACTTTTAAAGCATTATCTACATCTAAATCGCCAGTTGGTTCGTCTAAGACTAAACAAGAAGGATTGTTGGCTAGTGATCTTGCTATTGCTACTCTTTGTCTTTCTCCACCTGATAATTGGGAAGGCTTATGATCTAATCTGTTTTCTAGATTCACCCTTTCTAATAAGTCCGTACTTTTTTTATTAGCTTCTTTTTGATTTATACCTGAAATTAGCATTGGTAAAGAAACGTTTTCTTTTGCAGTAAATTCAGGTAGTAAATGATGAAATTGATAAACAAATCCAATTTCTTCATTCCTTATAGAAGCTTTCTTGTCTTCGCTTAATAGATTGATGTCCTTATCTTTATATAATATTTTTCCTGAAGATGGAGTATCTAAACCCGAAATAATATTCAATAAAGTAGTCTTACCTGAACCTGATGGCCCCACTATGGCAATACTTGAATTCTCTTCTAATGTTAAATCTATATTTTTTAAGACCTCTAAAGAGCTCTTTCCATCAAAGAATTGCTTTGATACGTTTATGCATTTAAGTATCTTATTATTCATATCTAAGTACTTCTGCTGGTTTTATCTTAGAGGCAACTCTTGAAGGATAATAACTAGCTAAAATAGTTAAAACTAAAGATGCCATACATATAACAATAATCCAATTGACTCTAAAGTCTGTAGGGAAATAATTTATGAAGTAGACTTCCAAGAATTTTATCCCTAAAAAGCCCTCTACTATATTAATAATGGGACCTAAAAAATAAGTAATGATTAGTCCTATTATTAAACCTAAAAGCACACCAAAAAAACCCATCAAACTTCCAAAACAAAGAAATATTCTTTGAATTAAAGCTCTATTTGCTCCGATCGTCATCATAATTGCTATTTGAGATCTTTTTTCATTAACTGTCATGACAGACAGAGAGACTATATTAAATACAGCTATTACAACAACAAGTGATAATAGTAAAAATACCAAGAATTTTTCCATCTTTATTGCTTTAAATAAAGTCCCATAGGAATTCGTCCAATTTGTTGAATATAAGTAAGTTTCGAGGGTTTGATTTACTTTTTTAATATCTTCTCTTACTAGCTCTGGCGCTTCGAATAAATCTTTATATTTAATTCTTATACCATGCACAGAATCAATTATTCTTAGTAGTTTCTGAGCATTCTTTATATTTATATATGCAAATGACTGATCCATTTCTGGTGCTCCAATACTAAAAATTCCTGTTACTCTAAATCTCTTTGTTCTAGGTAATAATCCAGCAATACTCATACTTGTATCAGGCACAAGTATGTTTACTGTATCGCCAAGGTTTAATCCTAGCTGAAAAGCTAAAATATCACCTATTACAATTCCGTATTTCTCATTAGATATTGACTCCCAATTTCCCTCTATTAATCTTGAGCTCACTAAAGAAACATCTTTCTCTAATTCGGCATCTATTCCAAAGATATATATGCCTTTTAATGACTTTGATGACCCCATTAAAGCCTGGGTTTCTATATAAGGTGAACTAGCTTCTACTTGCTCATTTGTAAAAAGAATATCTCTAATTTTTTTAACTTGATGATATTTAACATCGCCATAAATCGACGCATGTGGAATAGACTGTAGAACTCTATCTTTAAGTTCCTTTTCGAAACCATTCATAACACTAGATACAATGATTAATACTGCTACACCTAAAGCAATACCAAGAAATCCAACTGTGGAAATAAAAGATAAAAAACCTTTTCTTTTACCTCTTAAGTATTTGATTGCAATAAATAAGGGTAAGGAAGTCATAAATAACCAACATTAAAGGCTAATCGTTTCAACTAAGAAGGAGAAGAAACTTTATCTTTCTTATCTTTATAAGGAGGGACTAACCCAGCTAATTTATTTAAATTTATTTTAGTTTGTTTGTAGATTGACTTAGCGTGAGAAAATTCTTTAAAGCCATCATAGCCATGGTAGGAACCCATTCCGCTTGGTCCAACTCCTCCAAAAGGAAGGTTTTCTTGCGTAATGTGAGAAATAACATCATTAAGAGTTACGCCTCCAGAGGTAGTATTTTTTAGAACATATTCTTGGTCTTTCTTTTTATTTCCAAAATAGTACAGCCCTAAAGGCCTTTCTTTAGTATTAACATAATCTACAGAATCTTTTAAGTTATCATAGGACTTAACTGGTAATACAGGGCCAAATATCTCTTCTTTCATTAAGGTCATATCTTCAGTTGGATTTAGAACTAAAGTTGGAGGTATTTTATAATGGGGTTGTTGTGAAAAATCTTCATTATTTGGATTTATTTCTACTATTTCAGCTCCCTTTTCTTTAGCATCTTCTAAATAACCTTGGATTCTCTCATAATGCTTTTCATTAATAATTGATGTGTAATCTTCATTTTCTTTAAGTGACGGATACATTGTAGAAACAGCGTTTACACTTTCATCTACAAATTCTGATACTTTTTCTTTTGGAACCAATGCATAATCAGGAGCTAAACAAATTTGGCCTGCATTCATGGTCTTTCCTTGCATTACTCTTACCGCTGCACTCTGAATGTCAGAGTCCTCACCTACTATTACTGGAGATTTACCACCTAGTTCTAAGGTTAATGGAACTAAATTTTCAGCAGCAGCTTTCATTACATGCTTAGCAATAGACGTGCCTCCAGTAAATATCATATGATCAAAAGGAAGAGCACTAAAGGCAGCTCCAACTTCAGCATCTCCAGTAAATATTGCTATTTCAACTTGATCAAAATACTCTTCAAACATTTGCTTCATAACATCAGATGTAGACGGAGTAATTTCCGAAGGTTTTATCATGGCCCTGTTTCCAGCTGCTAGGATGCCACCTAGAGGAGCTAAAACCAGGTTAACTGGAAAATTCCAAGGACTTATGCAGCCTACAGTTCCCATGGGTTGATATTCTATTCTTGCTTTGGCCCCCATTAAACTAAGCAATGGTCCTAGGGGAGCTATTTCAGCTTTTCTTTTTTCTGGTTTCATCCAGCTTACTAAATTCTTTTTTGCATGTTGAAGTGGTCCAATTGATGACATTACTTCAGTAGCAGCACTCATGACAGGATCTCTATTACCAAAGTCTTCTTGTAAAGCAGATATTATTTGGTCTTGATACTTTTGTACCATTGAAATGCATCTATCTAGTCGATCTTTTCTTAACTGTGCACTGGGTGGTCCTTCTTCAATATGAAGTTTCTTTTGGAGGTCCAAAACTTTTTTCATTTCTGTAATTACTAATTCACTCATATACACCTCATCATTAAATCTTAAACCGATCTTTTTTTCTTATCTTCTTCATTAGTAGCTTTTATAGTAGATTTTATATTATCCCAATCAGTTTCCTTCAAACCTGCTAAAGCTCTGTAAAAAGTGCCTCCAGTTAAATACTCTCCTCCATCAAGGGCAATAGTCTGACCTGTTAGATAATTACAACCATCAGACATCAAAAAAGTAGCTAAGTTCCCTAATTCTTCCATCTCACCAAACCTTCCCATAGGATTTCCTGCATAAATACCATCATCAGAAGATTCTTGGGGGTCTTGACCGGGTGAAAGTCTAGCCCAAGCTCCTTCCGTAGGGAAAGGACCTGGAGCTATTGCATTAAGCCTTATACCTGAATTACCCCATTCAGTAGCTAGAGACTTTGTCATAGCATGAATACCGCTTTTTGACATAGCTGAAGGAACTGTAAATGCACCACCTGTCCAAACCCAGGTAGCTAAAATTGAAAGAATTGAACCACCTCTTCCTAATTCTAACCATCTCTTTCCGACGGAATGAGTAACATAAAAAGTTCCATGAAATACAATACTTGCTATGGCTTCAAAACCTCTATGAGATAAATCTTGAGTCCTAGATATAAAGTTACCCGCTGCATTATTTACAAGTCCATCTATAGGACCTTCTGCGAAAATATCTGCAATAGTTTCATCTACGTCCTGAGCTCCCCTAATATCAAGACCATAACACTTTACGCTACCGTTATTTTCTTCCATTAATTCATCTGCTGTTTCTTCTAGAACACTTACTCGACGTCCACAGATAAGAACTTCAGCACCGTATTTAAGAAAATACCTAGACATTTCCTTACCTAAACCTGAACCTCCTCCAGTTACTAGAATTCTTTTTCCTTTTAATAAATCTTCTTTATACATAATAAGTAAATTTTTTCATTTAAGTTTTTTTACATAATAACATTATTAAGATTCTTCAATAGACTGATTTCTTTCGATATTTATTTTTTTATAACCTTTTCTCCTTATCCATATATGCCTACTGTTAATTTGTATAAATATTAAAGCTCCGAACATAGTTATACCTCCTAAAATATATGGATTTTCAGGTGAATTCATATAAAGAGGCATAGCAATTATGGGTGAGATTATGTGACCTATTGGTAGAACCATTCCCATAAAACCATTAGCTTTACCTTGGTTTTCTGGGCCAACTGAAAGAGAAATAGAAGCAGCTAGACCTGTACTTTGAGTGCCTTGACCAAGCCCAAATAAAAAAAGTGATATGTATATGGAATATAAACTATTACTTAAAGCTATACAGAAAAGTGATACAGCACAAAATAAAGTTCCATATCTAATTAAAGAGCCAGGAGATACTCTTAATCTATCAGCTAAAATTAATTGTCCTAAAATGCTTCCAAACGCTGTCAACATAAACCCTAAACTAGCAAGGGCTATTGCATTCGAAGATTTAGGCACAATGACATCTTGGAAATAAAAAGAGGAAGTTTGAACTAATGCAGCATTACATACACCAAGACAAGCCCCTACTAATAAAAAAGGCCAAACTCTGTTATCAAAGAGTCTAAGATCTCCAGATTTTTGATCATTTTTATCCTTATTTTTTATACTTGGTTGTCTAATTAAAAGTAAAGCAACTAGTCCTAATCCTATGGAGAAAATATAAAATGGTAATGTATATGAGATAACTAAAAGAAATCCTGCTATAGCTGGCCCTACTATTCTTCCTGCAGAAAACCCTGAATTCAGTCTCCCATAACCTGCTCCTCTTTCTTCAAGGTTAGTAACATCAGCAACCCAGGCTCCTGCTCCAGGTCTTGTAGCACTTCCTAAAATTCCATTTATCATCCGAGCTAAAATCAGTATAGCCAGCAGTTTCCATCCAATTAATATCTCTGATGTACCTAAGGTTAATGCGCTACTAAATAGAATCAAAGAGCAGGCGCAACCTAAAAGGCCAATTACTACGATTAATTTTCTACCAATTCGGTCACTTAATTTCCCCCAATAAGGACTAAAAACCATCCATGCCAAAGCTGAAGATGCAAAAATAATTCCAGTTTGTATTTCTGAGAGTCCTAAGTCCCTAGCTAGAGGCGGTATTGTTATAAAAACTACAGCCTGACCAGCACCTACAAAAAATAAACCGCTAGATAAAAGCCAAACTATTGAAGGTAGTTTCCTCATAATTATTTAAGAGCTGGGTTACTTTAAATCAGAAAACTTTTTTATACCCAGAGACTTTCTTATTTTGTGCATTAGAGGAGAAGATGTATCTAGTGCTTTCTCAGCTCCATTACTTAAAACCTTCTCAACTTCATTCATGTCTTCAATTAGATCAACGTAATTCTCTCTATAGGGAGTTAATTTTTCATCTAATAAGTTGAAAAGCATTTCTTTCGCGTCACCCCAAGAAATGCCCTCTTCATATAATTTAAGTAAACTAGAAGTCTCGTTTTCAGAAGCAAAAGCTTTAAAAATATTAAAAATAGATGAATTCTCGCTATCCTTTTTTTCACCAGGTTCTTTTGAATCAGTTTTAATTTTCATAACATGCTTTCTTAGTTCTTCAGAAGAAAGAAATATAGGAATGATGTTTTGATAACTTTTGCTCATCTTTCTTCCATCCAAGCCCTGAAGAATACCAGCTTGTTTTGGTATTAATGCTTCTGGTATTCTAAAAATTTCTCCATAATGATGATTAAATCTTAATGCTATATCTCTAGTCATCTCTACATGTTGTTTTTGATCTTGACCCACAGGAACAATATCTGCATTGAACATTAAGATGTCTGCCGCCATTAAGACAGGGTAATTAAAAAGACCCATACTTATGCCTTTATCTAGATCTTTATTTTTCTGAGATTTATTTTCTGAAACAGCAGCTTTATATGCATGTGCTCTATTCATAAGCCCTTTAGAAGTTAGACAACTTAATATCCAAGCTAGCTCAAATATATGGGGAACATCTGATTGTCTATAGAAGACAACTTCATTAGGATCAAGACCGCAAGCAAGCCAACAAGAAGCAATCTCAAAACTAGAAGAGTGAGTAATCTCTGGTTTGTTGTTTTTAATTAAGGAATGGTAATCAGCAAGAAATAAGAAGGAGTTAGTTGATGAATCTTTACTAGCATTAATAGCTGGCAATATGGCACCGGCTAGGTTACCTATGTGAGGAGTCCCGCTCGTTGTAATGCCAGTTAATACTCTTTTTTTGTTGGTCAAAAATAATCCTTTTAATTTATATTTTAACTTAACCTATGAAATAAAGTACTTGATTCCAATAAAGTAATCATTAATATCTAGCACTCAAAAAAATGTCTAGAATATTTATAGCCTTAACTCCTAAAGATCTTTTTAATAAAGATATTTTAGATCTTAAAGAAAATCAAAAGAAACTTATTCAAAAAGGAGTTAATGTAAACTGGACAAATAGTGAAAATCACCACATCACTATAAATTTTATTGGCCCTATGGAACCAGAACAACAAGAAGAAATGTTTGGGTCTTTAGAGGATTTGTCTAGCTTTAATGAAATACCGATTGAAATTACGCATTTAAGTTATTTTCCAAATGACAATGGTCAAGTTCTTGTTGCTAATGTTAATTTAAGTAAAAGACTTAAAAAGATGTTTGATAAGGTAGAGGATATTGTAGCCAGAATTGGTTTTGGAATGACCCTCAAGACATTTAGACCGCATATAACACTTGCAAGATTCAAAGAAAAAAATAGGCCTTTTTCTGAACTGATTGAACTAGAAGAACCCATTGTTCATTCAGTTAATACTTTGGATGTTTATAAAAGTGATTTTGATTCTGGAAAAACAATCCACTCTCTAATAAAACAATATAATTTAACGCAAATATAAAAAAACACCGCGTTAGCGGTGTTTTAATTCGAAGTTGAAGGGGATCAGTGTGGGTTTCTCACTGTACAACAAGTACCCTTCTTGTGCTATTGAATAGTTTAACCTATTCTTTCACCCTTCTTCTTCTGTCCATTCTCTTCAGAATCTAAGTCTCGAGGTTCAGTTTCGTCTGAGTAATAGCGTATTTATAAAGATATCAAAATAAAAAAAGAATGCAAGCAAAAGAAAACTAAATTATCTCTATCATATAATTATGAAATATTCTCATATATTCAATTACTTAAATAAATATATTAAAGTAAATATTTAACTTAGAATTTATTGCATTTATTCTTTAAGACGCTTATACCACAGGCTTTTATCCTTGGGAGTAAAGGTATTTATTATAGATAAAGAGTCTTTGACAGAATTAGTTAAATAAAAATCATCTAAAGTAGATTGAGGAAGAAACCCTTCATGACAAGCTTTTTTTGTAAACGCATATAATTCATCATAATAGCCCTCTACATTAAGAAGAATTATTGGTTTTGAATGAATGCCCAACTGATTCCAAGCTAAAGCTTCAAAAAACTCTTCCCAAGTCCCTACACCTCCCGGTAAAGAAATGATGGCATCTGATATTTCAGCCATTTTAGCTTTTCTCTCATGCATAGAATCAACTATAAATAACTTAGTTAAACTTTTATGAGCCACTTCTACATCCTTAAGTCTCTGAGTTATTACACCAGTTACTTCTCCTTCATTTTTTAAAACTTCATTAGCAATTTCATTCATTAAACCCACACTACCTCCGCCATAAACCATAGAAAGGTTATTTTTTACTAGTTCTCTACCAAGAGAATGAGCAATTTCACTATAAGCTTTATTAGTACCCTTATTAGCACCTGCAAAAATACAAACTGATTTCATAAATTAACTTTTGTTTAATATAACTATATCATTCCAAATTAGATTCAGATGAATAGAAGCAAAATATTAATAGATATAGTATCTGATATAGTTTGTCCTTGGTGCGCAATAGGATATAAAAAGCTTTCTGGTGCTTTAGCTCAATTAGGTGATGAAATTAGTTTTGAGGTTAACTGGAAGCCCTACGAGTTGCATCCTGAGATTCCTAAGGAAGGATTTGATAAAAAAGAATATTATAAAATTAAATTTGGTGAGTCTTCGCATACTAGTGATAGATTTAATTTTATAAGTGAGGAAGGAAGAAAAGTAGGTCTAGAATTTAATTTCAAAAAAAGTAAAAATCTCCCAAATACTTTCTTAGCGCACAGGCTGCTTTGGCTGTGTAAATCAAAGGATATACAAGATACTATGGCAGAAGCTCTTTTTCATGCTTATTTCACTGAAGGCAGAGATATAGGTAACAAAGATGAATTAATAAAGATTTCATCAGAAAATGGACTAAATATAGAAGAAATAAAAGAATTCTTTCAAACTGATATTGGTCATGAAGAGGTATTAAGAGAAGAAAATAGAGCACGAGAAATGAATATCTTTTCTGTTCCCACTTATATTTTTAATAAAAAATACCTATTAGTTGGTGGGCAAGAATCAGACACTTTTAAAGCTTTTATAAAAAAAGTTATCGAAGTAGACTCCAAGGATTCCAAGACTTAAATGCTTAACTTTGAACTAATTAAGAAAGCAGAAATAAATTCTGAGTTCTACCCTTTCTTTACTGTTAAAGATGTATTTATAAATAAACAAGATCATAAAAAAATAGCTGCGGATTTTCCTAATTTAAATAAAGGAGGCAGCTTTCCATCTAGCTCAGTCTCCTATGGAGAGAGTATACAATCTTTACTTGATTGTCTTGAAGGGGATCAAATGCGTAATATCCTAGAAAATAAATTTGGAATTGATCTAAAAGATAAACCTGTAGTCAGTACTTTTCGAGGATATTCAAGAATTAAAGACGGTAAAATACATTCTGATTCAAAAACAAAAATTATTACTGTGCTGCTGTACTTAAATGAGAAATGGGATGAAAGCAATGGTCTCTTAAGAATGTTAAAAGAAAACAATAATATTGATAATTACATTACTGAAATTCCTGCTTCAATGGGAAGTATGGTTGCATTTAAAGTTACAAATGACTGCTGGCATGGATTCATTCCTTATGAAGGAAAAAGATGTTCAATCCAGCTTAACTACTTATATAAAGAGGCACTCTCCCAACATAAAATTCGACATAAACTAAGTTCCTTTTTTAAGAAACTCTCTTAATCTCATGAGAGTACTTATTATTAAGCTAACCTCTATGGGTGATTTGATGCACGCCCTTCCCGCCCTAACTGATGCTTCAAAAAAAATACCAAATATAGAATTTGATTGGGTAGTAGATGAAAGCTTTTCTGAAGTTCCTTTATGGCATCCTAAGGTTAAATCAGTTATTACCACTAACCATAGGAGTTGGAAAAAAAATTTTTTCTCTGCCGGTCTTATAAAAGAATTAAGAAGCATTAAATCTTCACTAAATAATATAAATTACGATGCTGTGATTGATATGCAGAACAACCTTAAAAGTGCCGCTTTATCTTTTCTTGTAAACAGTAATGTTCATGGCTTAGATAAAGATAGTGCAAGGGAATATCCATCACATATATCTTATAAGTTTAAATATGAGGTATCTAAAGCAAACCATGCCATTTTAAGACAAAGACAACTCTTAGCACTTAGTCTTAACTATGAATTTGATTGTAAAGTTATGGATTATGGAATTCAAAAGAATAAATTTGAAAAACCAGACTTTGAGCTTCCCAATAAATTTATTTTTTTAGTTCATAATGCAAGTTGGCCTACTAAGATGTGGTCTATATCCAGATGGCAGGAAATGGTTAAAATAATTAATAGTAAAGGCTATAAAGCATTACTCCCCTCAGGTTCAATAGAAGAATTTGAAAGAGCTCAAGAAATTGCCTCAGTTAGCAGTGATGCTTTAGCGATACAAACTCAATCTTTAAACAAAACAGCTTTTATCATTGATAATGCTTCTGGATCTATTTGTTCTGATACAGGACTAGCTCATCTTTCAGCATTATTAGGAAAACCTTCCGTGACCTTATACTCAGTTACAGATAAAAAATTGATTGGAACTCGAGGTAATAATCAAACTCATATCACTTCTCCTAACTCAAAAATGGACGGTATAACTCCACAAAAAGCATGGGAAGAGTTAAGTGTATTGATAGAGGATGGCGGAGGGTGAGGGATTCGAACCCCCGAAGGCTTTAACACCTTGC